>WNGP01004463.1_pt1 | contig 11934 bp, 10 predicted proteins | sample 5407671 | NCBI WGS metagenome assembly WNGP01 (sample SAMN13153381, study PRJNA577476) | soil metagenome | isolation source: 40 cm soil or saprolite under Garry oak tree replicate 2 | place: USA:California | collected 2016-06-15 | reverse complement strand
GATGGCGTGGAGGACCGCGTCGGCATCGGAGTGACCGGAAAGACCATATTCGTACGGGATGAAGATGCCTCCAAGCACCAGCGGGCGGCCTGGAGCGAAGGCATGAACGTCGTAGCCGAAGCCGATACGAGTTGTCATAAGGCTCCTTGTAGCAGCGCCTCGGCAAGAAGTACATCTTCTTGATTGGTGATCTTGACGTTAGTGTACGATCCGGGGAAGATAGCGACGCGCTGACCAAGGCGCTCTACAAGGGCCACGTCGTCGGTTGCCTCCTTCCTGGGCCGCCTTCAGACCGGCCTCCAGTATGGCAGGAGTGACCAGTGGACGAGCCCCATCATGAATCATCACCCATGCGCTGCCTGGCGCGGCTTTTGCAAGAGCATCGAGGCCGTTATGCGCGGAGTCCTGCCTGCGTGGACCTCCTGCGATGACGGTAACGATCTTGCGCCATCCCTCTGCCTGGCAGAGCATAGTGGCATCTGCTATAAGCCCGGCACTGGACACGAGAATAATGCCGTGTATGCAGGGGGAAGCCTCAAATACATCAATAGTACGAGCCAGGGTAATGCGTCCCGCCAGAGGTGTCCAGAGCTTGTCTTGCCCGCCCGTGCGGCGGCTAGAACCCGCGGCAACGATAATGGCGGCAGCAGTGTCTTGCATGTCTCAACCCTGTCTCTGTCTGGAGGGAAACTGAGATGCTGAACTGCTACCACCGTTCTGTTTAGGATGGGCAAAAATCATACGCCCCGCGACAGTTTGCAACACCCGCGTCACTGTAACTTCAATAGTCGTGTTCATATATTGTCTCCCACCCTCAACGACGATCATTGTGCCGTCATCCAGGTAACCTACCCCCTGGCCTAATTCCTTGCCATCCTGCATGATTTTGATCTCGATATCTTCGCCGGGCAAGAGAACGGGTTTGACGGCATTAGCGAGTTCATTGATGTTGAGGACTTTGACGCCCTGCAACTCTGCGACGCGATTGAGGTTAAAGTCGTTGGTAATGATAGGGCAGTGCAGTGTGCGAGCCATTTTAACAAGCTTGCTATCGACCTCGGCGACGCCTTCTACATCAGCGTCGATGATCTCGATGGGAACAGTCGTGTCTTTCTGCAGGCGGTTGAGCATGTCCAGGCCTCGCCGGCCACGATTGCGACGCATGGCATCGGGCGAATCGGCGATGTGCTGTAGTTCATTCAGGACAAAGCGGGGCACGATTAGCGAAGCGGAGACGAACCCTGTCTGGCTGATGTCCGCAATGCGCCCATCGATGATGGCGCTGGTATCCAGCAGTATCTGTGTCACCGGCACTGGGGACGAGGTACGGTCCTTGTCGCGCTCCTTGTGACGGTCCTTGTCGTGCTCTTCGTCGCGGTCGCGCTCACGGTTGCGGCGCGAGAAGATGGATGTTTGAAAGAAGTGCGCGAGGTCGTTTTTGCGTAGTACCGCTACGGTGACCCCAAGGTAGCCGAAGAGGACAGCTCCCACCAGAGGTAGGATGCGTCCCAGGCTGTCAGGTAGATAGGACAGGGGGAAGCCAAGGAAGAATGATATGATCAGTCCGACGAAAAGGCCTATGACTGCTGCAACCAGGTCACTGGCGGCGGCGCCCCGTATCTGATCCCGCAGCCAGCGGTATGGAATGACCGAGATGTAAGGAGATATGAGAAAAGCGATGATAGCTGCTAGCAGAGCGATAATGCCATAGACCCCCACACGCCACCAGAAGTTGTTGTGCAGGAGGGCTTCGAGCAGCACTATATGGTTGAAAAAGAAGAGCCAGACGACAATAGCAATAGCGACCAGGGCGCCTATAATGCGAGCGACAGTATTTTTAGACATCCCTTCATCCTCCGATGCGGTACGCGCGGGATACTCTTTATGGGTATCCTTCAACGCACCTGTGAGGGCGGTGCGAGGTAAGGTATGCTGGCAAGGTTGGTGATGATAACAATAATAATGATGGCAAATTGATGTTGCCTGGCCGGTATACCATACTACGAGACACGCCTATAGAATTGCAAAAAATCTCTATAACGATTATGGAGTATACACCGTTAGAGCATAGGAATCAATAGCTATTCTCTAATGTAAGGCTACTTCTAACGCGACTGCAAGCGAACTGGAAGGAAAAACTTCAAAGTCGGATGGGACACTGGAGTTGAGTTCAGTGCGCACCTGGGCGCCGCCACCAGCCTTGGGAACGATGCAGCGTTTGAAACCAAGTTTAGCAGCCTCGCGCACGCGCAATCCCAGGCGGCTGACGGCGCGCAGTTCACCTGAGAGGCCTACCTCACCGATGAGCGCGGTCTCAGGTGCGATACGTTTCTCACGATAGCTCGATGCGATCGCGATTGCTACTCCCAGGTCGATGGCCGGCTCCTCCAGGGTAAAACCGCCGACAACGTTTGCGTAGACATCATGGTTGCCGATGGCCAACCCTACTCTTTTGGTCAGCACTGCGAGCAGCATAAGAATGCGGTTGTGCTCAATGCCGTTGGTGGTGCAGCGTGCGATGCCAAAGTTGCTTGGTGTGACCAGCGCCTGCACCTCTACTAATAGAGGTCGAGTACCCTCCATGCTGACGACCACCGCTGAACCTGTGGCTCCCGCGACCCGGTCGGCAAGAAAAACAGCAGAAGGGTTGGTTACTTCTAAGAGCCCATCTCCATGCATCTCAAATACACCAATCTCGTGTGTTGCGCCGAAACGATTCTTGACTCCGCGCAGCAGGCGATAGGTATGGTAGCGTTCTCCCTCGAGGTAAAGCACGGCGTCTGCGATGTGTTCAAGAGCCTTGGGTCCGGCGACGGTGCCTTCTTTGGTGACATGGCCAATGATGAAAATAGGCGTGAGAGTGTTTTTGGCCAGTTGCATCAACTGGAGTGTGCATTCGCGTACCTGGCTGATACTGCCCGGAGCAGCCGTCAGGTGGCTGGAGAGGACAGTCTGGATCGAGTCGATAACGACGAGAGCTGGTTTAAGTTGATGTATAGCCTCGGTGATTACATCCATCTCGATGGCTGCCAGCAAATAGAGCCGCTCACCGCTGATATTCAGGCGTTCAGCGCGCATCTTAACCTGCTCGATCGATTCTTCGCCGGAGACATAAAGGACGGGACCCAAGTTTTTAGCGATGGCGCCTGAGGCCTGTAGGAGCAGAGTGGATTTGCCAATACCAGGTTCGCCGCCAATGAGGATGAGCGAGCCCGCTACAAGACCTCCACCAAGCACCCGGTCCATCTCGGGGTAGCCAACTGTGATGCGCTCTTGCCTGAGTGGCTTGATGTCAGGAAGGACGAGCGGAGTGCTGGTTCCCTGCGCGATGGGGGAATTTCTAAGTAAGGATTGGCGGCGCTGCTGAGCGGAATTTTGTGGGAGCTGGATCTCTGCCACTTCTTCCAGGGTGTTCCATGCCCCGCAGTCGGGGCACTTGCCCATCCATTTGCTTTGCTCAGCACCACATTGCTGGCAAATATATTTCGTGCGTGTTTTTGGCATGAATATATAGTGCGGGCGACCATCGCGGTCGCCCGTCTAGTGATTCCGTAATTTTACAATGGCTCGCTGCCCTCGCCACCTGCCGAGAGGGCTGCTTCGGGAGTTGCGGGTGCGGGTAACTGCTCGATGCGGTTACGCACTTGCAAGACGAGTTCACCATCAACGACGATGGCTTCCACCAGGTCGTCGGGGCGGAACTTGCCCTCCAGGAGTCCCTCTGCCAGCGGGTCCTCGACCATGCGTTGGATGGTACGGCGTAACGGACGCGCGCCATACTGAGCATCGAAGCCCTTTTCAATCAAGAAGTCCTTAGAGGCTTGCGGTACAACCAGCTCCAACTGTTGCTCGGTCAATTGGGTGCGGACACGATTGAGAAGTAATTCAACGATGGAGTACATCTCTTCGATCCGCAGGGAGTGGAAGACGATGACCTCATCGATACGGTTGAGGAACTCGGGCTTGAAGGTATTCTTCAGTTCGCCCAGGACCTTCGACTTCATTGTTTCGTACTCGCTCTGGTGGGCCTTGTCCTTGTCCTTGGATTGTTTGAAGCCGATGGAGGCTTCCCTGTTCAGCAAAGCCGCGCCGACATTGGAAGTCATAATGACAATCGTGTTACGGAAATCGACTGTGCGCCCCTTGGCGTCGGTCAGCTTGCCGTCCTCCAGGATCTGGAGCAGCATGTTGAAGACGTCTGGATGGGCCTTTTCGATCTCGTCGAGCAGGATGACACTATAGGACTTACGCCGTACCGCCTCGGTCAATTGACCGCCCTCTTCGTAACCTACGTATCCGGGAGGAGCACCGACCAGGCGAGCAGCCGCATGGCGCTCCATGAACTCTGACATGTCAATTTTGATGAGTGCGTCTTCACTGCCAAACATGAATTCAGCAAGAGTACGCGCCAGTTCGGTTTTACCCACGCCAGTAGGTCCCATAAAGATGAAGGAACCGATGGGGCGTTTGGGATCTTTCAGTCCAGCACGAGCGCGACGCACAGCGCGGGAGATCTTCTCGATGGCCTCGTTCTGAGCGATGACACGAGCATGCAGGGCCTCTTCCATCTGGAGCAGGCGCTGCGATTCCTCCTGAGCGATGCGCATGACGGGGATGCCAGTCCACATTGAGACGATCTGGGCAATCTCCTCTTCACCAACTGCAGGCTTATCGCTGCCACGCTCGCGGTGCCAGCCAGACTCTAGCTTGGCAATGCGATCGCGCAACTTCACCTCGCGGTCGCGCAGTTCGGCTGCTAATTCGTACTCCTGTTGCTGGATAGCCGCTTCTTTTTCGCGCAGTATTGCATCCAGTGCCTTAGTTGCCTCTTTTAGATTGAGGGGAGCCAGCGAGTTCTGCATGCGAACGCGGCTGGCAGCCTCGTCAATCAGGTCGATGGCTTTGTCAGGCATGAAGCGATCGGTAATGTAGCGGCTTGCCATCTCGGTGGCGGCTTTGAGCGCCTCATCGGTTATGACGAGACGATGATGCGCCTCGTAACGTTCGCGAATACCCTTAAGGATTTCTAGTGTCTCCTCAACGCTTGGTTCGCGCACGATCACTTCCTGGAAGCGCCTTTGCAAGGCAGCATCACGCTCGATGTACTTGCGGTATTCATCCAGCGTGGTAGCACCAATACATTGTAATTCGCCGCGGGCCAGCGCTGGCTTTAAGATGTTGGCGGCATCAACCGCACCTTCCGCCGCTCCGGCACCAACGAGCGTATGAACTTCGTCGATGAAGATAATACAATCTTTGCTGCTGCGAATTTCTTCGATGATTTTCTTCAGGCGCTCTTCGAACTCACCGCGATATTTCGTCCCTGCTACCAGTGAGCCCACGTCAAGCGTCAGCAAGCGTTTGCCAGCCAGGGTCTCTGGTACTTCTCCGGCGACGAGCCGTTGTGCCAACCCGTCAACGATGGCCGATTTACCAACGCCAGGCTCACCGATGAGCGCCGGGTTGTTTTTGGTGCGTCGAGAGAGTATCTGGATGACACGCTCGATTTCCTGGTGGCGACCAATGACCGGATCCAGGGTTCCTGCGCGGGCAGCGGCGGTGAGGTCGATACCCATCTGGTCGATGGTAGGTGTTTTGGAATGCTTAGCATCGCGCTCGTGAGGAGCGCCTGATTGGCTGAGCACCTGGATCGTCTGAGTGCGCACCTTCTCGAGGTTGACTCCCAGGCTTTCCAATACACCTGCAGCGATGCCTTCACCTTCACGTACCAGTCCCAGCAGGAGGTGCTCTGTGCCGATATAGTGATGGTTCAGGCGACGAGCTTCATCAACTGCCAGCTCAATCACCTTTTTGGCACGAGGAGTAAGACCGATCTCGCCGAGCACAATGCGGTCTCCACGGCCAATGATAAATTCAACGGCGCTGCGAACTTTGTTGAGTTCAACGCCGAGGTTACTCAGTACTTTTGCGGCAACACCCTCGCCTTCGCGTACGAGCCCAAGTAGAAGATGTTCTGTGCCAATGTAGTTGTGTTGGAAGCGCTGGGCTTCCTCTTGAGCAAGACTCAGAACTTTCCTGGCTCGCTCTGTGAATTTGTCGAACCTATCTTTATCGTTCACCTGTTTGTCACCCCCCTTTCAATGGCAGAGGGTGGAACCGAGCCCTCTGTGTCGCTCAGGTAAACTTCGTACTTCATCATACAATACCCACCATATGGCGTCAAGGATAACAACCCTGGCCTCCCATCTGATTGAAATACGCTCAGAACTACTTACGATAAACAATCGACCTCCTCGCTGCTCTACCATATGGTATCACAGGAAGGAGGTCTCGAGATCATCTGTTCAGGTGCAACAAACGCAACAGGCTAAGGATTGTTTACTCTTCAGGCGCCTCCGTATCTTCTTTGGTACGCTGGCGGTCGGCTCGGCGAAATGCTTCAGCCATAGCCGTGGTTTCTCCTTGGCCACCTGGCGGCAAATTGCTCAGAAGTGGGTTCTCGCTGGGGCGCTCTGAGCGCTCACGCCGCTCCCCTCTTCCTTCGCCGCGTCGCGGGGTGCTGTTCTCTGTCTGGTTTGTAACAGCCTCCTGGTGTGCTGGAGTTTCCTCCAATGACATCATATCACCTGCAACACCTTTGCCGCCACTATCTGCTGATGGCTCGCTGGGTACCTCTTTGGCATCGACCTCGTCGGCCTGGCGCAGGCTCAATCCCAGCCGGCGTCGCTCGGCATCGATGCGCAAGATACGCAACTGGAGCTGCATCCCTTCGTGCAGCGCTGCCTTTGGATCCATCCCGGGCGTCAGTTCAGACAGGTGGATCAAGCCCTCGATGCCATCCTCGATGCGTGCAAATGCGCCAAAGGGGGCGATCTTGGTAATGGTCCCGGTCACAAGCTGGCCGGGTGTATAGCGCTGTTCCACGGTGGTCCAGGGATCGACCTCTGCGCGCTTGATCGAGAGGGCGATCTTCTTTTTCTCTTTATCAACGCTCAAGACCTGGACTTCGACCTCCTGGCCGACATGGAGCACCTCGCTGGGGTGATTGACGCGGCTCCAGGCTAACTGGCTGATATGCACCAGTCCGTCAGCGCCTCCCAGGTCGACAAACGCACCGAAGTTTGCGAGATTGCTGACGACGCCCCTGCGTACTTCCCCAGGTTTGAGTTCATCGAGCAACTCTTCGCGCCGCCGCTGGCGCCATTCTTGCACTGCCAGGCGCTCTGAGAGGATGAGGCGATTGCGCGTGCGGTTGATCTCGATGATCTTGAGCTGGAGTTCTTTGTCCCTCATGCTCGCCAGCTTGGCTGCTGTCTCCTGGCTTTCGCCACCAGCAGCGACCTCTTCGCGCTTGAGATTGAGGATTTGAGAGATGGGCACGAACCCGCGAATGCCGGCGACATCAACGATGAGGCCGCCCTTGTTATAATCGATCACCCGTGCCTGGAGCAGTTCATTGTCACGATATTGCTGATCGGCGATGCGCCACTGCCGCTCGGCGTGGGCTCGTTTGAGCGAGAGCAGCGCGTGGCCATCGGGTGTTTCGGGCTGCATGACGTACACGAGGATTTTATCATCGATGTGCAGTTCATTGAAGGAGCCGTAGCCATTGGCCGGCAGTTCTTTGGTCGAGAGAACGCCTTCGGATTTGAGGCCAATATCAACCAGGATCTCGTCCTGGTCTATCCGCACGATTACGCCCTCGACGACATCGCCGCGTTTGATGGTGATGGGAGTGGCAGATTCGCGCAACAACACTTCCATCTCGTTGATCTCGCTCGTCTCCTCCGGTGTGTTGTTGTTTTGCTCTTCTGGGTCATTTCCTTCGTACATCGTCTGTACCCGTCCGCTCTTAAGATTTGCCGCTGGCATTGTCGAAAGGTCGTCGTGCTGTTGTGCTTGCATGGGTAAAATACCCCCTTCGATCCACGGTATTTGCCAGTCCTATCTGAGTCATCTCACCTGCTGATCAAGGCAGTTCCGGGCGAAATCCTGCCCAAAGGGGACGAATTCATCTTCACGCCGGGACTCTGGGGAGTGCACTTTCGGACATTGGCTTTATCGGAGGAGGATGCTTTAGGCCCTGATCGTTTCAGTCTTCAGGCTTCTTCAATCTCAAATATTCACGAGATTGGCTACGTGACTACTCTTGCCCTATTTCTAGAACGTTCATACGAAACGATGCTTGCAGATAGGGAAGCCGCCATACGAACACAAAATGAGCCCGGACGTTAGCATACCCCCACTCGATGCTCTAATTATACCAAAAGCCGTACCTGAATGCAAGCAATCTTTGACCATTTAGCACATCTCCCCGATGTGTTTTTGTTTGTCACATTGTATCACAGCGATGCAAGTAATATGAGAACCAGATCATGCTCTATTTGAGCTTGTGCTACAATGGACGATATGAATTTACACGATAGCGCGGAAGTCATTTCGATCCTAAAAGAGCGGTTGGAGCCTGCAGAGCGCGCTGACTCTTTAGCCGATGTGATCGAAGCCCAGTACCCTCATGCTCGCAAGGCAGCCGTTTTATTGGGGTTATTTGATCATGCAGGGGAGACCCACCTGGCCTTTGTTCGCAGGGCTGCTACTCTGCGTTCACATAGTGGCGAGATCGCCTTTCCCGGTGGAGCTGTTGAATCTGGCGATGATACAGTGGTTATGACTGCCCTGCGCGAGGCGCAGGAGGAAGTCGGGCTAGATCCTGCTAGGGTAGAGGTGCTGGGTGTTTTGTCGCCGGGGTTCACTGCTGTCAGCAATTTCGTGATTATACCTGTGGTTGCTTTTCTTCCACAAGGGTTGGGGGTGTTGTATTTACAGGAAGCTGAGGTCACAGAGCTGATTCTTGCTTCGTTGCAAGGCCTTGCCGACCCGGCTATTTTTCATACGGAGGAGTGGACGCGCAGTGGTGTGACACACACGGTCTATTTTTACGAATATGGCTCCTATACTATCTGGGGAGCCACTGCACGTATGCTCAATGCCCTCCTGGAAGTGCTGGATGTTGTATGAAGTGTACCCAATAGTCATGGTCCCTTGACTCTTTCAACTCATTAACTACAATAGAAACAGAAGAAGTAGGTTGTAGAGCGTTCACTGTACACTGACCCTTTAGAGACGCGGTTGGCCGTCAGTGCCCCGAGCGGAGAGAAGTTGTGACACTACCCGTACCTGACGCTCAGTCTCCAAGATTCCTGTCTGATCACCCGCACTCGATTTCTATTGCCCACTCGATGCCTGCCCCTATCTCATCATCTGCATATGCATCTTCTTCGATGCAGCTCTCTCCTTCACAGATGCACAGTACAGGACTCTCAGGAGCGATTGTTCATGATCATGGCAATGATTTTACAGTTCACTCGTGGGATCTGGCGACGGGTGGTTTGAAGGCATTGACCGCTAAGCGGGAACTACCACCCCGACTTGACCGGCGTCCGAGCGGAAATTTGCAGGAGTTTACACCTGCTCCTCACAGCTATACGTTCGCTCTTGTATTGCTAGCGTGTATTGTAGTCATGCTGATTAGTGGAGGTGTTGTACTGTTTATGATGATACAACCCTGATGCCCGGCACAGCCATTTTCCGCAATTTCAGTTCAGGACATAGGACCTGCAGCCGGTATGCCATGCAATGCAGTTGCATGGCGAATGGCTTTGACAATGGCTCGCGCTAATGTGGTAGCTGCCACTGCGCCTATCATGCTGACCTGTAGTGGATCAAGCTGCACCTGTGGCTGGGAACCTGATGCCAGGGCAAAGATGGTGTCGCCATCGAACATAGTGTGTGCGGGACGAATAGCCTGCGCAATGCCATTATGTGCCATTTGAGCTACTTTGTTGACAGCTACTTTGGATAGTGGAGCGTTCGTGGCGACGACGGCAATAGTGGTGTTCCCAAAGGGACCGGAGCCAAGGAATAGCAGGCCCGGTTCTATAGGACTGCGTGTCCCAGCGATGACCTGCTGTGTCTGTGGGTCAACCACGTCGCCAAACGCATTGACGACAACCAGCGCCCCGACAACTATGTCGTTCGCCAGTTGCGTGCTGGCGGACCCAAGCCCTCCTTTCATGGCAAACTCAGGGCCTAGTGTTTTGCCCACGGTGGCGCCTGTGCCCGCGCCAACGTTGCCTTGCTTAATTGGGCCTGTCGTTGCTTGCTCGCATGCCCGATAACCCGCAGCGTCGTCGGGACGAACACTGGCTGAACCAAAGGCCAGGTCCAAAATTGCTGCGGCCGGGACGAGGGGCACGCGTGCTACTCCGATATCAAAGCCAATACTATGTTCTTCGAGATAGCGCATGACTCCACTGGCCGCACCGAGGCCAAAGGCGCTTCCTCCCGTCAAAAGAATGGCGTGAACCTCCTCTACCATTTGCATCGGATGCAGCATATCGGTTTCATGGGTCGCTGGAGCGCCTCCGCGAACATCAACGCCCCCAATGACCAGCACATCACAGAGCACGACCGTGCATCCTGTCCCTGCCTCCAGATTGGTATCGTGGCCAACGCGCATACCAGGAACATCGGTGATGTCATCGTGCATAGTCATACTAGTGCCTTCCTAATTCTGCTGCTTTTTGTTCGGCTGGTTTGATAATTCTGGCTTCGAGTGACGCAATCAGGTCTGTCAGGTTTTTGTAGCGGTATCCAGGCAGCACCCAGGGGTATTTCTTGAACTCAGGGAACATGCTATAGACGTTCTTTGAGCTGCTCAGTAACGGTTGGACTGGTACCGCAATATGGGGCACAAAGGTTTGCAATTCCCGCGCGATGCTTTTGTGATAGGTGAGGTCAGCAATGATGAAGCGGGCTATGTGTGCCAGCGTGCTGACCATGACGCTGAAATCGCGGCTAAGCGGCCTCTCGAAATCGAACAAAACGGGTAAATAGTGCTGCTTCCGTAACTCATCCCGAATGGCCTCCAGCGCTGGTTTCCGCTCGGGCGTAAAGCGGCCCAGAATGAGTACTATGTTGGAGTTGATAATGGTGATGACTTCGCGCACCTTTTCATTGTGCAGCAGTAAATAGAGGAATTGCGCTATTTCAAGGCTGTCCACGGTGATGATAGGTTCATTGGGAAGCGTGATCACCAGGTTTGCCTGGATCGCACCTTGCAGGTGAACATCCCAGATAGAGATGCCATAAATAGAGCAGCCAGTCAGGTTGGCTTCCTTAAGGTTTGTCTCGACCAGGATGGCATAGTTTAACTCTGCGCCGTTGAGGTTTGCCGTGGAAAGGTCGGTTTCACGAAGCGTTGCTATGGAGAGGTTCGCGGTAGCGAAGTTCGCACCGGCGCATTTGGCCGCGGTGAGATCAGTCTTCCAGAGCCTTGCTGATGTGAGATCTGCCTTGCTGAGGTCTGCAAAGGTGAGGTCCGCGAAGCCGAGGTCGGCCTTGTGGAGATTGGCTTCGTACAGGTTGGCATCGTTGAGAGATGCGCCCGCGAGAGTGGCTTCGCGCAGGTCCGCCCCAGAGAGGTTTGCTTCATTCAGATTGGCGGAGGTCAGGTCGGCCCGGCTGAGATTCATACCAGCCAATGCAGCTTCATGCAGTTCGGGTCGAACATCGGGGTTTTCCTTCCTCCATTGATTCCAGGCAGCAACGCCCTGCTTGAGCGTGCTGAGATGCTGTCGGTTTGCCACGTCGGTAGCCTCCTAAACTCACAGAGATCGGGAAAAAGAGCACAAGAGATATGCCAGCATTAAATTGCTTTGCGCAGCCTCTCCATAGCCTGGGCAACGCTCTCATGCTCGTTGTATACAGCGGAGCCTGCAACGAGCAGGTTAGCCCCTGCTTGCACAACCAGCGGCGCTGTTGCTTCGTGAATGCCACCATCGACCTCTATATCACAATGCAAATTCCGCTGGGCAATCATCTGGCGCGCACGTGCAATTTTGGGCAGTGTCTCTGGTATGAATTCCTGGCCGCCAAAGCCAGGATTTATAGTCATAATCAACACCAGGTCGA
>WNGP01004254.1_pt1 | contig 11934 bp, 9 predicted proteins | sample 5407671 | NCBI WGS metagenome assembly WNGP01 (sample SAMN13153381, study PRJNA577476) | soil metagenome | isolation source: 40 cm soil or saprolite under Garry oak tree replicate 2 | place: USA:California | collected 2016-06-15 | reverse complement strand
AGTGAAGCGCGCGCCTGTGGTCGGAAAGGGATCGGGAGTTGGGACGGATAGGCGGCGACATTGCAGCACTTGCTTCCAGGGTTAAAAACTTTCGGCGTCGCCTGGATTAAATTCCTCTTGCGCAGGAAGGGTCCTACTGAAGGTCGACGACAAGGAGGGTAATGTCGTCCTCCTGCGCACGCGCGGAGTTGTGACCGGAAAAACCGGCGATGTTGGCGAGGAGAGCGCTAGCAAAACGGGCGGCAGGGACATCCAGCTGCCTTTCCAGGAATTCTTTGCAGCGTGCCCTGCCGAATTCTTCCTGCGCGGTGTTCTTGGCTTCGAAGAGTCCGTCCGTATAGAGCAGACAGCGATCTCCGGGAATAACGCGGATTTCCACAGAAGAGTAAGCGGCTTCGGGAAACATGCCCAGCATCAGGCCGTTCTCTTCGATTTCCCGTACGTTACCCGCGGCGCGGGAGGCCAGCATGAGCGGGGGATGGCCTGCAGCGGAGTAGTGAAGCAAGCTCTTCTCCAAATCCACGAAGAGATAAGCGGCGGTGACGAAGTGCTCTTCGAACTTGCCGCAGAGCGCATCGTTCAAGCCGGTCAGAACGCGCACAGGATCGTGGGCGTGAACCGCTTGGCCCGCGAAAGCGACCTTGAGCATGGAGGCGATCAGCGCAGCCGGCACGCCGTGTCCGGTGACGTCGGCGACCAGAATACCGACGCGCTTTTCGTCTACCCGAAGGAAATCGTAGAAATCGCCAGCGACGGCGCTCATGGGCACGTAGCGCGCAGCAATTTCGAGTCCTGCGATGCTGGGGACGCCTTGCGGAAGCGTGGAGGACTGAATCCGACGGGCGATTTCCAACTCTTTGTTGATGGCGATGAGTCGTTCTTCGTTCGCGAAGGTTCGGTACGCGGAGATGTATCCCAGACCCGCGACGAAGACTAGGAAACCAAGAAACTCCACGTTCTGCCCAGTCAGGATCTTAAGGCCCAAGAGATTCGCGTGCACGACGAACAGCATCCAAACGAGAAAGCCGGCGATAAAGACGCGGAATTCGCGGCTGGAGTGTTGGCGCGGGCCCAGGCGCCATTTATTGGCGACTAGGAATAGCGCGGTGGCCGCGAGCGTGCCGAGCACCACGAAGTTATTCGCGACGGAGAGCTCTGCCAGACTGACTCCCAGCGCGGCGGCCAGGATTCCGAAAATCGCGAAGGCCGTCGGTACGGCGAGAAGCCAGCGAAGGAACTTTCTAAGGTGTTCGTCGGCGACTTGGTAAAGGAAAAGGCCGAGGGGAAGAATGATGGTGCAGGTGATGACCCAATCGGCGTAGGCCCAAAACATTCGCGACTCATCGAAGAGAGCGCGAAAGGACGGCCGAGAAACCAACAGCCTGACAGCATAGAGAATCGAGAACACGCCGACGTAAACGAGCGTCAGATCGCGCGTCCTGCGGCGAAAAAAGAAAAGTGCGATCGCGGCGAGAGCGACAGTGAGAAGAGCGACGGCGGCCGCAATAATCGCGAGCTCCCAGCGCAACTCCAAGCGCGAAAAAGATGCCACGGCTTGAGCCAAGGGAAGCGTGCTGGTGTTCGATGCGTCGGCCATGTGGGATGGCATTGTATCCAAGTCCGCCGCCATCTCCCACTCAGCCAGTCCCGATATGGGCCTGTTCGTGGAGCAATGGTGGGTATCGGAGTTCAGCGCTACGCGTCTCAATGGCTGCGCATGACCCCGACAAGATCCGTTTGCAAGTGTCCTAACCGGACACTTGGGAGATCGACTTTAGAGTGAGCAGACAATTTGCACGTCACGCAGCGTGTCGGCCCACCAATGACTACGGACTGGCATGCCTACGCTCTGTCAGCTTATATTTGTTCGAGAGTCGAACATGATTCCTTTATCGCGCTCGACACGAGCAACATGGCGTGTCCTTCTGATGAGCCTTTTGGCCGCCGTCGCTTCTCCATCTGCCACGGGGCAGGAAGCTCGCAGCCCGTCCCCTCCAGCTTCTACGACTGGCGGGCCGCTGCCGAACTGGACGGCAGAACAGGACCATCAGAACATGATGGATCAGCTCGGCATCAAGGCCCTCCGCCCGGGTCCGAGTGGCAACGAGAAAGCACCCAACCACGCCAATTACGACGAGTCCAAGGCCAATCCCTTCCCGGACCTGCCTGACGCTCTGACGCTCAAGAGCGACAAGAAGGTCACGACGGCCACAGAGTGGTGGCACGAGAGACGTCCGGAGATCGTCGAAGATTTCGAGCGCGAAGTGTTCGGCCGTGTCCCGCCAAATGTGCCTAAAGTAACCTGGACCGTCACGAGTGCAGTCAACTCGAAGGCCGGTGTCTTCCCCGTAGTCGAAAAACAACTCGTCGGACGCGTGGACAATTCGTCGTATCCGTCGATCAGCGTGGACATCCAGATGACTTTGGTCACGCCGGGCAATGCCAACGGTCCGGTGCCCGTCATGATGATGTTCGGCAGTAAGGCCTTCCTGCAGCGCATGGCCGAGATGATGGCCAAGCAACCTGAACTGAAGGCAATGATGGGGACCGATCCGCCCGCTACCGAGCAATTGATCGCTCAAGGCTGGGGTTACGCGTTCATCGACCCGGGCAGCATTCAGGCAGACAATGGCGCGGGCCTCACGAAAGGCATCATCGGTCTGACAAACCAGGGCCAGCTTCGCAAGCCGGAGGATTGGGGTGCGCTGCGGGCGTGGGCCTGGGGTGCCTCGCGCGGTCTCGACTATCTCGAAACCGACAAGGCAGTAGACGCCCAGCGCGTCGGCATTGAAGGCGTCTCTCGTTTTGGGAAGGCCGCGCTGGTGACCATGGCGTTTGATTCGCGCTTTGCGGTCGTGCTGGTCGGTTCCTCCGGGGAAGGTGGCGCCAAACCGCACCGACGCAATTTCGGCGAGGCAGTTGAGAACCTCACTGGCTCGGGAGGCTACCACTGGATGGCCGGCAACTTCCTGAAGTACGGTGCGGCTGAGGCTTCCTTTGGGAGCAAGAATGCCGGTGACCTGCCGATCGACTCCCATGAGCTGATTGCCTTGTGTGCACCGCGGCTGACCTTCATCAGCTACGGCATCCCGGAGAAGGGTGATGCGAAGTGGCTGGACCAGCAGGGCAGCTACATGGCAACCGTGGCCGCGGGGCCGGTGTTCCGTCTGCTCGGCGCGAAGGACCTCGGAGTCACGGACGACTATCATTCCGCCAAAATGCCGCCGGTCAATGTTGGACTTCTCGAAGGCCAGCTCGCCTGGCGTCAGCATGACGGAGGCCACACTGACGCTCCGAATTGGAAGTACTTTATTCCGTGGGCGGACGGATTCCTGAACTATCACGCGGCCGTTTGGCAACTTCCGGCCGATCAGCCGGTGTTCCGCACGGATCCGAACTCGCTGGTCGCCCATTCCCAACTACTGCGGAAGGCAAAGCAAGGTGAAACCGACGTCTATTTCGAGGGCGATTCGATTACGCGCCGCTGGGGCGCCACCGACTATCCTGAGCTGCTGGCCAATTGGAAACAGAATTTCTTCGGTTGGAACGCGGCTGATTTCGGATGGGGCGCCGATCAGACACAGAATATTCTCTGGCGACTGGAGAACGGCGAACTCGACGGAGTGAATCCCAAGGTCGTCGTTCTGCTCGCCGGCACAAATAACGTCGGTAATACGGCGGTGCATGATGATGCCGATGTGAGGGCAGACGATGTCACGCGAGGCCTTCAGGCGATTGTGCGAGTGATCCAGACCAAGGCGCCCGCGGCGACGATCATTGTGACGGGACTCTTCCCACGAAACGACAACATGAGCTTCATGCCCGTCATTGACCGGATCAACGGCAATCTCTCCAAAATCGCCGACGGTCAAAAGGTCCGGTACTTGAACATCAACGACAAACTCGCCGATCACGACGGCAGACTCTTCGATGGGATGATGAACGCCAGGGACAAGCTGCATCCGACCCTCAAGGCGTATCAGATTTGGGCCGACGCATTGAAACCGGTCCTCGCCGAATTGCTGGGTCCTCCCGGTGCCGTGGAACTGGCCCCACCGCCCACTGGCGATCCCGGCGCATCGCGCTGACGACCCCGGTTACCGCGAATCGCCAAATGCTACTCCGAAGAATGTTCTGCGGTTGCCTTCTTATTTCGCCGCATCCTGTGGCGGCGCACCACTCCAACTCCTCAAGCGCTACATTGAACAGCAGGCGTCACCGCTATAGTCGTGGCTCACCGGGGCGTGCGCCACTCGCGGGGTCACTCAGGAGTAGGAGCGACGAGGGTTGCTATCGCGCGGTACGATGCCGGGCCTTGGATTGGGCCAAGCCGAAATGTCTATTGCCCTCTATGCTCGATCGCCGCCGCCAGCCTAACTGGAACAAGTTGGGAATAAGAAAGATAGCGAAGTACTCAGGAGCCGCTCGCAGCGCGGGCTGCCTGTTGGCTGGCCATTTGTTCCATCATCTTCTTTTGCATTTCCTTAGGTGTGGGTTGTGCAATGTGGGTAGCGACCATCCAGGTGTAACCCTCCGGATCGACAACGGTTCCACAGCGGTCGCCCCAAAACATGTCCATCACGGGTCCGTTGGACGTGGCGCCGAGCTTTATGGCCTTGGCAACCGCCTTGTCTGCGTTTTCAGTCAGCAGATACAAACTTGTCGGCGAGGCGCCGACTGTTTTCGCGGCGCGGGAACCCATCTGCGGCATTTCCGGCCCCAACATTAATGTCGTGCCGCGGAGTGTCAGCTCGGCGTGGATGGCTTTGCCGTCTGGTCCATTCATGATCCCCCGTTTTGCAAAGCCGAATGCCTTTTGATAGAAAGCGGCTGCCGCTTTCACGTCGGTCACCGTTAGTATTGCTGTTACCGAACCATAGAGCTTTTTATTGAGAGGATCGATTTTTCTGGGCATGATATTCCTTTCGTAAGGCGAGTATTCGAGCTGAATTTCGGCTGAAGTTGTTCACGATGTACCGCTCGTAGAAACTTCTGGCCAGCGGAGAGCAAGAATACTCCAATGAGAAACGTCCGGTCAACGTGCGCACGTGCGCGTCGATGCGAGTCGACGGGTCGATGCCACAGCACACCTCGCCGAGATCTTCCCTGGCCATCACGTGGTTCTGTCCGAGTGGCAACTCTTCCCTAATCTGGAAGAGTAGCCTTGACCTCCTCCCCTTCCTGAAGGAAGGGGATTCCTACTGGCTCCATGCTTGCGGCACTCGCGGGGTCTTCGCTGCGCAGGGGAGTCCGGCACACTCCGGAACGTGCGCTCCCCGGTTGTTCCACGGCCCGGGCATTCAGATGACAGACCTCAGGTGTTAGGGCGACAGCAGCCAAGGCTACTGCCTTGAACATTCGGCTGGCAATAACCGACCTTCCGTCCAAAGGCTCAGAGGAAGGGCTCATATTGCCCCGTGACAGTGGGGCGGCGCATGCTATGCATCGAGAAGCGCGGGGGTGCATACGTTGAGAGCAACTACAGGTCTTGGAGTCGCATCGGTTTTACTGTATGTAGGCGCGGCTTTTGCTCAGAACTCACCTCAGGCAGTTCAACACGCAAGACCACCCGAATACACATTCAGGATTGTTCGTCAATTTCCCCACGATTCAGCCGCGTTCACGCAGGGCTTAGCATATCGAGGTGGTTTCTTGTACGAGAGCACCGGCCTGAAGGGCCGTTCGTCCGTTCGTAAAGTTCGCCTGGAAACCGGACAAATTGTTGAACGAGTGGATTTGCCGCCCGAATATTTTGGCGAAGGCATAACCCTCTTCAAGGATGAAATCGTACAGTTGACGTGGCAGGCGCAAACCGGGTTTATCTACGACGCAACGGACTTCCGGTTACTTCAGCGATTTTCCTACCAAGGAGAAGGATGGGGACTGGCGACGGATGGCCGTGAGCTTTTCATGAGTGACGGTACGGAAAATATCCGCATCCTCGACCCCGTGACGTTCACGGAAAAACGGCGTCTCCGGGTTCACGATGGGGAGATTTCGATTCCACAGTTAAACGAACTGGAATTGGTGGACGGCCAGATTTTTGCGAACGTATGGCACAGTGATCGGATCGCACGGATTTCGCCGCAAACTGGCGCCGTTGTGGGGTGGATTGATCTTCACGGGTTGTTGAGTCCTGGGTATCGAAGCGATCCGGAAGCCGTCCTGAATGGCATTGCCTACGATCCGACGGGGAAGCGCCTGTTTGTCACCGGCAAACTTTGGCCTCGCATCTTCGAAATCAAAGTCATTCCCAAAAAGTAATGTCGAGAGACTCTTCATCCAGCAGTCGCAATTCCAAACGAGCCACCTCCTGTAGCAGTCGCGCTTCTCTCGGTTCATCAGCGCCCAGATTCCGGGCGGATGGTTGCCAATCCGGAAGTTCAGAAGCGTTCCTTGCTAAGTTCCGCGTTTCATTCGGGCATGATCACCAAAATTTTAGGTCTACAATCGTTGCGTGGACCACCATACAGTGGCAGCCGTCAGCATTACGGGTACGTGTCTTGACGTCCTGGGCAGTCTCTATCTGGCTTACGACCTATTGGGTGGACAACACGGTCCGTTGCGCCTGCTTACCCGGGCGGTAACGTACTCCGTTGTCTTCGGCATCGGCTATGGCCTCGGCCTCGGTCTCTTCTTTGGCCTGGCTTCCGGCATCGCCACCGGTATCACTCTGTCGATTGAGTTCAGTAGAGCATCTCGTGGGCTGGATCATTACTCCTTGCCTTGGGAAGGACTGTTTTCCGCCATCCGGGGGTTCGCTTTCGGAGCCGGACTGTACAGGATTTTGGGCTTCGGATTCGCCATCGCCTTTGCCATTCTGATCACCTTCGGCCAAGTGTTTGCCTACTCTCGCGGCATGCGTCCTTCGATCGACTATGCGGCGTCTCGCCGTCCACGGCTTACGCGTCGCCAGTTTTGGGGAACGGTGGTACGTACCGTCGGCTACACGCTCGCAGCCCTAATCTGTAGCGCGTTCATCCATCACGTCGACCACGCCTGGTCTTTTGCCATTCGCGTGGGCTTGGTGACAGGCATTGTCACCGGGGTGGGAATTACGGTGAATCCTTACATCGAATATTACGCCGACAATCTCCCGGAGCGACGGCTCGGCGTATTCGGCATTGGACTCATTCTTTGCGGTTTTACCTTGCAATCTCTTCAGTATTGGCTGTCACTATTTGATGTACGTCTGAGCTAGGCAGTCGTCCCCTCACGCTCGTTCTTTATCCGGGCGAATGGTGGGCTACTCCATAAAGACTTGTTGTGGGGGATGCTTCAACTCCACAACGAGGGCTTCAGCAGTGCGGTCAAGCTCCGCGCTAAGGCGGCAAGCAGGATCATTGAGGCTGACGATTGGGCCGAACATTACGATGTGAAGGGCTGTTGGAATCGGCGAGCTGGTCCAATTCGCAAGGATCCAAAATTCTGTCCCCGGTGAGAGAATCGCGACAAAATGACACGCTGGAAAAGATTCGCAGTGCTTTGGTGGTGGCGGCACGTTCGGCCTGACACTACAGGAAGGAAGGGGCCGCTTCTCCCCGGTAAGAGGCTGTTGGTTTGTCTCTATTCGATGCAGGAGCTCACGAGGATTCTGATGGCGAAGGCTTTCAAAGTGATTGCTCCGAAAACCTGCCTCAGAACTCGAATACCCTTACAACAAGTTGTTAATGATTTCGCGTGCGAGTACCGGCCGCCAACAATAAACATGCTACAAACCAAAGCATTTGCTGCTGACGCCAAGCCTCTTCTTGAATCGTGGCGGACCGTGTCCAAGCTACCGAGCAGGCACCCGGATGGGATAGCCCCAAACCATAGTCTTGCTGTGCTCGGACGAGGCTGGCTACATCTCGGGCACCACGCTGACATCCGATGGAGGGTTCACTCTGACAATCTGACTTCCGATTATTTCGCAGCATCAATCCTGTGCAAGGGTGTTTGAAGGGGGAGCGCTTGATGAAAACGCCTGCATTGTTTGACTTAACCGGCCGGGTTGCTGTCGTGACTGGTGGTAATGGCGGGATTGGTCGCAGCATTGCGCTCGGATTGGCCGAAGCCGGGGCTGCCGTGGCAGTGTTTGGACGAAACAAGGAAAAGAACCAGCGAGTGCTTTCTGAACTGAAAGCAATCGGTGCTCCTTCGATTGCTGTGAGGGTGGATGTGACCAATCGCGCCGGATTGGAGCCCGCGCTTAACACGGTCGAGAGCGAACTCGGTAGTCTGGGCATCTTGGTAAATAATGCCGGCAACGTGTCGTTGAGCGGCGGTGTGTTGCAGGAAAAATCTGAAGATTGGGACAGCGTCATCGAGACGCAACTCAACGCAGTTTTCCTTCTTTCGAAGCTCGCTGCCAGGTCGATGCTCATTCACAAATTCGGAAAGATCATAAACATTGGCAGTATGTACTCGTTCTTTGGATCTGGGCTGGTTCCCTCTTACAGCGCAGCGAAAGGGGCGATCGTCCAGCTGACCAAGTCAATGGCCATTGAGCTTGCCCCGCACAACATTCAGGTCAATGCGATCGCGCCAGGGTGGATTGAAACGGACATGACCGCGCCTGTACGCACACTGCCCTTGAACGACGAAATTCTTGCGCGGACCCCCGCTGGTCGGTGGGGTCAACCGGAGGAACTTGCCGGGACAGCTGTGTACTTGGCCTCGCGGGCTTCGGACTTCGTTACCGGAACTACGATTCGTGTCGATGGCGGTTATGCGATCCGCTAACAGTCCGAACATGACTCAGGCCGAAGCTGACCCGGAAGTCCGATCCGCAAAGCCACAGCGAAGTTATCCACAGGGATGTCTAACGCGCTATCTGTTGAGGCGCATCCCGGGGCACTCCAGGGCGGGGTGCGAGCCTTAAACAGTTAAAATAGTGTGTGCAATTCGGGGTGTATGTCATACAGCATGAGGTACGAACAAATAAACATCTATTTCTCAAAACCGCAAAAAGCGGCGCTGGAAAAGATTGCCAAGGGAAAAGCTATTTCTGTTGCTGAACTCGTGCGACGAATCATAGATAAGGAACTCCACCGTGGACAAAAACAAAAAGGGTGAACCACTAATCGCAGTCGACGGTGCTAGCTGGGGAAGAACACCACGCCTGCTCGGAGAGCAAGGAGAAGGCCCGCACTCGCTTTGTAAGCGCTGGCCGTTCCTCTGGGCAACTGCGTGCCTATGGCCATCCAGGAATGACCTGGACAGCCGGTCTTTGGCGTCTACGCCGCTACGCCGCCTCTTTTCTTCCGGCGAGAAAATATTCCCTGGCCACCGGACGCAACAGAAAATATGAAAGTATGGCCAGCAACACGCTGTGCATTACCAACTCCTGCCGAGAGTGAAAGCCGCTCAGGATAACGTGAAACGTGAGCCAAGCCAGCGAAAGCCAGCGCGCCCAGTTGTTACCCCGGAGCATAAACGTTCCACAGACAATCGCCACCACACGAAGGAGGCCCACCCACACGACGTCAGATGGAAACGGATGGAGTGCTCTGAACTCAGTCAGGTGGTAAGCAAGCCCGACTACACCCGCTGCCACGAAGAGCCAACTGATGATGGTCACCGAGAGTGGACGTTTTTTCATAAGGTGCTATAAGGTGGATGGATTGCCACTTATTGAGATCTAGCCAACGGCTTCCCGATTTCCCAATGGTGTCCGAAAGGATCGACGATTCGCCCTACGCGCCAAGGAAAAAGGCTGGTGATTCACAGACCACACGACAGTGGCTCCTGCGGCAACGACGCGCTGGAAAGCGACGTCCGGATCGTCCTCGATCATGATCCTGACTCTGAGCAAAGTCGTCCGGACGCTTGGTCAAGTCGGGCACATAGTACCGCGCCGCAGGCAAGAGAGCCAGACGACCGGGAAAGTATTGGCCGCTCTCGTGATGCATAGTAAAGTTCGTCGAAGCGTTCACGGATGCGACAAGTGCTTCAAATCAATCCGAAAACAGGAGAAAACGTATGCCGTCGAAACTTCGCGATTACACTTACATCGGCGTTCTGAGTATGGTCGTGCTCGGTCTGTTTCTCTGCGGCATCGTCAGCGCACAGGATCATTCGGCCCACACTCAAGCGAAGCCAGCGACTTTGATGCAGGGCTATGGCGACTTGCATCACCCTGTATCAACCGAAAACGCGCAAGCCCAGCGATTCTTTGATCAGGGGTTGCGTCAAATCTACGCTTTCAACCACGACGAAGCGGCGCGCTCGTTTCAGCGTGCCGCAGATCTTGACACCAAATTGGCCATGGCCCATTGGGGAGTGGCCGAGGCCGTAGGACCCAACTACAACGATCCCGCCAGCGACGACCGCTTCCGAGCGGCTCATACGGCCATCCAGAAGGCGGTTGATCTCTCGGGTAGCGCTTCGCCCGCTGAGCAGGCTTACATCAAGGCCATGGCACTGCGTTTTCCGGCCGATCCCAAGGCGGACCGCCGGCAGGCGGCCGAGGCCTATCACGTCGCCATGCGCGAAGTGGCCAAGCAGTTTCCTGACGACCTCGACGCGGCTACGCTGTTCGCCGAATCCGGCATGAACCTTCATCCCTGGGGTTTGTGGATGGTGGATGGAACTGCGCGGGAGGGCACCGAAGAAATCGTTGCGACCCTCGAATCGGTGATCAAACGGGATCCCAACCATTTAGGCGCGATCCACTACTACATTCACTCGGTGGAAGCCTCGAAGTCTCCGGAGCGGGCCCTGGCTGGGGCCAACCGGCTGGCCGCCATGGCGCCAGCGGCGGGACACATCGTGCACATGCCGGCTCATGTCTACATCCGCACAGGCGACTACGCAGCGGCGGTTAAAACCAACCAGGACGCGGCCGCAGTCGACCAGGCCTACATCAAGGCGAGTGGCGCGCAGGGCATCTACCCCCTGATGTACTACAGTCACAACCTGCACTTCATCGCCATGTGTGCAGCCATGAATGGCGACTACGCTGAAGCCAACAAAAATGCCGGCCTGCTGGCAGGTCACGTGGCGCCCCATGTCAAGGACATGCCGCCGCTGGAAGGCTTCATGACCATCCCCATCGCGGTGGATGTGCGCTTCCACAAGTGGGACGAAATCCTCAAGATGCCCAGGCCCGATCCGGAAATGAAGATCATGACCGTGTTCTGGCATTTCGCGCGCGGCATGGCCCTGGCGGCTAAAGGAAAAGTGAATGAAGCCGAGGCGGAGTATCAGGTCGTGTCGGACGCGGAAAAGAATACGCCGGAGGACGTGGTCTTTGCCATTCCAGTAGACAACAAGGCAAAAGACGTCCTGAAGATCGCCACAGACGTGTTGGGTGCGAAAATTGCCTGGGCGAAGAAAGACAACGCGGGCGCCATCGCTCTGCTGCAAAATGCTGTGGCCGTCCAGGACACTCTCAAATATTCCGAGCCGGAGGACTGGTTTTTCCCAGTGCGCGAGTCACTCGGTGCGGCGCTTCTGATGAACGGAGACAATGCGGGCGCGGAAAAAGTTTTCCGCGAAGACTTAGACCACCACCCCCGCAACCCGCGTTCGTTGTTCGGGTTGCAGCAGGCGCTCAAGGCACAGAAGCGGGACTACGACGCCGGCTTCGTCGAGAAGCAGTTCCAGGCATCGTGGAAGGGCGGGAACACTCACCTCAAAGTTGCGGACCTTTAATTTCGCCTGCAACATGGCAGGGGCTAGCGCATCCATCCGGCACGATTGTCCGAACTCTGAGCAAAGCTTGTTGCGGCGCTGTCCGTTCGGTCGTTCGCAGCTTATAATTCGCTCTACGATGTACCTGGCTTCGGGCAGTGTCGGCAGTGCCGGGGTCTGCGCTTTGATCTCCGCAACCTTGCTGTGGTGGCCGCGTCTCACCCACAACGAGAGCGCGGGAGCGCCCACCCTGCTTTGGAAGCAACTTCCGAACTTTAATGATTCGGCCGAAATCCCCACGCTGTCGCGCGACGGCAA
>WNGP01004251.1_pt1 | contig 11936 bp, 6 predicted proteins | sample 5407671 | NCBI WGS metagenome assembly WNGP01 (sample SAMN13153381, study PRJNA577476) | soil metagenome | isolation source: 40 cm soil or saprolite under Garry oak tree replicate 2 | place: USA:California | collected 2016-06-15 | reverse complement strand
GGCTGATATTGCCGGGGAGTCAGGCCGCTCATATGAAGGAATTCTTCCCTTGGAGGAATGGCGGGATGTGAATCAGACGAGCTGAGCCGAAATCGTCTTCCCGTCGCGGCCCGATGGCCTTCTGGCTATGTCTTATCACACAGATGGCAACGCCTGTTTGGCATTGGACACTCGTGGTCCCACATATCGCTACTGCGACCTGTACGAAACAGAGCCAGAAAATCTCGGAAGTACGGTGAGTGAGTTGCTGGATTGGTGGGACCACTGCGCATGCCTAGGGTTTGTGTTTGGCGCTGTGGCCGAGGGCTATGAGAAACATGGCGCTTTTGCCTTCGGCGTGGGGAGAAAAGAAGCGCGTGACGTCGTCGTCGAAGAAGGTGAGGCCGCTGGCGCCGAGGCTCTGGGCGTATCCCGCGAGGTACAGTTTGCCGCCAAGGATGCCGGCTTCGAGTTGCACGGCGCGATAGCCGCGATTGCCGAAGCGCTGAAAAATGGGGCGCAAGTCCGCGAGGAAAAAGATGTCCACGGCGGCGTCGGCGGGCAGCTCCTGCTCCAAGCCGAGGTAGCCGGCATCGGCGCGGAAATTCCCCTGCTTCAGACACTCAAGAACACCACGGCTGCGGTGGAAGACGTAGGCTCCGGGCGAGAGCCCTTCGACGGCGTGAACGATCAAGTAGAGATCATTGAGCTGCGTTCCCGGAGGATCGAGGAAATCCGCGGGCACGCCACGCGTTGAGCGGTCGAGCAGCGTGGAAAGCTGCGGCAGGGTGATCGGGGCCCGGGCGAATTTGCGGGTGGAACCGCGGCGCTGGATGACTTGTTCGATGGGATCGCGTGGCATTTCAGCATCGGACAAAGGTTGGAGCTGCACGGTTGCCCCGGCAGGCGGCGGAAAATCTGTAACAGGACTTTGACCGCGCCACGCTTGCACTTCCTCGGGGGAATGGAGCGAAGAAGCGGCGTGTATTTCTCGCATGAGTGGATAGTCCACTTCGCGTTGAGAGAGGGGGACGGTTTCGAGGCGAAGCGGGGAAGTTTCCGCGGAAGATGGCGGCGGGAGAGCCGCGACGTGGCCGAGGGCTACGAGGGAGAAAGCCACCTCACGATGGGGATCGACGTCCAGCAGGCGATTGACACTGGCATCCACAAAGCCGCACACCACACGGGCAGGCAGACCGAGGGCGCTGGCAACGGCGAGCAGGTTGGCGAGCAGAGTGCCGTTGTCCCAGCCGAAATGACGGTAGGTGCGGGCCTGATATTTCCAGGCGTTGCGCCAGTAGGTGCAGGTGCAAACGATACTAAGCGGGGCGTGGGCAATGGCGGGTTCACCGCCAGTGGCTTCGAGGAGGACGCGGCGATAATCTCCGGCTCGCAGGCAGCGCAGGCCGAACTCGGCAGGGGCGAAGTGATAGACGCCAGCATCCAGGTTAGTGAGGCCCCCGCAAACGAGATAGAGCTCGACTTCGTAGAGCGCTCCAGTGCAGGCGGCGGCGCGAAAGTAGATTTCGCCGCCGGAATGGCTCCTCTTGCGGGTGATGCCGGCGGAGAGATAGAGGAGTTGGGCCACAGCTTCCAGATCAGGAGATGCATTGGTATGGGCGGGGACGCTTTCGGCGATGCCGGAGAGGGCAGCGACGCCGGTTTGCCGCACTTCGCCGGGCAAGCGCATCGGCTCGAGCGTCGGATAAATCTTGAAAGGGAGAGGCTGATTTGACCAGTCCATGAAATGGGGGTTAGTGCGGATGCTGGTGTAGGAATGTTTGGTGGCGTTGTGATAGGTCCAAGCGGCCGCGAGATTGGGGTTGTCAGGCATGTTGGCGGTGGGCCGTCATCAAAGTCGAAATGAAGCATAGCAGGTTGCGGCGCCGGGGCGGTCGAACGAGGGCCCGCGAAAAGGAAAAGCAGGTCAGAACGTGAGTTTGACGCCGAGTTGGGCAGCGAAGGGGATGCCCACGGTGGTGCCGGGTCCGAAGAAGTCGCCGAGGGCGCCGGCGGGGACGAGCAGTTGCTTGCCACTGGTGACCGGCACGGAGCACATTGGATCAGGGCAAAGCGCGGTGACGTTTGCGAGATTGTCCGCGGGAACGGGCAGAGCGCTGATATCGCCGACGTAGTTGTTGCCGGGATTGTTACGATTGAAGAGGTTGAAGAATTCGATGAAGGGCGCGAGCGACCAGCGCTCGTGGAACTTGATGGGGCGGCTGACGCGCAAATCGGTCTGCAGGTAGGGCGTGCCGCGGAATTGATCGAGGGTGGATTTCACGCCGTTGATCACCACGCGATCGCCGACAGGGGTGGTCAGCGTGACGGGCCGCGCGGTCTCCGCCTGCGAGAGAAACGTCACATCGAACCCTGCCGGAGCGTGAACGGTTCCCGCCAGAACGAGGCGGTGCCGGACGTCTTCTCCCGATGGACCATAGTCTCCCGGGGCGAAGGCGTTGAAGGGATCGCAGACGCCATTGACATAATCGAAGAGCTCACCGATCTGGCATCCCCAGGTTTTTGCGCTGGAGAGGGTGTAGTTGGCGACGAGATTCAGGCGCCGCGCGACGTTTCCCTGAAGATGCAACGCCAGGGCTTTGTAACTCGAACGGTTGTCGGCACGAAATACAGAGACGTTGGGAAAATCGTAGCGGCGGTAGCCGCGCATGCCGGTTTCCAGGGTGTAGTCGGCGCTCAGAATCCAGTTGGCGTTGAAGGCGTGCTGAACGCCAGCGGTAGCATGCAATGCGTAGGGGGTGTGGTAATGCGGGTCGATGAGCGAAGGCGGGCCGGAAGCATTTTGGATATTGAAATTGTTGACGGCGTTGAAGGCTTCGACCCAGCCGTTTTGGGCGAGGTCGTGGAAATAGAGACCGACCCCGCCGCGCAGAACGGTGTTGCCGGATGAACCCAGTCCGTAAGCAAGGCCGAGGCGCGGCGCAAAGGCCTTGCGGTAGTCGTGAGGAATGCCCAAGACAACTCCATTGCCGGCGAGGGCGGGATTCACGCTCTGGTCGTGGCCGGAAGCGATGAACAGGCCAAACGTGGTGTCGTAGCGCAGGCCGTAGTTGATTGTCAGATGCGGAGAGACGCGCCAGGAGTCCTGGGCGTAAATTCCCAGGCGCTGCACGTTTTGCGAAAAGCTGCCATCGCCGGCGGGAGTAAAGGTGGTGAAGGGACACGGGGGATTCGGCGACTGCTTCGCGGGATCGTTGGGATTGCAGGACATGATGGCCGCAAGCTGGTCCTGATGATTGGACAGATAGAAGCTCGGATCCTGCGGCGGAGAGTAGACATACTCGGCAGTGGCGGCCAGGGCGCCGCTAAGAACCGGTTCGTGAATAAAGTTGACGCCGAAGCGCGGTGCATGCCGGCCGTGGACGTGACTTACGTCATAGCGGAGCTGATATTTTTCCTGATTGCGCAAAACGGGAAAAGCGGTAATCGGAGTGAAAAATTGATTGTCGCCGAAAGTCTCTACGCCGGAGATGGTGCTCAAGGTCGACGTGAAGGGGAACGCGAGAGCGAAGCCGAGGTGGGCATTGCGCGTGGCGGTCAGATGCAACCCGCTGGCGTTGAAAACAAAAGAACCAACCCAGTTTGGCCCAAACATGTATTGGTTGCCCACCACCAGGCTCATGTAATTGTTATGAGAGGTCGCGCCGGTCGAGGGGAGGGCGGCCTGCTGCACGAGGGCGTTGCGGGTGATGTAATTGTCGGCGGCGGCGCGGAGAAACCACTCTGAACCTGCGGATTGCGCCCAGTCCAGACGCGCCGTGGCCAGATAGTCGCGGAACGGAACCGGGACACTGCTGGGCACCGCCATCGAATTGACGGCGCCGACGGGTGTACTGAGCAAGCCTTGCGAGGCGAGTTGCGCGAGCGCGTTGAACTCGGTCTGGCTGGACGGGCTGTAGGCGATGCTCGCATTTTCATGGACGTATTCGAGGGAAGAGAAAAACCATAGCTTATCCTTGGCGATGGGACCGCCGAGCGTGCCGACGTAGTTTTGTCGCGAGAACGGTTGTTTGGGGCCGGGGGCAGGGTTGTCAATCGGGAAACGCGCATTTAGAGAGGCGGCGCGGCCGTAAAAGGCCCCAGAGCCGTGCCACTCGTTGGTGCCGTGCTTGGTGGTGATCACCACAGAGGCGGCAGTGGTGCCGCCTGTGTCCGCGTCTTCCTGCGCCGTGCGCATGGCAAATTCCTGGATGGCATCGGGTGAGAAATTCTGCAGGAATCCGCCGATCCAGTCATCGGAATTGTCGCCGCCATCGACGGAAAGTTCATTGTTCAAACCGGAGCTGCCGCCCGTGGAGACCGCAGTGATGCGCGCCTTGGTGGGATCGGAAGGCTCGAGCGGCTCCGTTCCTGGCGCCAGGTAAGCGATGTTGGCAAAGCTGCGGGCTGCCAGAGGAATTGTTTCAAGATCGTGGGCAGTGATTATCGCTTGGTGCACCGCACTGGTGGTGTCGAGAGGCTGGGTGGTGATGGAACCCGGCCCATCCACAATTACAGTCTCCTGGACGGTCAGTGGTTTCAGTGTGACGGTGATTTCGCGCACGGAGCTAACGACTACGCTCACCTGAGCACTGGCTTCTGCAAAACCCAGAGCAATTACGCGCAAACGATAGGCGCCGGGCAGCAAGTCGTCCAGACGAAATTCTCCACGCGTATCGCTGGATGCTTCGCGCCGGAGAGAAGATTCCGCGGCTTGAACCACGATCTTCGCAGCGGGCACACGGCCTCCGCGTGCGTCCTGGACGACGCCGCGGAGTGCGCCGCGAAATTCCTGCGCGGGGGCTGCGAGCGCCCCTGCGCAGCACAGGAAAACACAGAGACAGCCTGCTTTGCGTACCTGAGGAACGAGCCAGCTCATAAGGAGGAGGCCAACACCCGGTTGAAAGTTAAGACGCGCTGAAGGCGTCGTGCGTTACAGCCGGCCGGCCCAGGGGATAGTGTACGTTGGAAAGGGTAGCGTTGCGCGCCGGAAATGTGGGTGACCCCGGGGGGGCGTGAAAGCAATCAATAAAATTGTAAATGGAATGTGTGGGACGGACTTTGCGATCCGCCCCACAGGTTGAGGGTTAGCTCTTGGGCGCCCAGGCTGAAGCGACCAAGTCATGATCAAAAGCCGGCGGCACCTGCTTGAAGCAAGCGTAACGATAGAGCGCCGCGTTGAAGATGCCTCCCACTGCCGACATGAAAACCGAGAGCACGAGGAAGTAAATGATCATCAACACCGTGCCGACGAGCAGGCCCTTGACTCCGCCAAGAAACATGGCAGCGAGCCACAAACCTATGCCAGGCAGCATGAGAACCATAGAAACGAGGCTGAGGCTGAAGCCGCCGACGACTTTTTCTCCCCAGGTGTCGCGGAAGAGCTTGGAGGAGCGCTTCACCGCTTCGATGGGGGTCAGGTCTTCGAATGCCAGCACCGGGACCACGAAGTAGCAGGCCAGCGTCCAGACGATGCCAATGATGCGCATGATCAAACGGCCGATCAGACCCAGGCGCTCTTCCAGAGTGCGCAGGATGACGCCCACGGTGGCGGCGACGAGCGCCCATTGAAGAATGGTGCCCTTGCGCTCCCAGGCCAGTTCGATGCCGTCGCGGAACGTCCACGCGCCGCCCATCAAGCGGCTATTGGCGACGCCGACCAGCGCGACGTTGAAAAATACGATCACGAAATAATTCACAACGTACAAAGTGAACATGCCGAGCAGGAACATCGGCGACTGGTTCGGATTGAAGCGTTCGCCGGCAGCTATGGCCGCGGCCCTCGCCGGCAGCAGCAGGAACGCGCCACCAGTGGCAATCATGGCCGTGACAACAAAACACGAAACCGCCGAGAGCACCGGAAACAGCATCAATTGTTTGTCGGAACGAAGAATGGCGAAGCTCTGCATGACGAGCTGCCAACTCCGAGAGAACTTACCCATCACACCTTCCCCGTAATCGTAAACGACGGAACGGTGACCTGTGGATAGTTTGGCGGCGAGACCCGCCGGTTCCAATAGTACATTCGATGCAGATCCTTGGGACAGGTAACGCTTCCGACAAGGGTCCCAATTCGCGGACATCAGCGGAGATGGGCGTCAAACCAGGCGACGGTGCGGCGTGTGCGGTCGCGCTGGTGCTCCGGCTTCACGAACATGTGGCCCTCATGTTCGTAGACGACGAGCTGGGTTTCGACGCCAAGAGTTTTGAGGGCGTGCCAGAATTCGTAGGACTGCGGCGTGGGGCATTCGCCATCGCTGTCGCCGACGATCACCAGGGTTGGCGTTTTCACGTTCTTGATGAAGGTGATGGGCGAGCTTCTCAAGTAGACCTCGGGGTCGTCGTAGACGGACTTGCCGAAAAACGGGATCATCCACTGGTCGATTTTGTTTTCGCCGTAGTAGCTCTGATAGTTGCCGATGCCGGCGCCGGCCATGGCGGCTTTGAAGCGGTTGGTTTGCGTGACGCCCCACATGGTCATGTAGCCACCGTAGCTCCAACCGGTGAGGCCGAGGCGGTTCGAATCGATGGGTGCAACGCGGAGGGCTTCGTCGACGCCGGCGAGGATGTCGCGAAAATCGCCGTAGCCAAAATCGCGAACGTTGGCGCGCGTGAAAGCTTCGCCCTGGCCGAAGCTGCCTCGCGGATTGGGCTGGAAAACAAAATAGCCGGCACCCGCGAGGGCCATCGCGAAATGTCCCGAATCCGGCCATTCCGACTGGACCGCCGCTCCCGGTCCGCCGTGGACTTCCACGACCATGGGATATTTTCTCGAGGGAACGAAATCACGCGGATAGAGGAGCCAGCCCTGCACGTCGTAGCCGTCGCTTTTCCAGTGGATGCTCTTGGCTTCGCCCCAAGCGGGTTTTACGGCTGCGTTGCGATGCGTGACTTGCCGCCAGTAGCCGATGGGCCCGGCCCAGATTTCCGGAGGATCGCTAAGGGAGCTGCGGATGACGGCGGACGTTTTTCCGTCGCGCGCGAGAGAAATGTTGGTGCCCCATAGGCCTGCGGAAACCTGTTCCTGGCCGCGCCAGAGAGAATCGATGCGACCGCTGGCGGGATCGACCTTCGCGACCGCCGCGTCGCCCTCGACCGTTTCCCCAAAGATGATTTTACCTTCGGGCGTCCAAGCGAGCCAGTTTGCGGTGGCTCTGATCTCGGGCGTGACATTCGTGGCTTCGCCTCCTGTCGCGGGAATCGTGTAGACATCACCGCCGACGGACGGTTCGTCGCTCATGAGGCCGGCGATGAAAGCGATTTTCTTGCCGTCAGCTGACCACCGAGGATTCGCAATTTGGAGAGGCGGCTTGTAAATCGGCTTCATCAGGCCGAGGGGTCCGGCGTCGAGAGTGTAGAGGTTGGCGATGTACCAGTTGTTGTCGCCATTGCCGTGGGCGGCAATCACGGCGAAGCGCGTGCTGTCCGGCGACCAGTCGAATTCGTAGACGTACATGTCCGCGGGAGAGATTTGACGGAAGTCGCCGGTAGCGAGGTCAATGAGAGCGAGGCGCTGTTGGAAAAAGGCGTCTTGTATCTCGCCGGTCTCCGGCGTCTCGGCAACAAGCGGACCGGCCGCGCGTGTGGCGTTCTCGGTGTACAGGACAGCGATGGTTTTGCCATCGGGCGACCAGCGAGGCGCGGCAAGAAGACCCTTGACGTTGGTGTGCCGCGGCATTGAGCCGTGGTCGGACAGATCCTTGACGTAGAGTTGCAATTGCCCCGGTTTTACGGCGTCGGATAGAAATGCGAGCTTGGTGCTGTCGGGAGCCCAAGCGAGAGAGCCTTCAGCCCGTTGAAGATATTTTATGTTTTCACGGGTCCCTCCCACGGCCGTGCTGACGCGCGCCGGGCCTTCATTTGATTGCAGACCTGAAAGATAGATCGCGGTGTTGCCGTCAGGCGCGTGGTCTTTGCCGAGGAGGGTTTCGACCCAGGCGATTTTTTTCCCGTCGGGCGAAATGGCGGTTTGCTCGAATGTGTGAGCGGCATACAGCGCGTCGATGACGGTATCGAGCGGCGAGCCAGGTTTCGGTTTCGCCGCTTCTCTTGAGCGAGTGTTGACTGCCGGCTTGGCGGTCTCTTTCTGTTGGGCCAACAGATGGCCCGCATTGCAAATCGAAAGCGTGAAGATGACCGCAACGAACCAGTTCGAAAAGCGCATGACTACCGACCTTTCATCCTAAGATGACGCCGCGCAAAGATAGACCGACCTGCGGGCCGCCGCAAGTCTCGGTGCATGGAATGCCGGTTGTGATGGCCAGGCTTCGAGCGTAGAATCCGCCAACCCGCTCTGTGGAGGCATTTCATGATCGATCGCCGTAGCTTTTTATCTTCGTTTGCAGGGCTTGCCGGCGCCGCCGGTGCGCTCGGCTTGCCGCCGAAGTGGAACGCGCTGCTCGAACAGGAACCGCCGAAACTGCCGGACAGCGCGCTTTATGGTTCGAACGAAGAGGCGTATTGGACCGAATGGCGCAAACAGTTCCTGATTCCTGCAGACGAGGTCTATCTCAACAACGGGACGGTGGGGTCCTCGCCAATGCCGGTGCTGCGCGCGGTTTTCGACGGCTACAACGACACGGAAAAAATGGCGCAGCGCGATCCGGAAGATTATCCGATCTGGGGTTATGGCGCTTGGAACGAGTTTCGCGATCCGCTGGCGGAGTTTGTCGGCTGCACGCGCGATGAGCTGGCGCTGGTGCGCAACGCGACGGAAGCGAACAGCTACATCGCCAACGGCCTGGACATGAAGCCTGGCGACGAAGTGCTGATGACCGACCAGGAGCATCCGGGAGGCGAGCATCCCTGGAACCTGCGCGCGAAACGATATGGGATTGTGGTGAAAAAAATCACCCTGCCGAAGCCGGTGCCGAATGCGGCGGCGGCGCTGAATCTTATCAATGATGCGATCACGCCGCGGACGCGCGTGCTGTTCTTCAGCCACATCACCACGGTCACGGGCGTGGTTCTGCCGGCCAAGGAACTCTGCGCGCTGGCGCGTTCGAAGGGAATTCTCTCCGCCGTGGACGGCGCGCACGTCGTTGGAATGATGCGGGTGAACATGCACGAACTGGGCTGCGACATGTACACCTCCAGCCCGCACAAATGGCTGCAAGCGCCGAAGGGCAGCGGGTTTCTTTATGTGCGAGACGAGGTGATCGACCGCCTGTGGAACACCATCGTCACCGCCGGCTGGGACGAACCGAAGTTGCGCGCGGAGCGCTTTCAGCGCATCGGCAGCTCCAACGTGCCCTCGCTTTGGGGAATGCGCGCGGCGGTGCAACTGGCAAATCAGATCGGGATGGAACGGATCGAACGGCGCCACCGTCAAACGGCGGATCATATTCTGAAAGAGATGCTGCAGCGCGGCGCGGAGTCCTGGACGTCGCCCGATCCGGCACTGCGCTGCGCGATTGCGTCGGTCAACGTGGCGCCGATGCAGATCACGGAGATCGAAAACTGGATGTGGACGACCAAGAAAATTCGCATCCGCGGCGGGGGGCCTTCGAAGATTCGGCTGTCGACGCCTTACTATCTGCTGCGCAAGGACGTGGAGCGGTTCCTCGGTGCGTACGATGAATACCGCAAAATAGGACACTAGGGTCCGACGAGGACCTGCCATGGACAGCAGGGAAGACGGCTTCGAACTGGCGCGGAAATGAAATGGAATTGGTTTGCCCTAGACCATCTCACATGTTTAGATAACTTCTGTAATATCATGTACATACAAACGCACTCTTGGACTTGACATGGAAATGAATTCGCAATAGAACTAATCGTGATCAAATACTCCATTCCGCGCGGCTGGATTCAATATGATCCCGTCAAAATTACGAGTGCACTAACGGAAGCGAAAGCAGCCGTTCTTTCACTGAAAACCATCCCCTACCAGAAGCGCTGGGTAGAAACACTTCAGCAGATCGAATTGAAAAGAGAAGTTGCAGGTACATCGCGCATGGAGGGAGCGGAATTCACCGAACGAGAGCTGGATGCCGCCCTTAGAGAAACTCCTGAACAGTTACGCACGCGCTCACAGAGACAAGCTCGAGCCGCGGTGCGCGCGTACCGCTGGATTTCCGAAATTCCACCTGATCGACCTGTAGACGAAATTCTCATCCGTGAGATTCACCGGAAGATAGTGACTGGAGCTGATGATGATCACTGTGAGCCCGGAGAACCGCGCGGAAGCGATCAAAACGTTACCTTTGGAACCCCGCAACACCGAGGTGCGGATGGCGGAGAGGAGTGTCGGCATTGCTTATCCGACCTTGCGCGCGCGCTTCAACATGAATTCTGCGAGCACGATCCCCTTATCCAAGCCTTGGCGGCCCATTATCATCTGGCAGCCATGCATCCTTTCCTGGACGGCAACGGACGAACAGCTCGCGCGCTTGAGGCGTTGTTGCTTCAGCGTGCAGGGTTGCGTGACAGTTCCTTCATCGCGATGTCGAATTACTATTACGATGAAAAACATTCCTATCTAGCTACCTTAGCAGATACACGCAGCGCTGAACACGATCTCACTCCTTTTCTCAACTTCGCCCTCAAAGGAATCGCCCTGCAATGCCAAAGGCTGCTTGCTGAAATTCAGCATGAAATATCGAAGGAACTTTTCAGAAATCTCATGTATGACCTGTTTAATCTGCTTCGGACACCGCGGCAGCGAGTCATCGCGCAACGTCAAATCGTGATCCTCAAAATTCTTCTGGGTGCCGAGTCGATCGAATGGCAAGAGTTAATGAGGCAACTAACGCCGACCTACAAGCGTTTGAAGAACCCCATCAAAGCCATGGTTAGAGACGTCAATAACTTGAGTAGCTTGGGAGCGGTCAGCGTCGAAGAATTTGGAGAACGGCAGTTTCGTCTTAAAGTCCGCCTGGAATGGCCTACGGAGATAACGGAGACCGCCTTTTTTGAAAAACTTCGCAAACTCCCTAAAGCGAAGAGCCACTCCTTCCTCCAGTGAGCATGTTGAGCGCGTGGAAACGTATCATCGTTTCTTGACCCTGTGCGCAAGGGTCGAATACACTAAGGAATTCGAAACCAGCCGCTGAAGAGGCTAGTGGGCTGCTGTGCCGTTGCGGGTGAAAGAGACTGCCCTGCGATTGCGTACTACCTATCGCAACCAACAAAGGGGGATTGTTTTGCCAAAGCGCACATTTCAACCGCGCCGCCGCCGCCGCGCCAAGACGCACGGCTTCCGCGTACGCATGAAAACGAAGGGTGGCCGCAAGGTGCTGGCGGCGCGCCGCAAGAAGGGACGCCATCGGCTCACCCCCGAATAATGCGGGGAGCCCGTTGCCCACGGCCAGTTCGAGTGCGCATGGGAATCTTTTTCCGCGCGAAGCGCGGCTGGTGCGGCGCGGAGAATTTGATGCCGTCTACCGCGCCGGAAAGCGCCGTTCGAGTTCCCACTTCACAGTTTTTTTTCGCGCCAACGAACTGCCGCGGAGCCGTTTTGGCTTCAGCATCAAGAAGGCCCTGGGTGGCTCGGTAGTGCGTAATCGTATCCGGCGGCGCTTGCGCGAGGTGGTGCGCTGCCACCGGCTGGAGATACCCGCAGGATGGGACATCGTCATACACCCGAAGAGTTCGGTCGAGCGCGCGCCGTTTGCGGCGCTGACAACGGATTTGTTGCGGCTGCTGAAGAGCGTGTAACGGCGTACTCTAGTGCGCCCTCTGTTGCGGCCATGGACGCCGGCGAAAAGGGCGGACTGAAGTCCGCTCCTACGCAAATCGCCACCACGCAAAGTGAGGAGCGCTCCATTCCTGTGCGCGTGGCGCTGCTCGCGCTGCGGTTCTACAAAACGCATTTGTCGATCTTGTTCGCGGGAAGTTGCCGATTCGAACCGACCTGTTCGCGCTATGCCTACCAGGGCATTGAAAGGTTTGGCGTGGCGCGCGGCTTTTGGCTTGGACTGAAGCGGCTGCTGCGCTGCCATCCGCTCTCGCGCAAA
>WNGP01004249.1_pt1 | contig 11938 bp, 10 predicted proteins | sample 5407671 | NCBI WGS metagenome assembly WNGP01 (sample SAMN13153381, study PRJNA577476) | soil metagenome | isolation source: 40 cm soil or saprolite under Garry oak tree replicate 2 | place: USA:California | collected 2016-06-15 | reverse complement strand
CGTTTCCAGACGCCGCAAGCCCTGGCGATGGCGTACCAACAAGCCCTCCACGCCTCAGCTCTTCCAGCACAACCAAAAACGCCGTTTCCATTCGTCCTCAGTGCAGATGCCGGGGCAACAACGGTGGCTATGGGACCAGTTCCCCAGCAACCTGCGGCGGGAACTCATTCCTGGCATGCCAGAAGAGTAATCGCCGCCGCTGCCGTGCTGCTCGCTATTCTCCTGGGAGTGGGCATCGGGTTTGGTTTGGCCCGCAATATGGGTGGGAACAGTGCCCTGCTCCAGACGCCTGGAGCGCATGGGGGTGGGACGGCAAAGCCAGCATCCACGCTATCGGCAACGATGGTCAATGGCACCTGTTCGGCGCAGGTGCGTATCGATGATACAGCAGATATGCTGAACAGTGCTCAGGTCTGCGATGAGGCGAAGACGCTGCCGTATGCCGTCACGATTTACACCACGAAGACCTTTCCAAAGGGAGAGGGAGACTTTGATCACATGGCCGAGTCTCTGGTGAGCAGTCCAAGCATGATCATCATCGCGATCCAGCTGGATGCCTCGTCTCCCCACCTGCATGTCCACGTGGCTATCCTCGGCGGGCCCTCCGTTCCGTTAACCGACCAGCAATACAATAGTGCCAGGGACGCATTTAACAGCGATGCCAATACAGGTGACTATACCGGTGCGACGATTGCAGCGCTCCAAGCCCTGCAGGATACAGGAGGGGGAGGTGACTGACAGATCTCTCCGCCGGTGGTCCTCATCCTCTTAGTAGGGTGTAGCTCCAATATGAAGCCACACCCAGATCAGCACTGCGACAAATTGTCGCAGTGCTCAATCTTTGGGACCTCCCCAAAGTTACAACGAGCGATCAACGCTCACTCCTGTTTCAAACAGAAATGAGCCGTGTGGCTTTATCGCCCAGGTCACTTCCGGCATTCTTCACCTTCTTCAGCGCCTGCTGTGTCGTGTCTTTCACATCACTGGCTGTCTGTGAAACGCGATCAGCTACTTGCTGGGCATACTGCTGGACATGTTCAGGTTCTGGGAGAGTGCCGCGCAACTGCTGCCAACGTTTGCGCAAGAAGCGCTGCGTCTTTTCTCCACGCATGACAAGGACGACCGAGCCGGTAACAACACCGACTCCGACTCCAATGAGGAGTCCTGTGAGCCAACGGTTCATGCTTCAATCTCCTTTCTTCTCTGAAGCACTAGAGTGTGACATGTCCCCTCAGCCATGCGGCTTTTCCACTGTCGTTGGGACGTGTCATGCCTCATAGTCCTAACACGCAGCATCCAACCTCTACGTTTCAAACACGCCTACCGAAATGACCAAGCCAGGGCCAGCGACCCCGAAGCATCACCGCACATTGGGGGGTGGACGAGAATATGGAGTAGAAGGAGCAATGTTCCCCATTGCTCACAGAATACGTGATTATAGCCCTATAACCAGCAATTAAACTTGCAGGCTATGCACCATCCCCAGGGAATATGACATTCTCATAGACGGAAGCGATAGGGAAACGAACGTTAATACTTTTCAGTTCTACCTCGTCGTCTGGCCCGAATGGATGGAGTGTCCAGAGATTATCAGTTGCTCGCCGGTAGACATCTACCGCTTGCTCTTGTGCGCTTACCAGTACATATTCTTGAATAGTCGAGCTACTCTGATAGTATCTAAACTTTTTCCCCCGGTCATATGCTTCCGTACTGGGGGAGAGTACTTCAACAACAAGGCATGGGCTTTGCACTGTATCGACCTGTCCGCGATCACCTGAATCACAACTTATGGAGGCGTCTGGGTACACGTAGCGCGTCTCAGCAAGGCGTACTCTTAAATCAGAGTTGTAGACACGGCACGGGCCATCACGCAACAGGTCACGTAGTAAGCCGATTACATTAATACTGATTGTGGAATGGTCGGCAGTGCCGCCAGCTAACATGGTAACGACGCCGTCGATAAACTCATAACGCGCATCCAGGCTACCACGATCAAGCTCCAGGTATTCTTCTACGCTCATGAACAGGCGATGTGAGTCTGCAACCATCTTTTTGATACTCCCTTCAGTGGGTTACATGTCTGTTATTGTATATTGTAGCATCTTGCGTGTGTGGCTCTTTCGATCTATGCCGAAGGTCAGATGTGATGATCCACAATAGCTATACCTGAATATCGCTGAGGGGTTCAGGGGTTAAGGTATAGCGTTTTTCGCCCTTCAACTTTCGCCATCCAGGAGTTTCCCTCTTTTCAAACCATCTCTTAGGTCTTCATCGCCCTCACCCTCCCTGCTTGCTCATCGCCTCCCGCTTCAGCTGGACAAACGCCTCTCGTCCCAGCTTCTGCTCCAGTGTCTCCAGGAAGAGTACCAGCGAACCGGCTGTGGGGTCCTGGACTGACTGGCGCACCTCTAATGCTGAGAAGAGCAGAGCCAGCGCCTCCGCTAATCGGCCTTGCTCGTAAAGCAGCATCCCCATGTTCGTTAGTATTATCCCCTCGTTCGCGCTCTCTTGCAGGTCCAGCGCCAGCTTCAAGGATTGCTGGTAGCATTGTAGCGCATATTCGTAGTTTTTCGTGTCCTGGTAGAGCAGGCCCAGGTTATGCAACAGCACACTCTCTAAGTGCGCGTCGTATTGCCGCTCGTTCAGCAGCAGCGCTTGCTCAAAATTGGCATGGGCTTGCTGTGTCTCGCCCATGCTGCGCAGCAGCTCCCCCTGGTTTGTGAGCGTGATAGCCTCACCGCGCAGATCACCGATCTCGCTCTGCGTAGTCAACGCCTGTTCAAAGTAGAAACGACTCTGCCGGGAGTCACCAAGGCGACCGTAAAGCATGCCCAGGTAGCTGAAAATTTGTCCCTCGTCACGGCGCGTCACGACCCCGACCGGCGGCACCATAGCTGTATACAGCCTGATCAACGTGTTCCATGCGCCCCACTGTATCATACTTTCGTGTAATCCTTCGAAAGAGAGCAGGTCGTAAGCCTGTTGCCAGTGCCAGCCGAGGCACAGGTGATGGGCTATGGCCAGCAGTGGCTCGATATCCCGGGGACCGCTGCGCTGCTGGCGCGGCGGACAACGCTCTTGCGCCAGGCGTGAATAATAGACTGCTACCCGTATATGACCGGCGGCCAGGGCGATCGCGCGCGCCTCTGGATTGCTCTGTATCGGGTTTGGCTCAGTTGGCACACCCAGCGTATTCGTCAGATCGCCACCGGGGTGCAGGTCATTGCCCTCAAGATAGTGTTCCACAGTGTACTGGCGCACGAGTGGATGCAGGAGATAGCCCGGCATGCCATTGTCTTGTGAGAGTCGCTGCACGAGTGTATACCTTGTTAAGAACCAGAGTTCGCGTTCAAACGCAGTTGCATCGACGGCAGCGTCGCCCTCTCCGGTAATAGCGATAATTACGCCCTCCACGGGCACCGGTTCGCTAAAGAGGCAGAGCGAACGTAAAAGTGTACGTTGCATCGGATTGAGGAAGCCATATATCGTGTCGACCAGGTTCAGCGTCACTTCATCCCTCCAGACGAGCGCGTAGTCGGGAGAATTGAGTAGATAGCTCAGTGCAAACCCACTAAGGTTACACAATGCACTGAACAACGCCAGGGCATAGACATGCCCTGCACAGCGCTGCCAGACCAGCGATAGCTCTACCGGTGGGCCTTGAACGCCTCGTTGTTGTAGCAGCGCCACGCCCTCGGGAAGGCTTATGCGCGAAACCAGGTATGTACGTACGCGCACGTCTTCACCGTTTTGTGTGTTATATGGTGAATTGCGGCAAGTTAACAGCACCCGGCTGGCCCCAAGGTCCCTTTGCAGTATATCAAGAATTAATGAGATCGCGCCTCGTCCGGCCAATTCCTGGTCAGTTTCCAGTTCGAGTAACTCCTCGAGCTGATCCAGCACCACAAAAGCGCTCTCTTGTGGTCGACGCAAAGCCTGCACTAACAATGCAATCTGCTCCTCCGGCCTGGACATGAAAAAATCGGGCCTGGCCACATCAATCCTACCGAGTATAGCCGCAATCACATCAGGTAGCGTGGCATTTGGGCCAAGGCTCAGCCAGGCAAAGTGCCGCATGGGAACCTGCCCAGCCCTTGCTGCAGCCTCTAAGCGCCGGTACAGCAGCGCGGCGAGCGTTGATTTACCTGCTCCAGGATCACCGGTGAGCGCTAGCGTGCTGGTTTGAGCATCAGCGAGCATGCGTAAAATAGTGCTCACCTCGTCTGCGCGTTGCAGCACGCCAGGAGGGTCGGTCACAGGGGGCACCATAGTATGTATATTGAGCCTGAAAATGTATGGTCGTTGCTGCATACGCCTGGCCTTGTTCTTATCTTCTTCCTTCTTTGGTGACAGCAAGTATACCATATAACCTTGCTAAGTGAGCGGATAAGGGCCTCTTGTGCAGACTTGATAGCCTGAATATGCTAAGATACGAGAGAGGCGCTTACTATGCCCAAACGATTTAGTCCAGGTAGGAGGGAACGGAATTTGTTACGCATTATTTACATGGGAACCCCGCAGTTTGCAGTGCCCGCCCTGGAGGCACTCATCGCGGGAGCCAAGCCGGGACAGGTCCTTCCGGAGGGATACGAAATTGCTACCGTGATTACGCGCATAGATAAGCCGGCGGGACGCGGTAAAGAAATCGTCTATTCTCCGGTGAAGCAGACAGCGCTCTCACATGGTATTCCTGTCTGGCAACCAGGTTCTCTCAAACGGCCAGAAAACATTGAGGCGCTTGCCGCCTATCATGCTGACCTGTATATCGTGGCCGCGTTCGGGCAAATTTTACCGCAGGCCGTGCTCGATCAGCCTCGTTTCGGCACACTGAACATACATGCCTCCTTGCTTCCTAAGTATCGTGGCGTCTCGCCCATCTCTGAGGCTATTTTACAGGGCGATAAGGAGACCGGCGTGACGATCATGCTCCTGGATGCGGGTGTGGATACCGGCCCGATACTGCTCAAACGCAGTATAGCGATTGCTGAAGACGACACTACCGGCAGCCTTACAGTCAAACTGGCCGACCTGGGCGCCCAGGCGTTACTTGAGGCACTGCCCCTGTGGGTGCAGGGCAAGATCACGCCGCAGCCACAGGACGAGCAAAGGGCGTCTCATACCCATATGCTGCGCAAGGAAGATGGCGAGATAGACTGGGGGCGTCCTGCAGCTGTACTGGCGCGAGAGGTGCGCGCCTACACTCCGTGGCCCAGCGCTTATACATACTGGCACGGTAAACTCTTAAAGATTGTTTCCGCGCATGCAGTCATGTTGGAACCAGGTGCAGAAGTAAAGCCGGGCACGATCAGCTTGCGCCAGGAAGCAGGCAAGCAGGTACTTTCAGTCGTCACCGGCAGCGGCCTCTTAGTGGTAAACAGCTTACAATTGGAAGGCAAAAGGGCTATGAGCGCTGCTGAATTTGTGCGTGGATATCCACAGGTCGTGGGAGATGTATTGGGATAATCAAGCAGCGTAACGGCAAGCAGGGCATACCTTGCTTGCCGTTACGCTGCTTGATTTTTTCTATTGTATAGCAGCTTTTGGCCGGTTAACGATCGCAGCAAGTACAGCAAGTACAGCGACACCAAAAAACGCGATGGCATGCTTAATATGTTGATTGCTATCCGCGATAATGTGGGGGATGCCAGGAATCAGGAAAAACACTCCAAGAGCTACACAAATGATGGCGACTACGATCGCCCCAAAGAAGAGAGCCGGGTTCTTCATAATAGATTGTATACCTTCCTTTGCTAATTCAAAGTTCTAAACTTATCCGCTGGACTTGTGCGTTTTGGGCACGCACATTATAGCAGGTTCTCAGCGCCTTGCAAGAGAAATAGCCATTAAATTAGAACCTGGTATATGTTTATGCACAATGATATATGAAGAACCACCAGGAAACAACCTTTTTTATCCCCTGGCGGTTCTTAGACTTAAGCAGGGCTTATCCCAGGTTACCTGGCAACCGCTTTTGAGCGAGCCATGAACGTGCCAACGATCCCGGCGATAAGCAAGACGATGCCGACGCCGAGTCCGGTGTATGCACGGACATGATGTGCACCAGGGCTGGCCATGTAATAAACACCGACGGCGATGGCAATAACGCCAAGAGCGATTACAGCATAGAAAATTGCAGGGTTCTTCATGTGTAGCAGTTACCTACCTCTTCTAGTTGAGCGAACTTTGTCGCTCTAAATATTCGTCCTGGCCTATCCAGAACGTTTTCTATTGTATCAAACGTGTGAAGCTCTTTAAGCTGCATACATGCAGCAAGAATAGCCATTTTGGGTATAAACAATGTTACACTTTGGCATGCAGCACAAACAACAGCAAGAAGAGCGAGATCAGACCCGCTGCCCAACAGTAGTAGGCGAAGGGATCGAGCCGCCCGGTCTCAAAGTACTTCATAAGGAATTTGGCACTGAGATAGGAGGCAATGCCTGCCACGATCGTACCTATAACTATGTACAGCCACGTAGTAGCCGACTGGCCAATAAGCTGTGGTATCTCCAGCAAAGCAGCCAAACCAATAAGTGGTGTGCTCATTAAAAAGGAGTAGCGCGCCGCGTCTTCGTGATTCAGCCGCACGCCTAAGCCTGCGACCATCGTAACTCCAGAGCGCGAGATGCCGGGGATAAACGCCAGCGATTGCGCCAAACCGACCATCACCGCCTCTTTCCATGTCAGAGACGAGAGGGAACGAAAGCTTGCCTCTCGCTCTTTCGCGGTGGTAAACGTTATTTTACTCTCTGCTCGCCTGCGCAGGCGCTCACCGGCAAAGAGGATAGAGCCGTTGACGACCAGGAATGCGGAGGCGATTATAGGAGAACCAAAAAGTTGCTTGAGTGGCACCTCCAATACAAGTCCAATAATGCCTGCCGGGATGATGCCGATAATGATCAGCCAGCTCACCCACTCATCCGTGCCAGTACGTACTTCGCCGACTTTGATACTCTTAAATAAAGTAAGAATGACCTGGAGCCAGTCCCGCCAGAAATAGATTACGAGGGCAATACTTGTGCCAAGGTGCAAGGCTGTGTTGAATGGCAGAAAACAACTCTGGCCGCCACAAGATGTGCCGCTCTCCAGATAGCCCCAGCCCAGTAGCCCGGGTAAGATCACGGTATGGCCCAGGCTACTGATAGGAAATGGTTCCGTCACTCCCTGGAGCAGGCCAAAAAAAATTGCTTGCCAGAAATTTAAGTTCATCGGTCTGTTACTCTCTTTGTACTTGCTTCCACTACGTTATACACAACGAATGGTCGTTTGCTCAGGTTTCAAGGTTGAAGGTATTTTTGTACATCCATATCGAACTCTGCTTTCGTTTTCGCATAAACGTTATGCCCGTCCTTTTTGGAAAGGAAAAAGTAATAATCCGTACTGGCCGGTGAAGCTGCTGCTGCCATGCTGGCTAATCCCGGACTACAAATCGGAGTTGGAGGTAGTCCTTTATGCGTATAAGTATTCCAGAGACTGTTAGGAACGATGTTGCCACCGCTATTCTGAAGAGGCTTCCAAAAGGTTGTTGTTCCTGATTGTGAGTCGCGTGCATACTGTACCGTTGGGTCAGCGTCAAGCAATCCCACAGTTTCGTTATTTGGCCTATAAATGCGATTCCAATAGACGCTTGCTACAAGTGAACGATCATTATTAAATATGACCTCGCGCTCGACAATAGAGGCCAGGATAACCGCCTGGTATAGCGATAGCTGCTTCTGCTTCGCAAGTGCAGCAAGATGGTTTTGCTGTACTTTGCCGGTAAATTCCGTCAGCATCATGTTGACGACATCCCGTGCTGTAGCATTTATGGGCAGCAAATAAGTATCGGGATAGAGCAAGCCTTCCATACTGCCGCCTGGTGGTATAGATTTAAGGATGGGATACTTGGCGAAATCGGGGAACTGTGCCGGATTTTTTGTATATTTCAGAAAATCTTGCACATTGAACTTGATCAGCCCTGCGGCTCCAAATTGCTGAGCCATTTGTTGAATACGCCATCCTTCAGGGATCGCAGCAACCAGGTAGTCAGGCTCAGCATTGAGCAACTGGTTGATGATCGTATCAATAGTCATGTTTGGGTTCAGGTTATAAGCCCCTGCTTGCAAATGAGTGTCCAGGCCTTTGATTCTTGACCAGACGCGAAAAGCCAGAGCATTACGGATCACGCCCTTTGCCTGCAGGTCGTTAGCAATCTGGAGCGTAGTTTCACCATTCTGAATCACAACGGTAATCGTCTTGCCCTGGTTTGTGGACACAGGTTGAAAGATATCGGTGGCGGTCGACCATGCGAAGTAGACTGCTCCAAAAATCAGGAGGCCGAGCAAAAAGATCGCAAAGATTGCGATGCGCCCGCGTGGCCTTCGTTTCTTCATATATCAATGCCCTTTGTTTTGCTCTTTTGATGATCCAGGTACTCCTGTAAAATTACAGTCGCAGCCAGTGCATCAACCTGCTGTTGTCTACGCCTGCGCCTGGTCTGATTACGTTGCCTGCCACTGCCGGTTCTATGGCGTCTTCCCTGTTCGGCCTCGGCACGTTGCGCCAGCAAACGTTCCGCCTCAACGGTTGAAAGACGCTCATCCCAGAATGTGAGCGGGATAGCGATATGCTTTTTCAGACGCTCGGCGAAGGCTTGCACACGGCGCCCCTGTGCGTGAATCAGTCCATCCAGGCTAATCGGCAAGCCAATCACAAGGCCCTCCGCCTCTGTTTCGTCGATCAGGCGTTGAAGCGCAGCCCAGGTTTGAGCTTCATCACGAGAGACATGCAGGGTTGTATAGGGAGAGGCCAGCAATCCAGTCGCATCGCTTACCGCCACGCCGATTCTGGCATCTCCTACATCCAACGCCATCAATCGTGCCACGTTGCTTACTCCATGTGCTAACTCACGCTATGTCTCGTCATCATTCTAACGAGAAAGGTCTGATTTGTCTAGAACTTACACGATTGGGGGATGCGTTTATGTCACTATTAACCGTTTGGTGTCCCACTTATAAGTGGACCAGGTTGCATAATCACGTGTATCTGCTCCGAGCGGAACGGCAGGATGCCGAGAAGGGAAGGGAAAATGTCAATCCTGGTACCGGTCGCCCCTGCTACACTATTCATGATGTCACTTCTTGCCTGGTTCACACCTTTTCCAGCCACCAGGTTGCTGACTTTTTGCGCCGAGACCTGGGGCATAATTTGTCCGGTGGCGGTCCAGGTGAGAGTAAGCGTTGTCCCGTCAGCCGAGGGCGTACTCTTCATTTTGCTTATGAGGAGAGGTCGCTGGGCAGCAAGTATGTGAGGGGGACTCATATTCACCGCCTGCGCATTAATGCGTGCTTTGGACACGGCTCGAATAGTGGCCGCCCGGATAACCAGGATTTTCACATTTACACTGAGCACTCCCGTGAATTGACCAGTGGCAACGACCTGCCCCACTTGAGGATTCGCTACCAGTTTTTCCTCCGGTAGCGGGTTGGGACTTCCCATTACGTCTGGTATCATTTTTCCGCCGACGTCTTGCGGTTGTAGGACTTTTGCCAGCCAGCCAGCGATCTGCGCTTGTAGCTTCGGGTGCAGCGCCTTCGTCAACTTAGCGACGTCTTTGCTGGTCACTTGCTGCACGTTGGCGGCCCCCCCACCACTGGTGGATGTGGGATTCATGACGCTCAAGATTACTGAAGATGTAGGGATGGCAGGGTTCTGTGCGGCTGCTATACTTTGCAGGCTAGTAGCAGGAACAATTGTGATTGTGTTGGCCGGGACATTCCCACCAGTGCCTGGGGTTTGAGCCTGTACCGGAACGGGAGGTGCAGGAAAGCCACTGCTAACAGGTTGAACAAGCGTATCAGCAGTTGTGACAAATGGTGTTCCTACACCGCCGCCGGTGGAGATCACGGTACCAGTCGGAATATCGACGGGCTGCGAACCTTTATTCGTAAAGATTACCGTACCGGTAGCAAAGGAGTTACCTTGTTGCGTGACGCCGGTAGCTGTGCCCTGTCCTGGGACACTCGCTGTGTACGTGAGCACCTGCGAAGCAATAGTATTGTGCGCGGCATCGTACGGATTAGTGCTGGCAACATACTGTAAATTTGTCAAGCTTGATGACTGCGTTACCACTGTTACGGTGACGGTTGCGTTCGAGCCAAAGAGGAGAAACGCGAGGACAGCCAGGACGAGAACGACAAGACTGATAATGGCAATTACAACAATGCGCCCGTTCTTGCGATTGGATGTCAAACTCGCTCTCCTGTTTGCAGGCAGCGGTGGGGTAGGCTGACTCGCTTTAGTGGTCTTCCTGGTTTTTGGTTGGGGAGGTGTAGTAGAAACATTGCGAGTTTGCGGCTGGATGACCGGTTGAGGCCCACGATTGCCAGCTGCCGGCGGTTTGGCTGCACTCGATGACCGTGCCTGGGCAGGCTGATCTGAGGCCGGCAGCAGTTTGTCTTCGTCGTCAATATCCTGAATAGGTAGTCGCTGTACGCTCCTCGAGCGATTAGCGCGTGGTGGTGTACCGTAGACCCGCGGCATCTCCGCTCTGCCTGGTTCTTCCACTACTGGTTCAGACCATGCATGAGGTGCTGCGTCCTGTTGAAAAAGGATCTCCCCTTCATCACCCAGGTCCTCGATTTTAGGTTCAAGCTCGTCGGTCGGGAAGTCCGAGATATCGGGTATACCTGAATCGATATCTTCTATATGGGTAGAACCGCGCTGCTCCGGCAAAGAGGCGGGCTGGAGATCATCCATATATGCGAATAGATCGCCATCGATCGAATTTGGTGGAGGCACTATGCTGTCTCGTCCGGGTATACCACTTACCGGCTCTCGCGTTGCGGACTCCTCGGGCACAGCACCAGCATTCGAACCCTGTGCCGCCTCACGAATGCGCTGTGCAACATCGAAATCTGCCGTCAAGGAGTCGGGTTCATCGTCTTCTTGTTCTGGTACCAGTGGACGTATGGAAGGAGATGTATCAATGTGCAAATCGAAAGGTGAGCTAAGTTGTACGTCTCGCGCGCCATATGTGGATGAAGCAGCACCTGCACCGGTATTCGTTTCGTCTGCACGGGATGCCCTACTACTCGTCTCAGGACGCGATTGTCGCATTTGTTGCCGCTCATTTGTTGCCACTTGCGGTTGGTTTGACTGCTGGCGCTGTCGCGCAGCGCGATTTTCCGGTTTACCTCTGCCCGGCTGGTTGCGTGAACGTTGCGGCGTTTTTCCGCTCGTACCGGCGCGACTCGGGTGACTGCCGGAGCGCAAGCTGTTTGAAGGGGGGGATTCCAGCGAATCTGCAATTCTAAATCCAGCCTCTTTAGCAACCGCTCGCACCTGGCGATCCGAGCTGATGACCAGCACGTCTTTGCCCAGTTCTCGCATACGTGAATGCAGCAGTCGCCATCCCAGGAGATGGCGTAACTGTGTTTGTGGCGGGATGACAAGCACAATGTGCCTGGCATCAGTCTGCTCCAGGCGCTCACGCACACTGGTCAGTTCTTCTTCTGGGCCGAGATAAATGATCTTTTCGTCGGTCATATATCCTTTTCCCCCTACTGGCTGCAATTATACGCCCAGTGTTGCTCTCTGCGCCTGCGCCGGCTGTATTAGATATGCATCTGGTGGATCACCCGGTAGAGTGCTCTCTCTAAAACGTTGTTCTCGTTTTGCAGTTCGATAGCCTGGTATGCAAGCGCCATTGGCGTGATGTCCTGGGCATTTTTCAGCAGGTTATTGGGATCATCGATGCTCGTCACCATAACCGGCTGAATTGTTTCGATGATTGGTTCGCGAGAAAATGGGAGTCGTTCCGTCCAGGGGAATTTTTCAAGTTTCTGTCGCAGGTCGGGTAGTGCGGAACCTCCTCCCACCAAATAGATCGCCGGTGGCAGAAGCTCATCCTTTGCCAGTTCATCAACCAGCAGTTCTACGCTGTCCATCCATGTTTGGG
>WNGP01004981.1_pt1 | contig 11939 bp, 11 predicted proteins | sample 5407671 | NCBI WGS metagenome assembly WNGP01 (sample SAMN13153381, study PRJNA577476) | soil metagenome | isolation source: 40 cm soil or saprolite under Garry oak tree replicate 2 | place: USA:California | collected 2016-06-15 | reverse complement strand
CCGTTGTTCAGCACCTGCGATTTGAGCGCGTCGCTGATATTGCCGGACTGCGGGTTGAAGAAGGTCTCGAAGCGGAACACCCCCGACCAGTCGCCCGCCAGCGGTTCCTTCCCCGAGAGCCCGATGCGCGACTGGCTCAGGTTACTTGGGGTGACCGCCGTGACCGAGCCGTTGCTGTTTGCCAGGATGATCGCCTCGGTTCCGGCGGGGAAGTAATCACTCGCCGGCACCCCGTGCGTCTGGTACTGCACGCCGATATCGACGATGCCGTAGAGCGTGATGCCATTCCAGGTGAAGCTGGTGTCGGCGGGCTTGGGCGCCGGGGCGGGAGCTGAAGCGCTCGGGGCTTGCGCCTGCGCGAGGGCCGCGGCTGCCGCCAGGCTCACCATGAGCCCCCACGCCCCTCCCACTCGGGTGAGGCCGCGAGCACGGCGGCCCAGGGATTCCTTCTTATTACAGGACGCGTTCGCGTGCTTCACTGTCAGTCCTCCCTAGATTCGCGAGTGGAAGAGAGATCAACTCCTGCCGCACCCTCCAGGGCACGGCGCCATGGCCAATCGGATTTCTGCGTGAGCGCCGGGTTATCGTTCTTAAGCTGTCGACTGAACCAAACACACACGAGCAGCCCAAGTATTTCACGCGCACCGGGCCCACGGAAGTCCTGCCGTGGCCTAAAGCCGTCGGGGGAGGGTGCCTTGGCGCTGTTACACTAGTGAGAATGCGCTAAAGCTATGATCTAAAATGGCTTTTAAGCGATTGAATATACAAGAGTTCGTGTTATCGGAGCGAATCGCCAGAATCTGCTGCGATGCGTCTGCGGCCGAGTGTAGCGCAGGCGCAACGGTGTGAGGACCCGGTGGCCCATCTGTCGGCATATCGATCCAAGGGGAGACGCATGAGTGCAACAGCGGGCGGTATCACCGCCACTTCACGGCCGTCAGCGAATCAGATCCCGAAGAACTTCCGGACGGTGATCGTCGCCGCCTCGGTAGGAAACGTCATCGAGTGGTACGACTTCTATATCTTCGGCAGCCTCGCCGCGGTACTGGCGGTGAAGTTCTTCTCGAAGACGCACCCGGTCGCGGCACTGCTGAGTACGATCGCGTTGTTCACGGCCGGCTTCCTGGTCCGCCCCCTGGGCGCATTCCTCTTTGGATGGCTGGGCGACCGGGTCGGTCGCAAATACACCTTCCTCATTACGCTGAGCGGCATGGGCCTGGGCACGGGGGCGATCGGCCTGATTCCAACCTTTCAGTCGATCGGCCTGACCGCGGCGTTCTTGCTGTTCGGCCTGCGCATGATTCAGGGCCTGTGCCTCGGCGGCGAGTACGGTGGCGCCATCACCTACGTGGCCGAGCACGTGTCGGATGAGCGCCGCGGCTACTACACCGGATGGCTGCAGACCTCCCCGACGCTCGGAATCGTGGTGGCGCTGGCCATCGTCGTCGCCACGAAGGCGTACTTCGGCAACGATCTGTTCGATGCCTGGGGATGGCGCGTGCCGTTCCTCTTCTCGTTCGTGCTGGTGGCGGTCGCGATCTACATCCGCCTGCAGTTGCAGGAGACGCCGGTCTTCCAGGAGATCAAGGCCAAGGGCCAGACGACCAAGAATCCATGGAGAGAGGCCTTTCTCAGCGCCAACATCAAATTTGTCCTGATCGCAAGCATCGTGGTGATCGGTGAGGGCGTCGTGTGGTATAGCGGCCAGTTCTGGGCGCTGTACTTCCTGCAGCAGGTGTCGAAGGTCGACGTGGTGACCTCGAGTTTCATCGTGGGCATCGCGCTGCTCATCGCGACTCCGACCCTGATCATCTTCGGCGGGTTGTCCGACAAGATCGGGCGAAAGCCCGTGATCCTGGCGGGCTTCCTGCTCGCGGCGCTCACTTATTACCCGCTGTATTCATGGCTTGGAGAGGTGACCCACCCGGGTAATATCAATTACCCGGTCGCCGTGCTCATCATTGCGATCCTCGTTTCCTACGTCGGGTTGGTCTATGGGCCCATCGGGGCGTTTCTCGCGGAGTATTTTCCCGGAAGGATCCGATATACCTCGGTGTCGGTGCCCTATCACATCGGCAACGGCTGGGGCGGTGGGTTGGTGCCACTCATCACTACCGCAGCTTTCCAGGCGACCCATAGCCTGGGTAGCGCGCTCATTTATCCCATTGCGGTTCCCGCCGTGTGCTTCGTGCTCGCCCTGATCTTGATGCCGGAGACCCGTCACAACAGCATCTGGAAGCCGTTGGAGGGCTGAGAGAGCAGCCCTGACGGTGGGCTGACACCGGGGGCGTAACCGCAGCCGCCGCGCAGCGGCTCAGCTGCGCGCGCGCACGAGTGCGGCGAGCTTGCTGTGTGTTCGGCTTGCCTCGTCCTCGGCGTCAGCGGGCTCCTGCCTGACGAGCGCGGCAAAGGCCGTCGGCAGCACGGCGGGGCTGAAGTGGAATCCCTGGTACTGATCGCAGCCGAGCTGCGCGAGGAGGGCGAGCTGCTCGGGGGTCTCCACACCCTCCGCGATCACCTTCAGATGCAGACTGTGGGCGAGCGAGATGATGGCACGCACGATCGACGCGTCTTCCGGACGCCGCGTCATCTCTTCGACGAAGCAGCGGTCGATCTTCAGCTTGTCGATCGGAAAGCGGCGCAGGTAGCTCATGCTCGAGTAGCCGGTGCCGAAGTCGTCGACCGACACCAGCACACCCATGCGGCTGACGGCTTCCAGGATGCGGATCGACTCCTCGGCATCGCTCATCACGGCGCTCTCGGTGAGCTCGACCTCGAGAAACTGCGGATCCAGCGCCGCCGCATCGAGCGCCCGCCGGATCTGGTCGACGAGGTTCGCGAGCCGGAATTGTGAGGGAGCGAGGTTGACGGCGACCCGCAGGGGCCGCAGCCCCTCGCGCTGCCACGCCTTCGCCTGGCGGCAGGCTTCGAACAACACCCACTCGCCGATGGCATCGAGCAGGCCACACTCCCCGGCGACCATGATGAAATCGCCCGGCGGCACGAGACCCCGTTGGGGATGCCGCCAGCGGATCAGGGCTTCGGCGCTGTGGATCCGGCCGGTGGCGGTGTCGACCTTCGGCTGATAGTGCAACTCGAACTGAGCGCTGCGCAGCGCTTCGTGCAGCTCGCTCTCGAACTTTACGCGGTCCTGGGTCGCCGCGGTCATGCCTTCTTCGTAGCACTGCACGTTGTTGCGGCCGCGCTCTTTGGCGCTGTACATGGCGGCGTCGGCGCGGGCGAGCAGGCTGTCCACGGTCACCCCGTCGCGCGGGTAGAAGGCGATGCCGATGCTCGGGGAGCTGTGGACGTCGATGCCGAGCAGCTGGATGGAGGGTTCCATGCACTCGAGCGCCCGTTCGGCGATCTCGATCGCCTCCTCATGCGTCACCGGTCCGCCGAGAAGAATCACGAATTCATCGCCCCCGATGCGCGCGGTGGTGTCGATCGCGCGTACGGCGTGGCTCAAGCGCTGCGCCACGACGCGCAGCAGGTCGTCGCCCGCCCGGTGTCCGAGCGAGTCGTTGATCAGCTTGAACCGGTCGAGGTCGACGATCATCACCGCAAATTCATGCGCTTGCCGCTGCGCCTGGGCGATGGCCTGGGCGATGCGGTCGTCGAACAGCAGCCGGTTGGGCAGGCCGGTGAGCGCATCGTGGGAGGCCAGATGCCGCAGTTGGCGGTTGGCCGCCTCGAGCCCCTTGGTACGGTCGGTGACGACGAGCTCGAGGCTCTCGACGTGGCGCTTGAGCGCACGGGCGTTCTGCCACTTGCGGCTGAGCGCGCTCGCGCACTGCAGGATCTCGATGGGCTCGAAGGGCTTCTTGACCACGATGAGCTTGTCGGAGTGCCCGAGCCGCGCGAGGAGCTCCAGCCAGTCGTAGTCGGTGTAGGCGGAGCAGATGACGACCTGTACGTCCAAATCGACCTTCCACAGGTTCTCGATGGTCTCCAGCCCATCCCAGCCCGGGGGCATCCGCATGTCCACGAAAGCGACCGAGTAGGGACGGCCTTGCGCGAGCGCCGCGCGCGCGAGCTCGACGCCATCGCGTCCCTGCAGCGCCGAATCGACGTCGAAGACGGGACGCGCGACGTCAGTTGGGGGCGCACCGAAGAGTCCCGCCTCGGCCGCCGAATGCTGCGCGTGGCCCTCGCTCGTGAGGATCTTGCGGTAGTCCGCGTGAATCGCCGGGTTGTCGTCGATGACGAGAACCCGATGGCGGAGCAGGTCCGCTTCAGCCTGCATCACTCGACTCCGGGGATCTGAGCGGCAGAGTCAGGGTAAACGTGGCGCCGTGGCCGGGACCGGCGCTCTCGGCCTGCAGGGTGCCGCCCAAGGCTTTAGCGGCGAGCGCACTGCTGTGTAATCCGAAACCGTGGCCGTCGGCGCGGGTGGTGAAGCCGTGGCTGAAGATGCGCTCGAGGTTCTCCCTGGCAATTCCGACACCCGTGTCGATCACGGACACGAGCACCGAGCCTTCGCTCGCGCGGATCCGCACCGTCACCGTCTTCTCGCCCGTGCCCTCGTGGCAGGCGTACTTGGCGTTACGGATCACGTTCACCAGGATCTGAAGCACCTTGTGCTTGTCGACCTCGGTCGGGGGCACATCCCGGTAGTCGCGGATGATCGCGACGCCGTGGCGGCTGAACGCTCCTTCATTCATCCGCAAGCTGTCCTCCACCAGCGCCCGGACGTCGAGCGTCTCGATCAGGCCGCCGCGCCTGGCGTAGCTCTGCTGCATGGCGACGATTTCCTTGATGTGCTCGACGTTGCCACGGAGCGCCGTGAGCTCCTCGACCGCCGCATCGCGCTCGGCGGCCAGATCTCCCGCCAGCTCCTGCAGGTACTCCGCCAGGTGTTTGCCCTGGGGACCCGCCAGAAACCCCGGCAGATCGGCGGCGTGTGCCTTCAGCAGGGCGCCGACCTGTCCGAGCCTGGCGCACTTGGATGTCTTGATGCGCTCCGCGAGGAGACTCGCCGAGACGTTGACGCTGTTGAGCACATTGCCGACGTTGTGCAGTACGTTGGTCGCCACCTCGGCCATGCCGGCGTGCCGCGAGGCGACCAGCAGTTGCTTGTGGACCTGCTCGAGCTCCTCATCCGCCTGACGGCGCTCGGTGATGTCCTGGACCACCGCGACTGCCCCGAGCGCTTGCCCGGCGGGACCGACGAGCCGCCGGGCACTGGAAAGGGCGGTACGCGCCGCGCCATCCGGCCTGACGACGACGAACTCGGCGTCGCTCACTTCGTGCCCGCGCAGCGCGCGCGCCAGGGGTCGCTCATCGGCCGGCACCGGCGTGGTGCGGTCCGTGCGAAACACGTCGGAAGTGAGAGGGTAGGGGTCACGGGCGAGGCCGGCCACATCGCCTGAGGGAATTCCGAACAGCTCGATGGCGGCGCGGTTGTAGTGCGTCATGCGCCCGGTGACGTCGCAGGCGAGCAGCGCCAGCGGCAACTCGGCGATCAACGTGGCGAGCAGCGTCTGGTTCTGCACCAGGGCCGCCGCCATGTCCTTGCGTACCGAGATGTCGCGCAGGAACTCGACCGAGCACACGGCCTCTTCGCCCGGGCGCCGCACGAGCGAAGTGCTTACGCGTATCCACAACGCGCTGCCGTCCTTGCGGACGTAACGCTTCTCGACATCGAGGTGCCCAATCTCCCCGCTCCAGAGACGCTCGAGGCCCACGGTGGTGGCCTCGAGGTCCTCGCTCAGAGTGAGGCCCGCGATCGAGGCGTCATTGAGCTCCTCGGGAGCGAAACCCAGCATCGCGCAGAAGGTCTTGTTGCAATACCGATAGGAGCCGTCACGACTCGCGAAGGCAATGCCGACCGGCGCCTGCTCGACGGTATTGCGGAACAGCGCGTCGAGGGCGTCGAGCGGCGCAAGATCGCCGGGCGCCTCGAGCGAATCCGGGTAGTCGAGAATCGGGTACAGGGCCGTGCTTTCGGCGCTCTTCATTGACACGCTCGGCGGCCGGAACCGGTGGGAAACCGCAGATTTGACGGGGCGCTCATGGGGCTCCTGCCACGCACACGTCGCAGCGACTCAGGCCCTTGACAAAACAGGGGTGAATTGCAGCACGCCGCCGCGTGGGCCACAGCGAACTAAGTCGCATATGCGGGTGTCCCGTGGCCCCCGGCGCAGCACCAGTGTGAACGCGGTCGCTCTTGCTGCCGCAACCGCCCGGTGACGCGTCCCACGGGCCACCGGACACCCGAATCGGCCGGTAGCGGCGGCCACGGCGTGGAAATCGCCGAATAGACTCAGCGCGCGCTAGGCCTGTCTCTGTTCGGGAATCGACCGCGAGAGGAGGTGCTCGGCACTAGCGAAAAGCCCAGGTCCCTTGGAGGCTAAAGACGTGGACTCCACTCAGCTGGGGGATGCTGAGGCGCTCATACTCGATCCGTCCCCCGACTCGCCCCGAATGCAACTGCAGGCCCATGCCCCAGACGAATCGAAGGCCGTTATCCGTAACGGGCTCGGGAGAGCCCGCGGGAACGAAGGTGTACGAGTGTGCAGTCACCTCCGAGCGCGCCAACCCGGCCTTTCCGAAGACCTCGACGGCCGGCAGCGGTAGTCGCAGGAAGCCGATCGCGTACGCTGCAGCCGCGCTCGCGTCGAGGTAGGGCGTACCGTGGCTGAGGCGAACGGTGCCTCGTCCCAGGTCTACGTAGTCTGCCTCGACGGCGCCCCAGGTCACCGGGCGGTAACCAGCAACCGCCTTCCAGGACGTGTTGTTCTCGTTAAAGCACAGCGAGTTCACGCAGGCGCTGCTTGCGTTGGTCTTAGTGACTCCAGCGCCGACGTACAGGCTATTGTCAGCGAGGGCGCTGCCGGCGGCGAACATGAAGACGATTGCTGCAAGAGGCTTGCACATGTCGCTTGCCTTGGTGCGCTCCGCGCCTTCGCTCGCTCGATTATCCCAGAATTGCAGCACGCGGCCCACAGCGAACCAAGTCGCATATGCGGGTGTCCCGTGGTCCCCGGCGCAGCACCAGTGTGAACGCGGTCGCTCTTCCGCAGGTCCGCGCTGCGCGTCCTGTCGCCACCGAGTAGGGGTGACCCGAGTCGGCGGGAATGAGCGAGATTCGTCTCATCCACTGTCATGTGTATGTGGTTGTGTATGTGCAGGCGTCCGGTTTATAGTGTCCGGGCTACACGACTCAGGTGAAGGAGGAGTCCGATGGCTGCGAAGGCCGAAGATCTGCTGCGCCAGCAGTACCTGGTGCCGCGCAAGAGCGTGAAGAAGCTTCGCGAGATGAGCCGTCGCGAGGGCGTCTCCGCCGGTGAGCTCGCCCGACGAGCCATCGAAGCGTATACCTCGGGGAGAGTGCTCGCCGAGTCTGAAGAGGAAGCGGCCGCGCGAGGACTGCTCGAGGACATTCACGGCCAGGTGCGCGCCACACTCAAAAGAATCGATGCGAGCCTCGGCGAGGTCCGCGCGCGGGACCGAGCCCTCGCCGATGGAAGCTTCCGCGCCCAGGTCCGCAAGGAGACGCAAACCTGGTTCGAGGCGCATCCGCACCAGGCTCGAGCCATCGCCGAACTCTTCGCGCAGGATCCGGCCGCATGAGCCTGCTCAGCGAAGTCATCAAATACGGCAAGGACATCGTGCTCCTCGGGGAGCGCGTCGATGCGCTCATGGCGGATCGGAAGGAAGCTACGGTCCGGTTCGAGGATCACGAGCGACGTTTGATTCGGATCGAAACGCTGATCGAGCTATCTCAGTCGCGGCGACGCGAGTTGCCAAAACCGTGAAACGTTGGGGCTCATAGCACGAGGCCAGCAAAGGATTGAATTTGAGCAGGACGAATGAATAGCCAAACACCTGGGGGAAGTGAACTTAGCGCGCTAAAACAATAAGTTGTGACTGCTCGATGGACAGGGGCAATTGTCGTATAATTTGCGTCAAATGGCAGCAGAGATTCAATGATGGGAAAGAAGCGGCGATCGGCGCCTGTTCATACGACGTCCAAGTCTGGCGAGGGTCGGTTCATGCCCCGTGGGCACGTACGGGCTGGCGGAACAATAGTCGTAACAGCCGGCACCGGAACGATTAGCGCTGAGCAGGTTCGCGAGGGTCTGCCGATGAAGGCGCTGGACGACCTCGCGCGACTCTTGAACGTGGATCATGCGTCGCTCGCTGACATCCTAGGAACATCAATGCGAACCCTTCAGCGTAGGGCAAGAGAGAGCGAGCGGCTGGGAGCCGTGGCATCGGATCGCTTGGCGCGTGTGCGGCGTATTCTCGACCTGGCAACACATGTACTGGGTGAGGGCGACAAAGCGGCTCGCTGGCTGACCTCCGAGAGTCGGGCACTGGGTGGTGAAGTGCCGCTGCACATGCTCGACACCGACATCGGCACTCAGCGGGTACAGCAGGAGCTGCGCCAAATAGAATTTGGCATGCCCCTGTAGTGTTACTGTGGAGACTGTATCGACAAGCACACGGGCCTGGCCTAGACGGTGCCGGCGGACTCCATGCGGCCGGCCGATGGCATGAGCTCGGGAGTCCCGTCGTCTATTTCGGCGCCTCAGCCGCGCTCGTGGTTCTCGAGAAATTGGCCCATATCAACCCGGACGCACTACCCACTGACCTGATCCTGACCCGTTTCGAAGCCGATATCAGCGTCGAAGAATTGACTGACTTCGACGGCTTACATGACCTGACCCAGACTCGCCCCCGCGGCGAACAATTCCTCAAGGCCAAGGACGCGTGCGTCCTGCGCGTCCCATCCATCGTCCTGCCCGAAGAACACAACCTAGTCTTCAACCCTCTGCACCCGGACGCCTCGAAACTCCAACCGGTCCACCACAGATCACTCACCTTCGATGGCCGCCTGCTGTACGGGCACGCGAGCCCGGCGAGCCTCAGGGACAGCGGCGTCGGCGAGCGCGCCCGGGGTTTTGGGTACGGGTGGAATTAAACATAATATACATTATACGAAGTATGTGGTATCCGTGGAAAATCCTCTCGGAGCGGACATCATCTTTAATCTCGATGCTTACAGGCCGACGAGCTGCGTGATGGCCTGCTTGAGCGCAGAGCGATCGACCTCGCTGAGTTGCCCGAGGGTCTTGCGCACCAGGCGCTGCTCGAGGGTCGTGAGCACGGGCTTGATGACGGAGGGCTTGAGGAGTCCGGCGGCTTGCCAGTCGCGTACGGGGGTCTCGCCGAATGCCGGCGGTGAGCGCACCTGGCTCGTGATGGCCATGAGAATGAGATCGGGCTGACGGCGGGGCGCTGCTTACTCTGGCGCTGATCGGTGAAGGGGAACGGGACGAGGATGACATCGCCGAAGTTAAAGGCGGTCATACTCGGCATCGTCCTCGTTGTCCCAGACTTTAGCGAAGGCGGGTTCTGAAGCCTGCGCTGCGGCGCGCGTGAGGCGCTGCTCGTCCTCGCGGCTGCGCAGAAAATCCACGAAGTCCTCGACCTCGGCCTGGCGCTCGCGCGGCAGGCTCGGGGGGCTTCACGTCAGGGAATTCAACAGCCGTTGCTTGCGTGCTTTGCTTGGGGTCATGAACGCCGGCATCGGGCGGTGGCTCAGGTAAAGGGGCTCTAAGGCGGCCGTAGGCATCGGTAGCCGAATGACAATGCCCGTGCGCTCGTTGAATTCCCGTGGGGAAAGCACCACGAGCGGATGGACACCTTCATCTCGCGGCCCGCCTGAGGGTTGCAGTTGATCCAGATCATGTCGCGACGATCGGGGCACCAGGCCTTGCGCGCTGCCATCAGGCAATCTCTTTGCCGACGGGAACGGTCGCCATGGCCTCCCCGCTGTGCACATTGGAGTCCTGGACGGACACTTCCACCGGCTGCCCAACCCTGAAGCGTGCAGATCGCGCTACTGCCGCCGGAATCCGCACCGCAAGGCTGTTTCCCCATCGCTGCACCGTGAGTTTGGCACTTTTTGTCACCGTGGCGCCTTCGACGTCGTCCAGCAGGACATTTGTATCCACCAAGATCAAAGCAGTCTAACTACCGCGAGTCAGCGCCAGGATCTCTTCGGTTCGCATCCTCACTGTTGCTCGGCCTCGCAGTCTGCCGAAGCGGTTCTTGGGCCGCTTGGAGCTACGGCCGGCTGCACGCAGAGTTACTTCGCCTTCGGCGGACACCTCAAAGTCGACGGCCGACCCGGGAACTGATCTTGACCCGGTTTCGTGGACTCCCGACAGTTTGCATGCGAGGAGTCCGTTATGGCCAAGTCAAAGTTCGCAAAGCGGTATCCCAAAGAGTTTCGCCGCCAGCTGGTCGAGCTACACCGGGCGGGCCGCAGCCTTTCCGATCTGTCGCGTGAGTTCGGCCCGTCGCAGTGGGCGATCAGTCGCTGGGTGAGGCAGGCCGATCGCGACGAGGGTCGCGGTGATGGCGGCCTGACGACGGCGGAGCGCGAAGAGCTGGTGCGGCTGCGCCGGGAGAACAAGCGGCTGCAGACGGAGCGAGAGATCCTGGCAAAAGCCGCGGCCTGGTTCGCCCAGGAGACCGCGCCGAATTCGAAGCGCTCTTCGAATTCGTGAAGGCGAACCAGGACACCTATCCGGTGGGTGTGATGAGCCGGTTGCTTTCGGTCTCCAAGAGCGGCTTTTACGCCTGGGACGGTCGGCCGATGTCGCCGCATGCCCGTCGGGACGTGGAATTGACCGCGCTGATGCACCAGATTCACGAGCGCTCCTACCGCACCTACGGGGCTCCGCGGGTGCACGTGGAGTTGCGCGAAGCCTATGGGGTACGTGTCGGGCGCAAGCGGGTTGCGCGGCTGATGCGCCGAGCGGGTTTGCGGGGCGTGCAGAAGCGGCGGTTCTGGTGTACCACGCGCAGCGGCAAGCCTAAGCGCTGGGCGCCGGATCTCGTGGAGCGCAATTTCGTCGCGGATCGGCCCGATGCGTTGTGGGTGGCGGATGTGACCTACGTGCCCACGGCGCTGGGCTGGCTGTACCTGGCGATCGTGCTCGATGTGTTCTCGCGGTTGGTGGTCGGGTGGGCGATGGCTGAGCGCCTCGCGAGCGAGCTGGTGCTGCAGGCGCTCGACATGGCATACGCGCAGCGTGGTCCACGCGACGTGGTTCACCATTCCGATCACGGCAGCGAGTACACCGCGATTGCGTTCGGCCGGCGCTGCACGTTGCTCGGTGTGCGGCCGTCCATGGGTAGCGTCGGCGATTGCTTCGATAATGCGATGGCGGAGTCGTTCTTCGCGACTCTGGAATGTGAGGTGTTGGATCGGAATGACTTCCAAACTCGAGACGAGGCACGTTCGGCCATCTTCTGTTGGATTCATTCGTGGTATAATCCAACACGCCGACACTCGTCGATCGGTTATGTTTCGCCACAGGAGTTTGAGAAGCGCTTCAACTCAAAGCACTCGCTGCCTTCGCCAGCGTTTCTGCCGCATGCGCGGCAGACTGCGCTGCGTGAAGACCACGAGGAATGAAGACCAGGAGATGCAGAGGAGGAAGGGATCACAAACTCAAGACCGTCCACGGAACCGGGTCAACCCCACCTACGTCCCGGCGTATCGATGACTAAGTGCTGATGAATTGTGGCGCGAGGCATACTCGGGCGAGCATTTGGCCGCCGCTGCCTTATTTTGACGTCCCTGCCGTCCGCGTGCAGGGAACCGTTAAGCGATTCGGGCATTGGGCACCGAGTACGCGCTCGGTTCCGTGGTCGCTCACTCGACGGGAAAGTTCTACGACACCGGACTTAAGGGAGCGAGTTCAACTCACTCCGCCTGCGCCTTAGCCACAGGACCGGAACTAGAACTGTGAGAATCGTAAGGATCGCTCGAAGACTACCGGTGAGCCCCAGGTCGGGGAAGTGAAGCCCGATGCCGGCGGATAGCGCACCTCGCGGGACCGCAGGCGACCACTCGAAGCTCGCGTTCGTCGCAGCACCGAGAAGGGCGATTAGGGCGCTGCCGACGATGGGCCAAG
>WNGP01004245.1_pt1 | contig 11942 bp, 13 predicted proteins | sample 5407671 | NCBI WGS metagenome assembly WNGP01 (sample SAMN13153381, study PRJNA577476) | soil metagenome | isolation source: 40 cm soil or saprolite under Garry oak tree replicate 2 | place: USA:California | collected 2016-06-15 | reverse complement strand
GTCCGTGGGTTCGCGTCAAGACTAAGGGCACGGCACACGGCGCGCGAGCGCCTCATGCGGCGGACGCGTCACGCCCAGGAGCGTGGCAATCATGGTTAGACTAAGTCACTCAAGTTTTTCTAGGTCAGAACCTTCGCCGTCGTCACCGGCACGGGGACGTTCATCGCCCTGCAAGCCTGCGTCAGGATTAACGAAGCGAACCCGGCGCACCACTATTCCTGGATCACGCGGACCTTCACCCCCTGATCGCCCCGCCTGTACTCTTGATCCAGAATCAGGTCGTCCATTCACCCGCTCAGTTCGGTTGCCCGCTATTGCGCGGGACTGGCCGTGTCCCCGTAGACCGCGACGACGATGATCTCGTAGGGCAGGCTCCAGGTCAACGCGTCAGGGCGCGTGGCGCGATTTCTTACGCGGTACGACACCAAAGCCAGATCGATCCGGGGAATCCCGAGCACGTGCAGCGTATCGCCCGCCTGGAGCGTCTGGACTTTCTGCTCCGGCGCGGTGCCCTTCACGAACCCCATGCGCCGGTTGTGAACCAGGAGCTCGTTTTGCAGGTCGAGGACCTGGGCCATCACGAACCGCCCATCCGCGACCACCTGCTGCTCGCCGTTGAGGACCATCTTGAACTCGACGTAGTTGTAGCCGGCCATGGTGGTCGTGATGGTCGTCGTGTTCCGGGTCGGGCTCACGCTGATCTGGCTCTTGCGGTGTTCGTAGTTCAGAAACGCGGCTCCGGCGTCCTTGGGCGTGTAGCCGTCGATCGGAACCCAGGAGTCGACCACCGGGTCGGGGCCCAACTGCGTGATCGGGTGGATCTCGAACACGTGCGGAGGATTGGTCGTGGTGAACGGAGTGAGTTTCGCCCCCTGGATCTGCGCCGCAATTCCGGCGTGCTCGCACCAGATACGCCAGGCGCCGGTGACGTGGACCGTATCGCCGGTGCCTTCGACGCTATGGACCAGAGCGACGGCGGCGCCCTCGGAGGCGGCATTCATGATCTCGGCGACGGTCGCCAGGCCGATCTGAGGAGCCCGGCCGGCGATATGCAGGTCGCCGTCCTTGGCGGGAGGATTGGGTGCACGGTGCGCCGTGTCGACCGTGTAGGTCGCGTCGATCGTGGTCCGGTCCTTGTACTTCTCAATGAAGGAGTTTTTCAGAGTGATCTCGATCTGGGCGGGCGACGCGACGGGAGGCAGAAGCAGACACGCCGCCGCGACGAGTCCACAGTAGACCTTCATGATGCCGTCTCCTTTCGAAAGGCGGGCGGATATGACCTTTTGAGCGTGGGCCGCGTCGCTCTTGTGGCCGTAGGACGTTTGATTCAGAATTGAACGGTCACTCTCTTGTTGCGGTGGCAGTGGGTCTGTATCCGGTCGCGCGGACCGTTTACGCCTCTCGCCCCGATCTGTCGTTCCGGTCGCGGGCGGTGGTCGAAGCGGTGTTCCTCTGTGGGGGCTCCATCGGTACGGCGCAGCAGGTCGCACCTCACCTCGGCTTGCACAATCGCTTCGAGCTCGCCCGATTCCTGAAACGCGAAGGTCTCCCCCCGCTGCACGACCTCGCCGCTTGGGCCAGTGTCCTCGCCTGGATGGACCGGAGCGAACACACCGGCTGCTCCCTGTGCCAGCTCGCCTTCGGCGCGAAACGCGACCCCGCGGTGTGCTACCGCACGGTGAAGCGGATCACCGGACTCCAATGGCGCGATCTGAGACGCAAGGGCCTCGCGTGGGTCGTGGACCGGTTCGTCGCGCGGTGCGGCACGAACGCAGACGCCAGCCGCCCTTCGGAACCACGTTCCCGCCTGCGGCCTCGACCACTCGCTTGAGCGCGAGGCCGGCGGTCAACACCTCGTAGGTCAGCTGCACCATGTTCTCGTTCGGCCACGCCACCGGTGAGGTGACCGCGAACGACGAGGAGACCCGCGACCGAGCCGAGCACCATCCCCACGTCTGGGGGCCGCTGACGTGCGCCTACTTGCCGACGTAGATCTGGCGCTCGGTCGCCGCCACGACATCGACGCCCCCGGGAACGGTGTACACGCCCACGACGTCCAGCGGCAGGGTGCTCTGGATGACCACGAACCCTTCGAAGAACGGCCGCGGAGCCTGCGGGTTACGGCGTGCGAGGTCGCGACAATCGATGGCCAACGCAAAGCGCCTGGGGAGCGAGTCCTCGAACGGCCTGAGCGGGGGCTGCGGCTGCTGCATCCCGGGCGGATCGGTGACGACCAGCCATTTGCGGAAAAAGACGGTGAGCGAGTCGCTCGGGTTGTTGACGTTGATGGTGGTCGCGTAGGTCTGCGACACGAGCGGGAAGCCTTCTCGCACCGCGCCGCACAGGACTTTGGCGACGTACTGGTAACGGAGCGGCGGCAGCAGCGCGCTGATGACCGCCAGTGCGGCCAAGGATGGAGCCCGGGATGAAGCACGCATGTTGGCTACCGCCTTTCCCTGACTGGTTCGCGATGAGTGAGGCCAATCTAGAGACGGCACATCGGGCGGCTATGACGTTTTGTGGTCGATCGACAACCGCTCAATTCGTCATAGCCGAGGGTGCGGCGGAGCGGATAACGTCGCGTTCTGTGAACCCCGCGGTCCTCGACTTCTTTGGCGTCTATCGGGGCAAGGCGTTCACCGTCCGCCGGGAATGGCACCGGTGAGTGCCCCGTCCGCCTTGCCTACGTTCAAACACTGGGTTCTGACAGAGCAGATCCCACGGCACATGCCGGTCCTGGACCGCTGGCTCGAGCGCGCGGCGCAGCATCGCCCGCTCGCCGGCGTGACGGCCTTGCTCATCCAGCATCAGCTCGGCAATCACGTGCCACAGGCTCGAGCGCTCTTGGATCTCGGTATCGCCCCGCAGGACCTGTACTGGATCGATATCCCCTACACGGCGACACCGGTGGTACGCGACGCCGTGTGCGCGCTCGGCGTCCCTGCCGAGAACATGGCGGTCAGTCGGTATCATCTGCTCGACCGGTACACGCCGTTCCAGCGGCTGCGGGTGCAGCGCTTTCTCCGCCGGCTCCTCAAAGATCCGCCGCAGCAGCTCCTCGTGCTGGACGACGGTTCCTACATGCTCGAGGCACTCGCCTGCATCAAGCAACGGCTGCCGAGTATCGCGATCGTGGAGCAAACCACGCGCGGCCTCATCAAGATCGAGGAGAGTGCGGCGCTAGAAGCGTGCTCCCGAGAGTTTCCGATCGTGAATGTCGCCCGGTCAGCACCGAAAACGACCCTCGAGCCGCCGTTCATCGGGGCGGCCGTGTGCGACGCGCTGCGGCGTCGCATCGGCGCCGCACTACACGTGGGTCCTCGGGATCACAGTCTGGTACTGGGATACGGCGCCATCGGCCGCCAGGTGAGCGAGTTCGCCCACAGCATTCTGGGCTTCCCGCGGGAACGGATCCATGTCTACGATAAGGAGGAGGAGCGCGTGCAGACGGCCGTGGTGGACGGGTGCCGGCCGTGGAGCAAAGGGGACCGTGACGTTCGTTTCACGCTCGTGCTCGGTTGCTCCGGCCGGGCTTCGTTCACCATCGGGGATCACGTGCTGCTCGAGGATGGTGCGTTGCTCGCGAGCGCGTCATCCGGAACGGTGGAGCTCTCTCGAGAGGAGTTCATCGAGCTCGCCGACGCCAGTCCCTACGACGACATCGAGATCATGCGCGAAGGGCTCGACGAGTTCGCGGTGCACAGTGACCTGCGGTTTCGCTTCATCGATCGTCAGGCGACTTTCGTGAACGGCGGCTTTCCGGTGAACTTCGACGGGCGCGTGAACTGCGTTCCAGCGCATTACATCCAACCGACCCCGACGATGATGTGCGCCGCGGCGGTGCAGGCGGCACACACGGCCGAGAAGGGCATCATCGAGCTGGACCCCGAGTTCTCCAAATGGCTCGACGCGGAGTTCAGAGGCGAGCTCGGGGACGAGGCCGGGCTGCTCCCCACATGACCTCCTCCCCGATCCGAGTCGGGCGCCTCGCTCTGCCCTGCCTGCTGTCGCCTGGCCTCATCCGAACTGCCCCGTGTCGACCCACTGCTCCTTGATCAAGGACCACCAATCCTCGGCGACGGACTTGAGCACGTACTCGTAGGGCAGCCAGCCGTAGCCCGCCTGGCCCCAGCCGATCCCCCACGAATTGCGTATCAAGAAGGCGCCCGTTGTCTCCGGGCCGCCGGGATTGGTGTTCTTGATCTTCTTGGCGTCGTCGTACCCCACGGCCACGACCGCGTGACCGCCGGCGACCGACTCCCCGGGCGCCGGGAAAGGAAACGCGCCCGTCGTTTGCGCCTGTGAGTAGGAGCTGTACACGGTGAAGCCGAACATGGATGGCAAGCCGGCGGCGATGTACTGCTTCACGCGATCGACGATCTGGGCGGGCGCGGTCCCCGGTGGGTCGAGCCGATAGTACTTGAGCGCCTGGTAGTTCTGTGCGAAGGCGTAGCAGAAGCTGGACGGCTCCTTGTCGAAATCCGGGATGCTGTACTGCCAGTACCGCTCGGGCGGCACCCCGAACAATCTCAAAGCGCCCATTGTGGTGCGGAGGTATGCACCGGTGTCGCCGGTCCAACCCAGCATGTCGCGGGTGGCCTTGTAGAGAAAGAGCCGCGAGCCGTCGAGGTAGCGGTTGAACGCCCGTCGCTCGAAGTACTCCACCAGCCCCACGCCGGCGTTCGCGGTGCAGGACCCGAGCGCGCCCTGGTCTTCGATCGGTGAGCACCAGGCGCGCAGGTCCGCCGTCGCAGCGAGGCCGGCCTTGGGCGGGCCAGCCGCGATCTTCTTGAGTTTCTTGATGTCGCCGGCTATGGCCTCATGCTCGGGGCCATAGTCGCGAAAGTCGGGATTGTCGGCGAGCCAACCCATGCCGTAGGTGTCTGTCATGGCCTCCCCCAGTGAAGTCGGTGCAGTCGGCCCGGGAGACGATACGGAATGGGTGGCGGGTGGCTATGACTTTTTGCTATGACGTTTTGTGCTGCTATGGCGCCGGCTTCTCGCGCTGGCTGTCCTTCGCCGCAGCCTCGGTCGAGCGTCCGAAATAGAATCCGATAATGACGCCGATTATCCCCGTATACACACTAGACGTCTTCGCAAAGAAGTCGGCGTAATCGTTCAGCTTCACGTTCTCAGGCGTGAACAGGGGGTAGAGGGCCATGACCCCTGTGATCAGCATGAACACGCCGACGACGAGAAGCGCGAGGACCGCCCGGATGCTGCCGATTTTCAGATTCATGATGCGCCTCAGGTGGAGTCGGCCAACTGAAGGAGGGCTTGCCTCACGTTACCGACATGCTGGTCTTCGAACGACTGATCCACGACGACCCGGTGCGTTCCCCTGCCCTCTTCCGTCAGGATCTCCGCATACCGCCCGTACGTCATGTACAGCTCGATGATCTTCTTCGGCTCGTGCGGGTTCCATTCGAGCCACACCAAGACGCGGTCGAAATCCTTCGCCGGGGCTGCGGGTCGCCGTGCGTCCACGGCGTAGCGGGCGCCATCGACGCGGCCGATCTCGAAACCAGCTGAGCGGACCGTGTGCTGAATCATCGAGAACAGTCGGGCCATGTGACTCGTCGTGATGCTGACCAGCGGCGCGGGGTGCTCGAGTGGTGCCGGGTTGATTGGGGGTGCCACGGCTTGCGCCTGCAGAGACCCAGCGCGCAGGGAGAGGAGCGCGACAAGTGAGGCGAACTTGGCGTGGATGCTCATGGATCGCTCCGTTCCAAGAGCGTGGGGTGGGGTGGACCCCACGCTGCCCGACCTTGCTGCGAGGGCTGCGCTACTTCCGTATCAGAACAACGCCGTGCAGGCTGGCGAGATTGTCTCCGTAGGTCGCCGCCGCCTTGACTCTGATCCCAAACTTGGTCGCTTGTGGCACGACCCAGAAATCACCGGCCCTCCGCTCGACGTTCACGCCGCCGATCGTTGTCTCTAGCTCGCCGGACGTCAGCTGGATCGTGGCGAAGCCTTCCAGCGGAAACGCAGGTACCTCGCGCCGTGGGCCGATGACCCAGTCATAGATCTTGACCTTGAACGACGGCCCCTCGGGAACGGACACGTCGCTCACGAGTCGGACAGAGGTCTCTAACCAGGGAGCGAACGCCTTGTAGGGATGCTCGGGGGTCTGAGGTGTTTGTGCCTCGCGTGCGGAGGCCCCGACGCCCCAGACCAGCGCCATTCCGACGAGCATGCGTGCGGCCGGCCGCATTTTCATGACTGTCATGGCGTCAAGGCGTGCAACACGCCGCTGGTCGATGCCACGTACACCCGGCCGCGTGCAAGAACCGGCTCGGTACGGATACTGCCGGTAGGAACGCCCGCAGCGTCCCACAGTTGCAGCGACCATACGTTGGGGCTCGGGAGCCACTCATAGCCGGCGCCTTCGCAGGCAGCCTCGGCCGCGAAAGGAGGCAGCGGGTTGCTGCACCGGTGCGCGGTTGCGGGCATGCGGTCGGGGTCCGATATAATGAAGAGCTTGCCCTGGTAGTTGCCCACGTAGACGATGCCCTTCGTGACCGTCGGCTGGCCGGTGTAATCCAGGCCGGGCACGTCCGCGATCCAACGGACGCGCCCTGCGTCCGTGGGATTGTAGGAAGCGCAAGCGTTCAGCGCATACACACGGCTATATCCGTCAAACGAACTCGAGGTCGTTGTGATGGGAAGTCCACCCGTGATGGCGATGATCACGTCGTTCCAGACCGCCGCCGGCCTGGTCCAGCCCCAGTCGCCATGAAGCCCGTAGGTAAAGGGGAGTCCGCCCGTCACGTAGGGGAACGACCAGGCCACGGTACCGCTGCCCGCGGTCACTGCATGCGTGTAACCGTCCTTCATAGTTCCGACCGCGAGCGTCCCGCAGCTGGTCTTGGCCACGAGCGGCGTGCCCGCCCAGTCGGGATCCGCGTCAAGCGTCCAGGGCACGGGTTGCAGCTTCCACTGGATGGCGCCGCTCGCCCCGTCGAGCTTGAGCATGCTCAGCGCATGATTGTTCGGCGGTTCGGTGAGGCAGCTGCCGTTGGAGGGTCGGCATCCGTTGCCGGTCGTCACGAAGACCTGGCCTCCGTAGGCCGCGGGCGAGCTCCAGATGCCCCCGCCCCGTGGCGGACCAGAGCTCATGAAATTGAAGCCGCCTACGATCGTCCCCGTGTTCAGGCTGACTGCTACAAGCCGTCCGCGCTGAATGGGGCTGTCGCCGTTATCGGCGATGCCGACGTACACCTTGCCGTTGGCCACCACGGGTGACGAATAGCCGATCCTCTCGTGCAGTTCCGCCAAGGCCTGCGCCTGCTGGGCGGGGTCCCAGTACCAGTGGAGGCCGTTCAAATGCGCGACGATATCGCTCTTCCACACGAGCCCACCCGTGTTCACGTTCAACGCCCACAGCCGGCCGTTGCCGCAGACCGGGGGCGTCCCGGTGCAGGCGGCGGGGTCGGGCGCGCCGAAGATCACGACCTTGACCGGCCACTTAAAGAACCAAAACCAGTGCACCCAGGCCCGCGCGATGGTCGCGGACGAGGCGATCCCGGGAGATGAAGAGTTGCCCCCCAAGGGGGGCTGGATCAGGGCCGGCTGGGGAGGGGCAGGATAACGCCAGATGAGCTTCCCGGTGTTCGCGTCGATCGCGTAGAACCGGCCGTTCCGGTGGCCAATGAACACCTTGCCCTTGTAGACCGTGGGGGACGCTACGAACCCCCCGCCATCGACGTCGCCGTAGCTCGATGGTCTGAACGCCCAGAATTCGTGGAGGCTCGACACGCGGGTGGGGTCGGAGAGCGCGCTCGCACGGGGCTGGTCGGCCGAACGCTGGCTATCGTGTCTGTAGGCCGTCCAATCGCCACGTGCGCAAGCCGTCGCGACGCACGCGCCGAGAAGAGGGAGCGTCTCCACCAACGGCGACCAGCGCGACATGTCACCTCCCCGGGTGGACCGCTACTTTTTCCGAGTGATGCTGAACGCCTGGATGACGACTTGGCCGCCGAGGTTCTTGATCGAGTAGCGCTGGCCGGAGCGGACTATCCAGTAGTCACCCGGCCGGCGGCGAACCGTCTGGCTGTCGATTGTCGTCTCGACCTCGCCGGATTTGAGCTCCAGGATGGCGACACCGCGGACGGGGAGGTTCGTGGCGGACTTTCCCGGCCCCAGGATCACGTCCGATACTTGGATGGTCACGTCCTTCAGGGCATCGCTGGTGAACGCGCGCGCGCCGATGACGCCGGGAGCCAGGGATTCGTACACCACGCGCCCCGGCTCCTGTGGCTGCCCTGGCTTGACCTGGGCGAGCACCGCAGGGGCGCTTCCGATTACGGCAACACAACAGAGAGCAACCCTAAGCATCCCGTCCTCCTTCAGGGCGCGGACGAGGCGTTGATTCTGCAGGCTCTGGGTGCGCGGGGCTATGACGTTCTGAGCAGGGTGTGTCCGCCCTCGTCGCTAGCGGCGCGGTAGGCCCCACTTGAACGCGAAATTGGTCTTCAATGCGGTCGTACGACTCTGTCGATCGTAGTCGAGGCCGCCCGCAAACGTGATCCACGCCCCAAACGCGAGCTTCGTCTCACCGCCTGAGCTGAGGAGCCACCTGGCGGCTCTGCTGTGGCGGAAGGTGCCCTGTCCTTCCACGAACAGCTTGTAATGATTGCTGCCGATGTAGATGCGGTTGCTGACGCTCGCGTTCGACCGAAACCGATGCGTGACGCTGTCGCGCTCGCTGCCAGCGTTGACACCGATGAGAACTTGACCCCACGTGCCGACACCATCCCCGTAGCTGGCCCATGCCGAATACTTGTCCGCCGCGAGACCGTTGCCGAAGGAGTCGGCAGCGGACGCCCGACCAGCGATGGCGAGCTGCAGGGTTCGTGAATTCCAATGCTCGTCCTCCCAATCGGCCCAGCCAGCCTTCAGCGAGGCATTCAAGGAATCGACGCGCGCCTTTTCCGCCGGGTTCAGGTCTGACCGCTGGATCGCACGGCCGCCCATCGGACCCAGCCTTTTGCGCGCTTGCAGGAAGACGCTGTTCACCGAATCGGCAATGGCCGTCGCGCGGACCCGGTAGGCCGCGTGGGTCCGGAGATCGCCGGCGTCGAGCAGCACCGTTCGCACGCCAATGGCTATCACTGTTGGAGCCCGGTCACCGGCGCCCCGGCCGGTCGCTGCTGAGACTCCCAGTCGATAGAGGAACGGGTGAGCCGCGTAGGTCGGGACGGTGAGGGTCGGACCGCCGATGAGCAGACCGGGAGCGAACTCGACCGCGAACGCCTTCGGGATGGTGATTGCAGCTCCGGACCCGATAAAGTTGGAGACCGCAGCGCCCAGCTCGCGGACCTCCGCTGGGCGAAGGACGTTGCTAGGAGCGACGGTCAGCATGGTGAAGGCCGGTGCGTCGGGTATAGCGAAGTCCAAGCGGAAATCCGCCAGCTTCGGAGCGACGCCCTTGGGAGTCTGACCACGCGTCCCGGACGCGGTCAAAGTCCATCCGATCACGAGCCATGCGACCACTGGCACGCTCACGGAGCGACCACCAGCTGCGCGAACAGGTCTACAGTCTGGGACGGCTGGTCGGTCTCGCCCGCTGCTTTCACGACGCCAAGCCGCCTCCCGTCCTGAGACAACGTGAGCGAGACGGCGTACTTCTTGATCGGCGGGGTGACGACGACTGTGGTCAGACACTCCAGGATGCGACCATCGTTCGCCTGGTTCGGAGTCGGCAGGTCGTACGAGTCATCATCAGGGTTCATGAAGTTGCCGGGATACTGCTTGACGATCAGGTTCCTCTCTGCTTCCCACAGCAGGAGATTGTAGGAGCCTTCCTGGGCCTGGCCACATGTCACTTCGGCGACAACAGGCCCGCCTTCTTTCGCGAACTGGATCGTCTGCACGTGCGTGCCCTCAGATCAGGCCATCTACCAGGAGCGCGGGCGCCCAGCGAACGGAGCTCCTGCGGCATCCAGGTGCCAGCGGGATCGCGCTCATCTGGAGGAGGCACTCACCTACACGCTACCATAGGCGAGTCCGCGAGCGGTCGCTAGGGCGATTTTGGGGCACGATAGGGCGTGTTTGCGACAAAGTGTCGCAAACCCGCCCCTTGGTGCCGCAAAAACCACCTTACGCTCGGACCTACCCGTGCCCACCTTGGCTACGGTCCACGCAACCGACGGGGGTGACCATGCCCGACCCATCCAACGTCGTCTCCAGCGGCCTCCTCGCAACGATGGAGCCGATGGCGGGCGCCGCGTCGCCAGGCGATCGTGGGCTGGACCTCGTCGCGCCACGCGCCGGAGGATGGCGCACGTCCGCGGAGCAGAAGCTAAACCAGGACGCCGCTGCGCTGAAAGAGCGACACAAGCGGATTGTGGTATGCGCCGACGGGACGTGGAACACGCCTCGCCAACGGGCCGGAGGTGGCTCGGCTCCCACCAACGTGTGGCTTTTCTACCAGCTGATTCCCCCCATTGCGAGCAACCAAGTTCCGCAGCTCGCGCTGTATCACGCGGGCGTAGGCACCGGCGGCCTGGTGGACCGTGTGCTTGGTGGGGCGTTCGGCGTCGGTTTGAGGGACAACATCCTGGATTGCTATCGCTTTCTGGTCGAGTATTACCACCCGGGCGACGCGCTCTACCTGTTTGGCTTCAGCCGGGGGGCGTACACTGTGCGGAGCCTCGCGGGCCTCATCCGCAACTGTGGCATCATCGACCGGGAGGGGCTCGATGACGCAGCGCGGGACGCAGCGATCGATGCCGCGTTCCAGCTGTACCGCAAGCGTGGCGACGACACCGCGCCCGTTGCGGCAAAAGCCGTCGACTTCCGCGCCAGCCACTCCCACCCCGACTTCCGGATCACATGCATCGGCGTGTGGGATACGGTCGGCGCGCTCGGCATCCCGGTGGGCCTGTTCGGCCGGCTCTCGCAACACCTGTTCGGATTCCATGATGTGACGCTCAGCAGTCGCGTGGATTGTGCCTTTCACGCGATCGCCGTCGACGAGCGCCGTCGTCCGTTCGTACCCACTCTCTGGGAGCAACAACCCGGCGCGAGCCAAGCGGGACAGCTGCTCGAGCAAGTGTGGTTCACTGGCGTACACAGCGACGTCGGCGGCGGATACGGGTGGGCCGAGCGGGACCTCGCGAGCCTCACACTGCGATGGATGGCAAACCGCGTAACGACGCGGTGTCGGCTCGAGCTCGACACGGGCCGGATTCCGGCACCGAGTGGCACCCCGCCCGAGTTGCATGATTCGTTCAAGTGGTACTACCGGGTTCTGGGGCCTGCCGCGACGCGTTACATCGACGGCGGCCTCGGGCGATATGGCCGGAGGGATCCGTTCCGGGTCACGGCAGAGGCGATGCATCCCAGCGTTGACGCCTTATGCCTCGAATACGCGTCGCGGCCCATGCCGGTGGTCGACCGGCCCTACGCTCCCGCGAACGTCGCGGACTACGAGGCTCGGAAGAAGGCGTCGCTGAAAGCCACCGGGGCGACACCCAACTATCCGCGGGACGTGAGATAGCGAGTAGACGCGTTTCGGCGACACGAGGCCGCTCGGTTCCCGAATGTCCTCGAGGCACTTTCGCGCGGTGCGGGCGTGTAGTTGAAGTTGCGGGCTCGATTGGAGACGTCGTGAAATGGATTGGTAGATGGTTTTACGAAACGCTTGGACAACGATCGCGCGGTGAAGGCGCGGGCAACGACCCAATTGGCGTGAGAGCAGATTTCCAACGCGCAGATCAAGCTCCCGTCGACCCGAGCATCGGCGCCCTGTCGGTCTGACATCTGTGTCCGCTTAGGTCTGGAGAGACACCCCTATAGCAGGATCATGGTCGAATGTAACGAGCCGTTCGCGAAGGACGGGCGATGGAGTCAGCCCCGGGGTTCCTTCAGCCCTAGGGGCGCCGATGATCTCCTTCGCCAGGAGGACGCGCACAGCGCGCCGCGGCCTGCGTTGGCGT
>WNGP01011003.1_pt1 | contig 11943 bp, 18 predicted proteins | sample 5407671 | NCBI WGS metagenome assembly WNGP01 (sample SAMN13153381, study PRJNA577476) | soil metagenome | isolation source: 40 cm soil or saprolite under Garry oak tree replicate 2 | place: USA:California | collected 2016-06-15 | reverse complement strand
TTCCGGTCGAAAGCTCGCGCCCCGTATTCGGGCACTTGACCATGATCACGCTCACGCCATTCTCCTGCACGGGCCCCCCGCGGGGAAGCCGGATGCTAGTGGCCGCGGCGCAAATGGCCAATCAAATCTTAGGTCAGCCGTGCTGACCTTCGTGGGCGAATTAGCGTGTGCTGCCGCAGCCTTGCGGACCTCGAGCGAGATGGTGCAGGAGACCGGAGCAATCGGGAAGGACTCCTCGATGAAGGGTCCGCCATGGTGAGGCGATACAGAGGGCTGCTATGGGATTGAGACAGGCCATCGTCCGCACCGGGCTCGAGGCGCTGTATTTTTCCGGAAGCCATCTCTGGCTGCGCCCGTTCGTCGGCGGGGTCGGCGTGATCCTGACCTTGCATCACGTGCGCCCGCGTCGCCGCGATGGCTTCCAGCCGAACCGCTTGCTGGAGGTGACGCCCCAGTTCTTGGAGGCGGTGATCAAGACCATTCGCCGCTCTCGCATCGAGCTCGTCTCGCTCGACGAGATGCATCGCCGGCTTGAAACCGGCGATTTCGCGCGGCGCTTCGCCTGCATCACGTTCGACGACGGCTATCGCGACACGCTACGTCTCGCCTATCCGTTGCTGCGCAGACATGGCGTGCCGTTCGCGGTCTATGTGCCGACGAGCTTTCCGGACCGCCTGGGCGAGCTGTGGTGGCTGGCGCTCGAGGCCGTGATCGCCCGCAAGGAACGCATCGGTCTCGTCGTCGACGATGAGGATCGCCGCTTCGACTGCCGCAGCGTCGATGAGAAGCGACATCTGTTCGACGCGCTCTATTGGTGGTTGCGCGGCCGCGAGACCGAGGAAGAGCTGCGCCACGTCGTCCGCGATCTCGCCGGCCGGTACGGGGTGGAGCTGCGCGCGTTCTGCGACGAGCTGTGCATGAGCTGGGCGGAAATCGCCGAGCTTGCCTCCGACCCGCTGGTCACCATCGGCGCGCACACGGTCAACCATGGCATGCTCAAGAAGCTCCCCGAAGAGGCGGTGCGATCGGAGATGCGCGAGAGCGCCGCGGTCCTGGAGGCGGCGCTAGGTACGAGGCCGCAGCATTTCTCCTATCCGTTCGGCGATCCGACCTCGGCCGGGCCGCGCGAATTCGCGATTGCCGGCGAGCTCGGGTTCAAGACCGCCGTCACCACCCGACCCGGCGTGCTGTTCGCTGCGCACCGCAAGCACCTGATGGCGCTGCCGCGCATCAGCCTCAACGGCGAATATCAGCAGCGGCGGTATGTGCGGGTCCTGCTCTCCGGAGCCGGCACCGCCGTCTGGAACGGCTTTCGCCGTGTCGATGCTGCCTGACGACGGCAGCACGACCAGACGGCGATCGCTGCAGCGGGGAAGGGCGCCTATCCCATCGATGCTACGTTCGGGACCTGCAAGGGCGAATCACTGGGCTGCACTCTTGGCTTGGAGCAGCTTCTCTGCACATGCCCGGGCCAGAACGTAATCGGGCGAACCAGCGCCTGGACGCGTCGCCCAGCCGCCCTTTTCCACGAAATTGCCCTGCTCCCAGCTCGACGAGATTTTTTTCAGGGCCGTAAGGTTGGCGCTCGCATCGCTGTTTTGCTGGAACTTTTCCACGCAGATCGGCGTGAGAATTGCCACGATGGCCGAGTCGGCCCGCTGGTCGGCAAGCTTGTTGGCGGTACTGGTAGTCATCCAGCCGCCCCAGGTGAATCCGGCGATCGCGACAAGAATTGCTCCGCCTGCTGCGCCCCAAAGGGCAGGTTTGGTCTCCGCGGGAACTTGCATGGTCTTTCCTTCCAAGTGAGAGCGGTTGCGCCACGAACCGCGTGCGGCCATGGCCTGCGCGGTGATGATCGAACCCGCGCCGAATGCAGTTTTATTGGAGTGTACTGTGCCTGCCGACGGCACCGGCGCTGCCGATTGAAGAGAGCGGAGACTTCGGAAGGTCGCCGTTTTTTGGGCAGCTCTCGGGCAAGCCGCTGCTTGCCTATCATTCCACTATGGGCGCGTTAAGGGGAAAACACAAGGAGTTTTGCCACAGATTCGACAGTCTTCCAAATTGTACATAATTGTCCGGATGGTTTCTCATGAACGCAATTGTCCGGATGGTTTCTCATGAACGCATTTGGAGCATCCTGTGCAACGGCTGCGACCGGCCCTCACAAATTGGGAAACGTTCGGCAAGGATCAACCCGGAGCAACTCCGTCGCCACACCACGTCCGCATTGCAATTCGCCTTCGAACCGCCCGGCCTGAAAAATTTGCCGTCAAAGAGCATCGGGGTCGCGATTGGAGAGGCGTGCTATCAATCGCGTGAATGCTTCTCTTCCCGCCAAGCTGGCCTTTTCTCTGGATGGAAAAAACACGTCCGATCGCTTGATCGGCTGCCTCTTGCCGGCGCAATAGATTTCCCATCGCCACGGCATCGGAAGGGGAGCGCGATGCTTCACCACGACCGAATAGTCATCCATGTCGAAATCGAGATTTGCGTCCATGCAACAATATGGGCCCGATGGCCGCTAAACGCCAGTCCCCGTCCCGAACAGCCAGCGATTATCCTTGCAACGAGCCGCCAAAGAGCGCAGCGTTCCGGCGTCACTCATTCGAACGGGAGACAAGTCGTTGGCCAAAAGGCCCACGAAAACAAGTGGATAGTAAACAACTGAAAACGCATAAAGCCAGAGCGGTTATAACGCCGCCTGCTGCGACCAAAAGTCTGGTGCTTGGTTAGGCTGTAGCGGAAGAAGAAATGGCGTATTCGAAATGACAGCTTATCACTCAAAGAAAGAAGCCTTTCATCACACCCATTCCAAATGCGGGCTCGGAGTTCGAATACCGTTACACAATCGTGTCGCCGGAACGGGCAACAAGCCGCTCTGCAAAAACTGCAAGAAGCTACAGGATGAAGCGGCGCAGAACCGGACCCCTCTTCTGATCGCCCTGGCCGGTTATTCGTGAGTCCCGAAGGGACGGGAGTTCGGTCCCCGATCAGCAGCCGCGACAAATCCCCTTCAACACTCGAGCGAGTTCCTTTTCTCTTCTTGCGGTCTCTGCCGCGTCCCGCTTCCACTCGGGTGAACCCACGTTCGGGGTCGTGGGGCTGCTATAAGGTGCTCCGGCCGGCATCTCGGTTCGGCGCTGCGTGACGGCTATCGACTTGGATGGAGCCGCGTTACCCCGGCCTGGAATGTCCAGTTCCTGAGCGGACGCGCGTCGGACGGGATGCGGCGAAATCGTGGAAGTAGCGCAATACAATTGTGTCGAATAGCAACACGAGAAGATCAGCCCGGCTGCGATCAAAGTGCCTGTAGGAACTGACGGCATGGCGTCGGCTATCTCATGGGGACTCTTGAGCCCGCAGTCTGGATCCGGCCTGCTCCAGACGAGAGCGCCCGGGCATGCCGGGCGTCCCCGCGAGCGTCAAAGGGGCCGGCCTCAGGCCTGGCGAAGATTGCCGGCCGCTTGCTTGCCGCGTTCGGTCACTACGTCGTAGCTGAGCTGCTGACCCTGGACCAGCGTTCCCATGCCGGCGCGCTCGACGGCGCTGATATGCACGAATACGTCCCGGGATCCGTCATCCGGCTGGATGAAACCGAAACCCTTTTGCGCGTTGAAGAACTTCACGGTACCTGTGGCCATGACCGGCCCTCCATCTGTTGCGCTTGCTCCCGCCGGGCATCGACCTGACGGACATCCGAGTTCGGGGGTGACTTGAGAGCGCAACCCAGCAAGGGGAGCGTGGCAAGACCAGGCCGAAAACTTGGTTGTGCCCGTCCCTAGCGCCGGACCGGCTTCGGAGTCAAGCCGGCGACCGCTTGCGGATGTTCGGTGCGTCGCAGCGGATAATCTTCATGAGCATAAAGCGAGCGAATGCCGTCGGCATCGAACCGCAGATCGCCGACCTGCATGAAGGCGCCGAGCATGCGCGCGCCCGGAAGCTCCTCGACGGCAAATCGAATGGCTTCGGCGGCCGATGCGAACCGCCGATAACCGAGCGGCCCCCGCGGCCCGCCCGAGCGCTTGGCGATGAAGAGTTCGGCAGCAGCCGTGTAATCGAAATGCATGACACGCTTTTCAGTTTGCTCGAGCGCGCCAACCGACTTGCGTGATCGGCTTGGCTCCCAGGCGGCCCGCGTTCTCACGTAAGCAGCTCTCGTGTCGCTTCAAGATCTCGCGCTCGAATCGCTATTGCTCGTGTTCCTCCTCCGGAGGAGCCGTCACGCGATCCCGCTCGGCTTTGCGCTGCTCGGATTTTTCCTGCAGTTTCTTGAGCTTTTCGGCCTGTTTGGCGCGCGCCTGGCGATCGCGTTCCGCACGCTGCTGCCGGTAGTTCGGCTTGAATGCCATGGGCGCTCCTTTTCAAGGATCGATCTCAGGATCAGCGATCGGAAGCGCCGCTTCCGATCCAGGGCTTCTGCTCGCCGGTGTCCGCCAAGCTTACACCGCATGAAGCTTGAAGACTAGAGCATGCGCGGCACGCGCCGGCGCCGGCGAATGCCTCATCCGTGTTCTGAACTCGACGTCGCGAAGACGGGTGCTCGAGCGGCGGTTCAACCGGCATCTCTCGGCCGTCGCCGGCAGTGCGCAGCGCCCCATCTTCCCCGGGCAGTTGATCGCCGTCTGCGCCGGAAAGTTGGAGAAAATCCTCGAGCACGGCCGCGATCAACGCTTGCCTACGAGGATCTTGACCTTGCGGCGTCTCGGCAAAAAGGCTGAGCAGATAATGCGCCTTCTCGGCGGCCTCCGACCAGCTCGATGCCGGCGCGGCAAGGAGATGGGCTTCGAGCTCGTCACGGCGTTCGCGAAGCGCCTTTTCATTCGCCTGGACCTCGGCGAGTAGGCGGCGAGCCTCTGTTGATTTTTGAGCCGCCAGGCCGCGGTAGCGGTCGAGATCGACGGGCCTGTCGGTCACACGGCCACCTTGCTCGGCGTGTGGCGAAAATTCCAACGGAATATCGCATCCAAGGCCGAGGTCTCCGCGGCGTCGTGGGATCGCAGGGAGATGCCGCAGTCGACGAAGTCGTCGCCGATGCTGCGCCTGACCTCCCAGCGCCACACGGTCTTGCCGCTCCGGAACGTGCGCCGCCGGATCGTGTAGGCGAAGTCGCCTTCGTGATTCTGGTACATCGAGCTAATATGCGCCCGGATCTCGGAATTTTCCAGGCCCCGCGCAGCCGGACGTTCGATGACCGCCTCTTGCGCGGGCTTTCCCGCTCGGTTTCGGCACCGCAACGAAGTTGAGGCGCCCGCTTTTGAGGTTGGAATTGGCATTCAAATCCTTGCGGGTGGCCGCGAAAGCGCGGTCATTCCGGGCGCTGACTTTCGTTTCCGCGATTTCATCTGCAAACCGGGCGGTTGGATCTCGCCTTGCTAAGGGTTCGTCAAAGTGTTATATGAACGGATCGACATTTGGCCGGACAACTGGGCCGCTTCGCCTCGCACTGCTGGGCGCACGTTCAGACTCTCTCCAAATTCGAGCAACCGGGAACTGGCCACGAATCCGTGCGCCGGATCCCACGTGCACACCGTCAGTGAAAGGATATTATTATGACTACGGGCACAGTGAAGTTCTACAACGGCCACAAAGGTTTCGGCTTCATTCAGCCGGACGATGGCGGAAAAGACGTCTTCGTTCACGCTACCGCGCTCGAGCGCGCTGGCATCGCCAGCCTGCAAGAGGGCCAGAAGGTCTCCTTCGATACGCAAACCGATGCGCGATCCGGCAAGATCGCGGTTGGCAGGCTTGCGATCGCGTAAGGCGTGAATTGCTGGGAGGCCGACAGCTCCCTCGGCCGCCGCTCCGCGGAGTGGCGGCCGGCCATTCACCAGCTCGTCATGCCGAAATGGATGGCCCATGCGAATTTACATCTTCAAATCGGACGCGGACCACGAATTGCGAGCGTTCTCGGATGATCCGTCGGGCGTCAAACTGCCCGATCGTTTCCGCCCCTGGCATGCATTCGGCGCGATTGCCGCCGACAACGATCCTCCTCACCGCCTCCCCCGAGACGAGATTGAAAAATCCATCAAAGACAGGGGCTTTCAGCTGTGGCGCATGAGGCAAAAGTCTGAGAGCGCGTGATCCTCGCAGGTTTCACGTGATCCTCGCAGGTTTCATTCGAGCTACGTCGACCGGCGCTTCGGCACAACCCGAGATCAGGAGCAGCTCGTGCAAATATTCGTTCGCGACAACAACGTTGATCAGGCGCTCAAAGCCTTGAAAAGGAAGATGCAGCGCGAAGGCATCTTCCGAGAGATGAAACGCCGAAGATTTTACGAGAAACCGTCCGAGAAGGTCGCCCGGCAGAAGGGCGAGGCGGTCCGTCGCGCGCGCAAGCTTGCGCGCAAGAAGGCGCAATATGAAGGACTCATTGCCGACCCTCGGAAGAAACGCCTCACGGCCGAGAGGGCTCAGGGTCACAGCCGGTTCAGCAGAGCTCCTCAGTAGGAAGCCGCGGCAACTACGATTCGGTGCCGATTCTAAGAACGGAGATACGCGGAAGGCATCCCGCACAGGATCCGGATATTGGGGTAGATGGCGAACCAGAGCACGGGGAAGCAGAGATGAAGGTAGTTTTATGGACGACAACGAGAAAACCGGGGAGGCGAGCATTCCGGCGGCTACGGACGCGGAGGTCTCGTCTGCCGCAAAGCAGCTCGGCCTGAGTGTGGGGGGTACCGCCTCGTCCGCTCGAAAACCCAGGAGCGGCCAAGTGCTTCAGAGGCTCGCGCACGGCCGCTCGCACACGGTAGCGGTGGAGATCAAGCTCTCTCGCCGCCGCTGCCGATAGTCGAATTGAACGTCGCAGAAGCCGATTATCGAGCTTTAGAGCAAGAATTGGAATGCAAATATTCGCCCGGCGCGGCGTGTAGACCTCGGCGGTCCCAGCGCAAGCGGCGATCGGTCGCGACAGGGATGTGGGCGCCGCATTGTCCCGCAGCGCGAGCTTGGCTAACTTGCGCGCCGCTGCCGCGGCACCTCGCATCGCGACCCATGGACCCGATTTCCTCACCTGATCGGCATCTGCGCATGATCCGGCTTTGGCTGCTCGCAGTCTCCGGATTGGTCTTCGTGATGGTGCTCGTCGGCGGGGCGACCCGGGTGACCGAGTCGGGGCTTTCCATCGTGGAATGGCAGCCGGTGCTGGGAGTGCTGCCGCCGCTCTCGCCATCCGACTGGCAGCACGAGTTCGAGAAATACCAGGCCATCCCGCACTACCGGCTGCTCAATCGAGGCATGAGTCTCGAGGACTTCAAGACGATCTATTGGTGGGAATGGACGCATCGGCTGCTCGGCCGGGTGATCGGTGTGGTGTTTCTGCTCCCATTCCTGTTGTTCCTGTGGCGCGGTTGGATCGGGCGCGGCTTACGCTCGCGGCTGTGGTTGATCTTCGCGCTCGGCGCGGTCCAGGGTGCGATCGGCTGGTGGATGGTCGCCTCGGGGCTCGCGGATAGAACCGAGGTCTCGCCCTATCGGCTGGCCATGCACCTCATCCTCGCCTGCATCATCTTCGCGGCGAGTTTTTGGACCGCGCAACAAATGGTGCCCGGCGCGCCGGCGCCGGCTTTGCCGCGCGGCCGCGCAACCGCGCTGGTGCTGCTCGGCCTCGTGCTGCTGCAGATCTATTTCGGCGCGCTGCTCGCAGGGCTTCGCGGCGGCCTCATCTACAATACCTGGCCGCTGATCGACGGCGGCTTCGTGCCCCCCGCATCGCAGCTCTTCAGCCTGGAGCCGTTGTGGCGCAATTGGTTCGAAAATATCCTCGCCGTGCAATTCGCGCATCGCATGATTGCCTATGCGCTCTGGCTCGTTGCCGCGCTGCATCTCGCCGATCTCGGGCGCAGCATCGGCCTCGGCCCGGCCTTCAAGAGTGCACTGGCGCTCGCGATCGGCGTCAGCGTGCAGGCGAGCCTCGGCATCCTGGCTCTGCTCCATCAGGTGCCGGCGCCGCTGGCGCTGCTGCACCAGGCAATGGCGATGATCGTGCTGTCGCTCGCGGTCGTTCACGCCGCGCGACTCACGGCGACCCGCGCGCATGCCGGCCTTCGCATTGCGGTGCTTCCATCGGCGTCCTGAGCGTGACACCATGCGGACGAACATGACCGCGGAGGCCCGCGCGTGCTCGATGTAACCCAAGAAGCCGACATTGCCGTGCTCAAGATGAGCCACGGCAAGGTCAATGCGCTGGATATCGAGCTGTGCAAGCACATCACGCGGCGGCTCGAGGAGCTCGGCACGTCCGCGGCCCAGGCCGTGGTATTGACGGGACAGGCCGGGATTTTTTCGGCAGGGGTCGATCTCGTCCGCGCGCTCGATGGCGGCGCCGGCTATCTGCGGGACTTCCTCCCGGTGCTGCGCAAGCTGTTCGACGTGGTGTTCTTCTATCCCAAGCCCGTGGTCGCGGCGATCAACGGCCATGCCATCGCCGGCGGCTGCGTATTGGCGTGTGCTGCCGATCAGCGGCTGATGGTGCGCGGCCCGGGACGGATCGGCGTGACCGAGCTGCTGGTCGGTCTGCCGTTTCCGGCGATTGCGCTGGAGATCATGCGATTCACCGCCGTGCCCGCCTATTTTCGCGAGGTGATCTTCGGCGGCGGCAGATATCCGGCGGAAGCCGCCGCGACCCGCGGGCTCGTCGATGCGATCGTCGATCCGGAAATGCTGCTCGAGAGTGCGGTCGAGGCGGCGCGATCGCTCGCGTCGCTGTCGCCGGCGGCCTTCGCCTTGAGCAAGAGCCAAGCTCGCCAGCCGCTGCTAGATCAGCTGCAGAGATATGGGCCCGCGTTCGACGCGGCGGCGGATGAAATCTGGTTTGCGCCGGAAACCGTCAGCCGCATCCGAGACTATGTCTCGAGGACGTTCCGAAAAATCTGAAGCAATGATTCCGTTCAGCGTTCCCCGGACCATGGGCGCAGCGCGCAGCGGTGCGCCGCAGATCCGGGGTCCAGCTACGCCGCCTCCAGCCCCTGCTCGAGATCGGCGATGATGTCCTCCTTGTCCTCGATGCCGATCGAGAGCCGCACCACGTCGGGCCCGGCGCCGGCCTCGACCTTCTGTTCGTCGCTGAGCTGCCGGTGCGTGGTCGACGCCGGATGAATGATCAGCGAGCGGGTGTCGCCGATGTTGGCGAGATGCGAGAACATCCTCACGTTGGAGACGAGCTTCACGCCGGCGTCATAGCCGCCCTTGAGCCCGAAGGTGAACACGGCGCCGGCGCCGTTGGGCACGTATTTCTTCGCCAGATTGTGATAGCGGTCGCCGGGCAGCCCCGGATAGCTCACCCACGCGATCGAGGGATGCGCCGCGAGCCATTCCGCCGCGGCTTGCGCGTTGTCGCAGTGCCGCTGCATGCGCAGCGGCAGCGTCTCGATCCCGGTCAGGATCAGGAAGGCGTTGAACGGCGAGAGTGCGGGGCCGATGTCGCGCAAGGCAAGCACGCGGCAGGCGATGGCGAAGGCGAAATTGCCGAACGTCTCGTGCAGGACGATGCCGTGATATTCCGGCCGCGGCTCGGAGAGCATCGGGTAACGCCCGCCGCGCGACCAATTGAACGTGCCGCCGTCGACGATCAGCCCGCCGATGGAATTGCCGTGGCCGCCGAGGAATTTCGTCAGCGAGTGCACGATGATGTCGGCGCCGTGGTCCAGCGGCCGGCATAGGTACGGGGTCGCCAGCGTATTGTCGACGATCAGCGGCACGCCGGCGCGCCGGGCGATCGCGGCGACCGCATCGATGTCGGTGATGACCCCGCCGGGATTGGCGATCGATTCGATGAAGATCGCCTTGGTCTTCTCGCTCACCCCGCGCTCGAAGCTCGCGATGTCGTCGGGATCGGCCCACACCACGTTCCAGCCGAAATTCTTGAAGGCGTGGTTGAACTGATTGATCGAGCCGCCGTAGAGCTTTTTCGAAGCGACGAATTCCTCGCCGGGTCGCATCAGCGCGTGCATCACCACGACTTGGGCGGCGTGCCCGGATGCTACCGCAAGCCCGGCGGTGCCGCCTTCGAGCGCCGCCACTCGCTCTTCCAGCACTGCGTTGGTCGGATTGCCGATCCGGGTATAGACGTTGCCGAACGTCTGCAGGCCGAACAGCGAAGCAGCGTGATCGACGTCATCGAACACGAACGACGTGGTCTGATAGATGGGGGTGGCGCGGGCGCCGGTCGTGGGATCCGGTTGCGCGCCGGCGTGGACCGCAAGCGTCGCGAAGCCGGGAACGCGGTCGGTCATGATGCCGTTCCTTGCTGTCGTTCCAACGAACCGATGAGTCCCGGTCCGGGGTATGAGGGCTGGTGTTCAACAACGAGGCGCCAGCGTCAAGCGGGCTGCGGGACCGGAGCGGAATTTGGTTATTCCTGGCCTTTGGCGTCTTTCTGCGCGCGTTCGGCCGCTTGCGTCGTGCCGCCCGCGAAGGTCGCTCGATCGAGCGACATTCTCTGCACGCCGCCGCCCAGGAGCTTGGCCTTCTTCGAAGTCAAGGTCCGGGAATTCACGCCCATCCAGCCGATCTCGGATGACAGCCGACCGTACTCGATTTTCGGGCAGCGGTTCATGACGACCTTGATGCCGGCTGCCTCGGCCTTGGCGGCGGCCTCGTCGTTGCGCACGCCGAGCTGCATCCAGATCACTTGCGGACGCGGATTGAGCTTCAACGCCTCCTCCACGATTGGCACCGCGAACCGGGAGGCACGAAAGACGTCGACCATGTCCACCGGCTCGGGAATGTCGGTCAGCCGCGCATGGACTTTCCGGCCGAGGATCTGCTTGCCGGCCTGGCCGGGATTGACCGGAATCATGTGGTACCCACGCTCCAGCAGGTACTTGAAAGCGAAATAGCTGGGCCGGCTCTCTTTTGGTGAAATGCCGACCATGGCGATGGATTTCACCGTATTGAGAATGCCGCGGATATACGCGTCCGGATAGCCGTCGTGGTTCATCGTCCGATGCATGTTTTAACGGCGGAGCCTTGCTCCGCCGTTCGTTCTCGCAAATGAAACACCACGGAACTAACGGCCGTGGCTCTGCAATACGTGGCGGCAACGCGCGCTGACCCGGTGCCGATGCGCGACGAGGCAGCTCTCTACCTGGCGGTCGTCGGAAATGCCGCGGCAGAAATGCACCGCGTCGCGGCGGCACGCGGCCTGTTCCGCCGGGCTGCCCCGGTATTGCGCAAATGCGGTCGAGGACGCAGCGCCGATCAGTGCGACGATCAAGATGAGCTTGTGAGCCATGAGTTGCCTTCCTGGGTGAGGTTTTGCCGGCTTCTCGGGCCGGGCGCCGTTCCCCCGAATAGTGCAGCGAACACGCCGACGGTTGAAATTCCCGCCGCGATCGCCAAGACGAGCGTAATGGCCGCATCCGTCAGGCACAGGATGCCGCGGCCCCAAGCATCGAGTGCCGCGAGCAACGCCGCCATCGGCAGGCCCCATGCGACGCCGGCCAAGATCGCACGTTTGGTCGCGCCTGGGCGCCAAAGGTTTGCCATCAGCGATCCTCCCAATGCGGGGCGCGCTTGTCGAGCACGGCGCAAATGCCTTCCTCGGCGTCGCGCGTCATCATGTTCTCGGCCATCACCTGCGAAGCATACCGATAGGCCTCGGCGAGCGACATCTCGCGTTGACGATAGAACGCCTCCTTGCCGATCTTGACCGTGAGCGCGGATTTTTCCGCGACCTTGCGGGCGAGCGCGAGCGCAGCTTCGGTTTCGCTTCCCGGCTCGACGACGCGATTGATGAGGCCGATCCGTTGCGCCTCCTCGGCGGGGATCATGCCGCCGGTCAGCAGCATCTCCATGGCATGCTTTGCCGCGACGTTGCGCGACAGGGCGACCATCGGGGTGGAGCAGAACAGCCCGATATTGACGCCGGGTGTGCAGAATTTCGCTTCCGCCGAAGCAACCGCAAGATCGCATGTCGCGACGAGCTGGCAACCGGCCGCC
>WNGP01005607.1_pt1 | contig 11943 bp, 9 predicted proteins | sample 5407671 | NCBI WGS metagenome assembly WNGP01 (sample SAMN13153381, study PRJNA577476) | soil metagenome | isolation source: 40 cm soil or saprolite under Garry oak tree replicate 2 | place: USA:California | collected 2016-06-15 | reverse complement strand
CGTCGACGGTGACGTACAGTGCGGTGGCGAGGGTGTCCAGGTCGGCGTCCACCGGGCCTCCAAGCTCGACGTTGGGTAGCAGCGCCGATCATGGACACCCTCCTCTCATCTCCGCACCCCTTGGAATTGATCATCTAGTCGGGCATAGGATGCCGGTCAAGGGCCGGCCCGGCGATCCTCCGGCTTCACGGATAGGCGCGCTGGCCTGCGTTGCCCGTCAGCGGACCTCGTCCACCGGCACGAGGCGGCCCTCCGCCAGCGAAAGGGCCGCCGCCTCGGCGACGTAGAGCGCTTCGAGGGCGTCCTGTGGCGGGCACGGGTTCGGGATCCTGCCCAGCGCGAACGCGACGAAGTCGGCCAGCTCGGCGGCGTAGGCGGCCTGGAAGCGCTCGAAGAAGCTGGCGTGCGGCCGGCCGTCCGGCCAGGCGACCCGCGGCTCCGCCGAGCGCAGCGGCGCCTGCTCGTCCAGGCCCACCGCGATGGTCGCGCTGCTGCCGTGCACCTCGAAGCGCGCATCGTAGCCGGCGCCGTTGTAGCGGCCGCCGAGCACGGTGGCGACCGTGCCGTCGTCCAGCAGCAGCGAGACCGTGGCGGTGTCGACGTCGCCCGCCTCGACGAAGAAGCTGGCGCCCTTGTTGCCGCCGACCGCGCACACGCTGGCCACCTCGCGCCCGGTGACGAACCGGAGGCAGTCGAAGTCGTGGATGAAGCAGTCCCGGAAGATCCCGCCGGAGGTGCCGATGTAGTCGGCCGGCGGAGGCTCCCGGTCGAAGGTGGTGGCGTACACCGAGTGGATCCAGCCGAGCTGGCCGTCCCGCACGGCGGCACGGGCGGCGCGGTAGCCCGCGTCGAAGCGGCGCTGGAAGCCGACCTGCAGCGACCCGCCGCTGGCGCTGGCGTGGGCGACCACCTGGCGGGTGCCGGCGACGCCGGAGGCGAGCGGCTTCTCGCAGAACACCGGGATCCCGGCGTCGATCGCGCGGTGGACCAGCTCGGCGTGCGCCGAGGTGGGCGCCGCGATCACCACGGCGTCGGCGTGGCCGTCGAACAGCTCGTCCACGGGGGCGACCTCGGCCCCGACCTTGTCGGCGACCTGCCGCGCGCGCCCGTGGTCGACGTCGGCGACGACCAGCCCCGCCACCTGCGGGTGGTCGGTGAGCGTCCCCGCATGGAGGGCGCCGATCCGGCCCGCCCCGACCAGTCCGACTCGCATGCGATGCGCCCCTTGCCCAGCGGTGGCTGACGACCCGTACGCCCGATCACATACCACTGTCGAGCGCCCTCGAGCTACTCACCGGCACCGGTCGCTTCTCGAGCCGGTGCTCACGAGCCGCTGAGCGCCCTGGTGGCGCGGACCAGCGCGTTGCCGATCCCCCAGGCCACCCCCAGCTCGGCGAGCCGTTCGACGTCCGGCGGGGCGTTCGGCAGCGTGGTGTCGACGGGAGGCAGCGGCAGGTCCCGGGCCGTCCGCACGACCTCCGGCGCCCTGGTCAGGTACTCGCGCGCGGCGTCGATCCTGCCTGCGACCTGGAGCATGCGGCGGTCGCGCCGCGCGGCCGCCTCCAGCAGCGCCTCCAGCGTCCCGAAGGTCCGCAGCAGGTTGGCGGCGGTCTTCTCGCCGATCCCGGGGACCCCGGGCAGGCCGTCGCTCGGGTCGCCGCGGAGCGTGGCGAAGTCGGCGTACTGCTCCGGGGCGATGCCGTACCTGGCCAGCAGCGCGGCGGCGTCCATGACCTCGAGCTTGGCGACGCCGCGGCCGGTGTAGAGCACGCGCACGGCGCGGTCGTCGTCGATCAGCTGGAACAGGTCGCGGTCGCCGGTGACCACGTCGACCGGCATGGTGGCCCGCTCCGCCAGCGTGGCGATCACGTCGTCGGCCTCGTGCTCCGGCGCCCCGACGGCGGCGATCCCCAGGGCCTGGAGCGCGTCGAAGATGATCGGCACCTGCTCGGCCAGCCCTGGCGGCTCCGCCTCGCCGGGCGGGGCGCCGCCCAGAGGCGTGGCGTCGGGCACCGCCAGCCGGTGGGTCTTGTAGGAGGGGATCAGCGCGACCCGCCAGGCCGGCCGCCAGTCCTCGTCGACGCAGGCGACCAGGTCGCTGGGACGGAACCGGGTGATCAGCGTCGACACCATGTCGAGGAACCCGCGCACGGCGTTGGTCGGCGTGCCGTCCGGAGCCGGCATGGCGCTCTTCACGCCGTAGAACGCGCGGAAGTACAGGCTGGCCGAGTCGAGCAGCATCAGCGTCACGGGCGCGGGCTCCTGGTGGGTGGCGGTTCAGGCGCCGGTGGGCGCCCGCCGGGCCGCCCGGTACATGGCGACGATCTCCTCGACGGTGGTCGCGTCCTCTGGGGCCTTGTCGTCGCGGTAGCGGCCGGTGAAGCGCGGGAAGCGCAGCGCCAATCCGGAGTCCGCCTTGACCTGGCCCCATCCGGCGGTGTGGTTGGGGGACAGCGTCAGCTCGGCGCCGAGCACCTCCAGGACCATGCCCGGCTCGAACCACACGTCGGCGGACCTGCGCGCGTCGACTCTGGCGGGCCGCTGGGGAGTGGCCAGCGGCGCCAGCCGTTCGGGCAGCGCGGCCAGCTCGGCGTCGCTGAAGCCGGTGCCGCACTTGCAGACGGTGCGGAACAGGTCGGCGGCGGGGTCGTAGGCGGCCAGCAGCAGCGCCCCGTAGACGCCGCCGCGGCGGCCACGCCCGTACAACGCGCCCACCACGGCCAGGTCGAGGGTGTCGCTGAGCTCGGTGCGGTAGTCCCGCTTGAGCTTGATCCACATCCAGCCACGCGCGCCGGCCTGGTAGCCGGCCGTCGGCGCCAGCGACTTGCAGAGCAGTCCCTCGCAGCCGTCGGCCACCGCCTGCTCGAAGGTCGCCTCCAGCCCGTCGACGCTGGTCGCCCGCTCGGCGGTGGTCAGCCGCAACTGCGGCGACAGCGTGATGGCCTGCTCCAGCCGTGCCCGCCGCTCCAGGTAGGGCAGGCGGGTGAGGTCTTCGCCGTCCGCGTACAGGATGTCGAAGCAGAACAGGCTGACCGGCACCTCGGTCACCGCCTCGGCGATGCCGTGCTTGCGCCGGCGGTACATGACTTCCTGGAACGGCCGCAGCTCGCCCGTTGCCGGGTCGGCGGCGACCACCTCGCCCTCCAGGATCGCCTCGCGCGGACCGAGCCCGGCGCCGAGCAGCTCCACGACGTCGGGGAACTGCCCAGAGACGCGCTCCAGCCGGCGGGTGAACAGCTCGAGCTCCCCGTCGGCGGTGCGATGGGCCTGCACCCGCATGCCGTCGTACTTGTACTCGGCCGCGCAGGTCCCGCCCAGCTTCTCGAGGACCTCGCCGGGGGTCGACAGCCGCTGCGCGAGCATCGGCCGGACCGGATTGCCAGCCCGGACCCGTATCTCCTCCACGGCGGCCAGCCCGCCGGCCGCCAGGGTCGAGGCGACCAGGCCCAGGTCGGAGCAGATGTTGTAGGCGCGCTCCAGCACCGGGCGCGAGGCGCGGCCGCCCCCGTGGACCGCGGCGAGCGCGTCCAGGATGGTCGCGGTGCCGATCCCCAGGCGCAGCGAGCCGGTGACGGTGCGGACCAGGTAGCGGGCCTCCAGGGGTGTTGCCTGCGCGATCAGCCCGGTGAGCAGGTCCAGCTTGCCGCCCTGGGAGCCCTGCCCCTCCAGGGCCGCGATCTCGTGGAGGGTGTCGAACACCACACCGACCTCCAGGGTCGCGGGCCGCTCGGCGGCCGTGGCGGCCAGCAGCGTCTCGGCGGCCAGGCCGAGGTCGCCGACCTCGCGCGCGCTGGCCAGCACCTGCTCGCCCGGCAGCCCGACCGCCCCTGCGACCGCTCTGGCGGCCAGCCGCTCCGCCAGGCCGATCTCGATGCCCATGAAGTCGGGCGCGATCTGGCCCTGGCACAGCAGCGCCACGGTCGGCAGCAGGGGGGTCGGCGTCCGCGTGAACAGAGCGGCGAGGCGGTCGATCAGCTCCAGCCGCGCACTGGCGGCCTCCAGGTCCCGATACGCCTCCGCCACGATCTCGTACTGCAATGCGCCCCCCTCTCCTGGGCCGTCCGGGCGACTGCCTTACCGCAGGATATCGGCAGAACGCGACACGAGCGCCAGAGCCTCGGTAAAGGACTCCAGCGGACGGGTGACGTCGAAGAGGACCGCCGGGATGCCGGCGGCGCGTGCGCCGTCGACGTTGACCGGTCGGTCGTCGACGAAGACCGTCTCCGGAGCGGTCACGGCGAGCAGGCTCAGCGCCGCCTGGTAGGCGGCCGGGTCGGGCTTGCGGGCCCCCAGCCGGGCGGCGTCCACCACCACGTCCACCTCTGTCAGGACGCGGAGCCCGGCGATCCACTCGTCGTCGTGGAACAGGGTGAGGTCGTTGGTCAGGATGCCGATGCGGCTGCCCAGCGCCCGAGCCGCCGCCATGGCGTCGATCGCCTCGGATCGTAGGATCGCCTGCTCGGGGCCGCGGTACACCTCCCGCATCATCGCCCGCACGCCCCGGGTCCCCGTGGCCACCGCGAACTCCTCGGCGCGGGCGGCCCAGTACTCGGGCTCGCCGATGCTCCCAGCCTGGAGCCGTCGCCACAGGGGGTCGGCGCCCGCCTCGAAGGGGCCGTGCCAGTCGAAGGTCCGTGGCGGCAGGCCGAGGCGGCGCTCGGTGGCGCGCAGCAGCTCGAAGGGCGTGCGCAGGAGCGGGCCGCCGAAGTCGAGCAGCAGCGCCCTCGCCGGGACCGTGGGAGGCCGCCGCCCGCCGGGGGTCGCCACCTACCCGGTCGCCTCGTGGCCGACGTGCCGGCAGAGCTGGACGATGGTCCCGGTCCAGTCGCACGCCCGGCACCAGCAGTAGAAGACCCGGTCCTCGGCGGCCCAGTACTCGACCACGAGGCCGCCCGTTCCCCAGACCGGCGCCCCGCAGCGGGGGCAGTGCCGCGGCGCGTCGAGCCGGTGCCGCTCGGCGTCGCCGGCGAACCAGGCCGTGGGCGCCGGGGGCGGGTGCGGGTCAGGCAACGGTTGCCGCCCGCGCCCTGGACTCGGCCGCCTCGACGTGCAGCCGCAGCAGCTCCTGCAGTTGCGGGGAGTAGCGGGAGAAGCCCTGGTTGATCCACTGGATCGGGAACTCGGCGCCGGCGCCGAACTTGTTCTTCTCGCACGGCAGGTCGATCCGGGTGTTGGCCGAAGGGTCGCGGATCACCGCGATCGGGTCACGACCCTCGGCGACCGCCGCGAGCTGCTGCTTGAACTGCTTGCGGAGCATCGCGATCCCCACGTCGGACTTGCCCAGATGCTCCACGGTCCGGTCGGTGACCGGCCCCTGGGTCACCCAGGCCATGATGTCCTGGCCCTCCACGTAGTCCACGATGTGGTTGCCGTGCTCGTCGAGCCAGGGCAGCTCGTAGTCGGGGATCGTGGCCTGCGGGCGCCGGCGGCCGCCCTCCGGGTTGTGCACGGTGTAGAGCACGAACCAGGTGGTGGTGTCGTCCACCGGGACGCGGATCTGCATCTGGTCGATCCCGCCGCCGCCCACGCGCATGCAATACGGGAAGACCAGGGGGTGCCCGATCGCCCAGTCGTCGTCGGCCTCGGTGTGCCCCTCGAGCAGGCGCCGCTTGATGATGCCGTGCTCGAACTCGTCGAAGGCGACCTTGACGTGCCTGCGCTGGAAGGACTCCGGCGCCTGGAAGCCGAGCCGGCCGCCGAGGAACTCGAAGTAGCGGCCGTGCAGCCACTCCACGTGGTGCGGGTCGACGGCGTTCTCCATGATCTGCAGCCAGTTGCAGGGCAGCATCGCGTGACCGATGTCGCGCTGGCCGTCCATCACGTAGACGTCGTAGCGCGGCAGCAGCGGCGCCGGCTGGGGGCCGACGTAGACCCAGACCATGCCGCCGAGCTCCCGGGCCACGCCGGCGTTGGCCTTCACCCGGTCCTTGAAGGAGGTCTTGTCCAGCTCGGCGGGCTGGTCGAGGCAGGTCCCGTCGAGGCCGAACAGCCAGCCGTGGTAGCCGCAGCGGATGCCGTCCTGCTCGGTGACGCCGTACGCCAGCGAGGCGCGCCGGTGGGGGCAGTGCTCCTCGACGACCCCATAGGAGCCTCCGGTCGTCCGGTAGACCGCCCAGTTCTCGCCGAGCAGGCGCACCCGCTTGACGGGGAACTCGTCGAGCTGGCGGGTGAAGGCGACCGGGTACCAGTAGCGGCGCAAGAGCTCGCCCATGGGTGTGCCGGGGCCCACTCGGGTCAGCTCGGTGTTCTGCTGCGCGGTGAGCATGATCGGGCTCCTCCGGTCAGTCGAGGATGGTGACCGTGCCGGCGTTGCCGTCGACACGGATGCGCTGGCCGTTCTTGATGGTCTTGGTGCCGAACGCCGTCCCGGTCACCGCCGGCAGCCCGTACTCGCGACAGACGATCGCGGCGTGCGCCATCATGCCGCCGACGTCGGTGACGGTCGCCCTGATCTTGCCGAAGATCGGCGCCCAGCTCGGGGCGGTCAGCGGCGCGACCAGGATCTCGCCCTCCCGCACCTCGCCGATCTGGTCGGCGGAGAAGATCACCCGGGCCGGGCCCTCCGCGACCCCCGGTGAGGCCGCGAAGCCCCGCAGGCCGCCGTCGCCCCGTTCCGAGGACCCGAGCCACTGCCTGACGCTGTCGCCGGTGATGCCCCACAGCATGATCGTGAACGGCTCGGTCACGACCTCCGGCGGCTCGCCCAGCGCGGGCGGCGGCGACCAGGCCTTGAGCGCGGCCAGGATGCCCTTGCGGCGCTGGAGTTCCCGCGGCCAGTAGGTGATCCCGCGCGGTTGCACGCCAACCGCCCAGGCGCTGTAGGCGTCCCAGAGCGCCTCGGGCACCTCGTCGCGCTTGAGCAGGAAGACGTCGTCCTCGGCGGTGAAGAACCCCTCCTTGACCAGGACGCCGCCGAGCTGGCGCATCTTGCGCCACAGCACCGAATGGCTCCAGTGCTCGACGTAGAAGTTGTGGTTCTCGACGTAGGGGAAGACCACCCGTGCCAGGCCGAGCTTCTGTTCGAACGCGGCGCGGTCCTCGTCGGAAGCCAGCAGCTCCGAGTACTCGGACACGATGCGGTCGCGCTCGGCGCGGATCGCCTCGATCGGCCGCCGGATGTCGACGCCGGCTCGGACCTTGACCGTGTAGTCGCGGATGAACCCGAATGGGATCTCCAGATGCTCGAGCCACACCTCGTCGGTGTGGTAGAAGCCGCTGCCCGCCGAGAAGTTGAACCACGGCTGCGCGGAGGCCTCCCATTGGGCCAGCCACGCCTGGCCGGCCTCGCCGGCGCGCAGCGCCTCGATGACCGCCGCCGCCGTGGTCTCCTCGAAGGCGCCGTCGACGCCGGTGTCGACCGCCAGCTGGGCCAGCTTCTTCAGCTCCTCGTCCGGCTGGAACAGGTCCACCTCGACCCCCGCGACCATCTTGGCGATCGCCAGGTCCGGGACGTTGGGGAACGCCTGCTTGCAGAAGCCGAAGAAGTCGAGGTAGGCGGCGTAGCCGAGGTTGAGGAACTCGAAGTGGTACTGCCAGAGCTGCAGCGCCAGGTCGACCAGCCGGTGGTAGCGCCGCATCAGCTCGAAGCCGGAGCCGGTGCCGCGGCCCTCGGTGATGACGGCGAGGTCCTCCTTGTCGGGCAGCGGCTCGAAGCGCAGCGCCTCCATCTCTCCGATGAGCTGACGGATCTTGGTCATCCACTGGTCGTACAGCGTTCCCCAGTTCTGGAAGTAGAAGCCGGCCCGCTCCAGGAAGTGCGGGACGCGTGCCTCGATCTCGGCGGGATCGGCGACCCCGACCGGCGAGAGGTAGGCGTAGCCGTTGAGCAGCCGGTAGTCCACGCCGAGCGCCGGCGGGATCAGGTAGTGGCGGGTGTTGTACTGCGAGAGGGAGGCGATCGCGAAGTCGTAGAAGGTGGCGTCCCAGGGGCTCATGACCTCCGGCCAGTGGACCCCGTCCTGGAACCAGAACATCGAGTCCTCGTACTCGCGGCGGTCCTCGCTGAAGGGCAGGGAGTAGGTGTAGAGCTCCTGCCATCCCTCCGCGCCCGCGGGGGTCTGGATCTCGAAGGGGCTGGGAAACCGCTCCGCCATGCCAGTGTCCTTTCCGTGTCGCCCGCTCGGGGCGGGATCACCCGGGGACCGCCGGGTCGGATGGCGAGGTTGGCCGTGCGTGCAGCGGCGACAGGAGCGTGGCGACGATGCTGGAGGTGGCGTCGCCGCCGGCGGTGGCCAGCGGCGGACGCGGCCGCCTGCTCCAGACCGTCTCGGGGCGGGCCTGCAGCAGGACGGTGTTGCTCCCCGCGGGAAGGTGGTCGTCGATCGCCCACTCCACGTCCTGCGGGCAGCCGTAGTGCTTCTCGGCGCGGCGGGCCAGGTGCGCCACCGCGCGTACCTCGTCGTCGTCCAGGCTCGGCACGGTGCGCCGGGCCGGCTCCACCGGGGCTCGCTCGACGGCGTCGCCCTCGCTCAGCCGGTACTCGTACTGCTTGTCGGAGATGATCCGCTTGGTGATCGTGCCGAGGACCTTGTCGACCAGGAAGCTGTCGGGCGTCACCTCCCCGGAGACGATGCCCTCGCCGAAGCCCCAGGCCGCCTCGATCGCGATCTGCGAGCGGTCGCCGTCGCTGGGGTTGAGTGTGAACGCCACCCCGGACGCCTTGGGCCGCACCATCTCCTGCACCCCGACCGACATCGCGATGGCCTCGTGGTCGTGGCCGGTCTGCTGCCGGTAGGCGATCGCGCGGGCGGTGAACAGGCTCGACCAGCAGCGCGTGACGTGCCGCAGGACGTCGCCGGCGCCGCGCACCCACAGGTAGGTGTCGTGTTCCCCGGCGAAGCTGGCGTCAGGCAGGTCCTCGGAGGTGGCGGAGGAGCGCACCGCGACGGGCAGCGCGTTGCCCGAGCCGCGCTCGCACAGCGTCTCGTAGGCGCGGCGCACCGCCTCGGCGACGCCGTCGTGCAGCGGGACCCCCTCGATGCTGCGGCGGATGGCCACGCTGATCTCCTCCAGCGCCGCCGCGTCGCACCCCTCGGCCCCGGCCAGCAGCCGCCCGACGGCCCGGCGCACCTCCGCGTGCTCGCGAACGGTCTGGTAGGCGTCGATGGTGATGGCGAACCCGGGCGGCACCGGCAACCCCGCTGCCAGCAGCTCGCCGAGGCTGGCGTTCTTGCCGCCCAGCCGCGCCCTGTCCGCCGGGTCGTACTCGTGGAGCCAGCGCACGAAGGTCATGGGATGCCCTCCCACCAGTCGGGCAGGTCGGCCGATGGCGGGACCTGCACCTCCTGGACCCGGTTGCGGTAGGCGACCAGCGCCTCCTGCCTGCCCTCCTTGAGCTTCACCAGGACTTCCTCGGTGTTGTAGGGCTCGCCCGGGTCGTAGCCGACCGCCCAGGCGGCGAAGGCCCGGATCGGTCCCGAGTGGGTGGCGCAGACGATGCGGCCGCCCGGCGCGGCGGCGACCAGGCGCTGGAACCCCGTCCAGAAGCGCCGGACGCAACTGGAGGGCGGCTCGAAGTGGAGCATCGGGATGGTCATCCAATGGTGGATCGGGTCGGCGCCGCCCTGCTGGACGTTCCAGAACCGGTCGAGCTCGACCAGCCACATCGGCCGGTCGCCGAGGGCTACCCGCTCGTAGCGCTCCATCACCGCGTGGTAGATCCGGAACGCGCTGGTCACGTCGCGCAGCCCGTCGGGAGTGGCCACCTGGAAGTTGCGGAATTCCTCCATCGGCCGCGGCTCGGAGACCTTGGCGTCGCGCCGCCACAGCTCCAGGCCGTCCAGCAGGCCCCGGTGGAGGTGCTCGGCCGTCTGGCGGGCCCGGTTGGTGTCCGCGCAGACGATCCGGACGTGCTCGCCGTCGCGGACGCCCTTGGACAGGTCGAACCCGCGCCGGTGGGCCTGCCAGCTTCCCAGCGGCGTGAGCCCGCTCTCGGTGGAGTAGCCCTGCGTCTCCCCGTGCCGGACGAGGTGGATCTGGGCGGTGATCCGGTGGGTCGCCGCCGGCGTCGGCGGGACGATCTCCTTGGTCCGGGTGACCTCGGCCCACGCTGGAGCGATCCCGAGCGCCTCGCCGTTCCAGAGGGGCGGCGGGGCGTCGAAGGCGTCCGGCTCCGCCCGCCGCTCGCGGAAGCGGCGCAGGTACAGCGGCGTGGTCGCGTCGGCGTCGGTGGCCTGGGCCGCCGGCGCGGGCCTCGCCTGCCGGCGCAGGTAGCTCGCCAGGTACAGCGGCGCGTCCGAGCGCTCGGTGCGCGGCAGGGGTGTCGGCCGCGCCCGGGCAGGCCGGCCCGGCCGGTCGTCCCGCGGTGGATCGCGGGCGGGGTTGAGACGCAGCCCGCCGAGCGCCTCGAACACCAGCCGGCCGGTCGGCTTGGCCGGGCGGCCGACATACAACCCGGCCAGCTCGACGGCGGGGGCGATGGCCTTGCGGACCGCCCGCTCGACCAGGCAGAAGACCAGCAGCGCCAGGCAGATCACGCTGATCAGCGCGGCGATGCGGCGGTTGGTCTTGAGGAACATCGGGGCGACCCCGAGCGGGCCTTTGAACGCGCCGTAGCGGCGCTCGACGACCTCCTGGCCCTTGTAGCGGCGCAGGACCTCGGCGGCATCAGCCTGCTCGACGGTGAGGTTGGTCAGCAGCCCATACCAGCCGTCGGTGGCCGCCTCAGCGTCCAGGGCGTCCCGGTCAAACAACCACGCAAGGGTGGGCTTGCCGGTGGCCGGGTCGGTGCCCGTCTCGGCACGCAGGTAGGCGGTGACCTTGCGGCTGCGGGCGATGGTGGCCACCCGGGCGGTGACCTTGTCGGCGGTCCGGTAGTGCGGGCCGCCAAGCCCGCGCTGCACGCGCTCCAGGTCGGCTCGGGCGCGGTCCAGCTTCTTGGCGCGGCTTGTGGCGGCGGCCTGCGCCCGCGTACTGGACCACACCAACACGCACCGCACCGCGAGATCCGGGTCGGTCTTGCGCTTGCCGGCCAGGGTGATGCCACCCTCCACGACCCGGTAGCTGCCCCGCTGCTTGGGCGAGCAGCCCTGGTCGCGTTCGGCGAGGTAGTCGACCGGGCTGGCCGCTGCGGGGTCCAACGCCCGCAGATGGGTAGCGGGCAGGTAGGCCTTGCCGGCCGGCGCGATAAAGGTCACCCGCGCGGTGTTCATCGCCAGGATGTTGCCGCGGGAGACCAGCTTGGAGTCGCCCACCAGCAGCACCTTCCGGGTGCCCGCAAGCTCCTTCAGCGCGGTCATCGCGCCGACCACCTGCGCGACCTCTCCCGCGCCGCCGTCATAGGCGCGATGCCACACCGGCACGCCACCGTCACCGCTGACCCCAAGGCCGGTCTGGACCTGCTTGAGATCGGGTCGGCGATCCTTTGGCTTGCCCCACTTGGGCGCGGCAACCCCAGCCTCCACCTCGTCGTAGACGCCATACAGCGAAATCGAGGTCATGTCCCAGTGCAGCCGGGCCACATCAACCCCGAACACCGCGATCGCCCGCGCCCCCACCGACCCCACGATCTGGTCCAACTCTGGCGCGATCGCGTCCAACGCCCGCCCGATCCGGTCGTCGTTGAGCGCGTCCGGGGCGATGCCCAAGACCTCCTCGACCGCCCACTCCCGCGCCCAGTCGGCCACCCGCAACAGCGGCCGGGGACTCGAAAGGCGGTTGGCCACCAGCGCCTCGATCACCTGCCCGTGGGTCACCCGCGCGACCTCCCTGACCGGACACGCACGGTCGACGATCCCGGCCAGGTCCAGCCGCCGGCAGAACTCGCCAACCACCGGCAGACAGCCCAGCAGCTTCTCCACACTGGGCGGCGCGTAGGTGTAGCGGACCGGACGCAAGCCGGGCGGCGGGCGGCGCATCCGCAAACCCTGCCACACCCACCGATAAACCCCAACTTCAACACCCGCCCATCCCTACCGCACCCCATGTGCGGAGAACAGGGCTAGC
>WNGP01014876.1_pt1 | contig 11945 bp, 17 predicted proteins | sample 5407671 | NCBI WGS metagenome assembly WNGP01 (sample SAMN13153381, study PRJNA577476) | soil metagenome | isolation source: 40 cm soil or saprolite under Garry oak tree replicate 2 | place: USA:California | collected 2016-06-15 | reverse complement strand
GCTGGCGACAAGGAATGACGTTCACTACGCCAGTATCGGTGGACGTCGCTTATGCGGGTACTGTGATTCAAGCCGCGCTGAGTGGGACTTCATTACCGCATTTCTAGCTGAAGACTGTCCCCCGCCCGCCCTGGCCCGGTGCACGAAATAAATGTTCCGAAGTAGAAATAGCCCTGGTCGACGGTGGAATAACCGTGTTTCACAGAACGTTTCGCGTCGCGCTTGACGATCAGGGATTTATGCGCCTAACCCCGAAGACATAACATGTGGCCGCCGGTGATCACTGGTTGTCCATCTCCATTAGCATGCCCGCCGCAACATCCGAACCGGGGCCGCCTTCTTCGACCGCCTCCAAAAGCTTTTGTCACGTTTCTTTTTCTCAGCATCAAAGATCGGTTGGACGGAGTCTTGCAATTTGCTTAGTTTGTCCTGCAAGTCAGCGATGTTAATAGCGAGCCAGAACGCCGCTCGCAGAGCACATGAAAGCTAGCCAATCCGACGTTCCAATCGCTCTGCTGTCTGCAGATGATGGGCTACCGGAGAGTGCTCTGAGATGGGTAGATGCGTTTGTGTCCAAGAGCGAGTGGCCCGCGAACCTGCTACAGATCGTCGAGCATTTGCTCGATCTGCGTTTTCTGTTTGCCCCTCTCGATGGTTTAACTGGCGGACGAGGAAGACGCGCGGCATAAGACATTAAGAGCGCGATGAAAGACTGAGCCCGAGTTCCCATCAGTAATCGAACACGCCCAGCGTTGCCAGTGTAAATTCGGCATCGAACATGTCCGACGTCTTCTAGATTCGGCGCACGAGGACTTTTTTCCGAAGTGCAGCATAATCGGCGCCTTATGATCTCGTCGGCAAACTTCGCGATCTGTGACCCGTAGTAGCCCACCGCCGTGTTGTTACCCCGGATTTAACGAGATAGACACGCAATCTGGGATCTATCGAAATAGGAGCTCGGTAATTAAAGAAGGCCTGAATTAAGACAACTGCTACGGCGACTTGTGCTTCGGCGTCTTCGCGTTAAGCGTCGAGATCAGGCCGTCTGCCGCGGGAGGGACATGGGTCTCGTGAGCAATTACAATATCCTTCGCCGAGATTTTCTCCCCGTAGATTCTCTTGTTTGCGTCGTTGTCAGGTCGGATGGTCGAACCCTCCAGGGAAATGCCTGCAAATAGTCCGCGCGCGCGGGAATAGCTCAATATTTCAGCACGCATCGAGACATCGGTTTCAGCCGATGCGTTACGACCTACTGGTCCGGCTGCTACCGAAGCATCTGCTCCGAGTTTCACTTTGCTGCTCAAGATTCCATTCGCACCGCGGTCATTCATCACGAGAAGGACGAAGTCAGTCGCTTGCCCGCCGATCTGAAATCCTACGCTGCCACCCTCAAGCGCCATCATTGAGGGCGCGCCCCAGGGTCCGTTGAAATTTTCGCCCTTGCGGCATGTCATCGCACCGCGGCCATAACTACCACCGACCACAAACGCGGCCTTGAGGACCGATGGAAAAACAACAACGCAGTCGGCTTTATCGAGCAGATCTTGAGGAATGTTGTCTGGAAGATTCAGAATCTCTGTCAGCACCGTGCTGGCATTCTTCAGACGATCCTCGTCCTTTTCTTTGTCGTCAGCCCAACTGGTGATTGCAAGCAACAATGCGCTCATCGCGCAGACTAATATCCTCTTCTTCATGACAGTCTCCTAGCACGGATATAGTTGCGGTAACGTCCGGCCCGCAACCCACAGCATGGTTCCCTCGTCACCGAATGGCAGCGCCTGCTATTTTACAATATCCACGCTGAGCGAGCTATACGTTGGGAATCGTAAAACGGGGGGAGTTTTTCCTGTACATCTTCGTTGGTATCACGTTTGGCAGTGGAGACGGAAACAACTGCCGCCACATCCCGTTGTCCTTCGTCACAAGGCGGTAGTCGTAATGACCGATCATCGCTTTAGCCGTCACCGATCATCTCTGCACACCATCCAGGCAGGGCAGGAAATACACTCCCCATCTGGATATTTTGATAGTCCGATGGGATATGTTCGGCGCTGCGGTGGCCACCGTTGTCAATGAAATCGTAGGCGTACCATCCAGCTCTGGCGGAGCCCATCTGAGCAAGCCATGGCCAGACGTCATGAGGAGGGGGACGAATTGTGATGGCGTGATTGACCGAGCCGATCGGCTGGGGAATTAGGTCGTCTCCGGAAGGAGTAGCGCGGACTTGCATGCTGGCACAAATCGCAAGTGCCGCGAATACTATCGGTGTTCCGAGAAGAAGAGCAGCAATTTCTTCTTCATAGGGCAGCAGTTTGATGCAAGGGTAGCCCACTGCGACCTCGTACTCAGTGATTGGTGTCACTCGGGATTTTTCGCCGAGACTCGGCGCAACCTTGGCTCCTTCAGGTCGGAACACCAAGTTTTGGCAGCAGCCATTGCGTCAAGACCACGTAGGCGACAAGAAACGCCACTCCCAAAATCCAATTAGGCATGTTCACTGTCTCCTTTATCTGCCCACTCCTAGTTTACGCAGGAACGTCATCATCGGGCACCAGTTGGTAAATCCAGACTGCAACAAATTCAGACCAATAAAAGCCGTGAAAAGGTACCAGTACGGGCTAACGTAGTGCCCAAGTGCTAGGGACAGCAGAATGAAGCTGCCAGCGATCAAACGAAGTGCACGTTCTACGGTCATAACAGTTCTCCTTCAGAACAATCTGGTCCTACTTCTTCAGGAGTTGCTTGCGAAGCCGGAATTTACTGGCTTTCCTCACGTTTCAATCGTTTCGCCTGCGTCGCTCATTGCAACCCCATAGAACCAATTCCGAGGTTAATGGACACCATGGACACTCCGCTGGCACAGGTCTGCGTATCTCAGAGTGCCTCGGGCTGCAATGGCACGACCTGAGTTTTGCTGAAGCCGTCATCCAGGTGCGCCGCACATGGACATGCGGCCAAGTGGGCTGGCCGAAAAGCAAAGCCTCAAAAGGCCCGGTGCCGCTGCATCCTTTGCTAGCCGAATTCATGTTTCGCTGGAAACGTAAGACGCCCTATTCTCAGCCGGGGGATTGGGTGTTCCCCTCGTTCAAGCTCAAGGGCCAGCAACCGCGTGTGGCTAACATGCTGGTGGAAAATTATCTGCGGCCCGCGGCAGTGAAGGTGGGCATTCTTTCATCGCACCGAGACGACGAAGGCAGACTGGTAGATGATGATCCACGGCGATTTGGCTTCCATAATCTGCGTCACAGCCTGACATCGTTTCTGGTCCGCATTAGAACTGACCCAAAAACCGTACAGACTTTGCTTCGCCACAGTGATGTTAAGTTGACCCTGCAGTTGTTATACCCACAGTGTGAGCGAGGATCGCATGGCTGCGGCCGGGGCAATGCTGACTGCGATTTTCAGCCGGATGATTTGAAATCCGGGACTAGTGCCCATGCTCCTGAGTTTGCGACCATGACTGGAACCGCGGTCCTGGTTTCTTCACGGTGCCCGTTGCAGCCCACTCCACTCCTCGTACAAAAGTGCTCGAAAAGCCGGGCATCTCCATAGCCCGAACATCGTGGCCTAGAGCTGTATAGAATGTTCTGCCGTTGCCGTAACTTGTAGTCCAAAGCATCGGTTCATCTCGGCCTGTCGGATTCATGTCAAGGCGCGGCGATTTCGCCTCGCTCGGCCTGTCGGCCATTTGCTGTTTGCTTGCGTCGGAAATCTTGGCCGCTGCCGGTTCAGGTTCGTCATAGGCGGTTGCCAGAACGTGAACGTTCGGCGCCATATGCATATTGTGGTATAGCTCGTCGTCGGCTTCGAACGACGAGGGAAGTCCTTCTGCGACCGGGTGGTTGAGGTCCACAATCTTGACTTGGAATTTATGGCGCGGAGCATGTCCCGATGCCGGATTTTTGTCTGACCATATTCCCCCGATCATGAGCTTGTACTCCGTCCAAGGCGATTCCAATATGTCGGTAGGAACGCTGCGATCGCCGAGCACAACTAGACCACCAAATGCCCAGTTCGCACCGTGCACACCCACCAAGCCCTTACCCGATCGAACGAAGTCTTGGACTGCCTTTTCAGCTTGTTCGCCCCACCGTGGTCCGTTGTAATTGAGAACAACGACGTCGTACGCCGCTAGCGTCTCCGACGTCATGCCAGTTGGTTCCTCATTCACTCTGACATCGAAGCGCCCAGTGTTGAGGAGCATTGCTGTAAGCAATGGAGTTGTCGCACGCCAATCGTGATTGTTCTCGCCCGTTAAGATCAAAACCCGGATCGCACCCTTCTTGAACAATGAGACTCGACCTGTGCCGGTGCTCTGACCGACGGACAGCACTCCGGAGAACATGAAAAGAGCTAGATACAAAAAGACGACCTTCATAACCTCCCATCCATTTCTAGTACTTGCATTCATGGTTCCGGCAGCGTAAAGGCAAACAGCTTTCCTCCAGCCGCCAGGAGTAGGTATTGCCGCCCATCGAGTTCATAGGTGATGGGCCCGTTAGACATAAGTTCGTTTAAATTTACGTGCCAAAGTGTCTGACCCGTCAGAGGGTCGAGAGCCAGCGCGTTGCCGGATCCATCACCCCCAAAGAGCAGCTTTCCCGAGGTAGTTAGAATGCCGGAAATTGCGCCTCCAGTGGGGTGGTCCCAAACGATCTTGCCAGTTTTGCAATCGATAGCCGCGATCGAAGAAGGTCCGGTCCAAACAGTCTTGTCAACTCCGCCCCACGCCTCAGGCTTAGAACTGGTGTCAGTCAGATAAAAGACGGCTGCGGATCGAGTGACACGCACGTAAAAGAACCCGGTTTCGGGATCTAGGCTGGGCGGAAACCAGTTCGTAGCTCCGCTTTCTGAGGGAATCACCAGCGCCCCTGCTGGTTGCGGATCCTTGCTGAGATCTCGGATAGGACGACCCTGATCATCAAGACCCTTCGCCCAGTTGTTGGGCGCGAATGGCGTGGTGAGAATATGTTCTCCATTCGTCCGATCAAGCACAAAGAAATATCCATTGCGGTTGGCCTGAGCAAGCAGCTTACGCGGGTGCCCGTCGATTTCCGTATCAAAGAGGACCGGTGTCTCGGCGGAATCCCAGTCGTGCGTATCATGCGGTGTCGTTTGGTAATACCAAGCCATTTTCCCGGTATCGGGATTTAGAGCGACAATGGAGTTCGCCCAGAGATTGTCTCCGTGCCGGCCCTGTCCCGCCATGACTGGCTGCGGATTAGCGGTGCCGAAGTAATACAGATTCAACTGAGGATCATACGTGCCGGGTATCCAGATTGCCCCTCCCCCGTGGCCGAGCGCCTCTGTGTTGGGCCACGTCTCAGAACCTGGTTGACCGGGATCCGGTGTCGAATACCAACGCCATTGCAGAGTTCCATTCTCTGGATCGTAAGAATTCAGATAACCGCGATTGTCTGTTGATTCAATACTCGGGCTGACCAGGACGTGATTTCGAATTATCACCGGAGCCACGGTCGCAAAATAATCCAGTTTGAGATCGGCAATTTCAGTTCGCCAACGCTCCTTTCCGGTTGCTGCCTCAAGGGACACCAAGTAATCGTCAGGCGTGACTAGGAACACCCACTTGCCATACATTGCCATCCCGCGGTGCCCGATGTGAGTGCCACCACGAGTCTTCGTCTCCCAACACCAAATCATGCGGCCGGTTCGCGCGTCGACCGCCCAAGCTTTGTCCGGAACAGAAAAATACAAAGGTTCTGGCCGGCCAGTCCCGTCGGCAATAGGAACGCGATAATCAGACAACAGCAGATTTTCACTTCAGAGTCTCCAGGTAAGTTGTCACATTGTGCATATCGCCGTCGCTAAGAAGTTCGACCAGCTTGTAATGGGCTTCAAGGGGATCTGCGACTTTGACGTGAGTCTCGTTACCAAGCGCGAAGCTGCGATAAGTTCCCTGCGCGTCGTAGAGTGACACATTAAATTCATCGAGATGTTTTAGATTGCCGGCATATTTCTGCCCGGAAACAAGGGTGACCATCACTTCCGCGGATGCCGACGGCGGATAAATCCAGCGCTGTTGCAGCTCATCGGCGGGATATCTCGTCGCGATGCCCGCCAGATCTCCCGTGCGAGAATGACAGCCTCCGCAGTGCGATTCAAAGTAGGTTTTGCCTGCTGTGGCATCTCCGACTGCAACGCTGGGGATTTTATAGGTGAAACGAAGGCGCGCATCGCGGTTGCGCTGATGAAGGAAAGCCACGAGATCTGAAACTTGAGTACCGGCCAAATTGAATTTCGGCATCCCCTTGCTAGCTCGACCGTCGCGAACGATGGAACCAATCAGTTCTCCCTTCTCATCGTGATTCACCAATACAGAACGGAGCAGGTCAGGGCCGCGGTTTCCGCCGGTGGCATCAGCCCCGTGGCAAAAGGCACAGTTAGTTTCGAATAGGCGCTTACCGCGTGCTACTGCCGCAGGAGCCTGATTGGGCGGCAGGTTGGGATAGATGTTGCGAAGAAAATCGTCCGCTGCTTGCTGGTTCTTGCTTGAAGATCGCTGACGATCATGATCCTTCACTACCTGTGCAGACGAGGCAGCAATACATGCGATGGTGATCGCCAGTACGCAGTAAATGCATTGAGGTTTTCTGCTCAGCATGTTTCGTTTAACCATTGTGCGGAGATCCAGTGAGAGTGCGTTCATTTTTTATTGTTCCAACTTCCTCCTCGAGAACACCCTTCAGATGTACCAAGCTGCGCATCGCCTGATCTGACGTTCCGCATTCTACTGACAACACTCCTCGGTATTTGCCGTCTCGGAGGATTGAAACGACTCGTTGCCAGTTAATAACTCCATCTCCACACGCGCAGCCCACCGGAGTACCGGTCACCTTGCCCTTCTCTGCCTCAGCCTGCGTCAAGGCGATGTCCTTTGCGTGGACGTGAACCAACTTCGGAAGGACACTCCGCAAACCAGCATATGGGTCCGTGCCAGCGAGAAAAGCGTTGCCGGTGTCATAGTTCACTTTGAGCATGGGCGAGTCCACGAGGTTCGCAATTCGAAGTAGGCCCTCAGTGGTTTTTGAAATACTCTGGTGCGGCTCAATGCCGATATAGACGCCATGCCGCTCTGCCACCTGAAGGACCTTCTTAAGGGTGTATTTCATGACTTCGAAACACTCCTTATCGTCGAGCCATGCTGGGCGAATGCCCTCGTCGGTTGCTAAAACAGGTGCGCCAATAGCTGCCGCGAAGCGAATCGCTTTTTCAAGGTACGGGACGCTGATCTCAGGACGCATCAACGGGCAGTGAGACGAAAGTCCAGAAGGCCGCACGCCATAATGATCAAGGATGTCTTTCATCTCCAGTGGGTCGTTGTCCATTGAGAACGAATGAAAATAACCGGCTTCACTCAGCAGTTCGCGGCCGTTGTGCACCATCGGCTCAACCCACTCGTAGCCCAACTCTGCCGCTCTCTTCACTCCATCTTCGAACGGTTTGTCTTCGGAACGGATGAACTCCATGTTTACGCCGATCTCGATCTCCATATGGCCTCCACTGAAACAAGTCCACGAACATTGTGCCTTATTTTCGGTCGCAGTTTTGCCGCTTATCTTGTACCAGTCACTTCGATCTCAATTCGGTAGCCGCCGCCTGACCGCCCAATGCCTTGCGGGCTTCATCAAGCTTTTCTAGGAGCGTGTGGTAAACGTCGCCCACACGGGTTTCATCGCCCACGAGGTTCCACAGATGGCAGACTTCAGTTTGGCCGATGCGGTGGATTCGCCCAAACCGCTGTTCGATACGATTGGGATTCCATGGCAGATCGTAGTTAACCATCAGATGGGTCACGCTGAAGGTTGATTCCCTCGCCGTCACCATCTGTCGCGAGAGATCGGAACCGACTCCAAAACCATTCAGGACATGCTGCGTTGGGCAGACCCTTCAATCCTGCTCAAGGTCTACGCGCACTCGCATCGGGACGAACAAGGCCGACTGGTGGAGGATGATCCGCGCCGGTTCGGACTTCACAACCTACGCCACAGTCTGGCGTCGTTGCTGGTTCGCATCAGAACCGATCCAAAGACCGTCCAAACTCTGCTTCGACACAGCGATGTCAAATTGACGCTCCAGTTTTATAGCCACGCTGTCAGCCAGGATCACATGGCCGCCGCCGGAGAAATGCTGTTTGCGATTCTACCCCATGCGGCGGACCAAAGCGGACTGCGAGCGGACTCAGGAAGGATGGCACCGCTCTAAGTTCTTCAGCATCATCGGGCTACAGCAGCCGTCTTCGACGGGTCTAGCGAATGCGGACTGAGAGCGGACTGAAGAAGATTTACTGATTCAGCTAAGTGCTTTGAAATGTGGTGGCCAGGGACGGAGTTGAACCGCCGACGTCAGCCTTTTCAGGTTATGCTGTATTCTTAACGACTTAAGTGACTCCGGGTGGCCGCCTAAGTACTTGAGAAGTCGTGAGAGACACGCGAATCGTGGGTTGGAATCGTGGGTTCAAAATCACCGGGGCGAAACCTCCCAGAATGTTTCGGCACCGGCATCGAAACCCCGCGGTTTGATGGCCCTAAAACCATCATGATGTCACCAAGTCCTGCACCACGGTCCAATCGGAAGTACGCAATTCCCTTCCCCGCTAAGATATCTTCGCCGGCAGGTGCTGGAGCATTCGTCATTCCATGGTCGCCTATAACAATTTTGGTTGGGATTTCTTCATGATCGACTGCTGGTTATCCGGCAATCATGGCGCAGGTTTTGCATCCAACGGGCAAGGCAGTTCAGCAATGACATTGACCGCCAACAGGATCGAATGGAACGGGCGCCAAGGATTTCTGCTTGCCGACGACAGCAGTTTTCTTCAAATCACGGGCAACTACCTAGATCGAAATTCCCTTGCCGGTATTGTCGCCATCCACGCGGCTGGCGAAACCTGGAGGTCCGAACATTTTACATTGACCGGAAATTTATTTTATCGAAACGGTGCGACGGCCCCTAAAAACAGTGCGGATTCTGCACATCTTAGGTTGGAAGGAGCGGGTGGCGTTGCTTGCGTCGGTAATTCGTTCCACGGCGGGGGACCCGATTTTAATGATCAGGGAGAGTCCAGCCCTTCTTATGGAATTTATTATCGAAATTTAGTGAACTGTGTCGTAATCCCGGATCTTTGTTAAAGGTTACGCCGGTGAAGTAGCTGGGTGGTGTTTATGCGCGCTCGTGTGCAACGAACGATATCGAAGTTCCTGGCGTCGCCCAAGCAGAGTTATGAATAGGCGCCACTTCATCTCGAACGCGATGCGTGCCGCAGTCACAGGCTCATTAGTGGCCGCCGGACCACCCTTGCTTACAGACCAGATGAGTCGCAGCCCAATGAAGATCGCGAGTTCGCATGTATTTCAGTCCAGCGGGCATGATCTGAACCGCCACCGCTTCGGCGTAAACTACACCCCAACGAAGAATTGGTGGTTTTGCTGGAATGAGTGGAATGCGGACCCAATTAAGCGGGATTTAGATGGAATCGCGTTTGTCGGAGCGGACCATATGCGTATCCTGCTGATCTGGCCGTACTTCCAACCCAACCCAACGTGGATAAGCTCCGTTCATTTGGAACGACTGGACCAACTGCTTACGCTCATGGGAGAGCGCAACCTGGATGCGGTGGTGACCGTGTTTACCGGGCAGTTGAGTGGCTGGTTCTTTTTACCACCCTTTAACCAAGCTGGGTCCGCCTTCTATACCGATGACGCGATGTGGACGTCCCAGGAGCTCTTCATGCGACAGCTGGCGCGCGTAATGGGATCGCACAAGAATATTATAGGCTTCGACATCGGCAATGAGATCAATACGTGCTGGAGCACAGAACCGCGCATAGGCGATCTCTGGATGGCAAAGATGTTCTCTCTCATGAAAACTGTCTATCCTGAGGGCGTCAACGTCAACGGAGTGGATGAAGCGCCGTGGCTCGAGTCGACCACGTTCTCTCCTCAAGCCTTGGCGGCCCTGCCCATGCCCACCACACACTGCTATCCCTACTGGTCCGGCGCACTGAAGTATGGCGACCCCATGGATCCACCAAGCATCAAACTGCTCGCCGCCATGGCGACCCTGGTCCGCTCGTATGCCAATGACGCTCGAAAGCCCGTCTGGGCAGAGGAGTTCAACACCTGCATCGAATCTATGACAGAAAAGCAGCAGGCAGAATGGCTGGAAAAGGCGGTTCTTGCGGCCATCGATTCAGGGGTGAGCTGGTTCACCTACTGGGACAGCAACGATGTGGATCGGAAGTTTAAGTTCAACTCTTTGGAATACAGTCTCGGCTTACTCACCAACGGCGGCAGGGTCAAGGAACAGGGCAGAGTATTCAAACAGCTCGCCGACTCCCATCGAGGGAAACCGGTAATATTCCCCACCCAGCCTATCCCACCACCGCCGGTCCATCCCACACACGACACTTCCTGGCAATGGATGCTGGACTGGATGGGGTGGAAACCGACGAGCTCAGGAAAGAACGGCTGAACCACTCGAACCGCTCTCAGGACGCGGCGTTTCGGCCAGCTCAAGACATCGTGATTCAGGATTCAAAAGCGCACGTATGACTCGGAGCCTGAAGGCGAATACGGGTATAGTGGCTGCAGCCGGATCATGGCGTTGCCGCAGCGAGCAGGATGGCAGGCATGACTAAATGGTGTAAGTAAGCGTATCAACATCTGCTGCCCGTCTCTTGCTCTACTCAAGAAAGCATGAACACAATTGGCACCTCTATAACTGTCCTGAGCTAGAAGTAGCCATCAAGCTTCGCAGTGTTCTATTCAAGCCAGCAATAATTGGCGTGATGGGGTGGTGGCCATCGTCGGTACCGCACATAGCCGAAACTTTTGGATGATGGAACAGTTCTGAAGTTCCCTCACTTGCTTGCCGCAAAGCCATAATTGGGCTTGGCGCCGGGTCCCCCTGCCGTGGTAGGATTTTCCTACCGATGGCAAGTCACAAACCCACACTCGAATACCTGACTACGACCAAGATCGGCGAGAAGGGCCAGCTCACTGTTCCCAAACAGTTCCGCGAGGATCTTGGGTTGGGAAATGGTGCGCCCTTTGCGGTCTTGCGCCTCGGGGATGGTCTCATCCTTCTGCCGGAACAGCAGCGCTTTGAACAACTGTGCCAGCAAGTAAGCTCAAGTCTGACTGCCGCAGGGTTGACTTCGAGCGAACTCCTCGCGACACTCCCCGAGACCCGCAATCGCGTTTACGCACGCCGCTACGGAAAAAAGGCACCAGCCACCGCCCTCCGGCGCCGTTCTCGAAGCTATCGCGGAAAGTGACTGGGCAACGCAGAATCCGCCTCTTCCTCGATTCAAACATCCTAACCGGAGGAATCCTTTCTCCCTGGGGACTCGACAAGGCCACGTTGTCGCTTTGTGCCGCGAAGGTCTGTAGACTGGTTCTGGCCGAGGTAGTCCGCGATGAAGTCGAAGAGAACCTACTCCTTCATGCAGAACGTCTGCCTGCCCTCGATGCCGACCAGTTGATTGAAGATTACCGACACCTCATCAAACTCACCAACCCCGAAATCGTTCCCTACCCCGACCAGGACCTAGTTCGTTTGGATCGGCACCTGATCCGCCACGCAGCCGATGTCCCGGTCCTCCTGTCAGCCATGGCCAGCAAACCAGATTGGCTGCTTACCCACAATACGAAGCACTTTACGAACGCCGTCGCTCAACGGACGTCGCTGCGTATTGCCACGCCAGCAGAGTTCTTTCGGGCGCTGTCGGCGTTACTCCATTTGTTCGGCTGAACGCCCGAAAAACCAAATGTTTTCGCGTATTTCGTATGTTGCGAGTATTTTGAGCGTTGGCATATGGCTGGAACCGCACAACGTCCGATCACCTTGCCGCAAACCGAGCACAAGCAGGTTCAGGAACTGGAAGCTATGCTCAACCGCGGAAACGCAGCCCTGGTGAGTTCCAC
>WNGP01004818.1_pt1 | contig 11945 bp, 10 predicted proteins | sample 5407671 | NCBI WGS metagenome assembly WNGP01 (sample SAMN13153381, study PRJNA577476) | soil metagenome | isolation source: 40 cm soil or saprolite under Garry oak tree replicate 2 | place: USA:California | collected 2016-06-15 | reverse complement strand
CGAAGCTGAGCTTTAGCACGATCACGACGATATTCGTTCACACGAGCTTGTAGCAGGCGCACCAAGAAGCTTCTGGCTTCGGAACCTCCATCATCCCGAAATTTACCACCGCAATACTTCTTGATCAGGTCATCAAGATCATCACGAGGAAAATATCTCTTCCATTCGTTGTCACTTCTCTGATGCTCTTTCAGAAGTGTGTAGAGGTAATTGTCGTCTCCAAGTTCAACAAGTTCCATTTCCAAGACGTCGGCCAGTTCCCATACGGCCTCTGATGAAAGTGTGGCGGATTTTTCGATTTGCTGAAGAAGCGAGGTCAAAGGTTGTACTCTTGCATTAGAATCGGATGCTTTAGGATCGAGGTCCAGTTGAAAATGGAGCATTCTAACCAAATACCCATTGATCTTCTGCAGGTTCTTCGTTCTCACTGGATCGTAAGGAACCAGCCAGGTTGGCCACCTTCCCCTTGTTGTTTTGGGTTTGGAATCGTTCAGGTGTTCCTGCAGCTTGTCCTGGGCACATTTGATTTTTGAGCTAATAGTAGCATCGTTGCTCACAATTGCCGTCCTTCTGTACCTTACTTCGTAATGCTGGCGTTCGACTCGCGGCTGGCCATTGCTTCGAGCAATCGTTGCAATGTTGTTCGTGTCCTGGCATCAGGTGAGTAGATCATGATCCTGATATCAGGGTTGTTGAGTAGATCATGATCCTGATATCAGGGTTGTTGAGCACCTGCAAGGTGAAATGCTCGAACTCCAGATATCCCAACGTCGGATGCTCGATGACTTTGTGACCGTCCAGCGCGCTGCGCACATCGTGGTGGGGCCACCACCGGCAAAATTCAGGACTAACCTGCTTCAAATCCTCAATCAGGTTCTCGAACCAGGGATCGCCGGGATAGCGAGCGCTGGCTGTACGGAACTCCGCTAATGTGCTTCGCGCAAGCTGTTCCCAATTGGGGAGTTCCCGCATCGTTGGTCTGGTGAAGAGTCGCCAGACCAGGTTGCGCGCGTAGGGGGACGAGGCCTCCGAAATGGCGAAGAGAGCATCGGCAGCTCTGTTCCACCCCAGGTAGTCATACCGTCGTCCCATTACATAGGCGGGAGCCGGGTTGAGGTCATCCAACACTTGTTGGAGTGCCGGACTGACACTCTCCTCCGTGGGGGAAACAGGAGGGGGAGGAAGTGGTTGCCCGGCGAGCAGAAACAGATGCCGGCGTTCATTGGGCGTGAGCCTGAGCGCCTGAGCCAGACTTTCCAGGACTTGCGCCGAGGGGTGCACGTCACGTCCTTGCTCCAGCCAGACGTACCAGGAGGTGCCCATATTGGCAAGCTGCGCGACCTCCTCACGGCGCAGCCCTGGCGTCCGCCGGCGGATGCCGGGTGGCAATTCCACTTCAGCGGGAGTAAGCTGAGCACGTCGCTGGCGTAAAAAATCGGCGAGAGCCTGACGACGCTCACGCTCATGCATCTTAGTTGCTCCTTATCCTGGTAGTCACAGACCTATGATCAAGAAACCCTTGTACCAGTATTACGCACATAGCATACTCAAGTGGAGCACCTGCGTCAAGCTAACACCTCCAGGATTGCTCTCATCAGGAAGAACTTCCTTCTTCCATGTTTCACAGAATCGAGGAAATAGTTCATGTCTCTAAAATTTGGTTTGTCCCTTCCGCAAGGCTGGACGATGGATCTGGCAAGCATCAAGGACCCTGTTGAAGCTTACGAAGCGATGACTCGTGTTGCCCAGGCCGCCGACGAAGTGGGTTTCGACTCTGCCTGGTTGGTCGATCATTTCCATACTGTCCCGCACCCATCCCAGGAAGTGACGTTCGAGTCCTGGACAACTACGGCGGCGCTGGCACGTGACACGAAGCGTATCCGTGTCGGTCAGACGGTCACCTGCAACGGATATCGTAACCCCGCGCTGCTCGCGAAGATGGCCAGCACGGTCGACGTGTTGAGCCACGGGCGGCTCAATTTTGGCATAGGCGCTGGTTGGTTCGAACACGAATACCGCGCCTATGGCTATGACTATCCCGGCGCTCCTGACCGCCTGCGGCGGCTTGCTGAGGCAGTGCAGGTGATCCTGGCCATGTGGACCCAGGAAGAAGCGGTCTTTGAAGGCACCTACTACCAGGTACGCGGCGCTATCAACCAGCCCAAAGGTGTCCAAAAACCGCATATCCCCCTGCTGATTGGCGGCGGTGGCGAGAAAGTGACGCTCAAACTGGTCGCGCAATATGGCGATGCCTGCAACATTGGGGGCGATTTGCCGACGATTCAGCACAAATTTGCGATCCTCAAGCAACACTGCGAAACCGTCGGGCGCGATTACGAGAGTATCCACCGCACAGTAGCAGGTTTCTGTTCCATCGGAGAAAGCGATGAACAGGCAAGGGCGAAAGTGCCACAGACTGTTTTAGACCGGTTCCGCTCTGGGAACCGTATCTACAGCGATCTCATCGGCAGTCCCGCTACCATCCGCGAGCACCTGGTAGAGTTGGAGGCAGCCGGGGTTCAGGAAGTGATACTCGGGTTCCCCGATGTCCTGCAACTGGATACGCTGCGCTTCTTCGCGAAAGAGTTCATTACACCTTCTGCCTCAGCCATTTTCCGCCCGTCAAGGGTTCTTCCTGACCTCCACTCATAAATTCGCCGCCTTCTCCTGCAAGAGGCGGGGTACCCTTGCTCACCTGTTCATCGGGCAGTGCGACGTCTATATACCAGGGCCGCCAGTGGAATGAAGATCACAAGCAGACCGACACACCAGGCAAGCGCCTGCCCGATGGCCGCAGCATCAGGCTGGTTGAGCAGCAGCCCACGCACTGCACTCATCACCACCGAAATCGGCTGATGGTCTGCGAAAGCACGCAGCCAGTCAGGCATGGTGCTGGTGGGTACGAACGCATTGCTCCCAAAGAGCAAGGGATAAAAAATCACCAGACTTGCCCCCTGGACGGCTTCTGGACTGCTTAACACAAGACCGAGCAGTACCGCGAGCCACGAGAAAGCAAAGGTGGTAAGCAGAAGTAAGCCAGTTGCCGCAATCCAAGCGAGGGGATTGCCCGCTGGCCGGAAGCCAACGAGCAGACCGACTGCCCAGATTACCAGCACGACGAAGACATCGCGGACGAGGTCGGCCAGCGTGCGACCGGTGAGGACCGCCGAGTGCGCCATCGGCAACGAGCGAAAGCGGTCAATCAGGCCATGTTGGAGGTCGGTTGCCAGGCCAATCCCGGTTGCCAGGGAACTGACCAGGGACGCGAGCACGAACACACCGGCCATCAGATAGTTCGCATAGCTGGTGCCAGGAACGAGAATGGCTCCGCCAAAGACGTAGCGGAAGAGCAGGACGAGCATGGTTGGTTGAATAGTCGCGATAAGCAACTCGTCGGGACGGCGTGGGATCTGCACGAGTCTGCGTTTAGCCAGCACCCACGCGTGAGCGAACGTCCAATAGAGAGCGAAATGGGAACGCGGGGTAAGATCTTCCGTGGTCAAGAGTGCCGGGCTTTTCATCGTTTCCTCCTTTGTGGCAGTGCCTCTTCAGGCGGCTCAGCCTCGCTTACCGCGCGCCCGGTGAGCGAGAAAAAGACATCATCAAGCGTTGGGCGGCGCAGGGCCAGATCGTCCAGAGCAATCTGTGCTCCATCGAGATCGCGCACGATCGCGGCGAGTCGCTGAGCCCCATTCGTTACCGGGACTGCGAGGTGACGGCGTTCGCGGTCGATCTGAATCTCGCCCGAACTGTACGGTCGCACCACTTGCAGCGTAGCGTTCAGATCGCTCGACAGTGCGACGGTCAGTTCCAGGCGCTCCCCGCCAATCTGCGTTTTCAGGTCGTCAGCCGTACCTTGAGCAATCACGCGCCCCTGATCGATGACCACGATCAGCTGCGCGAGGTGATCGGCCTCCTCCAGATACTGGGTGGTCAGCAACACCGTCGTGCCCTGGGCCGCCAGATCACGAATGACCTCCCACATGGCGAAGCGCGCGCGAGGATCAAGGCCGGTCGTCGGCTCGTCCAGGAACAGGATCGGTGGCGAGATGATCAGGCTGGCCGCCAGGTCGAGCCTCCGGCGCATCCCCCCTGAGTACGTTTTCACCACGCGAGAGGCGGCCTGGGCGAGATCAAAGCGTTCAAGCAGGGAGTCGGCTCGCCGCTTTGCCACCGCGGCTGGCAAGCGATAGAGTTGCCCGAACATCTTCAGGTTTTCGTAGCCGGTGAGCAGTTCATCGACGGCGGCATATTGACCGGAGAGCCCGATGCGTTCGCGCACAGTCCTGGCGTGTTTCACCACATCCAGTCCCGCCACCTCCGCGCGTCCACGATCGGGTTTGGTGAGCGTGGTCAGGATGCGCACCGCCGTCGTTTTGCCCGCGCCGTTGGGGCCAAGAACGCCCAGAACACTTCCTTCCTCAGCCATCAGATCCAAACCGTCCAGGGCATGGATCTTGCCGTACGCTTTGTACAGTCCTTCGGTCAGAATGGCTGATGTGTTTGCCATAGGATATTTCCTCCCAATGCGTGTCTATGTTTTGCAACACTTTTTGAAATTTGTGGTAGAATGTTGCCTAAAAGAAGCGTACTCGAAGCGTCAGCCAGGCGCAAGAAGCAAATTCCCGAGGATGTTGCATATGCAACACAGGAGCAAAAATGACGCGCGACCATGTTGATTTACGGGTGAGACGAACCCATGCGAACTTGCGAGAAGCCCTGATCGACCTGATTGAGGAGAAAGGATTTGATGCGGTCACAGTGGGGGATATTGCCGAGCGGGCGATGGTCAACCGGACGACGTTTTATCGTCACTACCCAGACAAATATGCCCTGGTCACCGGCATCTTTGAGGAAGCGGTCAATCAGATCTTCAGCGAGATTGGTCCCCTCCCGGAGAACCTGGAGGGGCTCCTCTCGTCCGAGAGCGAGTTTGACGCCATGGCCACGCAGTCGTACATCGACTCCCAGTTGGCAGCCTGGTCAGCGTTCTTCGAGCACGTCACCAGGCACGCGAGGCTCTATCGAGTGATGCTTGGCAAACGCGGCAGTTCCTGGTTTGCTGTCCAGATGCGTGACTACTTCGCGGAAGCCATTCGTCAGCGCGCCCGAACACTCTCCGCATCAGGCCTGAGAGCAACCAATGACCCGAATGCTGCGCCAGCGGAGTTCGTGATCATCAGCCTGGCGCACTGGTTTGTGGGGATGCTGGCCTGGTGGATTGAGAACGGGATGACCAGCTCTCCCCAGCAGATGACTCTCTGGATCGCACGCTTTGCTATGTACGGCTATCCTTCGGTTCTCGGCCTCAACATCCCCCACACCATCGGCGGAGTTGCCCCATCTGATCGGCTCTCGAAACAGTCTTAACCGGTTGGTTTCCTTTTCGCCTCTCTCCGCAGCAAAAGAACGGTTCGAAATGACAGAGCAACACCGATAGCGAACGTGATCTGTGGCGTGATCCAGAGGCCAATGAGCGCCAGCCGTAGACCCGTTCGTCGAAATTGAGGTCGGCGCGAGGCCCATGGTCGGAGGCAAAACAGGGAAGTGCGTGAAGCAGCGAGGCTGCCTAAACGCCTGTTTAGGGCTTACGGCCGCGGCTTCCTCTTTTTTCAGCACTTGACCACCATCCAGCTCTCTCTTGCGCTGGCACGCTTTCCGAACAACGAGAGAGGAATACGTTTCAACATTCTGCGTTCAAATCGAGACGCTGTTTTACCAGATTCTATTATACTCTTACCTGGAGACGATGAGCCAGGGATCTGCAGGCTAAAACCCTTGACAACTGTCACATTATTGGTTATACTTTGAGCAACCGGTTGCGCATTACGTCAAACGAAGACGAGGTAGCGCTCACCGGAGCGATAGTATCTGATTGTACAGGAGTTCGCAGACCATGTCAGTCTCTATTTATGACATCGCCAAAAAAGCTGGGGTTGCTCCTTCGACCGTTTCGCGGGCGCTGGAGGATCACCCTCGCATTGGCGCTACAACCAGAAGACGGATCCAGGAGTTAGCCAGAGAAATGGATTACGTTCCCAGCACGGTGGCGAAGAGCCTGGCTGCCAATAAGACCTGGACCATCGGCATGGTGTTGGCCACAATTTCTGATCCATTCATGGGGCGGGTAATCGAAGGCGTGGAGCAGGCTGCAATTGAGGCGGGTTTTAATGTTTTTATCAGTACCTCGCAAAATGATCGGCAGCGAGAGATTGCTGCTATTAAGATGCTCCAGAAGCGGCGGGTGGATGGCATTATTGTCATTGCCTCCCACTTATTTGATCAATATCCCCGCTTCTATGGCCGAAGTAAGGTTCCCATCGTGATCATCAATGAACAGAAGCCGGGGGAGACCATGCATTTTGTTACTGTTGATGATGTGCAGGGGGCTCAATTAGCCGTTGAACACTTTATTGCTTTGGGGCATTGCCGCATCGGTTTTGTGGGTGTTACCAATCGCCCTCAGTCAAACCAGCACCGTTTCAAAGGATACCAGAATGCGCTTGAAGCAGCTGGGATTGCGCTGGACCCCGCCCTCATTTTTACTTCTCATACTATTGAAGACCATGCCAAAACCGGTGAAGCCAGTCTAGAGCCATTACTGGCTGCCGGGGCTACGGCTGTTTTTTGCTACAACGATACTAGTGCTATCGGCCTGCTGGCTGCCTGTCACAAACGCGGCCTCTCTGTTCCTGACAACCTTAGTATTGTCGGTTTTGATGATATCGACATGGCTACCTACACCATGCCGCCGTTGACTACTATTCGCCAGCCCAGGTTTGGGCTGGGGCAGCAGGCCATGCACATGATGCTCGCTTTACTGGATGGCCAGGAGCCGGAAAACCAGATTGTTCCTGGTGAGTTAGTGGTGCGACAGACAACCACCCAGCTATTGCCTTGCGAAAATCTGGAGGCTGCCAGCTAACAGTTGATATTTTTTTTGAGTACTTGCGCAACCGGTTGCACCTTGATGATTGCTCATAATCTTTTGCAATCTCTACTATAGACTTAATGCTCTACAATTGAAAAGATTAGAATTTGCTTAGAATTTTGATCTCAAACACAACTATTAGTGGATTGTTTGCCCTGAGGATTGCCATTAGATCCGAGAAGGTTTAGACCAGGGAGATGAAAGTTTCGTCCCAAGGGCCAGGAGAATTTGCCATGTCGCGACGTCAGAAAGATCCCTTGCGCGCTGTAACGGCGGAAGAACGCAGTTTCCTAGAACGACTGAGCCGTTCGCAGAGCCAGCCAGCCGCCCATGTAGCGCGGGCGAAAGCGCTACTGATGGTAGCAGATGGTCACAGCTATACAGCAGCGGCCAGGGCAGCAGGCTACCGCGTCGGCGATACGGTTGCTCATCTGGTGAGCCGGTTCAATGTGGAAGGGCTCAATGCTCTGGAACCACGACACGGAGGAGGAACGCCTGCCAGCTATGGAGTGGCCGAGACAGAACGGATCTTAGCCGAGATGCGCCGCATGTCAGAGCATCAAGGGGATGGCACAACTACCTGGTCGCTCTCGCTGCTCAAACAAGCGCTTCGCCAGGCCCCCGATGGCTTACTCCATGTGAGCACCTCTACGATCCGGCGTGTCTTATATGAGGCAGGCTTCAGTTGGCAAAAGAACCGGGGTTGGTGTGAAACCGGCCAGGTCAAGCGCAAGCGCAAGGCGGGAACGCTGACGGTAATCGATCCACAGGCGGTGGCAAAAAACCTGAATGGAGGGGCAGCAACTGAATGGCAACGGGCGAAGCAAACGACCCATTAGCATGTATTTTGACACTTATTATAAGAACGGGTTACAAAGAAAGAGTTACATATTTTACTGGTTACTTACAAAAGAGCAACAACGACGCTAGCGCGTCTACCTTCGGTCAGTTGCTCAGGGAGGAAGACATGAAGTTAGGTTTTCACGGCGCAACGACCATGACCTCTGATTTACAAACAGATGTGGCTGCTTCGGCCCATGCTGGTTTTAAGGGTCTGGAAGTATGGGTGGCCAAGCCAAGCAAGCTTGATCGCTTCCTTGCCGACCATTCCCTGGCAGATTTAAAGGCGCTGTTTCAGGATAATCACGTTGCCCCAATGACCCTCAATGCGATTTCATTTATTGCGTTTCGGGGTGACGAGTTTGGTGCCATCAAAGACCAGTGCCGCAAGTTGTGTGAGATTGCTCAAGCCATCGGCTGCCCGGCTGTTGCGCTGGTAGCCAGCCCAACCCCCACCTGGGAGACGACCTGGGAGACGATTGTTGCGGAACACGTGGCGGCACTGCAGGAGCTGAGTGATATTGCCCGTGGCTATGGGATCAAGCTGCCCTTTGAATTTTTAGGCTTCGGCTGGTGTTCAGTGCGCACCCCTCGTGGTGCCCAGGAAATCATCCAAAAGACCAACCGGGACAATGTGGGCATGGTCTTCGATGCGGCTCACTTCTACGCTGGCGGTGGCTTACTCAGCGAAATCGAGCACCTCGATCCCAATTCCATCTATATGTTTCACCTGGACGATCTTGAAGATACGTGCAAAGAGGCAATTACCGACGGAACCCGCCTCCTGCCAGGGTTAGGTGTGATTCCTCTTGACGAAATCTGCGCCCGTCTCAAAGGAATTGGCTATGATGGCCCCTGTACCGTCGAAACGTTCCGTACCGAGTATTGGGAGTGGGATCCCATGCAAGTGACGGTCAAGGCCAGGGAGGCGGCCATCAAAGTTCTATCCCCCTACTTTGAAATAGAATAATCGCCCGCTTCAGCAAAACAGAAGTCCAGAGTTCTGGAATGACCACGAGCGACGCGAGAAAGGAGGTGCTCATACAGTAGAGACAAAAAGATAAGAGATACCAGGTGCAGTGTGCAGTAGGTGTTCTAGCCCTGGTTCACTGCTAGTGTCCACGCGATCATTTAACTTCGACCAATCAGTTTAGTAAGGCTACACTTTAGCCATGATCCAACATAAGGAGGGATCACTGATGACAAAACATCGGAACTTTTCAATATTTCTCGGGCGAACACCTCAGGGTGCCATGATGGGCGTGCTCTGCGCCATCCTCATCGCGTTGCTGGCGGCCTGTGGTGGCGGCAGTACTAGTACCACTCCTGGGTCAACCGGCGGTACTCTCAGTGGGGGTACCGACATTAGCGGAAAAACGATCCTGTTCGAGATTCAGAGTAGTCCCAGCGACAGCTTCTTTGTGCCGGTCGTCAACGGAGCAAAGAAAGCGGCCGGTATCGCAGGTCTCAAGCTCCAGATCCAGTATGCCAGTAACGATGACACGACCGAGGTCAATCAGGTCAACACCGCCATTGCGAGCAACGTCATCGGGGTCGCTTTGTCGATCCCCGATGCGGGTCTGAACAAAGTCATCTGCGCTGCGCGGGCCAAGGGCATCGCCGTAGTCGCGTTCAACATCGATGGGGCCACCGGTCAGGGAGCAAGCTGCGTCCAGGGCTTCGTGGGTCAGGATTTCGTCCAGTCCGGAGCACTCATCGCCCAGAAGATGATCGACGCTGGCCAGATCAAGCCAGGCGATCACGTGTTTTGTCCGGTCGAGTTTCCAGCTCAAGTTTATGCCGTCCAGCGCTACCAAGGTGTCAAGCAGGCTCTCTCTGCCATTGGCGCGACGTGTGAGGAGCTAGGCACAGGCGTCGACTTCGGTCCGGCCAAATCGACGATGGTTTCGTATCTGCTGGGTCATCCTCACACCTCTGCTATCATCGCGCTAGGGCACGCGCCGCTTGACCAGGCTCCCGCTGCCGCCAAGCAGGTCGGTCGGACCATCCCCATCGGTGGCTTCGATGTCACGTCGGATATTCTGTCGTCGATCAAGAGTGGTGCTATCACCGCGACCGTCGATCAACAGCCATATATCCAGGGCTTCCAATCGGTCATGCAGCTCGCGCTATATCTAAAGTACGCGATCTCACCGGCAAACATCAACACCAGCAACGGTGCTCTGATCGATAAGAACAATGTCGATAAGGTGGTCAGCCTGGTGCCTGACTTCCGCTAGCTCCTATTGTTCCTACTCCTTCGCTTCTCTCCTGATAGGCTGTCACCCAGCGAAGTGTGCACGGAGACAGCCTATCGTACCGAGAGCTGAGGCGAGCCCTGCCCGCATGGCGGCTTTGCAAAGAGTCTGGCCGCAGCTATGCTGGTTGTTGACGATAGCGGGGCTCGCCCAGGCAAGGGAAACCGCACTGATAGCAAGACTATTCCAATGCTTCTGCACTATGGCAGTTGGCAGAAAGGGATTGATATGAAACTCCAGGAATCAACCACTGAAGCAGTGGCCGCTACTCGGGAACAACGCGCAAAGGCCGCGGGACGTCGCTATCGCCGCCAGCAGTCGGCCTTCGACATCCTCATTATCTTCCTGATCGTCCAGGTCATCAGCGTGATCTACGGACTCATCAACCCTACCACCTTCGCCTATAACAGCTTCGCCAACATCCAGAACGCGCTGGGGGCGATTCCTGTTGTGACCGGCATCCCGGCGCTGGGTGTGGGGATCCTCATGATCGCTGGTGAGTTCGACCTCTCCGTCGGCGCCAATTTCATCTTCAGCAGCATCCTGATGGCTCAGCTCAATACGAATGGGCTCTCCGTCTGGCTTGCAGCGCTCATCGGATTGGCGGTCGGCACCGGCATCGGCCTGCTCAACGGGGTGATCACCCTCCGGCTGGGGATCCCGTCCTTCATCACCACGCTTGGAACGATGCTCATCTGGCAGGCCGGCACGCTCTTCGTGCACGGTGCGTCGTCCCAGCCCTTCTCTCCCAGCCCGGGGTTCGCCGCGCTCACCGCCGGAAACCTGGGCGTGTTCCCGGCTGACTTCCTGTGGTTCGTTGTACTCGCGATTGCCTTCTGGGCACTGCTGCAGCGGAACCGCATCGGCAACCACATCTTCGCGGCTGGCGGCAACAAACAGGCGGCAACGGCGACCGGGGTACGGGTGGACAGGACGAAGCTGATTGCCTTCAGCCTGGCTGGGGCCTGCGCCGCCCTGGGCGGCATCCTATCCGCCTCCCAGATCGGCAACATCGCGCCCAGTACCGGTGACGTACTGCCGCTGCAGGCCATCGCCGCCTGCGTCATCGGCGGACTGGCGCTTACCGGGGGCCGTGGCACGATCCTGGGCATCGTGCTGGGCTCCGCGCTCATCTACTGGATTTCAGACGTCCTCCTGTTGATCGGAGCGCCAGGCTTCTATATCACGGCGCCCGTTGGCATACTCATCATTGCCGCGGCGGCAATTTACGAAATACTACGAGCCCGTCGGGCCTGATCCACCGACGAAAGGAGAAAGTACATGAACATGGACGGAATGGAAACAGTATCAGCCGAACAGCCGGTACAGAGTGGGGAAGTCGCAACGCCGCTGCTGGAGCTCCGCGATATTAGCAAGCAATACGGTGTGAACAAGGTGCTCAATAACGTGTCCTTCTACGTGGGTCGAGCGGAGATCCTGGCACTCCTGGGCGACAACGGGGCCGGGAAGTCGACCATGGTCAAGACCATTTCGGGCGTCGTCCAGCCAGACTCCGGCGCGCTTCTCTGGGATGGCAAACCTGTTGAATTCAACTCCCATGCGGATGCGGCCGAGCTGGGCATCGAGACGATCTACCAGGACTCGGCGCTCGTCGACTCCATGACGATCGCACGCAACATCTTCATGGGGCGAGAACTGGCAGGGCCCCTCGGTTTCATACGTCTCAAAGAGATGCGCGAAATTGCTTCCCATGTCCTGAGGACGATTGTGGCGATCGAGGGCATCGACAGTCCTGACAAGCTGGTGGGCAGTCTTTCCGGCGGCCAGAAGCAGGCGGTGGCCATCGCCCGTGCGGTGCATTTCAAGCGCACGCTGCTGATGCTCGACGAGCCGACCAGTGCACTGGCGGTGCGGGCCACCGAGGCCCTCTTCGAGTATCTCCGGTCGCTACGTAC
>WNGP01004237.1_pt1 | contig 11946 bp, 12 predicted proteins | sample 5407671 | NCBI WGS metagenome assembly WNGP01 (sample SAMN13153381, study PRJNA577476) | soil metagenome | isolation source: 40 cm soil or saprolite under Garry oak tree replicate 2 | place: USA:California | collected 2016-06-15 | reverse complement strand
CACCTATCAGCCGCCCGCCAGTGGCCTGGCGTCCCCGGGTGAGGTCACGCTGATGGTGCCGCCGGGCTGGACACCGCCCTCCACGGCACCCGGCAAGGCTGGCTACGCCACCTCCACGCCTGGTGCGCTGTCCGTATCCGGCATGCAGATCACCATCACCAGCCTCGCCCTCCGCCCCGGGCAGGCACTCGCCATCACCTACCGGCCCGCAGCGGCCCCCCGTGCCGCCGGTCCCTCTGTTTTCGCTGCCTCCGAACAGCCCGGCAGCGCCGATGTACTGACCGCCCTGGCCACCTCCCCGTCGGTGACGGTGGCGGGCCCGTCGCCATTTCACATCCCGCTGCAGCTGCTGCTCGTCCTGCTGGCCGCCGGGTGCGTCGCCGCCGTGTCCGCCGTCCGGTACCTCCGTCACCGCACGCGGCCAGTGCCCGCGCCACGCGTCGAGGCTGTGCCGCAGGCCGGCCCGCCGGGCACGGTCAGCGTCCAGCACAGCGGGACGGGCGCGACGCACGCGGTGAGCATCGAGCCGCACCCCGACGCCGCTGTCACGACCATCGAGGAGACGCGACCATGACCCCTTCCGTATCGGCGCCCCCGCGCACCGCCATGGCGCTGCTGTTCGGGCCGGATGAGGACAACCCCGCCGCCATAGCCCAGCGGCTGCGCTCGGCGGACATCGGCGGGGACATCCGCGGCGCCCTGGACCGTCTCCCGCCGCTGACCCGCGAGGCCGCGGTCGGCCAGGTCGCCTCGGCCGCCGCCGAGCTGCTGAACGTCAACCTGGCCGACGTGGTCGCCGACGGATGGCGGAAGCACGCCGACCTCACCGCCGCGGCCCGGCGCACCCTCGCCGCGCGAGGCAGCACCGACCTGGTCGACCTGGCCAGCCACCGCGTCACCGCCGGTCAGGAGCCCTACGTCAGCCTGCTGGTCGACGGCCACCGCGTGGCCACCGTCCGCTTCGCGCTCTCGCTCGTTTTCGAGATCAGCGCTCTGCTAGCTGAGGTCAAGGCGGGCAGGCTCGTGGCCCTGCTGTCCGGGCGCTGCGAGGTCACCGGTGCACTTGCCATCCAGGACATCAACGTCATCACCAGGCAGGCACACGTCGACATGCCCGGCATGATCCCGCTTCACGAGGGGATCCGGCTTCTCCCTGCCCACGACTACCCAGCCGACCACGCACCCGGACCACCGACGACAACCTTGCCGTCGGGCCGCTAGCGGCGCAGCCGCCGTTCCTCGGACGCGACTGAGGCTGGTGGTCGGGGTGTCCGCCGTGGCCCGCTGGGCCTGTGCTGGCTGCCGCAGCTACCCTTCTGTGATGATGACCGCCGACAGGCCTGTGGCGACCACTCACAGGGTGGCAAGGAGAGCCCGAATGGGGCTACGTCACCCCCGACGACGAGCACGAAGGCAGAGGTGATGCGATTCGCCAGCAACGCCGCGATGGGCTCGCCGCCGCACGCGAGAGCCGCGTCGCATACCGTCGGAACACGACCCACGAGGAGAACCAGTGACCACGGGCCGCCTGTGGCCGGGTACTTCACCGCCACTCTGACTCAAAGAGTCAGACACACCTCAGCGATCGGCAGTAACGAGACGCGGCCGCGAGGATCGACCGAACCGGGCAATCACCTCAGACTCGGCAAGGGAGCTGCCACTAGCAATTGACGGGGAAGGGTGCCCCAAGGATCGTCGGTCAAGGGCAATGGTACTGCTTGTGCTGGAAAAGGGATCAAGTGTGCGCAAGCAAACTGCGTAGCCCGGCAAGGTCAGAACTGATGACAATCAGCGGTCCTGGTCCTGGTCCTGGCCCTCGGCGCCGGGCGATGTAGCTCCACCCGTACCACGTGCGTGCGATGCCGAAGCTGTAGCCGGGGAAGTCCGACCGGAGCGAGGGTAGGTAGTCGCGGATTATGCTGCCAGTCTAGGTGACTGTGTGCCACATAGGCAGGCATCTGTTCACCTAGAGCTGGTGATGCGTGCCCTGGTCTGCCTGCCTACGTTGGGGGAGTGACGATTGATCACTCGTCAGGTGGTCCGGTGTGGATGCAGCTTCATGCCATCCTGACCGCGCAGATTGCCACGCTGAAATCCGGTGCGCCCCTCCCCTCGGTGCGGACGTTGATGCAGAGATACGAAGTCTCGGACGGCACCGTCAAGCGGGCGCTTGCCGAGCTTCGGCGGGAGGGTCTGATTGTGACCTACCAGGGGAAGGGCAGTTACGTCGCCTGACCCTGTTCAGTTATCAAGATGCTGTGTCTGCCCTGCCCAGGGACTTACGAACACGGATGGCGTTACCTCGTCTGGCAGAGGGACACGCTCACCGGCTCTGGAGCCGCAGCCGTCCTGTACTACCGGCCGGCCAAGCGGCCGGGCCGGGGCATCCGAGAGGCACCCGCGGGCGTGGCGATCGCGCCCGGGCCGCCTGCCAAGCGCACACTGATGTGATGCGAGAGCGTCGTCGGTCGGCCAAGCCCGCGAAGGCGGCCGAAGCTGCGCGGCCCGCCCGGCTTCTGCACGCCGCTCCGACCGCAGATTCCGCCCGGTCCGCCCAGGCCGCACGGCCCGCCCAGGACGCCCGGACCGCCCACGCCGCCCAGGCCGCGCGGTCCGCGTCCGAAGTGAGCGCCGGGTCCGGCGGGCCGCTGCCGCCGGCGTTCGAGGCGCTGTTGAGGATGTTCGAGCGGCACCTTGCCTCCGGGCGCGGCCTATCCGCGCACACCGTGCGCGCCTACGTCGGCGACGCGGGCTCGCTGCTCGCGCACGTCGCCAGGTGCGGCGTCGAGGAGGTCGCCGAGGTCGACATCTCGGTCCTGCGAGCGTGGCTGGCCACTCAGCACGGGGCCGGGCTTTCCCGGGCGACGATCGCCAGGCGGGCTGCTTCGGCGCGGGCGCTGACGGCGTTCGCCCACGGGCGCGGGCTGCTGGCCGACGACCCTGGCGCGCTGCTCGGCACGCTGAAGGCCAGGCGCGAGCTGCCTGAGGTCCTGGCGGTTGACGAGATGCTGGCCGTGCTGGGGGAGGGCCGTCCGCGCCCCGTCGGACACGCCGCCGCGGCCGCCGGGCCCGACGGGGCCGGACCCGCTAACCCGGCCGTCGCGCCCGCGGGGGCCGGCCCGGGCGGCCTGGCAGCGGCGGTCGACCTGCGCGACACGGCGATCATGGAACTCCTGTACGCCACCGGCATCAGGGTCAGCGAGCTGTGCGGGCTCGACGTCGACGACGTAGACCGTGGCCGCCGGACGATCAGGGTGTTCGGGAAGGGCGCCAAGGAGCGTGTCGTCCCGTACGGTATCCCGGCCGGCGACGCCGTCGCCCGGTGGCGCAGCGCTGGCCGGCCGACGCTGGTGCGGGATCTGTCCGGGCCCGCACTCTTCCTTGGCGCTCGCGGCCGGCGGCTCGACCCGCGGACGGCCCGCCGGGTCGTGCACGCCAGGATCGCCGCGGCTTGGCCGGTTCCCGACACCGGCCCGCACGGCCTGCGGCATACCGCGGCCACGCACATGCTCGAGGGCGGCGCGGACCTGCGCAGCGTGCAGGAGATGCTCGGGCACGCGTCGCTCGCGACGACGCAGATCTACACGCACGTCTCGATCGAGCGGCTGGTGTCGGCGTACCGGCAGGCGCATCCCCGCGCGTGAGCCTGGCGAGTCTGCACTGGCCTGGCGGCGCTGGCCGTCGGGCAGGCGCGGCAGATCCGCCGGGATGTAGACTTCAGTAACGGTCCCGGTATGCACGCATGCGCAGGCATGTCCGGAGGCCCAACTTCGCGTGTCCGCCAGCCGCTCGGGAATGCGTCAGCGCTCCCGGCGGAACGCACCTCACCGGTCCGCGGGTCTACCCGCGGCGAGGTCGTACGGGCACCAGGGCAAACCGATCGCGCCGTTGCCTGCGGGCGGGCGCACGACAGGAAGGGACACCGGTATGGCCCCGGTCGTCACCATGCGGCAGCTGCTGGAGAGCGGCGTCCACTTCGGGCACCAGACACGACGCTGGAACCCGAAGATGAAGCGGTTCATCTTCACCGAGCGCAACGGCATCTACATCATCGACCTGCAGCAGTCGCTGCAGTTCATCGACCGCGCGTACGAGTTCATCAAGGAGACCGTGGCGCACGGCGGGTCAGTGCTCTACGTCGGTACCAAGAAGCAGGCCCAGGAGGCGATCGCCGAGCAGGCGCGCCGGGTCGGCATGCCGTTCGTGAACCAGCGCTGGCTGGGCGGCATGCTCACGAACTTCTCGACGGTCTACAAGCGGCTGCAGCGGCTGAAGGAACTCGAGGAGATCGACTTCGACGACGTCTCGGGCTCGAACATGACCAAGAAGGAACTGCTCCACCTTCGGCGTGAGCACGACAAGCTCGAGCGGTCGCTCGGCGGCATCAGGGACATGGCCCGGGTCCCGAGCGCCATCTGGGTGGTCGACACCAAGAAGGAGCACATCGCGATCAGCGAGGCACGCAAGCTGGGAATCCCGGTCATCGCCATCTTGGACACGAACTGCGACCCCGACGAAGTGAACTACCCGATCCCCGGCAACGACGATGCGATCCGCAGCGTCGCGCTGCTGACCAGGGTCGTGGCCGATGCAGTGGCCGACGGGCTGATCGCGAGGGCCGGCCGCGCGGCGGGCGAGGAGAAGCCGCAGGGTGACGGGCAGCTCGGCGCGGCCGAGCCGCTGGCCGAGTGGGAGCGTGAACTACTCGAGGGCAGGGCCGTGAACGGCGCTGCCGGGGCGAACGGGACGGCAGTGCCGCAGGGCAAGCCGGGCCGGCCCGCGCAGGCCGATGCGGCTGCCGAGGCCGGGGCGTCTGGGCCGGCCGGCGCGGCTAGCACCGGTACGGCCAGCACGGAGGCGGCCAGCACGGAGGCGGCCAGCGCTGAGGCGGCCAGCACCGAGACACCCAGCACCGAGACGGCCAGCACCGAGGCTTGACCGCGGACGGGCCCGACCGCCTGTGCTGCACCGCCGACGCTGAGTCCGTCGGCCGCCGACCCGGGCCAGAACCGGCACGGCGGCCGCGCCGGCGGGCACGGCGGGCGGGCGCGGAGGACGGGCACGATGAGAACTGCGAGAGATGAGGACATGGCGAACTACAGCGCCGCGGATGTGAAGCGGCTCCGTGAACTGACCGGCGCGGGAATGATGGACTGCAAGAACGCCCTGGTAGGCACCGACGGCGACTTCGAAGCCGCGGTCGAGGCGTTGCGCGTCAAGGGAGCCAAGGACGTCGGCAAGCGGGCCGGCCGGACCGCGGCCAACGGCCTGGTGACCTCGGCGATGGACGGCACCAGCGCGGGGATACTGCTCGAGCTGAACTGCGAGACCGACTTCGTAGCCAAGACCGACATGTTCCAGCAGGTTGCCGCCGACATCGCGGTAGCCGCGCTGAAGGCGCGGTCGACCGACCGGCTCGCCGTGCTGACGCTGCCTGTTCGGGACGGGCAGACCGCGTCGGACCTGATCGAGACGGCGAGCGCGTCGTTGAAGGAGAAGCTGGAGCTCGGCCGGTTCGCGGCGTTCACGGGCGGCTATATCGCCAGCTACCTGCACAAGTCGGATCCCGGGCTGCCGCCGACGCTCGGCGTGCTCGTCGACGTCGACGAGGCTGGCGCCTCCGTCGCGATGGACGTCGCGCACCAGGTCGCCGCGATGCGGCCGCAGTACGTCAGCAGGGACGAGGTTCCCGATGACGTGGTGGCCAATGAGCGCCGGATCGCCGAGCAGGTCACCCGCGAGGAGGGCAAGCCCGAGCAGGCGATCGGCAAGATCGTGGAGGGCCGCCTGAACGCGTTCTTCAAGGACGTCGCTCTGATCGAGCAGCCGTCGGTGCGTGACCCCAAGAAGTCGGTCAAGCAGCTTCTCGCCGAGTCCGGGGCGACGGTCCGCGGCTTCGCCAGGTTCCAGATCGGGCAGGCCAGTTGAGTCGATGCCCGGCGGCCAGAAAGCCGAGGGGAGCCCGCATTGCCAGATAGCACCCGGCCGGGGGATCAGGCGGTTGCGGGCGCCGAGGCTGCCGCCGGGCACAGCCTTCACGATGACGATCAGGATGGCGCCCGGCCGGGCTGGCGCCGGGTAGTGCTCAAGCTGTCCGGAGAGGCCTTCGCCGGCCGCGCCGGCCTGGGCATCGATCCCGACTCCGTGTCGCACTTCGCGCGCGAGATCAAGGACGCGTCGCGACAGGGCGTCCAGGTCGCGGTGGTCGTCGGCGGCGGGAACATGTTTCGCGGCGCGGCCCTGTCCGCGCGCGGGATCGACCGGGCGCGAGCCGACTACATGGGCATGCTGGGTACCGTGATCAACTGCCTGGCGCTGCAGGACGTGCTGGAGAAGTTCGGCATCGAGACGCGGGTCCAGACCGCGATCACCATGGGCCAGGTGGCCGAGCCCTACATACCGCGGCGTGCGATCAGGCACCTGGAAAAGGGCCGGGTGGTGATCTTCGGTGCCGGCCTCGGCGCGCCGTTCTTCTCGACCGACACCTGCGCCGCGCAGCGGGCGCTGGAGATTGGCGCCGAGGCGGTACTCAAGGGCACCCAGGTCGACGGCGTCTACGACGCAGACCCGCGCAAGACGCCCGACGCGAACATGTTCCACCGGCTCGACTACGGCGAGGTCCTGCGCCGCGAGCTGAAGTTCATGGACGCGACGGCCGTTAGCCTGTGCATGGACAACGATCTGCCCATCGTGGTTTTCGACCTGATGGGCCAGGGCAATGTCGTGCGTGCGGTGCGCGGCGAGAGCATTGGCACGCTGGTAGGCAGGAACGGGCACGGCAGGCACGCGCCCTGAGCGGCCGCGCGGCGGCTTGTCCGACGCGCGCGCTCCGACAGGCACTGAGGAGCCGCAATGATTGACGAGACCCTTCTCGAGGCCGAGGAGAAGATGGAAAAGGCCGTCGCGGTCGCTAAGGATGACTTCGCGAGCATCAGGACCGGACGCGTGCACCCGTCGATGTTCAGCAAGATCACCGTCGAGTACTACGGCACTCAGACGCCGGTGAACCAGCTCGCCTCGTTCCACATGCCCGAGCCGCGGATGGTCGTGCTCCAGCCGTTCGACAAGAACTCGCTCGGCTCGATCGACAAGGCGATCCGCAGCAGCGACCTCGGCGTCAACCCGACCAACGACGGCGCGATCATCCGCGTGGTGTTCCCCGAGCTGTCCGAGGAGCGGCGCAGGGAGTACATCAAGGTCGCGCGGCACAAGGCCGAGGACGGGCGGGTGTCGATCAGGAACATCCGCAGGCACGCCAAGGACGCCATCGACAAGCTGGTCCGCAACGGCGAAGAGGGCGAGGACGACGGGCACCGGGCCGAGGCCGAACTCGACAAGCTCACCCACGCCTACGTGGCCCAGGTCGACGAGCTGCTGAAGAACAAGGAAGCCGAGCTGCTCGAGGTCTAGCCGGCGCACCCCAGCCCCAGCGAGCGTCGGCGGCCCGCCCAAGGTATAACTTTGCCCTCAAAGCCGAACATCTCGCTAACCGCGCAACATCGGCGGGCGGCGAGCAGATGGCCAGTGGTCAGAGCGCGCCCGAGCGGGCATGAGTAACCGCGTCGACGGCCAGCCGACGGAGGGGAGGGCGGGCCGTGTGAGCGAGCGCAAAACGATCAACACGGGCCGCAACCTTCCGGTCGCCGTCGCCGTCGGGCTTGGCCTTGGCGCCCTGGTCATCGTCACGCTGCTGACCGTGAAGGCCACGTTCCTGATCCTGGTCGCGGCCGTGGTCGGGATGGCCCTGTGGGAGTTCGGCCGCGCGCTCGGCGTCCGCGGCATCCAGATCGCCCTGGTCCCGATCGGCGCCGGCGGGGCGCTGATACTCGCCCTCGCCTACTGGCAAGGTTCCAGGGATGCGCTGGCCGCGCTGGCCGTAACGTTCATCGCCGTGCTCGGCTGGCGCCTGCCAGGCGGGGCGGCCGGCTACCTGCGGGATGTCACGGCCGGCATCCTCGCGCTGATCTACCTGCCGACGATGGCCGCCTTCGTCGCCCTCATGCTGGCCCAGCCGCACGGCGCTCACCGGGCGCTGCTGTTCGCGATCCTGGCCGTCTGCAGCGACACCGGCGGCTACTTCGCCGGCATCCTGTTCGGCCGCCACCTGATGGCCCCCTCGATCAGTCCCAAGAAGACCTGGGAGGGCCTGGCCGGGGCGGGCATCGGTTGCCTGGCCGCGGGCGCGCTCGGAATGACCTATCTGCTGCCCGGTACGGTCTGGAGCGGCCTAGTCCTGGGCGCTGCGGCGGTTGCCGCCGCGACGCTCGGCGACCTGGTCGAGTCGATGATCAAGCGCGACCTCGACATCAAGGACATGGGCTCGATCCTGCCCGGGCACGGCGGCGCCTTCGACCGCATCGACGCCCTGCTCATCGTCGCGCCAGTGGCCTGGCTGCTCATGACGATCTTCCTGTCCTGAACCCTGACGTGCCGGGGCGAGTGGCGGTCGCGCCGCCAGTTAGCCGACGACCCAGCTTCGGCTCTGCGAGGCCATCTGGTTGACCAGGCTGGCGGCGCCGCGGCCCTTGGCGAGCAGCCGCTCGCGGTTCGAGACCGGGATCAGCCACAGCCACCTGACCGGCTCGCCCGCGACCGTGAACCCGGACAGGTCGGGCAGCTCGGGGCCGAGAAGCCGGCCCGGGTTGTCGAGGAACAGGATCGCCTCGTTGCCGTTGCCCAGCGGGAACGAGGACGGCTCGTGATACCAGCGGATCGTCTGGCCGCTCTCGAACCAGCGGACCTCGCGCCACGGGTACTGGGCCAGCCACAGGAAGATCCTCGCGGCCTGGTTGCTCGGCAGCGTGGTCGCGACCGCCAGTTCGATCCTGGCCCGGCCGAGGGAGCCGGGCCCGGTCTGCTCGATGCCCGGCATCCGCTGGCAGCTCATCCCGACCGTGGTCAGCACCGTGTAGGAACGGCGCCCGGTCGGTGACCGCTCCGACACGCCGACCAGCGGCTGCCTGTTGCCCGACACGTCCCAGTAGCGCGCGCCGGGGCCGAGCCTGGCCAGCAGGTGGCCGAGCATGCCCTGCTGGAACTGGGCCCAGGCCTGCGGGTCCAGCCGCCAGCGCCAGAAGTCCGACGCCTCGGTGACCCGCCGGCCGAGTCCCCCCATGGCGTCCTCGAGCGACCAGCCGAACGGGGTCTGACCGACCACGTCCCTGCTGTAGCCGGGCATCCCCTTCGACATTTCCGACCAGCCGGGGATGACGGCCAGCAGGTCGCCGCCCTCGTACAGGGCGACGCCGTCACCCTCCTCGAACCAGATCGCGCGCAGCGAGTCCGGGTCCATCGGCGGGCGGCCCTCGGGATGCTTGGTGTACCCGTCGGGCATCTCGGGCGCCTGGCCGGCGTCGAGCTGGGCCAGGTCGATGTCGGCCGGCGCCTTGCGGTGGTTGGCCAGCCAGGTCGCGGCGATCGGCTCGCTCGTGTCGTGCATGTACGCGGCCGTCGTCAAGCTGTCGTACTCCACCACCACGCGCCTGCTGCCGTACGGGCTCTCGCTGTCGAGCAACGTGGCGGGCTGCCCGGGCTGGGCCGATATCCTGGGACGACTGCTCCTGCCGCGCATGGTCTGCATAGTAGGGAAATCTATCCACAATCCGCGAATCAGGTGGCAACTGCGCGGATGCCGTGAGGGGTTTGCTTGGAACTCGTCGAGATAGGGCCGGCTCGGGCCGCGCGGGCGGCTGGGCCGGATCGGGCGGCCCGGGCGGCCCGGCACCTGGCTGACCTCGATGCGGCGGGCCGGCGGGCGGCAGTCGCGGAACTGGGGCAGCCCGGCTACCGCGCCGACCAGCTTTCGCGGCACTACTTCGGCCGGCTCACCGACGCGCCGCAGGACATGACCGACCTGCCAGCCGGCGTCCGCGGCGAGCTGGTCGGCGCCCTGCTCCCCAAGCTGCTCACCGCGACCCGCGAGCTGACCTGCGACCGCGGGCTGACCCGCAAGACGCTGTGGCGGGCCGCCGACGGCGCCTTCGTCGAGTCCGTGCTGATGCGCTACCCCGGCCGGGTGACCATGTGCGTCTCGTCGCAGGCCGGGTGCGGGATGGCATGCCCGTTCTGCGCCACCGGCCAGGCCGGGCTGACCAGGAACCTGTCGACCGCCGAGATCGTCACCCAGGTGTTCAACGGAGCCCGCGGGCTGGCCAGTGGCGAGATGGCCGGCGGGCCCGGGCGGATCTCCAACGTCGTGTTCATGGGGATGGGCGAGCCGCTGGCGAACTACGCGTCCGTGCTGCGTGCCGTGCGCCGGCTGTCCGACCCGGTGCCGGACGGGCTGGGCATCTCGCAGCGGGCGATCACCGTGTCGACCGTCGGCCTGGTCCCGGCCATCAGGCGGCTCGCCGGTGAGAAACTGTCATGTCGGCTCGCCGTCTCGCTGCACGCGCCGGACGACGAATTGCGCGATTCGCTGGTCCCGGTCAACCGGCGGTGGAAGGTCGCCGAGGTGCTCGACGCGGCGTGGGGATACGCGGCGGCCACCGGGCGGCGGGTCTCGATCGAGTACGCCATGATCCGCGACGTCAACGACCAGGCGTGGCGGGCCGACGAGCTGGCCAGGCTGCTGGCCGGGCGGCTTGCGCACGTGAACCTCATTCCGCTGAACCCGACCCCGGGCTCGAAGTGGACCGCGTCCGATCCCGCCGTTGCCGCCGAGTTCGAGGCGCGGCTCGCGGACCGGGGGATCCCGGTGACCGTACGCGACACCCGCGGCAGGGAGATCGACGGCGCCTGCGGCCAGCTCGCCGCGTCAGGCGGCGACAGGACGTGACCAAAGCCGGGCCAGCTTGACATACCACTAACTCGCGTCAAATCGTGTCCGACTTGCGGGGCTTGCGGAGCCGGAAGTCGTGATAAGTCGTGTGCGGGCGGCTCGCGGTCGGGAAATGCCTGCTCGGAGTCGCACCGAGTGAGGGCACGTGGCGCTAGTGTGACTGATCAATGTCTGGAATGCCGTCATTGGGGACCTGGTCGCGCTGGCGGCGGCGAGTTGCCGCCCGGCTGGTTCATGCTGCCTGGCGCCGGGTCCAGCGTGCGGGGGTCGTCACGGCAGAGACCGCGGCGGGCCGCCGGTTCGCCGCGTTCGGACCGGGCTCGCTGGTCGCCTTTCCGACCGGCACCGTTTTCGGTGAGCGATGGATCGAGATCGGTGACGGCACCATGCTCGGGGAGCAGGTCTCGGTCTGCGCGGGCATGATGCCCGGCCACGACCTCGGCTCCGAGTCCGTGTTGCGGATCGGCGACAGGTGCGTGATCGGCCGGGGCAGCCACATCGTGGCACATCACTCGATCGACATCGGCGACGACGTCTACACCGGGCCGTACGTCTACATCACGGACCAGAACCACAGTTACGCCGACCCCGAGCTCCCGATCGGGCGGCAGTGGCCGGTCAACGCGGCGGTCAGCATCGGTGCCGGAACCTGGCTCGGTACCGGGGTGATCGTGCTGCCCGGTGCCGTGATCGGCCGGAATGTGGTTGTCGCCGCTGGCTCGGTGGTCAGGGGGGAGATTGGTGACCGGTGCGTCGTGGCCGGGGTGCCCGCGCGGGTCATCAAGGACTTCAACCCGCAGACCGGCTGGAGCCGGCCTGCCGCCGGGTCGCTCCGAGCCGACGCCGCCTTTCGCGGGACGCTGGCGGGGGATCCGGCGCTGGCCGAGGATCCGGCGCTGGCCGAGGATCCGGGGCTGGCGGGGGATCCGGCGCTGGCGGAGCTGCTGCTCGGGCGGGCGCCTAGCGAGAACTTGACCGTCGTGGCCGTGCCGGGGGAGGGTCTGGCGCGGCCTTTGCCGGGGGAGGGTCTGGCGCGGCCTTTGCCGGGGGAGGGTCTGGCGGCGCCTTTGCCGGGGCCGGTTCTGGCGGCGCCTTTGCGGGGGGAGGCTCTGGCGGGCGACTCGGTGCTGGCCGATCGCGACTCCTGACTCGGCCGGTCGGTCCCG
>WNGP01004235.1_pt1 | contig 11949 bp, 10 predicted proteins | sample 5407671 | NCBI WGS metagenome assembly WNGP01 (sample SAMN13153381, study PRJNA577476) | soil metagenome | isolation source: 40 cm soil or saprolite under Garry oak tree replicate 2 | place: USA:California | collected 2016-06-15 | reverse complement strand
GATTTGGCATGGTTATGAATTCCTCTCGCCACGGACGTTCTACACCGCAGCCAAAATCGTAGCATCAATTTGGGAAAATCAATCTAGCGATCCAGCCTGCCGCGGATTTCTCTTAGTGCTTCCCACCGCGGACCTTCGACCGGAACAGCGCAGGAGCAAGCTTCCTGGTTCAGGTTCTTGCCGCAATGCGGGCAGAGACCCTGGCAGTTTTCGCGACAGACTACTTTCAACGGCAGCGCGAGTAAAACCTGCTCGCGCAAAACGTCCTCCAGCAAAATTCCCTGACCTTCATAATAGCCGATCTCCGCCTCGGCATCGGTGACGGAAAGCTCGTCCCGTCCGGCATCCGCCCCAAGAGGACGATACAGCAGTTCAAACTGCCGGATGACATCCTGTGTTACCGGCTCAAGGCAGCGCGCACAACTCTGCTCCAAGGTTGTGCTAAGTCGGCCTCTGAGACGGATGTCTTTTATTATCTTATGCTTGCCGTGATGCTCTTCGACGATTTCGGCGCGTCCGCTGGTATTTAGGGGCGTGCGTTGGCGGAAATCGCTACCCAGATCGATGACATCCGGCTGGAGCCCCTCCGTAAAGTCGACAGGATGGAGTTCTAATTCTTTGATGTCGAGGAACATGACAGATCCCGTACCTTCGCCGAGCAGGGCGCGCAGAGCAAGCGTAAGTACTGCAAGAACATAGGTTTAAGAATAAAGCGCAGCCGAAACAGTGTCAAGGAAAGCAGTGGACACTAGAAGACGTGACTTCCCCACAGTGCCTCGTTGATGTTGTTTTCAGAAGCCCTACAAATCGCGCTCGCGCACGACCGGAGCGTGTATGACAGCTTGTAGGTTGCTTTGGCCGTCCAGTCCAAGACCGCGGGGATCACCGCCGATGAGCGGTTAGCCAATGCGCTGGCCGCGCGCTTGCCTGCCCAATGGTTGGGTGCGATCTGATCGCTTGCTCTCCGATGCCCCGGGTTCGCTAGCTCAGGACGGGCAACGCGCGAATTCTTTTTTTTGTCGCAGTGTAGATCGCGTTGCACAGTGCGGGCGCCAGAGGCGGAACGGAAGGCTCGCCGATTCCGGTCGGTGGTTCCGTGCTGGTCACGGAGTAGACCTCAACTGCGGGAGACTCTTCCATGCGTACCGGAGCATAGTCATCAAAGTTTCCTTCGACAACGCGGCCTTTCTCGATGGTGATCTTGGCGCGCAACGCATTGGATAGTCCATAAACGATTCCGCCCTGAATCTGCTGCTGGAGAATGCCGGGATTGACCACTTGCCCGCAATCCACCGCGGCGATGACACGCAGCACGCGCGGCTGATCCTTTTCCATCGAGATCTCGACAACTTCTGCCATGTACGAAGAGAAGCACCCGAAGCAGGCGATCCCACGATAGCGTCCCTCCGGCAGCGGCTTGCTCCAGGCAGCCTTTTCCGCCGCAAGTTGCAATACTCCGCGCATGCGGGCGGGGTGCCACGTGTTGGTGAAGAATGGGACGTCCTGATCCTTGGCCAGCAAGTGAAGCCGGTACTCGAGAGGATCTTTTCCCGCCGCTTCAGCCAGTTCATCGACAAAACTCTCGGTGGCAAATGCGACTTGCAATGCGTAAACCGAGCGCATCCATCCCAGCGGAACCGGCGTCTCCGTCATCACATATTCCACCGGTGCATTCGCGATGGGATAGATCAGGGCGGCTTCGTCGGGGAGGTCGGGATCAACTCCGTTCGGTGTTGGCGAACCTTTTTGTCCGCTGATGGACGGTGCGATGATGCGATGGGTAAAGGCAACCGGCCAGCCCGCTCCCTCGAGCACGGCGCTTAACTGATGCAAACTAGCGGGACGATACGTGGAGAAGCGCATGTCGTCCTCGCGCGTCCACAGTACTTGCACGGGACCGTTGATCGCTTTCGACACCAGCGCCGCCTCCACCGCATAGTCGTGCTCAAGACGCCGGCCAAAGCCTCCGCCGATCAGAGTGACGTTGACCTTTACTTGATCGGGATCAAGTCCGATGGCCTGCGCGACCGAGTCGCGGCAGTCCTGCGGTACCTGGGTCGGAGCCCACAGTTCGCACTTCGATCCTTGATAGTGCGCCGTACAGTTGCCCGGCTCCATAGGGGCGTGTGCCATGAAAGGTAGTTCGTACTCAGCCGAGATGCGGCGTCCCCGTGGCTTGGAAACGTCACCAGCCGAATAAAGGCTCGCGCCCTTCTTCGATACAGCTTGCTTCAGCGACGCCATGACCGAAGCGGTGGTGAGGTCCTTATTCGGGCCATCGTCCCAAGTGGCGTTCAGTGCGCGCCGACCTTCCATTGCACCCCATACCGAGTCGGCTACGATGGCGACTGCGGAATCGCTAGTCTTGCCCACGTAGCTAACGCCCGAAATCTTCTTCGATTGCTTATCGTCGAAGTTCGTAACCTTGCCTCCAATGGTCGGACAGCGGGATAACACGGCATACTTCATGCCCGGCAAACGAAAGTCGATGCCGAATATCGCCTCACCCTTTACCTTGGCAGGCGTGTCGATCCGCGCGAGAGACTTTCCGACAATCTTGTAGTCCTTGCTTTGCTTGAGAGGGGCGTCGGTGGGAATGGGGAGCGTAGCAGCTTTGCTGACGAGGTCGCCGTAACTCAGGCGCCGTTTCGAAGATGTATGAACGATGCTGCCATTCTCCGCGGCACAGGCGGAGCGCGGAACTCCCCAGGTGAGCGCTGCGGCCGAGATCAGCATTTCTCGCGCGGCGGCGCCAGCTTTGCGCATCGGATCCCACGTGGTGCGGACGCTCGCGCTGCCACCAGTGCCCTGATCGCCGTAGAGCGTGCTGGCTCCCGCCTGCTCAATCTCGATTTGTTTCCAATCGGCTTCGAGTTCCTCGGCAAGAATCATTGGCAAAGCAGTGCGCACACCCTGGCCCATCTCGGAGCGCGCGACCACGATAATGACTTTGTTCTCCGGAGTGATGCGCAAAAAGGCGTTCGGGGAGAATACTTCTGCGTTGGAGGACGATCCGTGCGGAAGATAAAATCCGATGACCAGGCCGGCACCGGCGGCGGCCCCGACGGTAAGAAAACTTCGGCGGGAAAGCGGACTCATCGCGCACCTCCCGCATTAGCAGCCCGGTGAATCGCCATTCGAATTCGCTCGTAGGTTCCGCAGCGACAGATGTTTCCGTTCATGCCTCGCGTGATCTCGTCGTCAGTGGGATTGGGCGTCTTCGCGAGCAGCGCCGCCGCCGCCATGATCTGTCCGACCTGGCAGTAGCCGCATTGCGGGACTTCCTCCGCAATCCAGGCCTGCTGCACAGGATGCAGACCATTAGCCCCAAGTCCCTCAATGGTCATGACGGTCTTGCCTACGACCTGGGACACGGGAGTGGAGCAGGAGCGAACGGCGGCTCCGTCGACATGCACCGTGCAGGCGCCGCAGAGGCCTGCGCCACAGCCAAACTTGGTTCCTGTGAGCTCCAGCGAGTCGCGCAAGACCCAGAGCAGCGGAGTCTCAGGCGAGACGCTGACTTTCTTTTCGCTTCCGTTAACGCGGAGGTTGATGTCTGCCATGTTGGTCCTGAGGTGCCTTGTAACCCGAGACCAACATCCTACTCAACAATGAAGAAAAGTGGAATGGGTAGAGCGGAGCTCGAATGGCGAGAGGGCACCGATTCTTAGGCGGCGACCGGCACCGGAAAGCTTGGGCAACGAGTGTCGTGCGCGGATTTCTGTCTCGAAGCCGTACGTTTGGAAACTATTTCAGCTCCGACAACTTCTGTGTGGCCAGCTGCTCAGCCTCGCCGCTTGGGTTATCTTTCTTGATCTGCTCGTAGATCCGCTTGGCGTCGACGGGCTGATTCGAAGCCTGGTAGAGTTCGGCCAACTGGAATTGGGCCGTGACTTTGCTCGCCGACGCGGTGGGTTTTGCCATTAACTGCTGGTAGATCTCGACTGCCTCTTTTGTGCGCTTGCTATTGCCGTAAAGCGAGGCTAGAGCCAACTTAGCCACGGACGCGAGTTCGCGGTTTCCGGAGGAAGCGACGTCCCTGAAATCTCGTTCGGCCGCGGAATTGTCGCCCGTATCGGCCGCGGTCACACCCAGAAAGTAGCGAGCCATATCAGATGTGGGGGTGTGAGGATACTTATCAACGATCGTCTGGAACTGTTTCTTGGCTGCGTCAGACCGCTCCTTCGGCGAGGCGAAACTGGGAGAGTCCGGCTGGGCTGGTACCCCAGCGGGACGAAGCGGCGTATTCATGGTTCGCACGGCCTGCGAGAACTCGAGACTGGCCTTTTCGTCTTGCGTGCTGAGGTAGTACCAGCCGCCCAGTCCAACCGCCAAAATGACCACAACGGCGATGCCGGCAATGAGCAGGGTCGAGCGGTGTTCAACGGTCCAATGGGCCGTGTTCTCGGCGGCCCTGATGGTGACTCGGCTAAATGCGTCCTGTTTCAGTTGACGGCGGGTTTCTGCGCGCACAGACTTCCCTTCTAGTAGTAGCGATGGCGGGTTGAACAAATGTGACGAACTAATAGTCTAACAGGCAGAAAATCAGGGCGTCAAAAAGGAAGCGTTCACCCGACTTATGGACAAAAGCAAAAAGGCTGCCATCACCCGGCAGCCCTGCTCATCCATCGCGCGACCTTACCGCGGAGCTTCTTCCAGCAATCCCTGTTCGAGCTTTTCCTGGCATTCGATGCAGTGGCGCGTCCAGGGCACCGCCTCCAGGCGCTTGGCGTTGATCTCCTTGCCGCAGTGGATGCACTCGCCGAAGCTGCCCTCACGGATGCGCAGCAGCGCCTTTTCCACCATCTGCAACAGTTGTCGCTCGTTGTTGCTCTGGGTGAAAAGAAATTCCTTGGTGTAGGAGCTGGCAGCACGATCGGCAATGTCCTGCGCGGTGTCTTCGTCCGCCGAGCGCCCATCCTGCTGGGTGCGCGTTACCGTGCGGCGCAGCTCCTGTTGTCGTGTTTCCAGCCGTTTCTTAAATGATTCCAACTTCTTCTTATCCATAAACTCACTTCATGGCCCGCTTGCGTATAGAGCCCTTCCTTGTCCTAGAGTCAAACGAAGATGATAAGCGCCCAAATTGAGATGCGTCAACCGCACCCGACGACGCAATTAACCGTAGGAGGTGTCTGCGTTTTGCTGTAGAACGCAGCGGTTCGCGGGCGAATCAGATGACCAGCGGGAAGCGCGGGCTATCGCGGCAGCGCCTCTTTCATCGAAGCTAACGCATATCCCATCACTGCCATCGCAGCCGCGTTTTCGCGCAATTCGCCGGGAATGACTTTGTCTAGGGTATCGGCGGCGGTGTGATGATAATTGAAGTACGTTCGTCCGTCCTGCAGCAGGCCGAGGACGGGCACTCCCGCTTCCGACATTACAGCTATGTCGGCGCCAGGGCTGTAGCCGGTCGGCTGCAAAACATTTGCTCCAAGGCTCTGCAAAACGCCTTGGACCGGCCGGAGCATTTCGACGGCCTGGGGAGTAACCTTGACATCAAAGCCCAGGGGATGCGCGGCTCCACTGTCGCTTTCGATGGCGGCGATGTGCCGTGGAAACTCGTCCGCATGGATCTTTCCGTAGGCGTGGCTTCCAGATCCTCCAGTCTCTTCGTCCATCCAGGCGATAACCCGGATTGTCCGCTTAGGGCGCAAGTGAAGCATGTGAAGAAGTTCCGCCGTTTCCATGGCAATGACCACGCCCGCGCCATCGTCGATCGCACCGGTGCCGAGATCCCACGAGTCGAGATGTCCGGAGACCACCACGATCTGCTCCGGATGTTCACTGCCCTTCAGATCGGCGATTACGTTGTAGCTTGTACCGTCGGACAACTTCTGGGGAGTGAGCGTGAGGTGCATTCGGGTTTTGCCTTGAACCGATAGATAAGCGATGAGCTCAGCATCTTCGGCAGTCACTGCTGCTGCTGGAATGCCAGCCGGAAAGCTGAAGCCGGTGTGGGGCAGCCGATAGTCCGCACCGCCCACGGATCGCACCAGAGTCGCGACCGCGCCCAGGTCGGCTGCTGCCTTTGGCCCGGCACCGCGGTATCGGACTGCCTCACCATATGCAGCAAACGCCAGGCCAGCTGCAGCTTTGCGCTTGTCATAGATCCCATTGAACAACACGATTTTTCCGCTCACTCGCTCTCGGCCCAGGGACTTGAGCTCGTCGAAATCGTTGACTACGACCACGTCCGCGGTAATGCCCTCGGCAGGCGTTGCCGTGCTTCCACCTAAGGCAGTGAGCACGACCTTTTGCGAAGTTCCGGGCACGTGGCCTGAATATTCGATCAGCTCCGCGGTCTCCGCGCCCCGCAGCCAATGGGGCACTCTCACTTCTTCCAAATGAACTTCCAGACCGAGCTGGCGAAGTTCCGCGGCTACATACTCGACGGCAGCCTGCGCCTGCGGCGAGCCGCTCGGTCGCGGGCCAATATTCTCTGTGAGATGCGACAGGCGTTGATAGGCGTGGTCATCGGTCAAGGCGGCGGCCTTGAGCGCGTTCAGATCGTGTATCAGTTGCGGAGGAAAATTGTCCTGCTCCTGAGGGGAGTGCTGCGGCGCAGCAGTCCATGGAGCTGGCGGCTGGGATGGTTTGTGAGCTTGCCCGCTCGCTGCGGAGAGGAAAACAAAAGTGAAACAGGTCGAAAAAAGGGGGCTAAGGGCGGAGTGGGTCTTGATCATGATCTGCGACTAGTGTAGCCGGAGTGCGACTGGACTGACAGAACAGTAGGAAGCCTATACCGCGAAAGCCGGATTTCACGGTTGCCTTTCCCCGGGTGGCTTAGTAGCTTCTCTGCATGGACAAGAGAGAAATAAACTCCCCTCGACTGACCGCTAACTTCCTGATTTGGATTGGAGGCGTCTTCATCCTGCTGTTGTTCGCCTTCCTCGCCCACTTCGTGTGGAAAATCCTGTAGGAGTCCCAGTTTATCGCAAATAATCGTGGCCCCGTTTGGGGCCACGATTCAAAGAGGCAAGGAATTTTGGAAGGTTATGTCAGGAAAGGCGATGCATGGAGCCGTCCTGGCCAGCCAGAACGGCGGTTCGGGAAATGTCGAGAACGATGGAAGAGAGTGAAGGTCATTTTTCACTTTCAGTTTGCGCCTCTTTTGTTACTGAGAACTAAGCATTTGCCGAGCCAAAGCCTAGCCATACCGACCGATCACAGCTCTGGCTGTAACTCAATGGCCACAAAAGATTTACTTAGTAAGTCGGCACTCTAGGCCGAAGCGCAAGACCGGTTGGAGCGAAGCCGAAGTGCAACCCGATGCACATTCGCTGCCGGGCAGGTTACATCACGTCGAAAGCCAAGCCCCGAGCGAGATTTGGCTCCGTGTCCGGATCTCAGACAGAACCCTAAATCGTGGAGCTTAGCTATTTCCTACCACTGTGCGCAGCTTGCCGGGCAAGAAATGGTACGGTGGCCAAGGGCCGCTGATCGCCACTTCACAGTTTTTCAGCTGCTTGGCGGCGGTGGTGTAGCGATTCTGGTATTTTTCTACCGACTTGGAATCGATCAAGTGGGCGATGTCAATGAGCATGCCTGCGGGAGCGACCTTCTTGCAACTGACTTCTTCTTCGAGAGGATTGAAAAGCTTGTGCACCTGCACTGAGAGCGCACGGGCCTTAGTCTGGCGCTCGCGCTCGCGGGAAGCCTTCACCCGTAGCTTGGACAGATAGTCGCCGCCCACGGTGTCGGGAAGCTCAACGTCGATCATGGCCTCTCGTAGGGAACCGTCGCGCACGACCAGCTTAATGTGCATTTCCGACTTCCCACGCAGCCTTTCAACACTTATTCCGAAAGCTCGGCGGTTGACCCGAACGGCCTGTCGCAGAGCGTCGTCGGTGTCGAAAATCGTCCCGAAACGGAACGGCAAAACCGTCGAGTTACGAAAGCAGCCACTGATCACCCGCGCATGATCGATCGCTGCTTTCTGGTCGAGCTCGCCTATGGTGTGGTCGTATTCGCTCACGATCACGGCAAACTCACCACTGGGATAGCTGAGAACCGCAGCCCCATTGACTCCTTGCACGCCCTCGATCAAGAAGGGGCGCCGGGTGCGGGTTCCATTAGGGAGGGATTGATGCTCGGTAAGACAGTACGCGTACCACGCCATGTTGAACTCTCCGAACCGGGACGGAGGCGGACCTAGCCGACTCTCGAGTTTTTCGCCAAAGCTGAAGTACTAGTTAGTCTGGAAGTAAGAAACGGGCGGTACAGGGTCATGGGCGCTTTCCCATCGGCGCCCGTTCACATATTACTTCGGGTCGTAGGGAAAATGCAACTTTTTCGTGGCACGATGCATCGGCGGGGTTACTTTTTCACAGGCGCGGATTTGGCGGCGCGCTCTTGCAAGGCCAATAATACCGTCCGAAGCATCTCGTCCCCGGGGGCTGGTTTACCGGTCCAGATCTCGAATTGACGCGCCGCCTGTTGAACGAACATCTCGATTCCGGGGATGACCTGTGCTCCTCGCTCCCGAGCTAGCTTCAGCAGCCGCGTTTCGGCTGGATCATAAATCATATCAAAGACATAGCGGGCATTGATCTCATGCTCTTGCAATGGTGTCTCACGCGTGTTACCCATGCCCATCGGGGTGGCGTTGACGATCACGTCGAAACTCAGCTTCTTCAAGTCTGCACGCTTTACCGTGCGGGCCCGGGCTTGCCGAGCCAGCTTCTTGGCAGGACCGGTGGTCCGGTTCAAGATATAGACCTCGCAGCCGCGTTCCTTCAAACCGAACACCGCCGCCCGCGCCGCGCCTCCCGCTCCGAGAACAAGGATCTTCGCGCCTTCTAGGGTGGGAAGCCTGCGCTCGAGTGGCCGCACTACTCCCGCCGCGTCGGTGTTGAAGCCGTACAGCTTGCCGTCCTGGGCGCGTACCACGGTGTTGCAAGCCCCGATTTTTGTGGTGTGGGAGTCAGTGTTGTCCAAATGCTTCAGAATTGCTTCCTTGTACGGCATGGTGACGCTTATTCCATGTAGGGGAATTCCGCGGATGCAGGTGAGCAGGTCCTTGAGCGTTTTGGCATGCAGAGTGAGATAGACGGCATTGACGTTTTCCCGCCGGAACGCAGCATTCATGATCGCCGGAGAGAGTGAATGGACCACGGGGTCGCCGGCGACGCCGTAGACCCTTGTCGCCGCGTCCACCTGTTCAATTCGGTAAAGATTCCGCAATTCTTGCGCCGTCACCTGCCCGGGAGCGGTCTTTTCATCGGGGCTGAGGGCAGCGAAAGTGAAGACGCTGCCGGCACGCACTCCCAGCACTCGGCTGATGATGCCTTGTTCTCCCATGCATATACCGATCAAGGAATGCTTGTCACTCTCCTTCGCCAGAAACCTGATCATGGTGACATTGTCGGACAGGGTCGTGGCTGTCGAAACGATTTTGTGGAAGTCTGCCTGGACGGCCAGCATTTTTTGGAGCTTCTCGTCGAGCTTCTTGGTGCCCCGGAAATCGTGGAAAGATAGGATCAGCGCAGACCGCGTCCTCAGCTTTTGCACCTGCGCCGGTTTACTCTTGATGGCGGTTTGCAGTGCAACGTCCAGTAGTTGACAGCCAGCGCCCGATGCCTTCGCCAGAATGTCCAATTCGGAGGCCATCGATCCGCGGAACCTGCCTCCGGCTACCGTACGGCGGCAAGTTGCAATGACCACCGTGTCGGGGTGCGACTCCATGAATGCTTTAATTTTCGGAATCGCCAAACCAGGTTTGGCAAGATAGTCCAACCTAAACTCAAGAAAGGGGTTATCGCGAACCAGCGCCTCCGCCTTTTCCATCATCTCGCTGGCATCGGCTCCAGTCACCGCCACGCAAACCCGCGGCATACGCAGGGGAAGCAGCCGGGGAGTGTAGGTTGGGGCAGAGCTCATGAGTTTTGTTCTCGTTGGTCCGGCGCGACATATTACAGGGGCCTAAATATAGATGCAACAACCGATTAACGGACTTGACGAAAAAACTTTCGGCGAAGCCTGGACAACACCCTCGTAACCTTGACCCTTGTATGTCCCCTTGTTACCTTCCGGCTACACCCTTTCTTTATCTAGCATTTGACGGGGAAGGGACGGTTTCGGGTCTCTTCTCGGAGGTAACATGAAGAAAACAGGATTGTTATTGCTGTTAATCGCAACGGCCGGGTGGGGGCAATCGCGTGCCGAGGGCGCCGCGGTCGATCAGGCCACCCCGGAGGGAACGGTGGTGACTTCGGCGAGCTTTCCCACCGTACGCTACCAGACCCCCACTTATGCTGATCTGTACTGTGCGGGCTTCATCACCAAGCAGACTTTGCCCGATGCGAACTTTGTTGCCGGCGGATTGCATACCCCCGGAACGACCAAGTTCGTCAAGGGAGACCTGGTCTATCTCGAAGGCTCAGGATATACCGCCGGGGCGCAATACGAAATTGTTCGCGCACTGCGCGACATCAACGAGTACGAAATGTATCCCGGCGAGAAAAAGACCCTGAAAGCCACGGGTCAGCCCTATGAAGAGGTTGGGCGCGTGCGCATTATTGATACTCGGAATAGTCACTCAGTGGTCGCGCAGATTGAATATGATTGCGATCCCGTTAATCCGGGCGACACCGCGATTCCATTTGCAGAAAAGTCCACACTGAGTTTTCATTCGCCGGTGCACTTTGACAGGTTCCTTCCCGCGAGCAACAAACTTTCAGGGCGCATCGTGATGGGGAAAGATTTCGATGCTACGATGGGCACAGGACAGAAGGTCTACATCAATGTGGGCGCTAATCAGGGAGTGAAGGTGGGCGACTATTTCCGGGCTCTGCGTTCTTATGAGACGGCCTTGGGAGATCCTGTCGACTCGCTCTCATTTAAGGCATCCACCGCTGAAGACACCCAGAAGAGACAGCCTTCGATCGATCCACACATGTTCACCAAGTCCAATGGACCGATAATTCACGTGCGCGATCTGCCCCGGCGGGGTGTGGGTGAGATTGTTGTAATTGGCGTTACCCCCACCACAGCCACCGGCATGATTGTCTTTGCCCTGGAAGACGTTCATGCGGGCGATGGCGTGGAGATGGACGAGGTGCAATAGATTTTCGCAAGCGAGGTTGACGTATTGGGGAAAACCGGGGACGGGAAACCGTCGCCGGTTTTTTGTTGAGTTGAGCGGCATTCAAGTGAGCGCGTTCTTATCCCCAAAAACCTCGGCAGTGAAGGCCTCGATGACTGCTCCCTTTTGCCACGCATCTAGCGGCAAGCCCGCTTTACGGCAAGTTTGCTCGAGGAAAGTTGCCCGATCCCAACCATGTTCGACAGGCACTTGCGGCAGAAGCAATCCGCGACTGCCATGCATACTGATCAGCAGCCCGTGACGGCCAATTTCCACGGCGTCGGCAAGAATTGGCCGGGGAGGTGAAAGGATACTGAGTTCAACTTGCAACTCATGCGCTTCTTTTCTGGTCACGGGCTGGAAGCGAGTGTCGTCAAATGCTGCAGCGCGTGCCGTTTCTGCGACAGTACGATAAATCGAGCTGGTCGCCAGCACATACCCGACGCATCCGCGCAATGCGGCGTTCGAATAAACCGAAGTGAAAGCTCCCCGCGGCTCGGCCAGGTGTGGCGTGGGCGGATCAAGGCAGATTTTCCGGCGATCCAGCGCGGAAAGGATCGACTCATGCGCCAGCCGCAGCAATACTGCGCGTTCTTCGCCAGAAAACTCGTTGCCTGCAGACTCGCAACGGCAAGACTCGGAGCCAGTGAACCCTACGCCCGCAGTCGTCGGATTGAAACTGTCCGGAGCAGAAGACGGATTACGTGGTGGTGGCAACATCGCGGTCAGATTGCTGCGGCGCTGGCTTTCTGCGCCGGCTGAGGACAAAGGCACGGCGCTGGCGCTTGACTACACGCCGATCGATTCTCGACCAAAAAGCGGCGAAATAATCGACGGCCGAGACCATGGAAACGCAAACCATGAAC
>WNGP01006851.1_pt1 | contig 11951 bp, 11 predicted proteins | sample 5407671 | NCBI WGS metagenome assembly WNGP01 (sample SAMN13153381, study PRJNA577476) | soil metagenome | isolation source: 40 cm soil or saprolite under Garry oak tree replicate 2 | place: USA:California | collected 2016-06-15 | reverse complement strand
GGGTATCCTGGGCTCACCCTCCGGACTGTCATCGCGGGTCACGGGAGGTCGGATTTTGGCACGACTGCGACATCATACTGTGCCGCTTGGAATTCCGCTTGCGGCCCCTAAGCGGACGTGTAGCGGAAACACCCAGAGGACCGGGTTTGACCCATCATCGGACATTCACCGGCTGACAGACTGGAAGCCCAGGTGCCTCATTCGATTACCTCGTCGGCGCGGCCGAGCAGTGTGAGCGGGACGGTGAGGCCGAGTGCCTTGGCGCTCTTGAGGTTTATGATCATCTCGATTTTTGAGGACTGCTGTACCGGCAGGTCGGCCGGTTTGTCACCCTTGAGAATTCGGCCGGTGTAGACGCCGACCTGACGGAACGGGTCCGTACGACTGCCTCCTCCGTAGCTCATCAGGCCGCCGGCCGCGGCAAACTCGCGATACTGAAAGATCGTGGGCACCTCGTGCCGGAGGGTCAGAGCGCCAAGTTGTTCGCCCCGGTCAACGAAAAATCCATCAGTACCGATCATGAGCGCACCTGCTCTCAGTTGGGCCAATGCTGCGAAGACCGTATCGAAATCGCGTTCGGTGCTGGCGTGCAGGACATGGAGCTGCAGCCCGAGGGTGCGGGCCGCCGCCTCCAGGTCTCTCGATAGGGTCACGGCATTGGGATTGGTCGGATTGACGAGGAGTGCAATGATGGCGACCGTGGGGACCAACTCGTGCAGCAGCTCCAGCCGCTTCGGCCCTAGCTCCACGTTCAAATTGCTCACTCCCGTGAGGTTGCCGCCCGGCTGGTTCAGGCTTGCGACAAGTCCAAGTTCGACCGGGTCGGCCCCTATCGAGAAGACAATCGGAATCGTCGTGGTCGCCGCCTTTGCTGCCAGTGCCGTAGGGATGCCACTCAGGGCAATCACGGTCACCTGACGGCGAACCAGGTCGGCCACCAATGCCGGCAATCGATCGTTTTGGCCATCCGCCCAGCGATACTCGATCGCAACGTTTTTGCCCTCGACATAGCCGTTTTCGCCCAGGCCTTGGCGGAAGGCGCGCACGCGGTCCGCGGACCGGTCAGACGATAGGGCGCTGAGAAACCCGATCACCGGCATCGCCGCTTGCTGCGCTTGCGCGGCGCACGGCCACATCGCCGTTGCGCTACCCAGAAGCGCGATGAAATCGCGACGTTTCATCATGAGGAATTCCCCACCCGCATGCTCGGCGAATACCCAGCTCGTTGGGGCTGAAAACTAGCATACTCGCCGGAGGTCGCGCAGGCAGAAATCATGCCGTCTATTCACGGGCCGGATGTCTGCACCTGGCACATCGCTGCCGTTGAGCCGGCAGCAAATGACAGCCGCTTACGGTCCTGAAGCGGAAGCCAGCAAGGGTATAGGGTGGCTGGCGCGCGGAGGCGCGCGCGAGAACAATGGCGGCACCGTGAGGAGCCGGTCGGCCCCCGGGTAGAGAACTTACACACTCTGCAGCGAAGGCTAGGTAGAGATCGCCGGCGCGGATTCTCGTTCATCCTGCTTCTCGTTCCGCGCTCGCTCGCGCAACGTGAATTTCTGAATCTTGCCGGTCGCGGTGATCGGCAAGGGCCCGAACACGACCGACTTCGGTGTCTTGTAGTGCGCGAGCCGGTCACGGCAGAAGGCAATGATCTCTTCGACCGTCGCCGTCATTCCCGGCTTCAATTGGACGAAGGCACAGGGCGTCTCTCCCCATTTCTGGTCCGGCCTCGCCACGACGGCGGCGAGCTGCACCGCCGGGTGCTTGTAGAGTGCAATCTCGACCTCGACGCTGGAGATGTTTTCGCCGCCCGAAATGATGATGTCCTTGGCGCGGTCCCTGATCTCGACATAGCCGTCAGGATGTTCAACCGCGAGGTCGCCGGTGTGCATCCAGCCGCCGCTGAAGGCGTCGGCGGTGGCCTTCGGATCCTTCAGGTAGCCGAGCATCACCGTGTTGCCCCGAACCATGATCTCGCCGATGGTTTTGCCGTCGCGCGGAACCGGCTTCAGGGACTTGGGGTCGGCCACCATCTGGCCTTCCACCACGGGGAAACGCACGCCCTGGCGTGCGGTGAGCGCCGCGCGCTCCTCGAGCGGCAGCTTGGCCCAGCCGTCCTGGGGCGCACAGAGCGTCGAGGGCCCCTGCAGCTCGGTCATGCCGTAGATATGCGTGACGCGGAACCCCAGTTCCTCCATGGCCTTGATGGTGTTGGCCGGCGGCGGGGAGCCGCCGGTCTGGATGTCGACGATGTGACCGAACGTCCTCCGCTGCTCCGCCGGCGCATTGATCAGCATGTTGAGCACCGTCGGCGCACCGCACATGTGCGTGACGCCGTGCTCGACGATCATCGGAAAGATCAGCGCCGGATCGACCTTCCGCAGGCAGACGTGCGTGCCGGCCATCGCCGTGACGGACCACGGGAAGCACCAGCCGTTGCAGTGGAACATCGGCAAGGTCCTGGGATTACCAGTGGTGCCCGAGGTGTAATTCAGGGCAATGGCGCCGCTCTCATCGGCCGGCGGCGTCCACGCGAAGTCGGGACTGCCTGCGGCGATGAAGTCCTCGTATTCGATCTTGCCCAGGCGGTCGCCCGGCCCGGAATAAATAGGATCGTCGACGTCGATGACGAGAGGCTTGCGCTTCAATTGCGCGAGCGCCGGACCGACCTGGCCGGCGAATTCGCGATCGGTTATCAGAGTTCTGGCCTCGCCGTGGGCGAGAATATAGCCGATGGTGGGCGCGTCGAGACGCGTGTTGATGGTGTTGAGCACGGCTCCCAGCATGGGCACGCCGTAATGCGCCTCCAGCATGGCCGGGACGTTCGGCAGCATCACGGCAACGGTATCGCCGGCGCGGATGCCCTGGCGCGCGAGAGCTGAAGCCAGCCGGCGCGCCCGCCCATGCAAATCGCGGTAGCTAAATCGCCGCTTGCCGTGGATGACCGCGACGCGGTCGGGGTGAACCTCCGCCGATCGCGCCAGGAACGACGCCGGTGTGAGAGCCGCAAAATTAGCGGCGTTCGGGCGAAGGCCGGTCCTGAAAATCTCGCCTCTGCTTGGCGTTTTCCGCGGATGGGGGCCTACGGCCAGCCGCTTACCGGCCGCGCGCCCGGCTGAACGGGGCTCGGCAATCTTGCTCTTGCGAACGGCCTTTCCCGGTTGTGCCTTTCCTGGTTTGGCCATGTTCTCCCTCCCTGGCGCACGGCAAGCCATCGAAGGTACCAAACGTCCAAGCGTTGCGCCATTCCATGCCTTCCGGTCGCAACCGAGAGGACAGCTGACCAGCTTGACCGAACCTTCACCGACGCCCACACTTAGTGCCAGCGGGGGATCGCGGGGTTGGTGGCGCGTCGTTCGTCCAAAGAATGCGAAGATTGCTCGATACTGGTGGGAGGAAGTCCATGAGAAGCCTGACGGTTGCAATTGCGGCGCTGCTCGCCAGCGCGGCTCTTTTTGCCTCCGAGAGTGCGCTCGCTCAGGAGCGGACGGTGAAAATCACCGGATTCGGCGCCAAGTCCGGCGTCGTGCGCGTGTTTGGCGTGAACAGCGAAGCCGCGTTGAAGGCGGGCGCCGAGGAGATCAACAACGCGGGTGGCGTCACTCTAGGCGACGGCACCAAGGCAAAAATCGTCATCGAGTTTCTCGATGATCGGTGCAATGCCGAGGAAGGCATTTCGGTGATCCGGCGCATCGCCTCGACCGATGCCTTCGTAGCCGTTGGCCCGACCTGCTCGAATGTCGCGGAATCGCTGTTCGGTATCCTGCAGAAGAAGGTCGGCGACAGCTCCGACAGTGGGCTGCAATTCCCGATCATCGCCGACGTGGCGGCGAAGGGCGGGCTTGCCAAGATCTCGGAATGGGCGTTCCGCAACGTGCCGAGCGAATTCGAGATGTACAAGTCGCTGTTCGCCTGGCTGAAGACCCAACATCCGGATCTCAAGACCATCTACGGCGGCGTCGAGAAGGATTTTGCACATTCGAACGCAACGTTCGGCGTGATGAAGGAACAGGCGGCCCTCAACGGCTTCCAGCTCGCCGGGCAAAGCGAATGGTTGCTCGCCGACACCACCTTCTCCACGCAGGTTCGCGAGATGAAGCGGGCCGACGCGGATATCGTCGCGATCTCGGCGCATCCATTCACCACCTGCGGCGTGCTCAAAGAGATGGAGCGGCAGAGCGTGAAGCCGAAGCTGCTCATCGGACTGACCAGTTCGTCGAGTATCGAGACGCTGCAGGGCTGCGCCAAGCAGGCGGAGGGGATCATCATCCCGACGAGCTTCGCGCCGGTGACGCCGGAGGCCAAAATGGCCGCCGAGCGGGTGGCGAAGTTCGGCGGCAGCGCCGACCTGCACAGTGCTGCAGCCTTTGAGATCATGTTCATCCTCAAGGACGTGATCGAGGCGCAGAAGATCATGGCGAAGCCCGACACGGTTGCGGCCGATCGCGTCAAGATGCGCGAAGGTCTTGCGGCGCTGAAGGAGACCAAAGGGCTGTTGGGCAAGGTCCGACGGACCCCGGATCGCGAAGCGATCAAGCCGTTCCTTTATGTCCATGCCAAGGACGGCAGCTGGCAGGTGCTGTACAACCCCGCATCCTGACCGCCTCATCGCCCGGGCGGATCGCGGCCGGGGCCGCGATCCGCGGCGTTCGGCGCCATCGCTTCGGCAATGGACCAACCCTAGAGGGCGGCGAACGTGGAGCTCCTCGACCTCATCGATACCGTCCAGTCGATCGCCGACGGAGTGCTGTTCGGGGCGACCTACGCCATGCTGGGCATCGGCTTCACGCTGGTCTTCGGCGTGATGCACAAGATCAACCTCGCGTATGCCGCGGCCTCGATCGGCGCCGCTTATGCGAGTCTGCTGATTCTGGCCGGCGTCAACGCGCCGGCCGCCGTCGTGTTTCTACTCGCTGCGCTCGCCGGCGGTGTGCTCGGCGGCATCGTCTATGTCGTCTGCTTTCGTTTCATCCCGCTCGCCAATCCGCTCGCGACCCTGATGTCCACCGTCGGCCTGCTGCTGTTGATCGACGAGATCATCGTGCACGAGACCCAAGGCGTGCCGCTCGCTTATCCCGCGCTGTTCTCCGATGTGATCGTCCGCGTCGGGCCCTTCGGGCTGCGCGGTGATCTGATGTTCGTCTTCGTGCTCGGCTGCATATCCATGGTGGTGCTGCTGCTGCTGCTCTATCGCACCAAGCTTGGACTCGCGACGCGCGCGGTGTCGCAACAGCCGACCGCCGCGCAGCTCTGCGGCATCAGCGTCGACCGCGTGAACGGCCTCACCTTCGTCGTCACCGGCGTGGTCGGCGGCGTGGCCGGGGCGATGACCGGAGCGGCGATCGGCATGCTGTCGCCGCTGTTGTCGCTGCCGCTCACCGTCAAGGGCCTGATCGTCACCGTGATCGGCGGCCTCGGCAGCATCCCGGGTGCGATCATAGCCGGGCTGCTGGTAGGCGGCTTCGAGAACGTCTTCCAGTTCTTCCGCGGTGTCTCGGAGCGCGACCTCTACGTCATGCTTCTCTTGTTCGCGTTCCTCGTCTTTCGACCGGGCGGCATGTTCCAGCCGTCGTCGGCACGTGATTGACGGCGGGGAGGGCGGCATATGGATTTCTATCTCGGCCTCGCCCAGATCATCGGCATCCACACGCTACTCGGCCTCTCCGCCTACTGCGTGCTGCTCACCGGCCAGGTGAGTCTTGCCCAGGCCGGGTTCTTCGCGATCGGCGCCTATGTCGCGGCAATGCTGACGGTGCTCGCCGAATGGCCGCTGATCGCGGCGCTCCTCGCCGCCGCCCTCATCGCCGGAACGGTCGCCTGCGCTGTCGGCTTTCCGGCGCTGCGGGTCAAGGGCCTGATGCTTGTCGTCGCCACCATCGCCTTCGGCGAGGCGGTGCGGCTGTTCTTCTTCAACTTCGATTACCAGGTCACCAAGGGCAACATCCGCGTCGGGCCGCTCGGCGGCGAGGGTTTCCGGCAGATTCGCTATTTCCCGGAGCACGGCTGGAGCACGCTCGAAGTCGTGCTGTTCGTCTGGACGGTAGTAACGCTGATCATGGTCGCGCTGTGGTGGATGGACCAGTCGCGCGCTGGCGCGGTTCTCCGCGCGGTGGGCGAGGACGAGGTCGCGGCGCAGAGCACGGGCATCAACATCACGGCAGTGAAGGTTTCGGCGATGACGGTCGGTGGCGTGATCGCCGGCGCCGGCGGCGGCATCTTCGCCCATTACACTACGCATATCGAGCACGTCCAATTCGGCGTGGTGCTCGCGACCTTCGCCATCGCCTATCCGATTTTGGGCGGGCTCTCCAATGTCTTCGGCACGCTGCTCGCCGTCCTCTTTATCCAGGGATTTCTGATCGAGGGTCTGCGCTTCCTCGGTGATTGGCGCAATCTGCTGTTCGGTGCCCTGATCCTGCTCGCGATGAACATCCGGCCGCGCGGACTGCTCGATGCCGGCGCGATCGCCGCCCTCCGACACCTGACGTACCGCAAGGAAGCGACCGGTGCTTGAACTCAAATTGCTGACCAAGCAGTTCGGCGGCGTGTGCGCGGTCGAGCACGTCGATCTCGCCGTCGCGGAGGGTGAAATCCTCGGGCTGATCGGCCCGAACGGCTCGGGCAAGAGCACGATCGTCAATCTGATCTGCGGTCTGTTTCCGGTCACCGACGGCAGCGTGCTGTTCCGGGGAGTCGATATCACCGATCTGCCGCCGCATGCGCGGGTCGCGCTCGGCATCGCGCGCACCTTCCAAAACATCCGTCTGTTCGGGCAATTGAGCGTTTGGCAGAATCTTTGGGTCGCGCAGAATTCACGCAAGCAGCAAGGGGAGGGACATTTCATCGGCCGCTGGCTCGGCGGATCGCGTCGCGACCGCGAAGAGATCGACCGCACGCTGGAGTTCTTCGACCTTGCGCACAAGCGCGACGAGCTTGCCGGCAATCTCGCCTTCGGCGAGCAACGGCGGCTGGAGTTCGCCCGTGCGCTCGCCGCCAAGCCGGCACTGCTTCTGCTCGACGAACCGGCGGCAGGCATGAACGCCGAGGAGATCGACGAGCTCGACGACCGCATCCGCAAACTGCGCGGGGACGGTATCTCCATGCTGCTGATCGAGCATCATATGGAGCTGGTAATGGCGGTGACCGACCGCGTCGCAGTGTTGAACTTCGGGCAGAAGATCGCCGAAGGCAGGCCGGCCGAAATCCAGAGCAATCCCCTGGTGCGCGAAGCCTATCTCGGCACCACCGCCAAGGTTGCCTGAGGCACATACCGATGCTCGAAATCTCCGACCTCGTCACCGCTTACGGCAAGATCGAAGCGCTCAAGGGAGTGTCACTGCAAATCGCCGGCGGACGCATCACCTGCCTGCTGGGGCCAAATGGCGCCGGCAAGACCACGTTGATGATGACGATCGCGGGAATCTTGCAGCCGCGCCGGGGATCGATCCGGCTGGACGGCGCCGAGCTGGTCGGCCTCTCGCCCGCCCGGATCGTTGCGCAAGGCGTCGCGCTCGTGCCGGAGAACCGGTTGGTCTTCCCGCAGATGAGCGTGCGCGAGAACCTTCTCGCCGGGGCCTACCAGCGCGGCGACAAGGCGGGGATCTCGGCCGATATCGAGCGCATGTACCAGCGGTTCCCGCAGCTGGCCGAGCGACGCGAGCAGCTCGCCGGCACGTTGTCGGGCGGCGAGCAGCAGATGCTGGCGGTAGCTCGCGCGCTGATGTCGCGACCGCGTCTGCTGCTGATGGACGAGCCGTCGCTCGGCCTCGCCCCGCTCGTGGTCGCGGAAGTTTTCCGGATTGTCGCCGACCTCGATCGCGACGGCACCACCATCTTTCTCGTCGAGCAGAACGCGCACATGGCGCTCCAGGTCGCGCGCCATTTCTATCTGATGGAACAGGGGCGGGTGACCTTCGACGGCACGCCCGGCGAGCTCGCCGAGGACGAGGTCATCCAGCGCGCTTATCTCGGAACGCGGCGCGCAACGGCGTGAACGCAAACGGACGCTCGATGACCGATTTCGTGCAGAACACCCTCGACGGCTTGATGATCGGCTCGTCCTACGGCCTTCTCGCCCTGGGCTTCACGCTGATCTTCGGCGTGATGCGCCGGCTCAATCTCTCGTATGGCCCATCGATCATGGTCGGCGCCTATCTGGGCACCTTCGTTTACGTGCAGTTCGGGGCGAGCCCGATCGCCGTTGCGGCGCTAGCCGTGGCGGGCGCGGTGCTGGCCGGCATCTATGTCGAGCGGCTGTGTTTCGCTCCGATGGGTCCGGGTGCCGGGATCGCCTCCATGGTGTCGAGCTTCGCCATCTGGATGCAGCTCGAGCAGGCTGCCATCCTCGTGCTGCCGCGCCACACCTATCCGTACCCGCCGCTCGCCGCCGTCGCGCCGCTGATGCTCGGTCCGTTCATGGTGCGGCTGGATCATCTGATCATGCTCGTCGCGGCCATCGCGCTTAGCACCGGCATGCATCTCTTGCTCTATCGCACCCGCTTCGGCTTGGCGTTGCGGGCAATCATCGGCAATCCGGTGGCGGCGCATCTCGTCGGCGTCAACGTCCGGACCGCCATGCTCGGCGCCTTCGCGCTCGCCTCGGGGATCGGCGGCATCGCCGGCTACCTCGTGCTCGCCGCCGATCAGCAAGTCACGTCGATGTTCGGCATGTGGGCAACGATCAAGGGCCTGATCGCGATGATGATCGGCGGCCTCGGGTCGATTCCCGGCGCGGTTCTGGGTGGCTTGCTGCTCGGCATCATCGAGATGCACGGCCAGTGGTACTTCGGGTCGCAGGTCCGCGACCTCATTGCGTATTTCCTGCTGTTTGCCTGCCTGGTGCTGCGGCCCGGCGGATTGCTCGGCGACGCACCGACGCGCGAGACGGCGGCCTACGGGCGAAGAGCGTGACCGATGGATGACTACCTGATCGGCGTGCTGTCGAACATCGGCATCATCTCCTTCATTGCCCTTTCTGCCTACGTCCTGTTGCTGACCGGCGAGATCTCGTTCGGCCAACAGGCCTTCTTTGCAATCGGAGCCTACGCGTCCGGCATCGCGACGGCGCTGTGGCACTGGCCGCTTGCAGCGGGCCTTGCCTGGGGTGCCGCGGCAGCGGCCGCAGCCGCGGCGCTGGTCGGCGTACCGACCCTGCGACTGCACGGCCTCTATTTTGCCATCGCGACGCTCGCCTTCGCCGAGATGGTGCGGCTGCTGTTCGAGCTGTTCCACTATCAGGTCTTGATCGATGGCGAGCTGGTCGGGCCCAACGGCGCCGAGGGTTTTCGCAATATCCGCTACATTTTCGACAATAACATCGACGCGACGGAGTTCTTAGTTCTCGTTTATGTTCTGTTGTCGGCAACGCTGCTGGGTTTTTCCCTTCTCGAGAGATCCCGCCTCGGCGTGATTTTTCGCATGACCGGCGAAGATGAGGTTCTTGCTGAGCTCAGCGGCGTTGCCGTTGGCCGCTACAAGGTCTTGGCGGCGGGCATCGCCGGCGCTCTTGCCGGGATCGGCGGCGGCCTCTACGCCCATCTGACCACATATGTCGAACCGCGCATCTTCGACGTCATGCTCGGAGTGCACAGCCTCGCCTACGGCCTCATCGGCGGCCTGGGGACGGCCCTCGGTCCGCTGGCGGGCGTGCTCATCGATATCGGCGTGCTGGAATCGACGCGATGGTTCGCCGGTTATCGTATGATCGTCTTCGGCGGCTTGGTTGCCGTGCTCCTGATCGTGCGGCCGCGCGGCCTGCTCGACGAAGTCGTCGTGCGCAACATCCGCAAGGCGTGGCGCCGGACTTCTCCCTTGCGCCTCGGCCGGCATGAGAAGCAAGGGCAGCCATGAGGGATGCTTCTCCTGTTCGATGGATCGCCGCGGCGATGATGACGACCTGCGTTCTTTCCGGCGATGCCGTCGGCGCCGACGCCAGGGCCAAAGCCGATATTTCGTGTCGGCCGGCTGCGAACAAATTGCAATATGATTGCACCATCAAATTGACGGACGCCCGCACTGACGAGCCACTGACCGGCGTCGAACTGACGGTGGGTGCCGACATGCCTTCGATGCCGATGGCACACAACGTGCGGCCGGCCAAGGCGACGGCGGCCACGGAGCCGGGCACCTACCACGTGCAGATTCAGCTCGAAATGCACGGCGATTGGGCGCTGCGGTTCGATTTGGCCGGCCGCGTCCGAGATCGCGTGGTCAAGTCTCTGCGCTTCGAGGACGATCGTGCTATCGACGCACCCCACCCGGGAAGGCCGTCCTCACCTCATAAGCATTAACCCCGCGTGTTCCGGCGCCCCTAGCAGGCGCTGAAGCGCCGCTCGAGGAGAGCTTGACATCCGATCCCGGAATTAGAGAACACTATCGGCACGAAGCTGAAACGCCGGAAACTGACTTAGATTTCCGCTTTCGCATCCAATGCTGACTTAGCGCGGACATGCCGCGACTTCGCATATTGACCCCATTCGGACATATCAGCGGGCGGACGCGCCGCGGTCGGATCTTATGTTCATGCAAAGTTTTCAAAAAGGCCCATACCCTGCTGGAACTCTGGTAAGATCATCTCGGTGACACAGCACACCTTCGCGTGCATTGCTGGCTGAGGACTAACCGGAATGCCCGAAGCCCGCGTAGCACGTCGCCATTCGATTGTTGCCCTGATTAGCGCGCGGGGAGGTGGTGATTGGCCATCCGTCGTCGCGCTTGCCCTTGGCCTGCACGACCGCGGACATGTGGTGTCTCTCGTGTGTGACAGAAGCACCGAAGCAGCAGTCCGCTCCACGGGCGTGCCAACCATCTGTGTCCCGCCCGCCCTCGAGCAGGGCGATATCCGCATGGCAATAGCGCGCAGCCCGGAAATCGGCCCCGAAACACCCAATCCGTTGGTCGAGTGGGCCCAAGCGTGTGCACCGCCTATGCGGGCACACATTCAGCCGCGTAGGCCCATCGTCCTGCTCGGTTCGCTGCTCTGTATGGGGCTGGCAGACCAGTTGGCGTCGGACTTGGGGATACCCTGGTGTTTCGTCAATCCCAGTTTCTATTTTGGTGAAGACAGTGGGCGCCCGTGGGACGTGGATTTCCTCGGCGTCAGCATCCGCACTTTCCGGTATTGGTTCCAGCCCTTGTTGCACAAGGCGAACCTGGTCCTGCACGCCACCGATACGGCTTTCGACGTGCCTCCTCCCAACCTGCCAAGACATCACCACTATGTCGGTCCCTTGATTTGGGAGCCCTCCATAGTTGCCCCCGCATTCCTTCGCGCTCCCGGTGCGCCGTGGGTGCTGGTGTCCTTGAGCACGGTGCCGCAGACGGGCGAAGTGGCCATTGCGCAGGCTGCCGTCGGCGCCTTCAAACACAAAGCTGTGCGGGTGCTGGTCACCCTCTCACCAGAGCATGCGGCACAATTAGGCGAGGTGCCGGATCACGTGTACCTCGCCAACTATGTTCCACACAGCACTGTGTTGGCAAACAGCCGGCTGGTCATCACCCACGCCGGGCATGGCATCGTCATGAAAGCCCTCTACCATGGCGTGCCGATGGTGCTGGTGCCGTGGGGTCGGGATCAGCCCGGGGTGGCGGCGCGTGCCGAGGCCCTTGGCGTCGCGACGGTCGTGCGGCGGGAGGCCTTCAATAATGCCTCTGTGGCCCAGGCCGCGCACCGTATCTTGAACGATCCGCGCTACACGGAGCGTGCGCGCGCGATCTCCAAACGGCTCCAAGCGGAAGATTCCGTCAGTGTGGCCTGCGCGCAGCTCGACACCTTCCTGACTAGCGCTGTCGAAGAATCAATCCATTGATTGGGCAATCTTATTGCCGACGCTGTGCGTACCGCCAGCTCCAGCTTGCGGCCTTGCTGAGCGTCTGGTCAGGCGCATGGCTCAAGCCCAGATAGCCGCAAGCACTAATTAAATCACGTTGGCAAATGTCTCTTACTGGCACAA
>WNGP01009069.1_pt1 | contig 11955 bp, 9 predicted proteins | sample 5407671 | NCBI WGS metagenome assembly WNGP01 (sample SAMN13153381, study PRJNA577476) | soil metagenome | isolation source: 40 cm soil or saprolite under Garry oak tree replicate 2 | place: USA:California | collected 2016-06-15 | reverse complement strand
TCGCCAAGATGCCGCTGCTCGAGGTGATCCCGGGGGCGCGGACCGCGCCGCAGACGATCAGCACGGCGGTGGCGTTCGGCCGGCGGATGGGCAAGACGGTCATCGTCGTCCAGGACAGCCCAGGGTTCTGGGTGAACCGCATCCTCGCGCCGTACGCCAATGAGATCGGCCATCTGCTCGCGGAGGGCGCGTCGATCGAAGACATCGACAGCCTCGCGGTGCGGTTCGGATTTCCGGTGGGGCCGGTGACACTGCTCGACGAAGTCGGCCTCGACGTCGCCCTCAAAGTCGCGGCCGTGATGCAGGAGGCATACGGCGACCACATTCTGCCGGCGCCGGGCCCCGGCGTCGCCGCGCTCGTCAAAGAGGGCCGTCTGGGCCGGAAGTCGGGCCGCGGCTTTTACCTCTATAAGGGCGGGAAGAAGCGTGACGTGGACCAGAGCGTCTACGAGCTCCTCGGCGTCCATCCCAACGGCGGGCCTCGCCCTGCGGAAATCCTGCAGCGGCTCCTGCTCGGGATGGTCAACGAGGCCGCGCGCGCCCTGGGCGAAGGCGTCGTCAAAAACCCGCGCGACGGCGATATCGGGGCCATCTTCGGATTTGGCTTCCCGCCCTTCCGCGGCGGCCCGCTGCGGTACGCGGATGATCTGGGCGCCGAGCGGCTCGTCACGGATCTCGAGCGGCTCGCCGAGCGCTACGGTACCCGCTTCACCCCCAGTGAGGTGCTGCGGGAGCATGCCCGCGCCGGGACCAAGTTCTACCGCTGATGCTGCGCGCCGCTTTTCTGTGGCTGAGCGAGCAGCCGCGCATCTTTCGCTTCGTTCGCCGGAACGGGCTCGCCCGCACGCTGGCGTCGCGGTTTGTGGCCGGCGAGACGATCGACGAGGCCATCACGGCGCTCCACGACCTCAACACGAGCAACCTGTCCGCCTCCCTCGACCTCCTTGGCGAGTCGGTGCTGCACGCCGAGGAGGCGCAGCGCGCGTGCCGCGCGTATCTCGATCTCCTCGAGCGCATCCAGGCGGCGCAGGCCAATGCCAACGTCTCGGTCAAGCTCACGCAGATGGGGCTCGACATCGATGAGCAGCGATGTCTCGGCAACATGCGCGCGATCATCGGGAAGGCGAAGCAGTACGGCTCGTTCGTGCGGATCGACATGGAGCAGTCGAGCTATACCGCCAAAACGATCGCGCTCTTCAAGGACCTCCTGTACCCGGAGTTCGGCAATACGGTCGGGGTGGTGCTCCAGTCGTACTTGCGGCGCACCGCCGCTGACATGAGGACGATGATCGGCCTGGGCGCGCGGGTACGACTGTGCAAGGGCGCCTACCAGGAGCCGGAGGACGTGGCGTTTCCGGACAAACGCGACGTCGACGCCAACTTCATCGACTGCATGGAGCAGCTGATGGAGCGTGGCCACTACCCCGGGATTGCGACGCACGACATCAGAATCATCGACCACGCGAAAGCGTTCGCAAAACAGCGGCACATTCCGAGTGAGCGATTCGAGTTTCAGATGTTGTACGGCGTACGGCGCGATCTGCAGTACCGGTTGCGGCGGGAAGGCTACAACATGCGCGTGTACGTCCCGTTCGGTACGCACTGGTACCCGTACCTGATGCGTCGCCTCGCCGAGCGTCCCGCGAACATCGCGTTCATCACCACCAACATCCTGAAAGAGTGGACGACACGACGTTAGGCGGTTATCAGCAGGTGCACGGGCGTCCCCCGGCGTTTGGTGCCGCGGACGGCCAGGCCTATTCCGTGGCGACATTCGCCGATGATGCCGCGGAAAAGGGACGCTACGGTGCCGCGCTCCTGTTTGTGCGGTGGGACGAGGCAGCGCGCCCCGCGGGACATCTCGAGACCGATTATCTCGCCTTCGGCTCGACACCTGACGAGGCGCTGGCTCCGGTATTGGCATTGACGCTGGAGCAAGTGAAAGCGCATCTCGATCAATGCGTGGCGCGAGGCGGGTCATGAGTGCCACCAGCGGCGTCGTGCTCGCGCGCACGGCCGGAGGGTATCGGGTCCACACCGACGCCGGCGAAATCATCGCCACACTCCGCGGTAAGCTCAAGCACCAGGACTCGGATCGGGTCGTTCCCGGTGACGTGGTCGTGCTCGAGGGATCGACGATCGCCGAGATCCGGCCGCGCCGTTCGGTGCTCGCGCGTCGGGCGGCGCAGGGCAGCAGCGGCGCAGGGCCCCGGCGCGCTCAGCCGGTGGCGGCCAACGTGGATCAAGTGATTGTCGTAACCTCGGCCCGTGATCCCGAGCCGAGCCCTCGAATGATCGACCGGTTCCTGGTGATCGCTGAAGCGAACGGGCTTCCTGCGGCGGTGGTCCTCAACAAGATCGAGCTCGACCGCGCGATCGAGGAGACTCTGGCCCGCCGGTTCAAGACCGCCAGCTATCAACTGCTGGGAACGTCGGTGAAGGCGGATGAAGGCCTCCCCGCGCTGCGCGACTTGCTGCGCGGCAGGCACTCGGTCTTCACGGGCGCATCGGGCGCCGGGAAGTCGAGTCTGCTCAACGCCCTCGAGCCGGGGCTCAAGCTGCGGGTCGGCGCAATCAGCGAGAAGTGGCGGACCGGCAAGCACACCACGACGGCCGCAGAGCTGGTGCCTGTTGCCGGCGTTGGCTACGTCGTCGATACGCCTGGCCTCCGCGAAATCGGCGCCTGGGGCATCGATCCCAACGAGCTGGGCGCCTGCTTTCCGGAATTCCGCCCGTACCTCGATCAGTGCCGCTTCGACAACTGCCGGCACCTGACCGAGCCCGGCTGCGCGGTGCGCGCGGCCCCGCTGGGAGCGATCGATCCCGATCGCCTGGTGTCTTACGAGCGGATCTACGAAGAAGTCAGCGAGCCTTCCTGGTCCAGCGGCCGGCGTCGCGGGAGGTGACTTTGGCCATCACCTGCGCGAACGCGTCATCGAGGTCGATGTGCTGAGAATTGGCGATGCAGATCACCACGAACAGGATGTCCGCGAGCTCCATCGAGATCGATCCTGGCTGCTCATCGGCTTTCTTCGGCTTGGGGCCGAATTGGTGATTGACCTCGCGTGCCAGCTCGCCGACTTCCTCGGCGAGGCGCGCCACGTTCGCGAGCGGCGTGAAGTAACCCGCCTCGAACTGGCCCACCCACTGATCGACGGCATGTTGCGCCTCACGAAAGCTCATGGCTGACCTCGTCGCGCCCTTTCAGGGTGAGCGGTATGCGGCCGTGGACCGGCTCAGTGTTTTGATCGCGCCGCCGTACGACGTCATTGATCAGGCGGAGCGGGCTCGGTACGCGGGCGCCGACCGGGACAATATCGTGCACGTCATGTTGCCGGAAGCGCCGCCCGGGAAGCCGGAGGACGACCGCTACGGCGTCGCGGCGGAACGACTGGCGGCGTGGCGTCGCGCTGGCGTGCTGCGTCGCGACGCTCGGCCCGCGCTGTATGTCCTGGCGCAAGACTTCACGCTCCCCACGGGAGAGCGGCTCACGCGCCGCGGGGTCTTCGCCGCGGTCGCGGCCGAAGGCTACGAGCCCCGCCGCATTCGCCCGCACGAGAAAACGCACGCGGGGCCCAAGGCCGATCGTCTGGCGCTCATGCGCGCCACGGCGACCAACATCGAGTCCATCTTTCTGCTCGCACCCGATTCCGATCGCTCCCTCGCGAATGCAGTCGCGGCCGTGGCGCAGGGGAACCCGGATGCGACCGCCGAGCTCAACGGCGTGGGCATCCGGCTCTGGATGGTGCGCGACCCGTCCCGCTTCCCCCTTCCCCCCTCCCCGCTGTACATCGCGGGCGTGATCTTCGGCGCGGGCCGCGACCTGGAGCGTTTACTGCCGCGGTGGCGCGACTGGTTCGACGTGCAGCCGCTTGCGGCGGGCCGCGACCCGGTGACCACGCTGGCGTCGCTCGGCGTCGATCGCACCGCGTGCCTGGTGGCCGATCACGCGCGGGTGCTCGTGATGTTGCTCAAGCCCGGCGCGCTGCCGGACCGGGTGCCGAGCCTGGCGCAGAGCACCGCGGTGCGCGAGCTCGATGTCGCGCGCATCGAATCACTGGTCGTGAAGGAGATTCTCGGTGCCGGGACCTCGACACCCATCGTGCGCTACGTGGCGGATGCACAGGAAGCGCTGAACATGGTCCAGCATGGCGGCGCTGCGGTGAGTGTGTTGTTGAATCCCACGAAAGTAGAGCAGGTTTTTGCGGTGGCGGATGCCGGAGACGTCATGCCTCCGAAATCCACCTACTTCATTCCGAAGGTACCGAGTGGCCTAGTCTTGCGGCCCTTGTCGTAGCGCGGCGATTAACGCCTTGCAGAACTGCGGCAGGTCGGCCGGCGTGCGGGATGAGATGAGGTTGCCGTCGACAACAACCGCGCTGTCTTCCCAGACGACACCGGCATTCTCCATGTCGTCCTTGATGGCACGGACACTGGTCGCGTGCTTGCCCTTGAGAATCTTGGCCGAGATCGGCACCCAGCCCGCGTGGCAGATGAACGCCACCGGCTTCCCCGCCTGGTAGATCTCCCGCGTCAATCGCAGCACCGTGTCGGAGCGGCGCAGCTGATCGGGCGCAAAGCCGCCGGGGATCACCAGGGCGTCGAATTCCGAGGCTGCGACATGTTCCACGTTGGCATCGACTGTGACGGGATAGCCCCGCTTGCCGGCGTAGGTTTTCTCGCCCATCCCGGCAACGGTTGTGGACGCTCCTTCCTCTTCCAGGCGAATCTTGGGGTACCACAGCTCCAGGTCCTCGTACAACGGCGCCGCGAAAAAGAGTATGCGCTTGCCTTTGAGCGTCATGCGAGGAACCTATATCTTTCGCCTCCGTGAGGCCACGCCAACAGATTCTCGACAATCTCGACTCGGTCTACCGTGAGGCCTACGATCGGGCCAAGTCGCTGAAGGACGAGCGTCGTATGGCCGATCTCGATGCCGCCTACCAGCGCGAACAACTGTTGCTCGAAGTGTTGCTCGACATTCGCGACGGGATCAGCGGGTCACCGAAGCAAAAGCCGGCCGACTCGGGCGGCAGTCCCATGGCCGCTCTCGACACCATTCGCCGCATCACTCGACTCCGGTAGGAGGTCCGCCGTGCGTTCTGGGTACGTCGCTGCGCTAGCGCTGCTCGCCGCCTGTGGGTCCAAGGCCGACATCGTCATTCAAGGCGGGCCGGTCTGGACCGGTCTCTCAACCGGCCGCGGCCGGCCCGGCGCGGTCGCGACCCTAGGCGACAAGATCCTCGCGGTCGGCGACTCGGCCGAGATCGCTCGCTACGTTGGCCCCAAGACGCGAGTCCTTCAGGCCAACGGCGGCCTGATCATGCCGGGATTCGCCGATGGGCACACGCATTTTGTCGACGGCGGCTTTCAGCTCGCCTCCGTGAATCTGCGGGACGCGGCCACGCCCCAGGAATTCGTACGCCGGCTGAAGGAGTACGCCGCGCACCTGAAGCCTGGCGAATGGATTCTGGGCGGCGATTGGGATCACACCTTGTGGCGCGGCGCGCCATTGCCGCGGCATGACTGGATCGACTCGGTCACGCCGAATAACCCCGTCTTCCTCAGCCGCCTCGATGGGCACATGGCGTTGGCGAACGCGGCCGCGATGCGCGCGGCGAAGGTCACCAGCGCGACGCGCGCGCCCGTGGGCGGCGAAATGCCCCGCGATGCGCGCGGTGAGCCCACCGGCATTTTCAAAGACAATGCCGAAGGTCTGATCGACGCGGCCATCCCGGCGCCCTCCGCCGAGCAGGAAGACTCCGCCGTGGCGCGCGCGCTCGCGCATGCCGCATCGCTCGGCGTCACGGCAACCGGAAACATGTCGGCCTCCTGGGCCAATCTTGCCGCCTACAAGCGCATGGAGCGCGCCGGCCGGATGACCGTCCGGGTCTTTCTCTATCTCCCGATCGACCAGTGGCACGCCGTCGCCGATAGCGTCCGCAACGGGGCGGGCGACGATTGGGTGCGCATCGGCGGCGTGAAGGGATACATGGACGGCTCGGCGGGGTCGCGGACCGCGTTCTTCTTTGAGCCGTTTTCGGACTCAGCGGGATATTACGGGTTGATGCGTCAACCGGAAGCCGAGATGCGCGCGTGGGTCGGCGCGGCGGACTCCGCCGGTCTCCAGATCGCCGTGCACGCGATCGGGGATCGTGCCAACGCGATTATTCTCGCGATCTACGACAGCGTCGCGCATGCGCACGGCGCGCGCGACCGGCGCTTGCGCGTGGAGCACGCGCAGCATCTGCGTCCCCAGGAGATCCCCCTCTTTGGTCCCCGGCGCGTCGTGCCGTCGATGCAGCCCTACCACGCCATCGACGACGGCCGCTGGGTCGAGCAGCGCATCGGACCGGTGCGCATCAAGACGACGTACGCGTTCCGGACTTTGCTCGACACCGACGCGCCGCTCGCCTTCGGCTCCGACTGGACCGTCGCACCGCTCGATCCGATGCTCGGCGTGTACGCGGCCGTGACCCGGCGAACGCTGGACGACAAGAATCCGAGCGGCTGGGTGCCGGAACAGAAGATCACGGTGGGAGAAGCGTTGCGCGCCTACACCTACGGCAACGCGTGGGCGACGTTCAACGAGCAGAAATGGGGCACCCTCGCGGTGGGGCGCTTCGCGGACGTCGTGGTGCTGGATCGTGACCCGTTCGCCGTGCAGCCGGAGTCATTGGGGACGATCAAACCCCGCTTTACCATCGCGGGCGGGAAGGTAGTGTATCAAAAGCCCTAGAAACCGGATTCGAGGCTATTTTTCAAGCCCATGGCGACGCGTTCTCGTTCCGTGAATAAAGCGGCACCTGCTGCCCGGCCGGCGAAAGCAGGCGCTGTCCTTTCGAAGGCCGATCTGCTCGACATCTATCGGCTGATGCTTCTGTCGCGCCGTATCGACGACAAGGAGATTCAGCTCAAGCGTCAGAACAAGATCTTCTTTCAGATATCAGGGGCTGGCCACGAGGCCGTCCTGGTCGCCGCCGGGAAGGCGTTGCGGCCGTCGTACGACTGGTTCTATCCCTACTACCGCGACCGCGCCCTCTGTCTCACCCTCGGCATGACGCCCACCGAGATGTTTCTCTCGGCCGTGGGCGCCGCCGACGATCCGAACTCGGGTGGACGACAGATGCCGTCTCATTGGGGTCACAAGCAGCTCAATATCGTCAGCCAATCGAGCCCGACCGGCACCCAGTTCCTCCAGGCCGTCGGCTGCGCCGAAGCCTGGCTGCGCTACGACCGGATCGACGACCTCAAAGACAAGCCGGACCATAGCGACGAGGTGGTCTACTGCTCCGCCGGCGACGGCACGACGAGCGAAGGGGAATGGTGGGAGGCGTTGAACAGCGCCAGCAACCTCAAGCTGCCGGTGCTGTTTCTGATCGAGGACAACAAGTACGCGATCTCGGTGCCGATCGAGGTGCAGACGGCCGGCGGATCGGTCTCGAAGCTCGTCAGCAACTTCCCCAACCTGCATCTAGAAGAGGTCGACGGCTGCGACCCGATCGCGTCGTACGCGGCCCTCACGCGCGCGGCCGACTGGTGCCGCCAGCGAAAGGGCCCGGCACTCGTCCACGCCCACGTGACGCGTCCCTACTCCCACTCGCTGTCCGACGACGAGATCCTCTACAAGCCGCCGCGCGAGCGCGAGGAGGAAGCGAAGCGCGACCCGGTGACGAGATTCCCCAGGCAGTTACTCGACGAGGGTGTCGCGACCGAATCCGAGATCGAGGCGATCAAGGCCCAGGTCGAGGAGGAGATCCAGGTCGCCGCCGACATGGCGCTCGTGTCGCCGCAGCCCAAACCGGAAACGGCGCTCCAGTGGGTGTATTCGCCCGACGTCGATCCCACATCGGAGCAGTTCGACACCGAGGACGATCCGCATTTCACGGGCGAGCCCACGACGATGGTGGATCTGCTCAACGGCTGCATGAAGGACGAGATGACGCGCGATCCGCGTATCCTCGTCTTCGGCGAGGACGTCGCCGACGTCAGCCGCGTGCAGTACTTGAAGGAAGTGAAGGGCAAGGGCGGCGTCTTCAAGGTGACGTGGGGGCTGCAGCGCCAGTTCGGCGGCGACCGCGTCTACAACTCCCCCCTCGCCGAAGCCAACATCATTGGTCGAGCCGTCGGCCTCGCCACCCGGGGCCTCAAGCCCGTCGTGGAAATCCAGTTCTTCGACTACATCTGGCCGGCCTATCACCAGCTCCGCAACGAGCTCGCGACCATTCGCTGGCGTTCGAGCAACGCCTTCAGTGCGCCGGTCGTCGTGCGCGTGACCTACGGTGGCTACCTGAAAGGCGGCTCGGTCTATCACTCGCAGACGGGCGCCGTGGTCTTCACGTCCGTCCCGGGGCTCCGAGTCATCTGTCCGTCGACGGCCCTCGACGCCAACGGCCTGCTGCGCACCGCCATCCGCTGCGACGATCCCGTGCTGTTCCTCGAACACAAGCACCTCTACCGCCAGACCTACAACAAAGCCCCGAATCCCGGCCCCAACTTCATGATCCCGTTCGGCAAGGCGAAGGTCGTCCGGGAAGGAACGGGCTTGACCGTCGTGACGTACGGCGCGGTCGTGCAGCGCGCGCTCGTCGCCGCCAAGGAGCTCGACGAGAAGGACGGCGTCAGCGTCGAGGTGATCGATCTGCGCTCGCTGTCGCCGGTGGATTGGGAAACGATCGAGACGTCGGTCCGGAAGACGAACAAGGTGATCGTCGCGTACGAAGACGCCCTCTCCTGGGGCTACGGCGCCGAGATCGCCGCCCGGATCGCCGATCAATGCTTCCCGTGGCTCGACGCGCCGGTCAAGCGCGTCGCCTCCACCGACACCTTCGTCGGGTACGCGCCCACCCTCGAGGACTACATCCTGCCACAGGTGGAGGATCTCGCGCAGGCGATGCGTGAGCTGCATGCGTTCTAAGGCGGCCCTCCTCTACAGCATCCTCTTCTTTCTCTCGGGCGCGACCGGCCTGGTGTACGAGCTGCTGTGGGTCCGCGTCCTCTATCAATCGTTCGGCTCGACAATTCAATCCGTCACAACCGTCGTCGCGGCGTATATGGGCGGCCTCGGTCTGGGCGCCTGGCTGTTCGGCCGGATCACCGACCGCTCGCCACGGCCCGCCGTGCTGTACGGCAAGCTCGAGATCGCCATTGGGGTGTTCGGCATCATCTCGCCGCTCGTGCTCGGTCTCGCGCATTGGATCTACCTCGGCACCGCCGGTGCTCTTGGGCTCGGCAGCGCCGCCAGCGTGGCGCTGCGGTTTGGACTCGCCGCGCTGGTCCTGCTGATTCCCACCACGCTCATGGGTGGGACGCTGCCGGTGCTGACGCGAGCACTGATGGGCGACGATCGAGGCTTGCTCAAGCCATCGCTCGGACGCCTGTATGGCTTGAACACGCTCGGCGCGATGATCGGGACGGCCCTCGCCGGATTTGTCTTGATCGAGCTGGTAGGTGTGCGCGCTTCGCTGTGGACGACCGCCGCGATCAACCTGGCGATCGGTGCCGCGGCGATCGTACTGGGTCGCGAGCAGAGCTTGGCTGACCCCAGGCGCAAGCCCGGGGAGGGCCAAGGCCTGCCCACCCCCCGCGACCACCTCCACAACCTCGCTCTCATTCTGCTGGCCCTCACCGCCTTCGCGTCACTCCTCGACGAAATCGCCTGGACTCGAGTGCTGATCATGGTCGTCGGCGGGTCGACCTACGCGTTTACGCTGATTCTGCTGGTGTTTCTCCTGGGCATCGGCCTGGGCAGCATCATCGTTGCTCGGCGCAGTGCTCCGCGCCTGGATACCGCCGTCAACGCGGCGCTCGCCCAGGGGATCACCGGAATCGGTGCCGCGCTGCTGTTCGTGTTCTTTGGATTCCTGCCGTCCTACATCATCGCGGTGTTCCAGATCGCGGACCTGAGCGCCGCTGCGCGGCTTTTCCTGATGGGCGTCGCCGTCGGCGCGGTAGTGCTCATCCCGGCGATTGGAATGGGCATGACGTTCCCCTTGCTCACCGACCTCACGGCTCGCGAGCGTGAGGCCCGCGGGGCGGACGTCGGTGCTGCCTACGCGCTCAACACGCTTGGCAGCATCCTCGGCGCCGTGTTGACCGGCTTTGTGCTCATCGTGGCGCTGGGAACACAGACAACGCTGCGCCTCGGACTCATCGTCAACGGCATCGCCGCGCTGGCGCTCGCGGTGCTCGCCTCACGCGGCATCGCGGAGGGCTCGGCGGAAGACCGGCGGATCCGCGCGCGCGTGCTGACGGCGGGAGGTCTCGGCACCGTGGCGCTGCTCGCGGCCGTAGCCGCCCCCGGCTGGAGCACGCGCCTCATCGACCTGGGGCCCACGATCTACGCGCGCCAGCCCATGGATCAGGCAGCGCGGCGGCGGTTCCTCGAACACCGCGGCGTGCGGCAGCTCGCCTTCCGTGAAGGGCCGAACGCGACCGTCAGCGTGTGGGAGGGCGAGACCGGGCGGTCGCTGCGTGTCAACGGAAAAGTCGATGCGTCCGATCGCGGCGACATGGACACGCAGATCATGATCGGCCTGGCCCCGATCATCGCGCATCCTGGCGCGACATCCGCGTTCTTGATCGGCCAGGGTACCGGCGTGACGACGCGCGTGCTCGCGAGCGTGCCCGGCATGACTCGCGTGAAGGTGGTGGAGATCGAGCCCGCCGTCCTCGCGATGGACAGCCTCTTTCACGCGGTCAACGACCGCGTCCTTTCCCGCCCCAACGTACACGTGGTCGTGGACGACGCGCGCAGCGCCCTGCAGCTCGATCGCGAGCGCTACGATGTGATCGTGTCCGAGCCCTCCAATCCGTGGATCGCGGGCATCGCGACGCTGTACACGCCGGAGTTTTTCCGCATCGCAAAGGCGCGGCTCGCCGATGATGGCGTGTTCTGCCAATGGATCCAGCTGTACCAGCTGCCGCTCCCCATTGTCGCCGGCATCGTGCGCTCCCTGCACCAGGTGTTCCCCCATGTGAACGTGTGGTTCGGCGGCACCGCCGACCTGGTGGTCCTGGCGTCGTCCCGCCCGATCACTTACGACCGGACGTGGCTTGCGCAACTCATCGGTCCAGGCGGCCAGCTTCAGGCGCTGAGCAGAGAATGGCTCAGCATCGACGCGCCGGACCAATATTTTGGCCGGCAGCTGCTGGGTGACTCGGGAGTTGCGCATCTCATCGCCCGTGCGACCTTCGGGCACAGCGACGACCGGCCTCGCCTCGAATTCGTCGCGGCCCGCCGCTTTCTCGATCCCGGCGCGGCGGCGAACGCCGTGTTCGACTCGCTCGTGCAACTCGGGACCCGCGAAACCGGGGCGTCTCCCTTCACGCTCTTACGGATTCTCGCGGCGCGCCGCAGCGACGCCGGCCTGCTGCCCTATCTCGACGCGGCGCGGCGCGCCCAGCCCGACGAAGCGGAGTGGAGCGTGCGCACCGCCGGAGTTCGGCTGGCACTCGGCGACACGGCGCAAGCCGATTCGCTGCTCGGCGTGGCGATGGCTCGGCATGCTGGAGCGGACGCACTCCAGATGCGTGCCCTGCTCGCCGCCGCGCGCAGCAAGCCGTTCGCTGCGTCCGCCTTGCGAGACGCACTGGCCGCCGGCGCCGACACCGCCCAGATACGCGCCGCGATGTCGTTGCTGGCCGTTCGGGGATCCCGCTGGGCCGAAGCCGCGTCTCAAGCGGACGGCGCCTTGGCCGCGGCGCAGGGGACCTTTCGCCATCCGTTCCCCGGCGAATTCCTGTCGCAGGCCCTCGGGCAGATCGCGTTGGACGCGCCGGCACAGCTTGCGGACAGCGTACTGCGCTACGCAGCGGCGCGGCGCCGGGGGTCGGCCCGCTATCTCGAATTGGCGGCGGTTGCGGCACTCCGGGCGGGCCGGTGTGAAGATGCAGCCGCAGGTTTCGTGGAGCTACTCGAGTTCGCGCTGCAGCGGGAGAACGGCCCTGCCCTGG
>WNGP01004225.1_pt1 | contig 11965 bp, 10 predicted proteins | sample 5407671 | NCBI WGS metagenome assembly WNGP01 (sample SAMN13153381, study PRJNA577476) | soil metagenome | isolation source: 40 cm soil or saprolite under Garry oak tree replicate 2 | place: USA:California | collected 2016-06-15 | reverse complement strand
CGAGCGTGCCGCCAAGTTCGCTAACGACGAGCGTCCTGACGATCTGCAGGCCCAGGCTGGTCGTCGACTCCAGATCGAACCCGTCAGGAATCCCGGTGCCGTTGTCGCAGACCGTGACGGTGAGCCGGTCTCTGGTTCGGTCGGCAGTCACCTCGAGGGTCCCCGTGGCCGGGCCGCCCGGCAGCGCCAGTCCATGCTGGACGGCATTGTGGATTAGCTCGTTGAGCACGAGAGCGAGCGGCGTGGCCAGGGCCGAGGACAGCATGCCGAACTTCCCGACGAGAACCGGCGTGAACCTGGCCTCAGGCGCGGAAAGCTCTCCGGCGGTCGCGGCGATCTGCCGCGCGATGTCATCGAACTCGACGACCTCGGCGGTCGCGTGCGACAAGGTCTCGTGCACGAGGGCGATCGAGCCGACCCGCCTGACCGCCTCCTGGAGCGCGTCGGAGGCCTCCGACGCTCGCATCCGGCGCGCCTGGAGCCGCAGCAGCGCGGCGACGGTCTGCAGGTTGTTCTTGACCCGGTGATGGATCTCCCTGATCGTGGCATCCTTGGTGATCAGCTCGCGCTCTCTGTGCCGCAGCTCAGTCACGTCCCTGAGCAGGATCAGCGCCCCGGCGCGGGCGTCATTCACGGTCAGCGGGATGGACCGGATCTGGACCACGGAACCATTCGCCTCGATCTCGATCTCCAGGTGCGCCCGCCCGCTCGCGACGAGCATCAGCGAGTCGTCCCGCGGCATGGAGCTCGCGCACAGCCGGGCAGTCAGCCGCCCAAGCTCGCTCCCGGCCAGGTCGGCGGTCAGGCCCAGGCGGCGGTAGGCGGACAGCGCGTTCGGGCTGGCGTAGGTCACCTTCCCCGACCGGCTGAGCCGCAACATCCCGTCGTTCACCCGCGGCGAGTGCAGGTTCGCCGGGCCGCTGGCCGGGCCGGGAAAAAGCCCAGCCGGGATCATCTGGGCAAGATCGTCGGCCGCGTTGAGGTAGGCCAGGTCCATCCGGCTCGGCGTCCGCGCCGACTCCAGGTTGGTCGAGCGCTCGATCACCGCGATCACCTGGCCGTTCCGGCCGACCGGGATGGTCTCGTGCCTGACCGGCACGCCGCGCCGCCACTCCGGATCACCCTCCCGGCAGATCCGGCCCTCCGCGACGGCCGTCGCGAGCAACGGCTGCTCACTGGCCGCCCGGACCGAGCCGACGATGTCATGCGGCAGCGCCGTCGGCGCGGTGGTCGGCCGCACCTGCGCGAGCGCGATCCAGGACTGCTCGGCCGACAGCGGTGCCCAGAGCGTCAGGTCGGCGAACGACAGGTCGGCGAGCAGTTCCCAGTCCGATACCAAGGAGTGCAGCCACTCGAGGTCCACGGACGCGATCTGCGCCCGGCGGGCCAGGTCATTCATGGTGGGCACACAGCCATCATCGCACCGGCTCACCGCCGCCCGGGTCCCGGCGGCGGCGCGGCAACTCTGCCCCGCGGCTCTGCGGTGACTGCCTGGTAACGTCGCCGCCATGGCTACGGACCAGCAGGCGGTCACGCATGGCGGCGCGCAGGCGGTGGCCGCCGCTCGCGCCCACGGCGCGCAGACGATGTTCACGCTCTCGGGCGGACACGTGTTCCCGGTCTACGACGGCGCCGTCAAGGCCGATCCGCCGATGCCGATACTCGATGTCAGGCACGAGCAGACGGCGGTCTTCGCCGCGGAAGCCACCGCCCGCCTGACCAGGACCCCCGGGTTCGCGGTGCTGACCGCCGGCCCCGGCGTCACCAACGGCATCAGCGCGATCACGACCGCCCACTTCAACGGCTCCAGTGTGGTCGTGCTCGGGGGCCGCGCGCCCGACTACCGCTGGGGCTCGGGCAGCCTGCAGGAGCTCGACCATCCGGCGCTGCTCGGCCCGATCACCAAGCGCGCCTGGACCGAGCACAGCTCGGACAAGGTCGGCCAGGCGGTCAGCGAGGCGTTCGATCTCGCCGCCGCCAGGCACCGCGGCCCGGTATTTCTCGACGTCAGCCTGGAAGCGCTGTTCGGCTCGCCGCAGCCTGGCCCGCCGGTGACCGCCACCTCTCCGGCCGGGCCGCATTCCCCGGCCGGACCGGAGTCCCCGGCCGGACCGGCCGGACCGGCCGGCCAGGCGCCAGATCCCGGTCACGTCGCGCGGATCGTCGCGCTGCTTTCCGCCGCCGCCCGGCCGGTGCTGGTGCTCGGCTCGGACGTCTGGCTCGACGGCGCCGAGACCGCCGCCCGGGCAGCCGCCGAGGAACTGCGGCTCCCGGTCGTCACGAACGGTCAGGGCCGCGGGATACTCCCGGCCGGCCACGACCTGCTCGTCACCCGGGCCCGGTCGCTGGCCTTCGGCGAGGCCGACCTGGTGATCGTCGCCGGGACTCCGCTGGACTTCCGGCTCGGCTACGGCGAGTACGGCGGCAAGAACGGAACGGCGCCCGCGGACGTGGTGCACGTCGCCGACGCGCCCGGCCAGATCGCGGCGCACCGACCGCTCGCGGCATCGGCCGCCGGCGACCTGACGGCCCTCTTCGCCGGGCTGGTCAGCCAGGCCCAGCGCGCCGGCCTGACCCGGCCGTGGACGAAGGACTGGCTGCCCAGGCTGGCCGGGGAGCGCCAGTCGGCGATGGCGGCGGACGCCCGGCTGCTGGCCGGCGACGCGTTCCCGATCCACCCGATGCGGATTTACGGCGAACTGGCTCCGCTGCTCGAGCCGGACGCGGTCGTCATCGGCGACGGCGGCGACTTCGTCAGCTACGCGGGCAAGTACATCGAGCCCCGGCAGCCGGGGGGCTGGCTGGATCCCGGGCCGTACGGCTGCCTGGGCACCGGCCTCGGCTACGCGATCGCGGCCAGGATCGCCCGGCCGTCGGCCCAGGTGGTGCTGCTGCTCGGAGACGGAGCGGCCGGGTTCTCGCTGATGGACGCCGACACGCTGGTCAGGCACCGGCTCCCGGTCGTGATGATCTGCGGCAACAACGGCATCTGGGGCCTGGAGAAGCATCCGATGCAGGCGCTGTACGGCTACGACGTCGCCGCCGACCTGCAGCCGCAGTGCCGGTACGACCAGGTGGTCACGGCGCTCGGCGGCGCCGGGGAGCTGGTGACCAGGCCAGAGGAGATCGCGCCCGCGCTGCGGCGCGCCTTCGGCGCGGGCGTGCCCTACCTGGTCAACATCGCCACCGATCCGTCGATCGCCTACCCGCGCTCGACTACCGGCGTCTGAGGCCTGACCGACGCCCGCTATCTGCTGGCCTACCCGCTGGGCTGTCCTCGGGGCGGCCCGGCGGCCCGGGCCCGGGCCAGGAAACGGTCCGCGTCGACCAGGACCCGTTCCGCCGTGCCCGCGCCGACCACCGCCTCGTCGTCGCCGTCGTCGTCGCCCGGCCCGTATGCGATGAACATGAAGACCAGCCGGCGGCCGTCGATCTCGGTCAGCTCGGCTTCGACCTCGAGCGGGGTCCCGATCCGGCTCGGCCGCTTGTGCTCGAGGGAGACCGCGGTCCCGACGGTCGTCTGCCCGGCCGCGAGCTGCGGCGCCACCGCGGCAACGCAAGCGGCCTCGGCCAGTGCCAGCAGCCTGGGGGTTCCGAGCACCGGCAGGTCGCCGCTGCCCAGTGCCGCGGCCGTGTCCGCCTCGGTAACCTCGGCCGTGATCGTGGCGCGCAGCCCGACCGCGACGCCGCCGCGCCCCGGCTGGCCCTCCTGGCCGCCCCCGCCCTGACCGCCCCCGCCCTGGCCGCCCGGGCCGCCGGCCGGGCCCGGGCCGTCGGCGGCGCTCATTCGATGACGGCGATCAGGTCGCCCTCCTGGATCACGTCACCCTCGGCGACGGCCAGCCTGGCGAGCGTGCCCGCGCCCTCGGCGAGCACCGGGATCTCCATCTTCATCGACTCCAGTATCACCAGCGTGTCGCCGTCGGCTACGGCGGCTCCCTCGGCGGCGACGACCTTCCATACGTTCGCGACCATCTCCGCGCGGATCTCGGTCACGCGCACCTCCCTGTTCCGGAGTCAATCATCACCGCGCCCGGCCGGTGACCGGGCCCGCGCGCCCGCATGGGCTGGCCATCATCATCGTGCCTGCCGGCCCATTACGGGCGCAGTCGGCTCACCACCGACGTGTCATAGTCTCCGGTAACGAACTCGGTCGATCTCAGCAGGTCGGCATGAAAGGGAAGATTGGTCTTCGGGCCGGTCACCACGAACGTCCCGAGCGCCTTCCTGGCGCGGTCCAGCGCCTGCTCCCGGTCCGCGCCGTGGGTGATGAGCTTGGCGAGCAGCGGGTCGTAGTGCGGAGTGACGACGTTCCCCGCGGCATAACCCGCGTCGACCCGCACGCCGGCGCCGGACGGCTCGTCCCACCGCGTGATCGTGCCGGGGCTGGGCAGGAACCTGACCGGGTCCTCCGCGTAGACCCTCAGTTCCAGGGAATGCCCCTTTGGCTCAACAGCTCCCACGTCGAAACTCACGTCCGCGCCGTCGGCTATGAGCAGTTGCTGCTCGACCAGATCGATTCCGGTAACCATCTCGGTGACCGGATGCTCGACCTGCAGCCGGGTATTCATCTCGAGGAACACGAACTCGCCGGTCTGGCTGTCCACCAGGCACTCGACCGTGCCCGCGCCCCGGTAACCCACCGCCTCGCCCGCCCTGACCGCCGCGGCGAACATCCGCTCGCGCAGCTCGGGACCGACGCCGGGGGACGGTGTCTCCTCGGCGAGCTTCTGGTGCCGGCGCTGCGCCGAGCAGTCCCGCTCGCCGAGGGCGATCACGCGGCCGTCGGCCAGCCCGAGAATCTGGATCTCGACGTGCCTGGCGCGGGTGATGTAGCGCTCGACCAGGATCGACGGGTCGCCGAAGAACCGCTCGGCGCGCGAGCTCGCCGTCTCGAACCCGGCGCGAGTCTGGTCGTCGTCGGCGGCGATGGTCATGCCGATGCCGCCGCCGCCCGCCGCCGCCTTGATCATGACCGGGTAGCCGATCCGCGTGGCGTGCCCGACGGCGTCGTCGGCGTCCCTGACCGGCTCCGCGCTGCCGCGCGCGACCGGGACGCCCACGTCCGCCATCATGTTGCGCGCCCCGATCTTGTCGCCCATCTGCTCGATCGCGTGAGGCGGCGGGCCGACCCAGGTGAGCCCGGCGTCGATGACCCGCCGGGCGAAGCCCGCGTTCTCGGCCAGGAAGCCGTATCCGGGGTGGATTGCCCGCGCGCCGGTGCGCGCCGCCGCGGCGAGAATCGCGCCGGCGTTCAGGTAGCTGCGCGCGGCCTGGGCCGGGCCGATCGGGACGGCCTCGTCGGACTCGGCCACGAACGGCAGGTCAGCGTCGGCCTCGGAGTAGACCGTGATCACCTTGATGCCCAGGCGCCGCGCGGTCCTGGCCACCCGGCGCGCGATCTCGCCCCTGTTCGCGATCAACACTGATTCCGGCACGCGGGGCAGCATACCGGCAGGCCGCAGGGCGCGACCGCACCGCGGTCCTGGCCGACCACGGCCGGTCCGGGCCCGGCCCGGACGGGCCGGCCTACATCCGGGTGACCGGCAGCCGGTCGGTGACGGTGGCGAGCGCGGCGACCACCTGCTGGTCGTACTCGGTGTTCAGTGCGAGCCTCAGCCGGTCGATCGCCGCGGCGCTCCTGTCCCGGTCGGCGGATCCGCTCACCAGGTCGTCGTACGCGTTAGCCGCGCGGATCACCTTGCTGCCGAGCGGCGGGGTCCGCAGGCCGCCGGACGCGGGCAGCCACTGCCAGCGGACAAGCTCGGCCGCCGTGTCGAGCACCCCGGTCTGCTTGATCACCTCGGCGCCGAACTCGGCAATCCGGCGCGCTTCGGCGGGCGAGACCAGCAGCGTCGCCCCACCGGGTATCGGCTCGACCAGCGAGAGCTGGCCGATGTCGTGCATCAGCGCCGCGTACTCCAGGTCGAGCAGATCGGGCTCCGGCATGCCGAGCTCGCGGCCGATCGCGAGCGCGAGCCGGCTCACCCGCCAGGAGTGCCCGCTCTCGACGTAGCCGCCGACCTCGGTGACCTGGGCCAGTGCCCGGACCGTCTGCAGGTACGTCAGGAGGATGCCGGCGTACCTGCGGAACGCGAACTGGATGACGAGCAGCGGGCCGGCGAACACCGCCAGCTCGGCGATCCCCATGACCTCAGCGCCGAACACCGTGATGATGGCCGACACGCCAACCGCGAGGCCGAGCCGCGACTGCACCCGCAGCTCGTCCGAGAGCGTGACCGAGTACCTGGCCCGCAGGTCGTCGGCCCGGATGATCGCCGAGATCACGGTCTCGACCAGCCAGCCGAGCGCGGCCAGGACCGCCATCGTGACGAAGGCGAGCCACGGCATGTCGAGCAGGTGCTTGACGAGCGGGTGGAAAATGAACGCGACGCAGGCCACGGCCACGAGCCGCGCCGACATGCCGGTGATCCCGGCCCGGCGGCCGGCCGCGATGTGCGGCAGCGAGCCGAGCACCATGCCGACCGCCGCGACCAGCACAACCTGGAGCGGCGGCGCGCCGTACACCGGGAGCTCGTGCGGCGGCCCGGCGATCCTGAGCACCATCGCGTAGGACAGCGCGGCCGACATCGCGATCGGGGCGGCCTCCCGGCCGCCGGGCAGCGCCAGCCTGAGCAGCTCGCCGAACGCGATGTACAGGCCGAACGCGATCGCGACGGGGCGCGTGCCGTGGGCGATATGCACGACCGCCGTGCGCGTCACCGCCACGATGACCAGGGTCGACGTCACCGACAGCAGCGCCAGCCTGCCGGTGTCGACCGTCTGCCAGGCCAGCCAGCGCTGCTCGGCCGCCCGGACCGTCATGTGGTCAGCCTTTCCTCGTCGCTCGTTCCGCGCTCCCGGGTCCAGGCGACGCCGCGCCCCTGCGGCTCGCTCATATGGTCTCCACGACGCGCAGCGGCGCGATCGGGTCGTCATGGTCCTGGGAGGTGAGGATCTCGTGGCTGCGCGGCTGGGCCGGCTCCTGCAGCTCCCAGCCGTCCTGGTCCAGCGCGGTGACGAAGGCGTCGACGAACTTCGGGTCGAACTGGGTTCCCGCGCCCCTGCGCAGCTCGGCTATCGCGTCCGAGATCCTGGTCGCCTTGCGGTAGGCACGGGTGGAGGTCATCGAGTCGAACGCGTCGGCAACCGCGATGATCCGCGCGAACTCGGGGATCTCGTGGCCGGCGAAGCCCATCGGGTAGCCGCGGCCGTCCATCCGCTCGTGGTGGTGCATGATCCCGGTCAGCGCCTCGTTCAGGAACCCGATCTCCCTGACGATCTCCAGGCCGCGCATCGGATGAAGCTGGATGGCGGCGAACTCCTCCTCGGTCAGCTTCCCCTCCTTCTGCAGCACCCTGGTCGGCACGCCGAGCTTCCCGACGTCGTGCAGCATCCCGGCGAACCGCACCGCCTCCGCGCGGTCGCTGCGCATCCCGATCTGGCGCGCGATCATCCCGGCGCCGCGGGAAACCCGCTCGCTGTGCCCGCGGGTGTAGAAGTCCTTGGTCTCCACCGCCTGGCACAGCGCGCGCAGCGTGGCCGCGTGGGCCCGCTGCTGCTCGGCGAACTGGCCCATCGCCCACCGTGCCACGTACAGCGGCACCAGCACGATCGCGGGGGCGAACGGCCCGAACACCGCCCACAGCGCCGCGATGACGAGCCCGAGCGCGGCGAGCCCGACGTCGGCGGCGAGAAGCAGCGGCAGCCCCCAGGGCGCCGCCTGCCGCGTGGTCGCCCGGCTGTGCCGGTCGAGCAGCAGCATCCCCCAGAGCAGGCCGTGGTTCACCAGCACGTGCACGATCGCCGCGACGGCAAATGGCTGAAGCGACATCTCGAACGAGCTGGTGACGCGCGGCGTCAGGTGCTCACCGAACAGCACCAGGTGCAAGTAGTCAGGCTGCAAGTGGTCAGGCCGGATAAACGACTGCCCGTGCAGCGCCTGGAAGGTCAGGCCCGCGGCGTAGCCGGCCAGCGCGTACATCGCGCCGTTGAACAGCCGCTCGACCAGTTGCACCCGGCGGTGGACGCTCACCACCGCGACGGCTCCGACCATGGCGGCGCCGATGCCGCCGCGGTGGCCGAGCAGCACGACCGCGGCGAGCGTCGCCGCCGAGCTCGGCGACCAGGCCCACTGCCGGGCGCCGAGCACGATCGGGGTCGAGTCACAGACCAGGAACAGCAGGGCCAGCGTGGCGCAGATTACCCAGAACCCGGCGGGTGCGGCGCCGACCGGAACGTGGGCAAGAACGGCGACCGCCGCCGACACAACGGCGGCGATATAGAGCCAGGTGGTCAAGGAAAGCCTGCCCATATCCTCCCCGCCGCCTCGCAGCATGCTCTTTCCGCGACTCAGAGTAACGCCATCGAGGCGTTCAGCGTCGGACTCCTGTGCATTGCCAGCAGATCAGCGTGTAAGCGACTCTCGAATTGGCAGAACTGGCGTCGGCCGCTGGCGAACATGTGTCCGGGAAGAAGACAGATGCGCCGTCGGTGTCCGTGTAACAGCCCTGCGGCGAACAGATCGGCGGGCGAACATCGGTGCCACATCGATGTCGCCGACGACGCGGCGGCGGGAACATCGGTGCCACATCGATGGTCGCCGGCGAACATCGGTGCCACATCGATGTCGTCTGTGGAGCGCTCCCGGGAACATCGATGTGGCACCGATGTTCCCGGGAGCGACAGCGGGAGTTCAGGGGTTGTTGCCGCGGGAGCCGGCGGGCCGGGTCGTGCTAGCCGGACTCGATCTGTGCGCGGACGGCCTCGATCCTGATCATGACCTTCTCCCGCAGGTCGGCGGGAACCTGCTCGTGGCCGCAGTGCCGGTGCACGAGCCGTTTGACGACCTCTTCCAGGCCGAACTCGCGCAGGCACGGCCCGCACTCGTCGAGGTGGACCTTGACCTTGGCGTAGGAGACCTGGTCCATCTCGCCGTCCAGGTAGCTGTAGACCCGGTCGAGGACCTCGCTACACGGCACCTCGTGTGGGTTTCCGCAGCTCATGACGCCTCCGCCCCAGGCGCTTTGGCCGATGATGACTGCTGCGACGCCGAGGCGGCCATGCCAAAGTCTGCCGCGTAGTCCTGCAGCATCTCGCGTAGCTGCCGGCGACCACGGTGGAGTCGCGACATGACCGTCCCTATCGGGGTTCCCATGATGTCGGCGATCTCCTTGTAGGCGAATCCTTCGACATCTGCCAGGTATACCGCGATCCTGAACTCTTCGGGGAGCGCCTGGAGAGCCTGCTTCACGTCGGAGTCAGGCAGCCCCTCGAGCGCCTCGGCCTCGGCCGACTTCAGCCCCGACGAGGTGTGCGACGCGGCCCGGGCAAGCTGCCAGTCCTCGACTTCCTCGGTGCCCGACCGCTGCGGCTCGCGCTGGCGCTTGCGGTACGTGTTGATGAAGGTGTTCGTGAGGATGCGGAACAGCCACGCCTTGAGGTTCGTGCCGTCCTGGTACTGGTGGAACGAACCGTACGCCTTGGCAAATGTCTCCTGCACCAGGTCCTCGGCATCGGCCGGGTTGCGGGTCATCCGCATTGCCGCCGCGTACAACTGATCCAGGTACGGCAACACATCACGCTCGAAACGCTCGTTGCGCCCCTCGGGTGTCTCAGCTACCGGACCCACCCCCTCCGCCGTGCGTGGCTGGCTCCGGCTAGCCTGCCAGCCGCCTCGGGCGGAGAATACCGCGCCGGGTGCGTGCGCGGACCGCACGGCTACCCGAATATCACCGGACCGGGACCTGACCGTGTCCGGGGGTGCGGCAGCGTACCCGCAATTACCAGCTATGCGCACGGGCGTTGCAACACGTCAGCGCCCGCCTTCATTCCGCCGGCCAGCCGTCGGCCGACCGGCGGAACCGCGGGCCGGAACTCAGCGCCGCATTCTGTCCCTCTTTGCCTGACATGCCAGGCATCGAGCCGCCTCTGGCTTGACCTCCAGTCTGCCCTCGGGCACCGGCTTGCCGCAGTCGACGCAGACCCCGTAGCTGCCGTTATCCAGCCTGACCAGCGCGTCGAGCACCAGCAGCCGACGGGCCTTGGCCGCCGCGAGCACCGCCTCCGCGCGGTCGGACTCGGCCAGGTTGGTTCCCGCGTCGGCGGGGTCCTGGGGGTAGTCGGCGACGAGCGGGTGCTGCTGATGAGCCCCGTTCAGCACGGCGATCGACCGGTCAAGCTCGTCACGAACGTCCTCAAGGCGCTTGCGAGCCGCTGTGATATCCAATCGGCCCACACCTCCCGTGCCACTCCGCTCTGCCAGCAAGACCTCAGGCATCGCTCCTACCTCCTGACCCCGGCAACACCGGCTCAGCTTCCTTCACAAGCTCGGGCCCGTTGTTGCGGACCGAGTTGACCGCGAGCGATACCGGATACGACATCAGCCCGTACGCTGCGGCGGGCGCGAGCAGCGCCCGCACATCGGCCGCGTCGGTGTTCGCCGGATCGAGCCAGTCCCCCCAGGCGGCGCGGTCGATCACCATGGGCATCCGGTCGTGAATCTCGCCCAGCTCGTCGGGCGCCGTCGTCGTGATCACGGCCGCTGTCCAGAGCCAGGCAGCGGGATCGCCTTCGGGGAGCGAGCGGTCCCGCCACAGCTCGTAGATGCCGGCGAAGGCGAGCGGGCCGTGATCCGGCCGGCAGATGAAGTACGGCTGCTTGGGTCCCTTCGTGCCGGCCGGAAGCTGCTGCCATTCGTAGTACCCGTCGGCCGGCAGAAGGCACCGCCGCCGTGCGAACGCATTCCTGAACGCGGGCTTCTCGCTGACCGTCTCGGCCCGCGCGTTGATCATCCGGCTGCCGATCGAGATGTCCTTGGCCCAGGACGGGACCAGCCCCCAGCGCACCACCCGCAGCTCGCGGACCGGTCCAGACCCGTTCTCCCCCCGGGGATCACGTTCCGCGCGCGGCGCCCGGGTCGTGACCGCGTACACCGGCTTGGTCGGCGCCACGTTGTAGTCCGGCGCGAGCGGCTTGTCGACGCGGTCGCGCTGCACGTCGAACTCCTCGAGGAGCTCGATGCGCGAGCGCGCTGACGCGTACCGGCCGCACACTGTGACCCACCTTCGCTGCGTCGTCGAGACCGGGGGGCGGCGTCCCGGCTGCGCCGAGGTGCCGTCGTCTGGCTGCCGTTGGGTTCCCAGCTTCGAGCCGGGATCACCAGGAAAGACCTCGCTGGATGAACAACGGATTGACGCTGTTCATAGCCAGGTCTGCGGCTCGCCAAACCTCGGTAAACTCGCGGTCTGCCCCGCGCCCCCCGGCTGCATGGCACTTCCATCATCGAAATGCCGGATGAGTGGCACACCCAGCGATCGGCCCGCCCCGTTCGGCACGGGACATAAGCCTCTAACAGCTCTAAAGACCGCGCGCCGCTCGCCCGGGCAAGCTGACGATCGCGCGGGCACCCAGCGCGGACCGGGCGCCAGCAAATAACCTTGCTGGTATGGTCAGCGATCCGCCGGGCGGGCACCCGGGCAGCCAGGAAACGCCGAGCGACTGGCTGGTGCCGCGCGCGCCAGGACCGGTCCGCGCGCTGGTGCAGCTTCCCGGCTCGAAGTCGATGACGAACCGGGCGCTGATCCTCGCCGCGCTCGCGGACCGCCCGACCCTGATCAGCGGCCCGCTGGTGGCTCGGGACACCATGCTGATGGTCGACGCGCTCCGCGCGCTCGGCTGCCGGATCGAGGAGTCGCCGGGGGCGTGGCAGGTCGAGCCCGCCGCGCTCGGACACGCTCACCGCCGCCCCCGCGGCCAACCCCGCGGCCAGCCCCGCAGCCAACCGCCGCCGCCGGGACCGGGTATCGACATCGACGTCGGCAACGCCGGAACGGTACTGCGGTTCCTCCCGCCCGTCGCCGCTCTCACCTGCGCGGACGTGAGGTTCACCGGCGATCCGAGGGTCTCGCACCGGCCGGTCGGGCCGCTGCTCGCAGCCCTGCGCGAGCTCGGCGCGGCGATCTCC
>WNGP01004224.1_pt1 | contig 11966 bp, 17 predicted proteins | sample 5407671 | NCBI WGS metagenome assembly WNGP01 (sample SAMN13153381, study PRJNA577476) | soil metagenome | isolation source: 40 cm soil or saprolite under Garry oak tree replicate 2 | place: USA:California | collected 2016-06-15 | reverse complement strand
GAACAGTCTGATAATGGAAGGAGTGGAGTCGTCCCACTTGGCGGAGACTCGCCTCTGGTAGAGGTTCGTCGCAAATGGAACACTTCGCCACTCTTTGATTGTATACCTTCCGAACATCTCTAACGGCTTTCTTGCCTAGCCCAACGGAACCTACCACGAGAAAAGAGAGGAGTGAAAGGGCGAATCATGTGGTCAGGGCAGCTTCTAAAAGACCACTTCCAGAGATCTGCGCCACCTCTTCCGCGAATACAAGCAAAATAAGGGAGAATACTCCGGTCACAAACAAGAGAGCCCTCAGCCTAGTCCATCTGAGCTTCAAGGCGGACGTGGCTCCGGCTGTTTCCAAGTCAAGAGTTTCCTGTTCAGACAGGTGAGGAGCTTGCTCACACGTGAAGTCTTAATGCTAAAGGGCGGTATTTGCCAAAATCTAAAGTGAAACCTATCGTGCTCAGTAAGCAGTTTCCTCGCTTCTTGCTCGACCTTGTCGGCGTCAGAAGCCGAGTCGAAAGTCAGCGTCACTCTGCCGTAGTTCCATCGTCCAGTATCAAGCTTAAGGGTTGTAGCACGTGTCCGCGAGACCGCCTTGGGCTCAATCAGGACGATGTCTTTACCGGGCTGTCCGAGAAAGAGGAAGTGCTCTTCAAATTCAACGAGACATTTCCAACTAACCCCAAGAGTCCATCCCAGGGCCATCGGCCTATCGGTCATGAATGAAGCCCAAACCCCATCACTTGCAGGTGGTTCACCCTTGACCCGAGAGCTGAAGTACTTGCGGAATCTCCAAAGATCCAGCCAGAAGTCAAGCCGCGTGTCTGTCGGAGAGATCGCCGATCCAACGAGGGAGAGGAGAGCGCCTGGTATTATCATCACCATGAACAGGACCGTGATTCCTAGCGGAACAGCGCGAAAGTAAGCATCCCAGTAAGGCTCTCCGCCAGGATAGGAGATCAAGACGAGAAGCGGCACCACGGCGACTATAGAAACGGTCACAAGGGCCAGACCTGTCAGTCGAACGACTCTTGCGAACCAAAGCTTAGAGCGTCCCACTCTAAACGGCTCCTACGGGCTACTGCACTATAGAAATGGACGACAAAAGGATTGCTTGACGGTTGAGCCGCCCAGTCAATCCCCATTGCGCCACGTTATTATTCGAGACCCTGTAAGTCTGGATTGTTGGAAACTATGGGTCTTCGGCCGATGGATGCTGTAGTAACCCGGAGGTGTCCTATATGCGGTCAGAGAATGGAGATTAGCGAACCTAGAGAGTATTCTCGTGCGATTCGGGAGCACATGAAAAGCGCCCATCCAGAGAACTATGCTTGGTCTCGAAGGTTATTGAGGATGATCATACCACTGGTAGTCTTGATCCCAGTTCTTGCTTTCACTCCGGCAATATTAGAGCCTGGGCTTGGCTATGTCCTTGCTTTCGCGCTCAGTATTACAGGATTCATCATTCCCCTAGCGCTAATCGGGTTCATGGCTCGGCGCGCATTACAGAAAGGCCAACCGGCATCGAGTCCGACGGGACTTGGAGATCTACGCGACACTTCCGGCACGCTCTTCCCACAAGCCAGCCAATCCGCGGTCTCTTACGTGGCCCAAGATATTGTTGGAATCGTGAAGGATCTAGCTCAGAAGTTGGAGATCTCGGGTCTCAATCCCGACTCCGTTTCATGGTAAGACTATTTCGTCCGCACGGGTTTCAGCTATAGGCGCTCGAATAGGCCTGTGATGGTTCCCTATGACGGGTGCATGTTCAATGGTGACCAGATAATCATGCCTGAATCGTCACGCGACAAGCTCCTGCCGGAAGAGTGGGTTCCGTTAATCGCCTCAGAACTTGTCTACCAGCGAAAACTTCTCGAAAAACGTCGATTTGGCCTTCTAATCCGCATACTCCCTCTCACGGCCGTCTACATCATCATCCCAGTCGTACTTTGGCAATTGGGAATCCTCAACCTTCAGGGAACGACCACCGTTCGTGGAGCACAGACGCCCGTCGCGGTGGCGTTCTTCCAACTCTACTCGGGCACTGCTCTCATCTTCGCAATGGTTCTGTATGGCTTATTGGGACTCCGTTTCAACAAACAGATGAGACTCAAAGCAGATGCGATAGCTGCAAGTCTGACGGGCAAAGCAGTCTTCCTCTCCGCCCTAGAGAAGATTGGGCGAGCGTTTCCGAGCATAATGACCCGAGGACGGCCATCCCTGACCTATCCGCAGGGCGACCCAGTGTAGAGAAAAGAATAGAGGGCATTCAGGCAGCGACATCACTCTAGCAAAGACAAAATTGTACGGGGGACCAAGGCGTGCTTCGGGTCCGTTGGGGTCCAGACAAAGGCTCACTCGTGGCTTGCGACATTGAAACTTGATAGTCCCCTGCAAGGTGCCTTGGAATTGGAAACTTGCTCGTGATCATGTTAATCCTCCGAAGTCGTCGAATGAAGCCACTCGTCTACGGCTTCATTTCAACGCTAATCGTGCGGACCCTTGCTCTCCTAGTCTTAAATAGACAACGGGGCCCCTGAAAAAAATTGAGCGTGCGCTCTCCTAAGCTGACGATCTTTTCCATCGTCTCGGTGATGTTGCTCATAATCGTAGCGTATCCGCTTTTTCCGATCAGAACCGTACCATCGGTTCATGCCGGAACAGCCAGCATCACACTCATAGGAAGTCTCAACGGCTGGAACTACTCCCAACCATCAGGAGTCAACCCAACGATCACAGTCAAGGACACGGACAACGTCTTCTTGACCCTAACTTCTACGGATGTGCAACACCGATTCTATGTGGACGTTGACCATAACGGTATCCCTGACTGCAATACTTTTGATGACTGCTCGGCCTCCTTCAACAGCACCAACCCAGGCAATTACGGCTGGATAGCGGGCGTCCTTCCGCAGGGGACCTACACCTACTACTGCTCTTATCATCCGGCACAAATGCATGGCACGATCCGAGTAATCTCAGGAGGCCCCGACTTCACAGTCTCCGCCAACCCGTTCAGCCTCACTATCCTCCAAGCAAGCTCGGCGACATCCACTATCACCGTCACAAGCGTCAACAACTATACCGGAACAGTCTACCTAACCTCCAACCCACCAAACGGTATCACTACAACCTTCAACCCAACAAATGTTTCTCCACCAAAGAACGGAACCGCCACCTCGACCCTCAACATGACCGTGGCAGGAAACACAGCGCCCGGTACCTATTCGATCGGAATAACAGCAACCAATGACACAACGGGTCCTATCCGCACCGCGACGGTCGACGTCCAAGTGGTTGCGCCCGGCTTCACCCTGTCAGCTAGCACAAGCTCGATCAGCATAGTTCAAGGAAACTCTGGCACGGCGATCATCACCATCACGAGCACGAATGGATTCTCGGGAAGCGTGAGCTTGAGCAACCAAGTCCCGCTCTCGGGTCCCACAGCGTCCCAATCTCCATCCAGCGTAAGTGTCACCCCGAGCGCCAGCCAGACATCGACCCTCACATTGACGACCACACTCTCATCCAGTACCGGAAACTATACCATTACGATCACTGGCAATGCAATAGGACCCAACGGGCTAATTACAAACTCGCTGACCATAAGCCTCAAGATCAGCTCTGCCCCCGCCGCGGCATCCCCATTATCACCGGTTGTTCTCGGCGGTGTCGTGGCCGCAATCGTCCTTATCGCATCGATTATCGCACTTTCAAGACAAAGATCTCGCCGGCTCTCGTAGGTCCATCAGCCACAATGCTCGCAGGCTTGGTAATGGAGACGAGCTGAATGGTCAGAATACGAAAGCTGGCTGCAAGGGATTACAGGGCTGTCAAGAGAATAGAGAGAATCATCGTGGATGAATACCTTTCATATCTGAGGGAAACAGGGGATGAGGATACGATTGAGCCATGGATTACTCCAGAATACTTCAATCACTACGTCAGAGTCCAAGCTAGCTATGTTGCAGAGATAGCTCGCAAGCTTGTAGGCTTCATCCTTCTTCAGCCGACCTCTTTTGTCCATAGTGCGCAAAGAGAAGTCTGGCTAGAATACATAGCTGTTCAGCCCGCGAGTAGAAGGAAAGGGATTGGAACAATTCTGATGTCAACTGTAATCGAATACGCGAACATTCATGACATTCCTCTTCTGTACACTAAACTGAATCCCAACAACAAGGAGTCTATTCAATTCCTCACGAAGCATGGGTTTGAGCTCAAAGATTGGAAGGAAGCAACCAAGAAGCTGAGTCATTGACTTACCAGATCAGCTACCAGTTGAGAAATGTCAATTGCGACTGAGTCTCGCGGAGCAAACGCCGTGTTTTGGGTAACTTCTCTGGAAGCAGAATTGTAGGTTTCGATTCCGTGTCCCTTGACTGTAGATAATAGAGTCAGAGACCTTCTAGTCGCCTAGAAATCGCCCTGGAATCGCTTTAGGATTGGCAACTCTTGCAGGTCCGTTTGAGACCTCCGCTTACCCGCATAAGACCCATCGAAACAACACAGCTAAAACCCAAGTCCTCCAACGAGGTAGGAGACTTTCTCACCAGGGTCCGTTCTGCCCGCTCAATAATGGATACCAAGGGTATCGAGAAAACTACAGAAAAAGCCTGAAAATCGTCCAATCGCATCAGGAACGCTTTAGGCTCTTCAAGCTTAACCAGAAATCCAGCCTTGTGAAAACCTTAGGCGACTCTGTTCAAATTAGGTTGGTCGAATATGCATAGGCGCAATGTCTGATCACATTAATCTTCTACGGGCCGCATCTCGTGTGCGTTCATTTTATATATTTCTTGCTTCGCGTAAGATGTTGGTATGTCGAGAAATATTCTCAACTTTTTCTGTGTCTCATTCCTCTTCGTGGTAATCGTAGCCGTTCAAGCCCAGGGTGCAATCATTGCTCCCTCAGTCAGAGCATCAAATCAAGGCACTACCGACCCAACAATAATCAACATCAGGGACAAAATATTACAGAAGGAGACCTCGATTGATTTCAAAAGGACCCTCTCCTTAGCACTCGCGTCTCACGACTTCCAGCTCCAAATCTCGTCTCACCCGTTTTCTTACAACAGCATTTTTTCTAGGTGGTCATTCTCTTTCACTTCTACTGATGTTCAGGTTATTCTAAGCGATGTGAACGTGGTTTATTCGTACCGGGATCCAAACGGGACCGGACTAAACGCCGTTGCGACCGAAGACGCAGGAATCACGCGCGTATTGAATATATCTACTCAAATCACTCACTCGCAATACGCGGGAAGCAGGAATTCTCAGACTGCCACGGGTTACGAATTCTACGAACAAGATTCATCGGGAAACAAACTACCAATATACGAAATAACAGGAGAATGGACCATTCCAACCGCTTCAAACCCAAGCGGAGCATGTAGCTGGAACAACTGCGACATAGCTCCATGGTTTGGTCTCGTAAACCAACTGGGCGGTGCTGGCAACTGTGGTGGGCAGAGCGTCGGTTGCATCGTACAAACGGGAACTGACTCAGGCCAGTACTGTACTGGGTTCGGTTGTGGACCCAACCATAATGGCTACTACTGGGGATGGTACGAGTACGTCCCAGCGAACCCCGTACATTGTTGGGACGACTTGAATCCTGGAGATTTAATGGCTGCAGATGTGTGGAACCAATACGGATTCCAGTCTAACGGCAATCCCAACAATTACAAGACTCAGTTATACGATTGGACATTGTCACGTGTATGCGACTCCGGCTGGACCAACTATCAGATGGGAACTCCATATTACGGGGAAGCGATAGCCGAGAGACCCCAAGATACGTTGCCCCAATTCACAACTTTCCCAATGTACTGCGACATTAACACGGGCAAAGAATACCCTTACTATCAGCAATTTCCGGGGGGACCCTTCAGCACCTGCTATGACGAGTATGCGACTAATAATGGGTATTGGCAAGTCACTATGGTGAATTGTGCATACGTGAACGCGGAAGTGTCTGGAATTTCCCCTGCGACAACAGGTCCCGGATCCACATGGGCCTATGGACAATTCAATGTACAGTATGATAGGAGCAACTGTACCTGAGCACGATACAACGACTTTTTGTGCATCTCTGCAATAATAATAGTGTGGCACTATCGAAACAGTTGCTGAGTAGGCCTCTGCTCAACTTGATCGGCGGGATCCTCACATTGGGCTCTCTTCTTCTTCCCTGGACCATCATCGGGAGCAGCTACCCTGTCTCCGTCTTCCAACCGAATGAGTTCGTATGGTTCGTGCCGTGGATGATACTTGCGGGTGGGTTAGCTTCGCTCTTCTCGCGATACGGCGGGCTTGTCACTGTCACTGCCTTGATACTCTATTTTGTTTCGCCTCCTCTAAACTTCTTGTCAACGATAGGACCTCTCCAGCCTAACAGCTTGGGGGTCGGTTTCTGGCTCGCCGTCATCGGGGCAGGCTCATCCATCGTGGGTGCTTCATGGAGTCTACCTCCGCGGATGAACGATTGTCAGACTTCACGAAGCCCCTGATGTCAACTGGACCCTGACATAGTTGCACGGGGATCATAGGGACGAAAATTTTGTTACCATTTGCGGTTACCATATCCGTTACCTCGCAAGGAATGTGAAAAGCAGTTGAGTCTCGCGGCGTAAACCTCGTGTTTGGGAAGATCCCAGCAGCTTCAACGTTTCGATCTATGTCCCTTGATTGCAGATAGTCGAGGCGTCGACCTGCTAGTCGCCTAGAAATCGCCTTAGAGATGCCTTAGAATTGGAAACTTGCTCACAATCACGTTAATCCTCCTATGTTACTGAATGATAATTCAGCCGTCTGCGACCTCACTTCCGTGCTAAAGTCCTGCGGACCCGAAAAATCTGGAAAAAATAGATATGCATGCTAGCCTCGCGGCACAGATCCTGAGTTTCCTATTTTCCGGTTCTAGGCCAACAAAGCGTCGGGACCCAGAGCAGGGGTCCGAGGGTTTGGGTTACGCCTTCGGCTTCTCGGCTTTCGCGGGCTTGGCTTCCTTCGCAGCAGCCGGTTTCTCTGCCTTGCCCGCTGGGGGCTTCGCCTCTTTCGCTGGAGCAGCTTTCGCTTCTTCCTTCTTCTCAGCTGGCTTTGCTTCGGCCTTCTTCTCGGCGGCCGGTTTCGGTGCCTTGGCAGCCGGGGCAGCAGGCTTCTCCTCTTCAGTCTTCTTCTTTGCGACTCTCTGGTCCTTCGGAAGCATCCGGTTCTTCAAATACGCAGGAACAATACCGGCAGCCTTCTCATCTGTGTAGATTTCGATCATACAGGTAGCTGAGGATCCTCCGGTCCGCGTCGCAATGCTTCTGACAAAGACTCTGTCGACTGGTGCCTTGAAATGTTCAGACGCCAGCTTCCGCACCGTCAACCTATCAGGCGTTCCTGCTCCCTCGTGGTGAACAACTAGCTTTGCTTCGCGGCGTCCCAGCAGGTTGTTCGTATGCTCTTCGACTACTTCAAAACTCAACTCTTCACAACCTCCGCAACCGCTTCAGCACCACTAACAATTACGCTGTTAATCTGCAACGTCTCTTCCGAGATGACTCGTCCCCTGAGCAGTTTTCTCTTCCTCTCACCATCATCACTCGGCCTAAATCCCACTCCGGCTGAGACGAGAGCCCTCTTCCGAGCAGCCCCCTGAATATCAAACCGCATCGGCACACCATCCTTATCCGTCCCACCAGTAATCCGCAACTTCACATTCCCCAGCCCGAGAAGTTTTCCATCGATTTCTTCTCCGATACTCTTCCCTACAAGAGCTTGCGCCTTGGTTCCTTCAAGTGAGGCCGCCTTCGAGGTTTTGCTCTTCGGGTCTGAGACTATGAGCTGAAACTTTGCCAACTAGTTATCCTCAATCGGAAGAGCGTCGAGCTTTCTACTTAATAAACGTCAACCACTCGGCTAATCCTATATCTCAAATCAGCCATTTGATGATCGGGACATTCTCGTTGCTGTTCAGTTCGCGATGGCTGGAGCTGAGGCCGCTCCTCAAAGTGTCCTCCATCCTCGGCCTAGTTATAGGCGGAATTGGCAGCTGGAAGACTCTGTCACTCGTCGGTCCAGGAATAATCAATGTTTTCTCTTCCCCTTTTGGCCTGTATACATTATTCTTCTTCATAGGGTTCCTACTTTTGGGCGGTCCCGCCGCACTTTTCTCAAGCCTCTGTCTCGTGTTTCTATCTCTGACAGATGAGCAGAAGCATACTCTAGGCTTCCTCTCATTCATGGGCTCGGCGACTACCTTGTTTGTACTTCCTTACTACTTCTACTTCGTGATGTCCTAGTGACCCACAGAAACCGTTACTGACAGTTCCCTGTTACGCAACACCCGTTAGCCGATAGAGCTTGGCGTGGCGCCTGATGTCAGAGTCGCCATCTCGCTGAGAAGGGCGAGTTCTGCAGGGCTCAGATAGTCCTTGAACTTTGAAGAGAGCACCCGCGCATGTTGCACCGGAACATCGACATAGAGAACGTCCCCTTCGTTGATCTGTCTTCCAACCATCGGCTTGTCGATAGAGACTGCAACCTGTTTTCCGGCACCAGCTTCGCCTACATCCTTTCCCTGATCCTGTATCCGGACGACCTGTCCGATCCGTTGTCCTCTATTATTGATGAGCGGATACTTCGGCTTGATGATCCCATCGAGCACTTCGACACCGACAATGGCCGGATCGCTACGGCGGAAAACGAATCCCTTCAGCAGTTTGATCTTTCCAGGTCGTATGAGAAGATCCATCTCTGCCTTCGCGCCCGCCAGCCTCTGAGCCTCAACCCATCGAGAATACTCCTCCAGAACATGGTAGAGGACGTCGCCCTTGAAGACGGGAATCTTTGATAACGCGATCTCCTCCTCCGCGTCAGGCAAGAGCTTCACACCAAAAGCTAGGACGACGCCTAGGTATTGATCCTTGACGCGCACAGCCTTTGCCTCAACAACATCCCTCCTCGAAACATCACCAACATCAGCCAGTCGAACGGGTATCTTCGACGCCTCCAATGACGTCGTCAGTGCCTCAAGCGAACCCAGAGCGTCCGACTTGACAACAACACCGCTGAGGTCTTTCTTGACTCGCACCTCCTCAACTTCACTGAGAATCCTCTCTTTGATCGCCTTCCTACTCGACGCATCCTTGACCCCGTAAAGCGATGACCCGGCAATCGCATCCTCCAACCCCGCCGCAGCGATCTTTATGCCCGCCGCCGCATCGACAGACTTCGCGCTTGAGAACTTGTCCCTCGGATCACGGATCTCATCCAACGGCTTTGGAAGAAGCAGCGCCCGGACCCGCGTACCGATAACCCCGTTCCGTCCTGCAACCATGATCTGGTCATCCACCTCCAAACGCCCATTGTAGATCATCGCGTCAATCGTCACACCCAACCCCGGCTCCTCCTTCACCTCTAGAACCGTTCCCTCAGCAGGACCACTGGTAACGCTCAGCTCTCCCTTCATGTAGACCTGGGTCAGTCCGACGAGAACCGCCATCAGCTCAGGGATTCCTTCCCCTGTCTTTGCACTTGCAGGAACTAGCGCGACGGTCTTGGCGAATTCCGTTATCCGGTCGAACCTATCCGCTCTAATGCTGTATCGTGACAGAGTACCCATCATTGTATAGAGCCGATTGTCAAGATCTGTCAGCACTTCGGGCCGCTGGTTGGCCATGTTTTCCAGAAACGATCCTGCGCCCGAGCTTTTCCATCCAGGAACAGCGTCGATCTTGTTACAGCATATCAGAAACGGGGTCTTTCGCGCTTTCAGAATCGTCAGCGACTCAACTGTCTGTGGCTCTATCCCTTTCGTAACATCAATGACCAGTATGGCGACGTCTGCTGCTGACCCTCCTCTCTTGCGAAGGTTGCTGAAAGTCTCGTGACCCGGAGTATCGATGAAAAGTATTCCTGGAACTTCTATTGTCAGCTTGAACCTTTCGAGTAAGGGTCCGATAATCTCCGTCAGTGTTTTGGCCGGGATGAGACTAGCGCCAATCCATTGCGTTATCTGGCCCGGCTCACGAGCCGCAACGGAAGTCCCCCTAAGCCGATCTAGCAGTGTAGTCTTGCCATGATCTACATGGCCCAGAACCACTGCAATAGGCTGACGAATCGGCATATCTAGGAGACTCCATTGGAATCCCTAGTGACGCCGGGGAATATTAAACCCTGAACCTCTCAAGGGGCTAAGGATGAGCTCTACTTCGAAAAGTACACTAGGAGACCCCCGACGACGATCATTGTGGCGAACGAGAGAACCATGGTCAGGGGCACAAGTGGGTAACCTCCCGTAATGAGATAGATGTATCCAATCCAGACTGTGACAAATATTCCTCCAAGTCCAAGAATTATCATTCCCTGAATATTGCTGTTGATTCTTGGGATCAAGGTACCGATTATTGGCACCAACGACACAAGATTGAGAGCTAGTGCAAGCGATGTTTCCTGAAAGGTGCGTTGTCCAGAGACGCCCCATGCGAGTAGAGATAATAAGAACGCGAGGGCCCCACCCGTCGCAGTCAGTGTCTTACCCCATACGTTGAGAGATTGTCTCAAGGAAGGTTTGCTGCTCCGATACAGCGCCCACTACCAAACATATTTTGACAAAAGCCGACTTAAGGCCTGCGCTGCTTGAGCCTAATCCGAAGCGTAGGCACAATTCCTATACCGTAATGGGATCCACCTGTTACGTAAGGCGAGCGCAGTGTACGTTAGGCTAGAGAAAATAGGGTCGAAACGCTACGCATACCTAGTCGAAGGTAGGTCGGAGAATGGACGCGTCAGACAGAAGACCCTTGCCTACCTTGGACCGATGGTGAAGATAGCAATGGGCGTCCCGGACGATATTACGAGAAAAGTTGACTCTCAAGTTGGGAAGGTCGACTGGGCGAAGATAAACACGCACATACGAAAGATTCCAATAGAATTTGAGGAATTACTGGAAATTAGGCGTAAGGCGCTACCAATAGTCCTCGCTGCGAGACAGAACCGTTCACGCGATACTGGCCGAGGGAACAGGCCAAGAGTTGAGGGCGAACTCGTAGCCCTGACTATAATTGCAAAGAAACGCTTCAATGAAATGTTCAAGCTAGTTGGAGAGAGAACTTATCGTATGAGAATGAGATGAGATGCTGAAGACTGTCTAGTCATGAAGTGTCTAGCGAGAAGATCGAGGATTCTCTCTTCGCGTTCTCGTTGCTGTCCGATGCGTGAATCACATTCGCTGTAATGGAGACTGACAGATCGCCGCGGATCGTCCCGGGCTCCGCGGTTAGAGGATTCGTCGCTCCAATCGCCTTACGAAGCGTCTCAACAGCGTTCGGTGCCTGCAGAATCATAAGGACCACAGGACCCGACGTCACATGGTCGACTAGTTCCTGAAAGAAGGGCTTTCCTTTGTGGACGCTGTAGAGGGACTCCGCTTCCTTGTGTGTGATCTGGTGCAGCCTCAGTTGCTTGAACGTGAAGCCTTTCCGTTCTAGTCTGGATAGGACCTCGCCCACGAGGCGGTTGTTGACGGTGTCAGGTTTGAGGAATGCGAAGGTTCGTTCGGGCCGGCCGGTCAGCGTCCCTTCTCTCTCTTTCCGTAGTACGCTGTCCACTTTAGCTTTCTAGAGTCGCGGTCGAAAGAGAGGTTGCTGACGCGGCATCTTCTGGAACAGAAGTAGAGTATCGTTCCGTCGTTCTTGATGTGCATTAGTCCCGTGGAGTTTGAAAAGTTCTTTCCACAGAATGAGCACTTGAATGTCTTTGGCGTGGCAGTCGACTCCCTACCTGATCTTCTTGGCTTCTCGCTCCGTCTCTCGGAGCATCAAAATATCATTCAGCCGGATCGGTCCTTTAATGTTTCGAGTAATAATTCGGCCCTTGTCCCGTCCTTCTAGGACCCGCACTCTGACTTGTATAACTTCTCCTGTGACTCCGGTGCGGCCGATTACTTGAGTTACTTCAGCTGGGATTAGCGGTTCTTCGGCGCTGTCTCT
>WNGP01004223.1_pt1 | contig 11967 bp, 11 predicted proteins | sample 5407671 | NCBI WGS metagenome assembly WNGP01 (sample SAMN13153381, study PRJNA577476) | soil metagenome | isolation source: 40 cm soil or saprolite under Garry oak tree replicate 2 | place: USA:California | collected 2016-06-15 | reverse complement strand
CAGGTAAGCATCACGAGCGGCCGCCTTTGCGACTGCTTTGCGGCAGGCGGGAGGCGTTGACATGGCCATGGGGTAGAGAAAACGTGCAAGGACGAGCGTAGGTGGCGACGATCACACAAAATGGTAGCATGAAACTAAATCACGTGTCAAGTAATTACTTAGATATCATTCGAATGAGCCGGAAAGCTGCTGAAAAGGCGAGGTTTGTGGGGCTGATTCGTGGGATGAGGTTGCCGGGCGCGAAAGTGAAAAATCTTGAGAAAAGAGGGTGCAGGAAGAGTCCAAAGCCCCAGGCGCAAAACCGGTACCTGGCATTGTGGCAAAGAAGTGTCTCTTGACAACGCCTTCGCTCTTATCTGTGCCACGCGATTCAAAAGCCTGTCGCGCCCGCCGATACAACACGCGTCTCGCCTCAGTGGTTTACGATGGCTCCATCCGTTGCCGAGGACTTTTTCAGGTACTCCGAGAGCTTCGACTGCTGCAACGAACGAAGCCCAATGCAGGCGTTGACCTGGTCTTTGGCATTTTGGAGTGGCCGCTCGGAACCTGGAAGGTTCTGCGCTGCGAAGAATTGCTGGGAATCATCGCGCGGCTTCTCGTCGCAGAAGAATCTTGCGAGCCCTGGAAATCCAGTGCCGAGCCCCGGGCCAGCCTTCGCCAGGAGGGCCTGGAAGTTGGTCTTGAACAACTCCCATGCCGCGGCCTGTGTCTCGTAGTTCGCCAGCGCGCCAACCAAGAGCTAAACGGAGGTGATGAAAGTCCCGTCGGGGGCGACGTAGCCGTAGGCCATGCGGGGGGTGTTGAAGGCGAAGCCGGGATTGCCGGCGCGGTCGAGGAGGATGAGGCCGCCGGTGGCGTGAGTCCGCTTGGCGAAAAGATGCACGGCTTCGCGCGCGGCGAGATCGGCGGTGGAGGTATCGCCGGAAGAGGCGACTGGTGAGTCCACACAAATGGCGCGCTGGCGAAGTAGATCGACGGCGGTTTTGGCCAAGACCACCTTCATGATGGCTTCGCCGTAGCCGGTGCAGGAGACACCGCCGGCTTCGGCGTCGGCGTAGCAGCCGCAGCCGATGAGAGGGGAATCGCCGACGCGGCCGGGAAGTTTGCAACAAGTGCCGCCGGTGGAAGTGGCGGCGAATAAACTTCCGTTTGCATCGATGGCGACAGCGCCGACGGTTCCTTGTTCGTGGCCGCGGTGATGCTCGGCGGCGTGTGTGTCTTCCTTGCACTTCTGCCAGGCTGCCCACTCGGCTTCGCTGACCAAATCTTCCAGCTTGCAGAGCTGGATTCCCTGAGCTTTGGCGAAGCGCTCCGCGCCCTCAGCGACGAGCATCATGTGGGGGCAATGCTCGAGAATCTTGCGGGCGAGCTGAATGGGGTTCTTGATGCGTTGCAAAGTGGCGGCAGCGCCGGCGCGAAGCGTTGCGCCGTTCATGACGATGGCGTCGCATTCGACGCGACCGTCAAAATTAAGGTGCGCGCCGTAACCGGCGTCGAAGACGGGGTTGTCTTCGAGGACGATGATGGCAGCTTCGATGGCATCGAGAGCGGAGCCGCCGCAAGAGAGGATGGACCAACCCGCAGCGAGGGCGGCATGGCAACCAGATTTGCAAGCTTCCACGGCTTCGTCAGGAATGTCCCACGCGCCGCCATGAACAATGAGAGCAGGTTTCATCGAGATGAGGATGGCAAAGGCACGGTAGTTTGTCTAGGAGAGTAAAGAGGAAATGAAATAATGATGTAAAGAAATAAAGAAAAAGGATTTAACCGAGAGGAGACGGGGCGCGCAGAGATCGCAGAGAAGGAAAAGAGGAATTTAACGCCCGTTCGGCTGCGCTCAGAATAAACGCCGTTCACCGGGGGCGCCCAGACCGAATCGGGGCAGGCGTCGTTCACAGAGAAGAGAAAATCATCAGACGAAGAAATCGAGAACGAAGAGGAGCAGGCCGATCAGAAGAAGTATGGGGCCGCCATTGATGCAACTGCGCGGGACGTGGCTTAACGAGTGGAAAAAACAAGCGGGGATGGCTTTGAAGCGGGATTCTTCGCGGATGGCGTAGAACGGGCCGGCCGGGGTATAGCGGGAGAAGTTGCGGCGGAAAACGGAAATCTCATCCTGGACCCATACGGAAAATTCGCCGCGCTTGCGCCACACGAGTGCGGCTCCAGCCAGGGATAAAAGATAGCCGGAAACGGTAAGAAGCCCGAGCGCCGGGCCTGCTCCCCAGTTCATAAGTCCTCACAGGCGCCCACACGATCTATGGAATAGGACGCCCGGAACAGCCAGAAGGTTACTCGCCGTCGTGGATGGTGACGAGGCGGACGATTTCAAATTCCTTTTTGCCGGCGGGCGTGGCAACTTCGATTTCGTCGCCGACCTTGCGGTTGAGGAGGGCCTTGCCGATGGGAGAGGTGGTGGAGATGAGACCCTTCTCGGCGTCGGCTTCCTCGGTGCTGACGAGCGTGTATTCGATTTTTGTGTCGCGCTGCAGGTCCAGAACGACTAAGCGTGAGCCGTAGCCGGAGCGGTCCTTGGGGATATTGCTGAGGTTCAGCATGCTGAGATCGCCCATGCGCTTCTTGAGATGGGTGATCTTGAGGTTGACGTAGCCTTGGCGCTCCTTGGCGTACTTGTACTCGGCGTTTTCGGAGAGGTCGCCGTGGGCGCGGGCGACAGCGATCTCCTTGGGAAGCTCGACGCTGAGCTCGTGCGAGAGCTGGTCGATTTCGTCCTGGAGCTTTTTCTTAATCTTGGCTAGTGGGTCGGACATGTTAGTCGGTTGTGTGTTCGCCAAAAAAAGTCGGCGGAGTCCGGGACCAACGGATGGTCTGCCGGACCCCGCGTAAGGAAACATTATAGATGCGGGGGAATTGAAGTCACAAGGGGAAGAGCAAGAATCGGCGTGAACCGGCCGTAACGGCAGCTAGCGGACCTTTACTGCAAGACTCTGCGTGCGGGTGTTGCCGGCGGCGTCGGCGATGGTCAGTATGTAGGTAGTTGATTTAGTGGGGGTTACTTCGACACAGCGGGAGTAAGAGGGCCAGACGGGATTGGGCTGAGGTTCGAGCTTGACGGTCTTGGCGTTGGCGACTCCGTAGCACAACTGGACAGTTTCGCCGCGGCGAATCGCTCCGGGAGCGGCGTAGAAGTTTTGGATGGCGAGCTCCTTTCCGCCGAGTTGTTCGAGGGCCATACGATCCTGTTCCAATTGTTTCTGGGCGCGCTCTTCTTTGGCGCGCTTTTCGAGAGTGCGGTTTTCCAGCCAGCGGGAGAAAAGAATTCCGCACACGACGAGCGCGGCGATGGCGAGTGCGGCCCAGGAATAGAGGAAGGGATTCTTGAAGGCGGATTTTTTTTGCGGATCCTGTTGAGCCAGCATGCGTGCGCCTCATTCGAACGAGAGCTTTCATATAGAAAATAGCGCGGAATAGCATCTGGAGGAAAGACGGAGTTGCAGGGCGGCAGAATTCATTGGTCGACGGCGCGGGCGAGTTCGCGCCAGGTGACGAGCTTGATGTTTTGTTCTTGAAGCAACTGGCGGAATCCAGGGCTGGTGAAGAAATCGAAATCGCGCTGGCGCCAGGCGGCGCCCCAGGTGTCGCGCTCGCGCGTGGCGGCTTTCATTTCTTCGTCGGCGAAGGCGACGTGAATGACGAACTCGGTGACGCCAGGTTGAAGAGTTTTTAGGGCGGTCTTGTAGAAATCGGCCCACTTTTCCGGCGGTACTTCGGGGGAGATGGTCACGGTGTGATCGAGGACGATGTCGGCGGGAGTCAACGTGGATTCGAGGTAGGGGCGGCCCACGAACCAATCGCGCGCGACGAAAACCGGCAACTTATATTCATGAGCGAGGCGCAGAATTACTTCCATGAGGTCTTTGCCATTTTCGTAGAGGCGATATTGGTGGGAATCGAGATGCGTGGGACGGACGCCCATGGCGTATGCGCGGTCAATTTGCGCGCGAAGTTCCAGCTCGACTTCTTTTGGATTGATTTTTGTCGCGGCCGTCCAGTCGTGATGGAAATATCCATTCTCGTCGACCAAGCTCGGAACTTTGTCTCTTGAAGCAACAGGGCCCCAGCGGTAGTAGACGCGCTCGCTGGTCAGTGTAAGGTGAAGGCCGAAATCGAGATCGGGATGAGCCTTGGCGAAGTCGGCGATTTCCGGGAACCACGGGCAGGGCACCATGATGCTGGCGGAGTTGACGAGGCCAGTGTCCAGAGCTTTGATCGTTGCCGCGTTTACGGAATGAGTCACGCCGACGTCGTCGGCGTGAACAATCAGGAGCTTCGCGTCGCGGGCGAAGCCGAGCTTTTCCGCAAGAGACTTGCCGTTGACTTGTGCATGTGCTTCGAGGACAACGCCCGCAAGAAAAAGGAAGAGCAAGACGGAGATACGATTTCGATTCATTCGTTGGGTTGCACAGCCTTTCCTCCGCTTGAACTCGATTGTGAATCCACAAGTTGGTTCTTAAATCTTCAGTCGTCCAAAATCGTGCCGGAAGTGATCGTGAATCTTGCCTGCAAGCCCTTGGTTTGAGGTTGGCGTGGGCCGACGACCGATTGGCCACCGCCGATCCAAACATCGACAGCGCCTGGGACGATGCGGCGAACTCCGGTCTCATCGACAATGCTCAAATCGCGGTCGCGCAAGGTGAAATCGGCGGTTTGGGAAGCGGCGGCATCGAGATGGATGCGCTGGAATCCAGCGAGCGCGCGCATCGGAGCGCCATCGACGCCGGGGTGTGCAAGATAGAGCTGCACAACTTCGTCGCCTGGGACGGAACTGGCGTTCGTCACGCGAACGGAGATGCTGACGGTGGCGTCCGCGGCGACCTGTTCCTGACTCACTTTCGCGTCGGAATAATTGAAGGAGGAGAAACTCAAACCGAAGCCGAAAGGATAGAGCGGCTGTTCGGTGAAGTAGCGGTAAGTCCTGCCGGCCATGGAGTAGTTGCCAAAAGGCGGGAGCTGGACGACGGATTTATAAAAAGTTACCGGCAGCCTGCCAGCAGGATTGTATTCGCCGGAAAGAACGTCGGCGACGGCGGCGCCCCCTTCCTCACCCGGATACCAGGCTTCGAGGATGGCGGCGGCGTGTTCCTGAGCCCAGTTCACGGCGAGGGCGCTTCCGTTGGTGAGGACCACGATCAGGGGCTTTCCCGTGGCAGCGACGGATTCCAGAAGCTCTTGTTGAGGCCGGGGAAGATTGAGGTCCAGGCGATCACCTCCGAAAAAACCGGGATCGCTGGAATCGCTTTCCTCTCCCTCAAACTGCGGAGTAATGCCAACCACAGCGATGACGACATCCGCCTTGCGTGCGGCGTTCACGGCGTCTTGAGAGAGATTCGGCGGCAACCAGAGGAGCCGCGCGGTGGCCTCCCACCAGGCGTGGAAGTACTCCATGCGGATCGGGTAAGGACGGCCCGCCTGCAGATGAACGAGCGTAGTCATCGTACGAGTGCCATGGGGTGCAGAGTCATCCACGAATTTCTTTCCATCCAGGTAAATGCGATAGCCTCCGTCCGTGCTGCCACCCAGGCGGTAATCACCATCCACGGGCGGAACGAGCTCGCCCGTCCAGCGAACGGAATAATTCCCTGCCGGAACCCCGGGCCCCGGTGAAACATTGTTCCACTGGAAATCCACGTTGGCATCCACACGCTTCAGAACCGGAGTGCCTGAAAAGTTGACGTTTGCAAAGTATTCCGCGTTCAAGCCCGGTTGGGAGTTCGCACCGCCGGTGCGAAGGTGCTCGGAGGGAAGAACAACGGCGCTTGTTTCGGTGACCGGGGCTCCCAATGCCGTGAGGATCTTGGCGTTGCGAAAGCGTTTTCGAAGGCCATCAAGAATGGTCGTGTAGCTTGAGGGTGTGCCGTTGTAATTGCCCAGGAGGACGCCCAGAGAATCGGCATTCGGACCGATAACCGCGAGCGTTTTCACGGAAGATTTCAGAGGCAGAGTGCCGCGTTCGTTTTTCAACAGAACGATCGATTTGTGCGCCGCTTCGAGGGCGAGCTGACGATGCGCAGGAGTATCGTTGTCAGCGATGGATAGTTTCGACCAAGGTACGCGATCCGGCGGGTCAAACATGCCGAGCCGGAACCTTGCTTCGAACAGCCGCTTCACGGCGCGATCAATGTCGTCGTTCGAGAGTAGCCGATTCCGAACGGCGAATGGAAGCGCTCCAAATTCCGGGCCGCAACTCAAGTCTGTTCCTGCCTTCACCGCCAGCGCGGCGGCCTGTTCGAGAGTTAAGACGAAACCATGGCCCTGATGGAGGTCGCTGATCGCCCAGCAATCCGACACGACGTAGCCTTTGAAGCCCCATTTGTTGCGCAGCATGTCGAAGAGAAAATGATTTGCGCACGCCGGTTCGCCGCGAACGGAGTTGTACGCGCACATGACCGAATCGGCCTTGCCCTCCACGATCGTGGCGCGAAAAGCGGGAGTGTAAGTGTCTGCCAGATCGTGGGGGGGCACCGGCACGTTGAAGCGATGCCGCAGAACTTCCGGGCCGCTGTGGACGGCAAAGTGTTTGGATGTCGAGACAGTTTTCAAATAGTTCGGGTTGTCGCCTTGCAAGCCGGTAACGAAGGCCACCCCGATGCGGCTGGTAAGGTAGGGATCTTCACCATAGGTTTCCTGGCCGCGTCCCCAGCGCGGATCGCGAAAGATATTGATGTTGGGAGACCAGAAGGTGAGACCGAAATAGCGGCCCGTATTTCCATGTTGGATCGCATCATTATATTTAGCGCGTGCTTCCGTGGAGATCACATCGGCGACGCGGTGGATCAGGCCGGTGTCCCAGGTGGCGGCAAGACCTATGGCCTGGGGGAAAACGGTTGCGATCCCCGAGCGCGCGACGCCGTGCAAGCCCTCGTTCCACCAGTTGTATGAGGGAATACCGAGGCGCGGAACAGCTGCAGCAACGTCCTGCATCTGCGAAACCTTTTCCTCGAGGGTCATGCGGGAGACAAGATCGTTCACTCGTTGTTCCAATGGGAGGCTTGGGTCGAGATATGCGGAGCGGGCAGGCTCCTTCGCTGCAGAGGTGTTTGGAGCAGTTTGTGCAGTTATGTTTGAAGTGAAAAAGAACACGAACAGAAATGCAGCCAGAGGTCGCAAGAGACGGTTGGACACGGCAAAGATTCTCTCTCACTCGATGCCAAGGAGTCCACCCATGGTTTGAACGCTAAATCCTGAAGGGATTCTCAGGAAGAGCGTCGCATGCTCTTGGTTTCACCCGCGCGGTAAGCTCGGAAACATTATCCGAGGGCGCGTAGGCCCCGCGCGCATCTCCGGGTGCGAACAAGAGTTCGAAATCATCAAACTCCAACGCAATTTCAGCCGAGGCATCCGAACGTTCGACGAGGGGCTGCAAAACCGGCTCCCGCCGCAGCGATTCAGGGTCGGTCCATTCCTCTCCCGCCGTGCCGGGCCACGCGCTCAATACTATTCCGACCGGAACGCCGAGAGCCCTGTGCAGATCGCGCGCGAAAAAATAAGCACCGCCGAACTGTCGGGAGTCGAAGGAGTCCGCTCTGCCGCCTACGAACAGGCCTCCATTGACACGCAGCCCGAAGCAGCATACCTTTCGGCACCGATGGAACCCTTCGACCAGCGCCGACGAAAAAGAAACTCATCAGGGAGGTGGCCCTTATTGGTTCGTCAGCGATGCAAATTCACGGGCCGGTCGACGAACTGTTCTAGAAACTGGCCGCATGCGGGAAACCAATGAACTTCACCATTTTAGATTGGGCGATTGTTTCCGGCTATCTGGTCGTGTCTCTGGCCGTCGGATTGCTCGGCAAGAAGTACATCGGAAACGTCGCGCACTACCTAGTTGCCGGCCGAGAGCTCGGAACATATATAGGGATCGCGACCCTGGCTGCGACGGAAATTGGCACGATCACCTTCATGTATAACGCTGAACTTGGTTACAAGTACGGGTTTTCCGCTTTCGCGGCAGCACTGATCTCTGGCTTCGTGATGATTATCATTGGCCGCACCGGGTTCGTCATAAGCCGCCTCCGACAACTGAAACTGATGACCGTTCCGGAGTTTTTCGAGGTGAAATACAGCCGGGGGTTACGGCTCGTTACCGGAGTCCTTGTGGCACTCGGTGGGATTCTGAACATGGGTGTCTTCCTCAAGATCGAAGGCGAGTTTTTGACGATCGTCAGCGGGATCAATGCCAAGTACCTCATTGCGGTCATGACCGTGATCCTCGTGCTGGAGTTGTTATACACGGTACTGGGCGGCATGGTTGCCGTGGTGATTACAGACTTCATTCAGTATGTACTGCTGTCGGTGGCGACGATCTTGGTGTCAGTCTACGCCGTGCATCACGTGGGGTGGGCCAACATCATTCGCAAAGTGAGCGTGACAATGGGCGCGCCAGGGTTCAATCCTCTTGCCAATCCCAAATTTGGCGTGACATTCATCGTATGGCAGATTCTCCTTTGGTTCTCAATCCATACTTGTTGGCAGACCACTGCAATGCGTATGTTTTCGACGAAGAGTCCAGAAACTTCCAAGCGTGTGATGACGTGGACGGGCTTCATCTTTTTGGGGCGCGGAATGCTACCCATGCTCTGGGGGATTGCAGCTTTAACGCTTTTTGGAGTGGGAGCTCTGGAAAAAGGTGTCCCGCTACCAGTGGTCAATGGCGTGACGCTGACTCCGATCGACGCAATGCCGGCAATGCTGGCGAGCATGCTGGGGCCCGGGGTGAAAGGAATTGTGATCGCGGGGATGCTGGCGGCGACGATGTCGGTGAACAGTTCCTACCTCTTGGGTTGGAGTGCGGTGATTTCGCAGGACGTGATCCTGCCGACAAGGCAGGTCATGGGTAAGCCGCCGCTCAGCACAACAGGACAGATTTGGGTAAATCGACTTGCCAATCTCTTCGTGGGACTATTTCTCATGTTCTGGGGACTGTATTACACGCCTCCGGGAGCCGTCTACCTGTACCTCAATATTACGGGCACGATCTTCCTGGCTGGCGCATTTGTTTGTGTAGTTGGCGGGCTCTATTGGAAGCGCGTAAACACCACCGGTGGTTATCTGGCGATGCTGATGGGAGCAGCCGGCGCGATTATCCCCTTTTTCTTCTTGCACTGGAGTGAAAACGTCACCGGCTTTGCCGCTTTCGGGTTGGCGGCAACGGGGTTGGTGGTTGGGTCGCTGATAGGGCCTTCGACCCCGAACAAGCGGGACCGCTCAAGTCTTGTCTCGGCGACACCGAGGACACAATGAAGTACTGGCAGTGGTTTTGGACAGTGAGCCTCGTGATAGCGGGTACGTCGTTTGCCGCTATCACAGCGGTGGTGACACTGCGTGGATTCGCAGATTTGCGAGAGATGCTCAAGCGCCTCTTACAACAGAAAGACAGGGAATCATGACAAGGAAGGCTCCTTCCACAGACAAGTTCATCGCCATGGTCAGCGCCAAGGCTGAAACGGAACTTCGACTGTGTGATTTTGAGCCGCACGCCATGATCGCCACTCCTGTACATGGGGTGAAGACGGCTAGATTTCCAGCGATTGATTATCACAATCACCTCGATGCGCAAGAGCCGAAGGAAATCTTGAAGGTGATGGATGAGTGTGGCGTCGAACGAATCGTCAACATCACGATGCGTGTTGGCGATGAGGCGCTCAAGGTTATGAATCGCTTCCAGAGCGTTGCTCCCGATCGTTTCGCCACCATCGCGTGGATGGACTGGACCGATCTGCAGAAGCCCGGTTTTTTTGCACGTGCTGTGGAGCGCCTCGAAAGTCTAGTTGCGAAAGGTGCTTGCGGAATCAAGATTTGGAAGGATCTTGGCCTGACTCTCCGTGACTCACATGGCAAACTGATGCGCGTGGATGATCATCGGCTAGCGCCACTTTTTGAGAAGGCCGCAGACCTGGGTATTCCAGTCATGTTTCATACCGCGGATCCGGACGCGTTTTTTCTCCCCATCGATCGTTTCAATGAACGCTATGAAGAGCTTGCCGCGCATCCCGATTGGAGTTTTCACGGATCAGAATATTCCAAGGATGAACTGCTGGGACAGCGCGATCGCGTCTTTGCCCGCCATCCTCGTACGACGTTCATAGCTGCTCACCTGGCCGAGCGGCCCGAGAATCTGTCTTATGTGAGCCAACTCCTTGATGCCTATCCAAACGTTTACGTGGACATAGGAGCGCGCACTGCGGAGCTAGGCCGGCAACCTTATTCGGCACGCAAATTCTTCTTGAAGTACGCCAACCGCATCCTTTTTGGCACAGACCTTGTGCCAGAGAGGGAGATGTACCGACTGCACTTTCGATTTCTGGAGACCGCCGATGAGTACTTCGAATACCCGTCGCATGCTTCGCGTCAGGGGCGATGGAACATCTACGGGCTGTACTTGCCTGATGAAGTCTTGAGCCAAATATATCGAGACAACGCACTCAAGTTGTTGAAATGAGGCCGCGCTCGCAGGTCAACCTGGCAGGTCGCAATGGGAATCCCGGAATTTCGCCTTGCCCCCTTAAGATAACGATAAGCGCCGGAGGATATGCTCCCAAATTCCCTTGCACGGCCTTCAATCGTATTATAAACAAAAGAAGCAGAAAGAATGAAAACGAATTAAAACGAAATTAAAAGCTAGACGGTGGCGCTCTCGCCGAACTCAATTGGCGGCTCGACTGGTTGGGCCTCATGCACCGAACCGGCAAGCGTCTCGGATTCTGGAGGCAGAAGGATCCGACCTGTTCTTTGCTTCGTTATGAAGCCCTGCGGCTGGGCGGGAACGACCGAGCCAAGCTGGCGCACCTGGCTGGGGACCCCGAGCGGATTCTTGAGATCGCTGCCGATTACATGCGCTTCGGTCTTTATGAAGATGCGCTCGATGTTCTCTCGCGGCAATACCCCTCTGGCTCGGCAGTCGTTAGCGAACCTGGTGCTCTCCATCCCAGTTCGTATCCGTTGATTGCTTACTACCGCGGCCATTGCCGCTACGCTCTTGGAAAGGACGGCCGTGCTGACTTTGAGGCCGGTTCCAGCATGCCCACCAGATATGTCTTCTCCAACCGGGCGGAATCCTTCCCCGTATTGCGCCGCGCCATCGAAGTCAATCCGGACGATGCAACGGCTCACTTGCTGCTGGGCTCACTCTATCTCTCGGGAGGCATGACCGGGCCCGCGATGCAGGAATGGGAGGCGGTGCGTCGCATATTGCCGGCCATCCCGACACTGCACCGCAATATGGGATACGCGGTGCTTCGATCCGGGGGATCACCCGAACGGGCGATTGAATATTTCCGCGAAGGGATGGGCTACGATTCTCAAAACGTCGACTTGATTCTCGGACTGGAAGAAGCGATGGATAAAGCCGGGCGGCCAGCCATCGAGAGGGCCCGCACGCTCCAAGGTTTCCAAGGGTTGCAGTCCGCCCACTCTGCTCTTGTGTTCCGGCTGGTTCGCGCCCAGAACACTCTTGTTGGGGCACAATTGCGAAACCAGTCGTGCGACGGTATCGACGCGCCGGGCTTTGGCGAGTTGGACAATTTTCCCGAAGGAGGTCTTGAACCCTTATTGCGATGGCACGGAGCACAAAATAGACTGCACTCAGCGGTTTGCCAGGGTGGCAATCTTCCCCAAGCCCAACAGTCGACGGTCGGCGGTCACGAGCGTCAGGCCAAGCACTTCTGCTGTAGCGGCCAAAAAGCGATCCGCTGGATCCGGATGCTCAAGCGGCAATTCTTGGGCTGCAACGACGATTTCGTGTGTCAATGGAGCCTCCCGCATGTGCATCGTTGCCTTTGCCATCCAATCTCGGATCGTACTGTCCAAGCGTATCCGACGCTTGGCATGTAACAGCAGCGCTTCCCAAGTACTCACAGGAGACAACCACAGCTCGTTCTGGCCATCTTTCAGTTCGTGTTGCACGCGTCGCGAGAGTCGGCTGGGTTGAGCCAAACTCCAGAGCCAAAT
>WNGP01004221.1_pt1 | contig 11970 bp, 8 predicted proteins | sample 5407671 | NCBI WGS metagenome assembly WNGP01 (sample SAMN13153381, study PRJNA577476) | soil metagenome | isolation source: 40 cm soil or saprolite under Garry oak tree replicate 2 | place: USA:California | collected 2016-06-15 | reverse complement strand
GTGGCCGACATGCGGGCGCGGCGCGAGCGCCTCGGGGAGGGTCTGCCGCCGCTCACGTTCGGGCTCGCCGCGTACGTCGTATGCGCCGGCTCGGAGGCCGCCGTGCGACGCGAGGTGGCGCGCATCACCGACGTGCGCCAGAGCGCCGCGGGCTACGCCAACTATCAGGATTGGCTCGCCAACACACAGCTCGAGCAACAGGTGAGCCTCGAGGACTACTCCGTGTCGAACCGCGGTCTGCGCGCGGGGCTCGTGGGCACGGCGCCGCAGATCGCCGAACGGATCCGCGAGTTCGAGCGGGCGGGGGTGGATCTGGTGCTGTTGCAGTTCAGCCCGCAGTACGAGGAGATGGAGCGGTTCGCGCAGGACGTGATGCCGCTCGTCGAGACCGTACCGGCCGGGCCGCGCCGCTGAGCCAGCACCCCGAGTCCTCCGGCTGGTGGGCCACGGTGCGCCAGGCGCTCCGGGGCTCGCACCACGATTACACCTCCGGGCCGCTGGGCCGGGCCATCGTGCTCCTCGCCATTCCCATGGTGCTGGAGATGCTGATGGAATCGCTGTTCGCCGTCGCGGACGTGTTCTGGGTGGCGCGCCTCGGCGCCGACGCGTTGGCGACGGTGGGCCTCACCGAATCCCTGCTCACGCTCATCTACACGGCCGCGATGGGACTGTCGATCGGCGTGACGGCCATGGTGGCCCGGCGCATCGGTGAGGGCAACGCGGCAGGGGCGGCCGAGGCGGCGGTGCAGGGTGTCGCGCTGGGACTGCTGGTGGCGGCCGTGATCGCGGCGGTGGGCGTGCCGCTCGCGCGCCGGCTGCTGGCGGTGATGGGGGCCACGCCGGCCGTCCAGTCGGTGGGCTCGTCCTACGCGCGCGTGATGCTCGGCGGCAATGTCGTGATCGTGCTGCTGTTCCTCATCAACGCGATCTTCCGCGGCGCGGGCGATGCCGCGATCGCGATGCGCGTGCTGTGGCTGGCAAACGGCATCAACATGGCGCTCGGGCCCTGTCTGATTTTCGGCGTCGGGCCGTTCCCCCGGCTGGGCGTCACCGGCGCCGCGATCGCCACCACGCTGGGCCGCGGCACGGGGGTGCTGTACCAGCTGTACCGCCTGTGGCGCGGCGACGCCCGCGTGGCGATCCAGCGCTCCCTGCTCACCCTCAAGCCGGCCGTGATGCGGACCATGCTGCGCCTCTCGGGCACGGGCACGGTCCAGGTGCTGATCGGTACCGCCAGCTGGATCATCCTGGTTCGTATCGTGTCGAGCTTCGGGTCGGATGCCGTGGCGGGATACTTGATCGCGATCCGGATCGTCGTGTTCGGCCTGCTGCCGTCCTGGGGACTCGCCAACGCGGCCGCGACGCTCGTGGGACAGGGGCTCGGCGCCAATCAGCCCGACCGGGCCGAGCGGGCCGTCTGGCTCGCCGGGTTCTACAACATGCTGTTCCTCGGCAGCGTGGGCGCCGTGTTCGTGCTGCTTGCCGGGCCGATCGTCGACGTGTTCACACGCGATCCCGCGGTCGCGCCGGTGGCCGTCGTGACCCTGCGCACCATCAGCTACGGATTCCTGTTCTACGCCTATGGCATGGTCATCACCCAGTCGTTCAACGGCGCGGGCGATACGTGGACACCGACGTGGATCAACCTGGGATGCTTCTGGCTGTGGGAGGTGCCTCTGGCGTACTGGCTGGCGCGCCACGCGGCGCTGGGGCCGCGGGGCGTCGCGCTCGCGGTCATGATCGCCTTTTCGTCGGTCGCGGTCGTCAGCGCGGTGATCTTCCGCCGCGGCCAGTGGAAGGTGCGTCGCGTGTGACCCGTTGACTGTTGCGTCGTCGCTACATCACTCGCCGCTTGACAGAGCAGCCCGTGCGTCCCCAGCGTAGTGGCTCCTGAGGCAGCACCATCGGCCCCGTTGCGCCCGCGATACGGCCAACGGGGCGTTGTGTCATACAGCGAGGGCCAGGCATGGACGCGAAACAGTTGTTGGACAGTCTCGAGCACGGCGTTGTGGCGATCGCGCCCGACTGGACGATCGCCGCATGGACCGCGACGGCCGCGCGCATCACCGGTCTGCCCGCCGAGCGTGTGCTGGGTCAGAGCTTCTGGGTCGCGTTCCCCGGGGCCAAGGCCACGCACATCGAGCGGGTGCTGCAGGAAGTGCTGCACGATGGCAAGTCGCAGACGTATCTCGCGCCCGCGGCCGCGACCGATTTTCCCGGGATGGTGTTCGAGACCCAGGTGAGTCGCGGGCCGCACAACCATGTCATCATGGTGTTCCGGCAGGTGCGCGAAGAGCTCGGACCCGAATCGCGCGCCGCCCACCTGATGAGCGCGCTCGAGACCGAGCGCCGTCTGTACTTGCAGCTGTTCAACTCGCTGCCCACTCCCGCCCTGGTCCTCACCGTGGACGGCCAGATCATCGAGTCGAACCCCGAAGGCGTCAAGCTACTGGGCGCCGCCGATGCGGTGGCGCTGCGGGGGCGCCCCATGGGGGACTGGACGCCCGCCGCTCACCGGGGCCCGCTCGCGGCCGCGCTGCGGGACGCGGTCACACAGCGCCAGGAGCTGCGCCTCACCGTGGAGTACGCCGGCGAGCCGCCCCGGGATGTGCGCGCCGTGATCGTGAACGTCGATCCCATGCGGCAGTCGCCCAAGCTCCTGTTCCTGGCGCTGGACGTGTCGCGCGAGGCGCTGCTGCAGCAGCGCCTGCTGCAGGCGGACCGGCTCTCCCAGCTCGGCGCGTTGGTGTCGGGGGTGGCCCACGAGCTGAACAATCCGCTGGCCGCGATCGCGGCGTTCGGGGAGGCCCTCGTGCTCGATCCCAGCCAGAGCGATGTGCAGGAGAGCGCGGAGGTGATCCGCAGCGAAGCGATGCGCGCGGGCCGCATCGTCCAGACGCTGCTCGACTTCGCGCGCCAGCGGCCGCGGGTGAAGACCGCCGTGGATCTGGGCGAGATCGCGGACCGCGTGCTGGCGTTGCAGCGCAGCGGCTTCAAGAAGGCGCGTATCCGAGCCAGCGTGTCAGTGCCGAAGGATGTCCCCGCCGTGGCGGGCGACCCACAGGAGCTGCAGCAGGTGCTCTTGAATGCGGTCGTGAACGCGCGCCAGGCGATCGAGACCGGCGGCCGCCCGGGGCAGATCGTCATCACCGCTCAGGTCACGGGCAAGCACGTCGTCGTGACCGTGGAAGACACCGGGCCCGGCGTGCCCCCCGAAATCCTGGATCGCGTGTTCGAGCCCTTCTTCACCACCAAGGCCGAACAGGGCACGGGGCTCGGGCTGGCGATCAGCTTCGGGCTGGTCAGAGGCATGGGTGGGCGGATGTGGATGCAGAACGTGGAGGGCGGCGGGGCCCGGCTTTCGTTCGAGCTGCCCGTTGACGTGGGCGAGGCAGGCGCGGGGTCCCAGGCCGCCGCCGGGTCGGAACCCCGGCGCCTGTCCGTGCTGGTGATCGAGGACGAGGACAGCGTGCGCCGCGCGATGGCCCTGCTCGCCAAGCGTCTAGGACACGAGGTGACCACTGTGGGACGCTTCGACGACGCCACCGAGCGCCTGGCGGCGCCCAACGTCCGCTACGACGCGCTCCTCGTCGACGTCCATCTGGACGACGAGCACACTGGCTTCGATTTGTTCGAGCGGCTGCGGGTAGAAGGGCGGGGGCGGGAGCGGCGCATCGTGTTCACCACCGGCGACTCGATCTCGCTGCAGACCCGCGACGCGCTCCAGCAGGCCGATCGGCCCGTGCTGCGCAAGCCCTTCAGCCTCGACGAGCTGCGCGAGATACTCGAACGTGTGGCGGGGACGTGAAGCGCGGGCTCGGCGCTATGCTACTGCGACGATGGCGCGCGCGCGCTTACGCTTGCGCGGCCGCGCGTCGCCCTGCGTCCGATAGAACGCGACGGTTTGGCGCAGCCCTTCCTCGAAGTCGATGATCGGTTGGTAGCCGAGCAGGCGGGTCGTCTTAGCGAGCCCCGCGACGGAATTGCGTACCTCGCCGGCGCGCCCCTGGGTGTAGTGCGGCGCCAGGGGGACCCCCGCCAGCGTGCGGATGTGCTCCCACAGCTGATTCACGCTCACGCCCTTCCCGCATCCCACATTGAACACCTGCCCCACCACTCCCGCGGGCGCCCGGGCCGCGAGCAGGTTGGCATGCACGATGTTGGCGATGTACACGAAATCGCGCGTCTGCTTGCCATCGCCGAAGATCGTGGGGCGCTCACCCGCCAGCGCGGTGGTGATGAAGCGCGGCACGACGGCGGCGTATTGCGAGTTCGGGTCCTGGCGGGGCCCGAAGATGTTGAAGTAGCGCAGGACCACGGTCTCCAACCCGTAGGTCGCATGGAACGCGACGCAGTATTCCTCGCCGGCGAGCTTGGACGCGGCGTACGGCGACAGCGGCCGGGTCACGTGCTCCTCCGAGTTCGGCAGCGTGTCGGGGTTTCCGTACGCCGAGGTGGAGCCGGCGTACACCAGCCGGCGCACGCCCTTCTCGCGCGCGGCGAGCAACACGTTCAACGTGCCGGTGGCGTTCACCTGGTGGGTCACGAGCGGCTCGTCCACCGATCGCTGCACCGACGTCACCGCGGCGTGATGGAGCACGCAGTCGACGCCCGCGGCGGCGCGGCGGCAAGTGTTCAGATCAGTGACACTACCGCGAATGAAACGTATCTGGCGTCGCACCGCGGCGAGGTTCGCGCGGCTGCCGGACGACAGGTCGTCCAGCACCGTGACGTCGTGCCCCGCGGCGACGAGGTGCTCCACCAGGTGCGAGCCGATGAAGCCCGCACCCCCCGTGATCAAAAAGCGCACATGATTCCTTTGGTAATCGGCCTGGTTATTGCCCCTTGCAGGAATCCGGCCAGCGCTTCCGGATGCGTACTCTGCCAGTCTGCCAGCTAGCGGGCCGCCATCTAGTCTGTGGCGTTCGAGCAACAGGTGTCTCTCGCGTGGAGTCCCATGGAGTTCACGATCACGACCGTTAACCCGCTCGATCACGCCGAGGCGATCAAGCGGCTGTTCGTGACACATGGCCGCGCCGAGTTCCCCGGGTTTTTCGACCGAGCGTACGAGGTGGCGGTGCGCGCTGGAGGCGTGAGTTGGGTGGCGCGTGACCGAGCGGGGCAGCTCGTGATGCACGTCGCCTGCTTCCCCCGGCGATTCCGTTTCGGGACGCGCGACGTGGTGGGCGGGTTGCTGATGAACGCCCTGGTCGCGGAGCCCTACCGATCGTTCTTCCCCGCCCGCGAGCTGATGCGGCGTGCCCGGGACGACATCAAGGCCCGGGGCGACGTCGATTTTCTCTACACCGACCCCAACGAGCCGGCGCGCGCCGTGCTGCAGGCCTCGGGGTTTCGGCTCATCGGGACGCTGCAGCGGCTCGTGCTGCCCGTGGCCGACCGTCGCTGGCTGGTGGACGGCGTGATCCGGTTGCTGCACGTCCGAGCCCGCGGGCCGCGACGAGCGCGCTCGGTGCCCGACGCGATCGCGCGGCGTGCTGCGGAGCACTCAGCAGTCGCGTTCGAGACGCCGTCGGGCAATTCGCCGCGGCTGCGACCGCATTACGGCACCGCGTTGTACGCGGCGCGGCTGGAGGGCTACCCCGCGCCCAACGATACGTGGTTCACGTTCTTTCAGAATGGCGCGGGCAGTGCGCCAACGGCGGGGCTGCTGGTGCGCGGCCCCGATCAGTCGGGGCACGCGATGCTGCACGCGGTTCGTCGCGCGCCCGATCTGCCGCTCGGGCAGGTGATCCCCGGTCTGGTCCGCGCGCTGCGCGCCGCCGGCTGCGCACGGCTACAGATCGTCACGCTAGCGCACTCGGACTTCGCCGCGGAGCTGCGGCACGCGGGCTTCGTCGCGCGGCAGGATTCCGCCCCGCTGCTCGCCGCTCCGTTGACGGCGACCGGCGACGCGGTACTGGGCGCGGTGCCCCAGTGGGAAATCACGGATCTCGACTGCGATCGCTAGCGACGCCACGCCGCGCGGGCGCCATGCCTGCGGGCACGTGGCCACGCTGTCGCGTGCTCGCGACAGCCGAAATGCGACGCGACTGAGCACGACGCATCCCCTGCCGGGTGCGCCGCTCTGCGGCACGCCCGTTGCCCGACGTTCGTGGCGTACCACTGCGCTGTCTACCCGACCGACTGGAGCAACGTGCGGACCGAGCCGGAGTTCAGCTGCTGATGCATCTTTCCTCTTCTAGAACGACCGTGTCTGCCCGCCGGGGGAGGCCTCCCGTCCCGATGGAACAGGGATTCGTGTCCGGCCTGTTGAGCCGCATCAGCCGCGTGCCCGACCGTCTGCTGCACAATGGACGGCGCCGTGCGGCATTGGCGGCCCTGGCAAGCGCGGAGCGAGTTCCCATCTCGGTGCTGGTGATTTGCAACGGCAACATCTTTCGGAGCCCCTTCGCGGCCGCCGTGTTGCGCCGGGCGCTCGAGCTGCGCGGGCTGGGGCGCGTACGCGTCGACTCGGCCGGATTTGCCGGGCCTGGTCGGGCGACGCCGGCCGGCGCGGTCGCGGCCGCGGCGCGCCGTGCGATCGACCTCAGCCGCCACGCGTCCCAGCTCGTCATGGCGGATGTGGTGCGCGCAGCCGATCTGATCGTCGTGATGGACGGGTTGCAGCGACGGATGATCTGCGAGCGGTTCGGGCGCAGTCCACGCGGGGTGTTGTTGCTCGGCGACTTCGATCCGTTGCCCGTGGCGTCTCGCGGCATTGAGGACCCGGTGGAGCAGGGGCCCGAGGTGTGCGCCCGCGTGTACGCGCGCATCGAGCGCTGCGTGGAAGAGCTCGCGCAGGCACTGGGCGGACTCGCGCAAGCCGGACGCGTGGCGGTGCCGTAGCGCGACGCGCCCGGGGCCTTTGCGGAGCCCCGGGCGCTCGCCGTTCGGTTCTGACCCTCTCGAATTATCGGGCTAACACGTTAGAGAGGGATCGATCGTTCCATTGCAAATCGCGTTGCCCGCGTACAGTCGAATCGTCGCAAAGTACTGCCTCATGTCGTTTGTCCAGCGCTGCCCGTTCGCCACCCAAACGTAGGGGGCGATCAAGAACTGATCGGTACGTCCGGTACCGTACGCCGTGCTGTCATTTATCCCCGCCATCACGGTCGTCCAGGTCGGCGACCCGTACGGTCGAGAGACAACACGCACGGCTCCGTCGGCTGTGCTATTGCCGGAACTGGGCAGGACGTAGTACGCCATCTCGAACCATGTGTCGTCCTGAAGAACATTGTTCGAGTGTGCCCAGTGCAGGGTACTGGACACGGACAGCAGATACGTCCGCGTGGGTTGCAGACCCGGTTGACCTGTTCCCGCGTCGTAGACTTGTGTGCTGCCGTTCCCCGAGGTGACGCCTGCGAGGTCGAGGTCCATTTGCCCATCGGAGCTCGGCGGCGTAAACGTGCCGAAGCCGCGAGCGAAGCGTGTCCAATGCGCGCCGAACGGACTGCCAAAGATGTTGTGCGTCTTGAACAAGACGTATGCGGTCACGCCACCAGCCGTCAGGGACGAATCAAGCTGGTAGCGCCACGCACAGCACCCGGGCGACGCGGGATCGCCACCCAGCGGATAGGAGGTCGTTGTGGCCCAATGGACGTACATGACGTTCCGACCAAGGACGGGGTCCGTTAGGAACTTGTAGCCATCCGAGTCGGGATTGGTCGTTGATGTGGAACGTTCCGTCGTACCAACCCAGACTCTCGTAGTGGGCCTCAGTCGTCCCAGTGAACTCCTCGTCCAATAGAAGTTGGCTTGATCCTGGTGCGGTGTACGTGACGGAGAGATAGGGGCGCGCCGTGACATCGCGAAACCGATTGCTCGCGAAATACCGCCAGTGATCGGCTAGCTTCGACGGATCGGAATTCAACAGCAGGCCAAAATTCGTCGATGGATTGCTGAACCAACCTTGCACGATCGACGTCACGTTCCACTGCTTGAAGCCGAGGGTTCTGTCGATGGGCGGGCCGTCGACGGCTGCATTAATGTCGGCCTGGGCCATCGGAACGTTCCCGAAGCAACAGCTATTGGCGGTCCAACGGGTGGTGCCGTCGTAGGTGGTGCCCGTGGCGCGGCTCAGATCGGGGTTGTGGTTCACGATCTGCTGGACTGGGACCGTGTATGTCAAATCGCCGGTCGAGTCGTACCCGATCACGTACACGTTGAGTGTGGCAGCCGAGATTACTGAGCCTGCCGGGATGCTCGACAGGTCAAACTTCATCAAAGTGGCATTCGCAATCTTGTTGCTCGGCCACGTATACACGCCGAGCATGGTGTCCGTGGCCCAGTTCGTTGAATCGAGCTTGATCCACGTGTCGGCCGTCGGGCTGAGGGTGGCGGTTCCGGGACTCAGTGGTGCGAACGACGGACGGATTGGATCGAGGTGGGGAACTGGTCGAGTCCGTGCAGGCCGCCAACAGTGCGATCGCTGTCCAGGCCCACCTGTTCCACGGGCACTTGTGTACGAACCTGCGGGCGTAAGGCGTGCGGCTCATGAGATCCTCCCCTGATGGTTCCGCGCACCGCACGAGCGCGACTGTTTATCATTTCAGGCCGCGACGATGCGACGGGGCCACCGCGACACGTGTGGAGGCCACACGCCTCCGCTTGCGAAGAATTGTTCCATGGAGTAACGAAGCGAGTGGCGGACTGGTGCCGACGGCGCAGTGGCTCAACAGAAACCGAGGCGCGACGCTACGCACCTCAGGGCGTGACGTTGAAAGTGTTGCTCTCGATGTAGTTCAAGGGCCACGCCGTGGCGCGGAGCGTGTAGCCCGTCCCCGGTTTGTCGATCCTCAAGTCGGAAAACGTCACAAAGCCGTTCACGGCGAGCAGGCGGCGCGTCCCGGTGAGTGTCGCGCTACCAGGGTTCGTACCAAGGCTGATCCAGACCGGGCCGTTGTAATTCGTAGCCACGACCCCGCCCGGCGCTTGGGCGCTGACGCGGAGGGGTACGATGAGCTCGCCCGCGCGAGTCGTGGTCGGCTGTTGTCCGTAGAACCCGAGGCCGTCCGCACCGTTAGGCGACGGCGGCGGCCCTGCGGTGATGTCGAACGGGTCGCTGTACGCGTCACGCAACCCGGGACACGTGGCGTGCAACGTGTAGCCGGCGCCGGGCACGTCGATGCTCGGGCCATCCCACTGAACGGTCCCGCCGAGCCCCGGCTGCATGACGATCGTGCCGCCTCCCGTGAGGGTACCGCCTCCTGGATTGAATCCGATCGACAGCGTCACGTTGCCGAGGAATGACACGTCCTTATTGCCGGATGCGTCGTAAATGGTCACCCGGACCGCTCGATTTGGCTGGCCCGCTTGCGTGATCGCAGGATGATCGGTGAACCGCAAGAAGGGCCCCGAGCCCGGCGGCGGCGGCGACGGTGGCGCCCCGCAACTGATCGCGAAATCGCCATGGCCAGCGCCACCCGAAGGCACGTTCACCGTCAGGGGATTCGCCCCCGCCACGTTGCAGATGGCCGGGACTCCACTGAGCCCGACCACGTGATCGCCTGCGCTCACTCCCTTGATCGTTAGGCTCGCGCTGGTCCCGATAGATCCGGCTCCATTCCCGTCGACGGTGAGTGTATACCCGCTGGGCAGATCGACGCCGCTCGTCGCAGTCGTGATGGCCAGATCCCCCGGCTGGGGAGGAGGGGGCCCGGGCGGCTTGACGGCGAACGGCGCGCTCTCCGCCACGGGTGCCGCGCTCCCGAACGCGGCGGCAAGCGTGTATGCCTCGCCGACGTTGTTGATCTGCAGGTTTCCGAACGTCGCGACGCCCGCGACGGCGTCGGTCGAGTTGCCCGACACAGCGCCGTTGACGGGGTTCCCGTTCTGGCGCAGCACGAGACTCACGACGCCGCTGAACTTGGTCGCCTTGTTGTCGAGCGAGTCGAAGGCGGTCACCACCACCGGTGGTGTAACGACGCCCCCCTGGCCGACATCGCTTGGCTCCGCCGTGAAGGTCAGCTTGGCGGCGGGGCCGGGCACGACCGTGAACGTGTCGCTCGTGACCATCGGCAGCCCGGCGGCCATGGCCGTGAGGGTGTAACCGGAAACAGCCCGGTTCAGCGACAGGTCCGTGAACGTCGCCACGCCGCGAGTGGGATGCATCGTGGGCGTACCTCGCAGAGTCGCGCCCCCGGGGTTCGAGCCGAGGGCGATCGTGACGGTCGTGCTCTCGACTCCCGCCACCGGCTGGCCGGCCGAGTCGACGACACTCACTCGCACTGGGCCGATGGGCCGGCCGGCGCGCGGGCTGCTCGGCAGGCGGGAGAACACCAGGCCAACGGGAGTGCCGTTGGACGTGGGTGACGCCCCGCCTCCGCCACTGTTCAGGAGCTTGTCCAGGTGGCAGCTGACGCCGAGGGCGATCAGGATCAAGATTCGTAGCGCCTTCATCAGCCGATGATTGCTGCAATCACCGCACCGGCTCGAACAGCGGATGTCGTGCTGCCCCATGCCGTTGCCTCGACGCGACGCCTCGCAGAATCGTGGCGATGGCCCGACAAAGTGTGGAGTCTGCTTCGCTGCCTCGGCGCGACGCGCCGGATTGTGAACTGCTCAACCGAGTCACACGTTTTGGCGCCCCGCCTCTTTCCTGTTCAAATGCGAAACAGGCCGTTTGCACAAAAAAGCAGCCCGCTTGCGGGCCCAGCGCGCTAAGTGCTGATCTTTCTGATCCGCTACGTTGCACTCTTGCGCCTGTTTTCCGGCGTTGCTACCGTGCTGCGTCGCGAACGGGCTACGGAGATCGCCCGGTCGTGGTGAAGTGACAAGCACGCTGCTCAGAGCAAAGCCGTCGAAAGACGGTGACGCAGAGCTACGGGACTACGGCGACGCGAGTCGCTAAGTCCGCCGGGCCGCCAGCGACTCGAGACGGTATCGAGCTGTTGGCGGCTTTTTCGTTCGTTGTAGCAGTCGACACACCGCAGTTCGGCAGGGCGCAACCCTCTTCCAGAGGGAGCGCGATAAGGGCAAACCCGGCGAAAGCCGGCGACGCAAAGCTACGAGGCTACCCCACGCGACACGCGTGACATGCCAGTCGGGCTGCCGAACCTCACTTGGGAGAGGGTCATGTACATTCGGAGCTTCCTGGCGCTCGGCGCCGTGTTAGTCGGTACCGCTTGCGCAGTGCCTGTCGATACCGGCACCAGTAATCCCGATTTCGGCGTCACGCCCGTCGCCGTTCAGCCACAGACCGCGACAGTGATTGTGGGCGACAGCCTGCAGCTGAGCGCCAGCGTGCTCATGTCGAACAATCGGCCGCCCAATTCGGTCACCTGGGCGAGCGCCAACACCGGCCTGGCGACTGTCAGCGTGTCGGGCGTGGTCCGCGCCCGCAGCGTCGGTACGCTCTTCATTCGCGCGACCAGCGGCAGCAAGCAGGACTCGAGCGCGCTCACGGTGGCGAGTCCGTCTCCTCTCCCGGTGGCTTCGGTGACGCTCACGCCGGCGTCGGCCACGGTCTCGGTCGGCGGCACGATTTTGCTGGTCGCCACACTCAAGGACGCGAACGGCAACGCGCTCGCGGGCCGCGCGATCACGTGGGCTAGCGGCAACACAGGCGTGGCCACGGTCGGTGGCACCGGGGTTGTGACCGCGGCCACGGCCGGCTCCGCCACGATCAGCGCGACGAGCGAGGGGCAGAGCGCCTCGGCTACGGTGGCCGTGACGACGGTCCCTGTCGCCTCGGTGAGCGTGAGCCCGGCGACGGCGAGCGTCCAGGCGGGGCAGGTTGTCCAGCTCACCGCTACGCCCAAGGATGCCAATGGGAGCGCCTTGAGTGGCCGCACCGTGACCTGGGCGAGCAGCAACGTGGGTGTCGCGACGGTGAGCGGTACTGGCTCGGTCAGTGGTGTGGCAGCCGGCTCGGCGACGATCACCGCTACGAGCGAAGGGCAGAACGGTTCGGCGAGCATCGCCGTGACGGTACCTGCCAGCCCACCCGGCACGGTCGGCGATCTCGCGGTG
>WNGP01007592.1_pt1 | contig 11971 bp, 15 predicted proteins | sample 5407671 | NCBI WGS metagenome assembly WNGP01 (sample SAMN13153381, study PRJNA577476) | soil metagenome | isolation source: 40 cm soil or saprolite under Garry oak tree replicate 2 | place: USA:California | collected 2016-06-15 | reverse complement strand
GGCCTCGACGAGATGGAGATGCACGAGGACGCCGTCACCCGGGGCGACCGCATCATCCTGGTCGACGACCTGATCGCGACCGGCGGCACCGCCGAGGGCGCGGTCAAGCTGTTGCGCAACGCCGGCGCCCAGGTGCTCGCCGCCTGCTTCATCATCGACCTGCCGGAGCTGGGCGGAGCGGACAAGCTGCGCAAGCTCGAGGTGCCGGTGCGCACGCTGGTGAGTTTCGAGGGGCATTGAGACGACCCCGCCGGAGAGCGCGTCAAATCCCGGCTTCGCTCGCCTGCCGGAGCGATCCTCGCAATGCCGCCGCGAGCGGCAGGGTCAGCAGCGCAACGGCGGCGATCACCGCGATGGTCGCCGCAATGCCGAGCCGGTCGCTGACAAGACCGTAGGCAAACGGCGCCAGCGCGCCACAGCCGATGGTGCCGGTGTAGAACACGGCGAACGCCCGGGTCCGGGCCGCCGGCGCGACCAGATGCGCGACCGAGCCGTAGAGCACCGAGGAAGTGCCGCTGAGCGCCACGCCGACCAGCGGGATCAGCGCCACGGCGGCGCCGAGCGGCAGCGGCAGCAAAGCGAAGATCCCGAGTGCGGTCATGCTCTCGGTCAGGATCACGGTGGCGAGCACCCCGATGCGCATCCCGACGAAGGTGCAGACCAGCTTCCCGGCGGCTCCGCCGATGAACACCAGGGTGAGCGCCAAGCCGATGGTCGGCAATTCCGCGCCCTTGGCTCGCAGCAGAAACGGCAGGAAGGTCAGGAACGCCGTGCGGGTCGCGTTGTCGATCATGCCGACGGACAGCAACAGGGGGAACCCGGTCCGGTCGCCGCCGCGAAACACCCGGCGCCCCGTGTCCCGCGGACCGGTCGCCGGCGAGGGCGCCGCGAACCGCGGCAGCAGCAGAAAGATCGCGGCGGCCGCCGCAATCCCCAAAGTGCCGAGCAGAGCGAGAGTGGCGCGCCACGGCAAGACCAGCATCAGCAGCGTCGCCGCCGCGGGGAACAGCACCTTGCCGATATCGCCGGAGAAATTATAGGTGCCGATGGCGGCGAGCGATTTTGGTCCGGCGAACGCCCGCGCAACCAGTGCCGAGCCGATCGGATGCTGCGTGCTCGACCCGATCCCAGCGAGGAACAGCGCGGCGGCAATGAACGCGTAGCCCGAGCTCCAGCCGATCAGGCAGAAGCACAAGCCCGCAAGCGCGGTGCCGGCGGCGAGCACCGCGGCCCCGCCGATCCGCTCGGCAAGCAGCCCGGCCGGGATCTGGAAGGCCGCCATCGCGCCGGAAAGCGTGGAGCGCAGCAGCCCGACCGCCGCATAGCTCAGCGCGAACTCGGCCTGCCAGATCGGCAACATGATGTAGACGACATCGGAATAGCCGTCGTGGAGCGCGTGCACGGGAAGCGCCACGCTCAGGGTGCGGCGTTTATCCCGCGGCGAGGCGGGATAATCCTCGTCCGTTCCCGCGGACGAAATTTGCGGCTCGAGCATCATTGCGGCCGGCGCTCCACGAAGGCCGAACCGATGAAGGAGATTACCGGCTCGCCCGCCTGGTTGACGCCGGTGTTGAGAAACTGCACCAGGCCCCAGCCCGGACGGCTGTTCAACGTGCGCGATTCCAAGACTTCGCTGGCGTAGGTGATGGTGTCGCCGGCATAGACCGGCTTGCGCCATTGCAGCTGACGAAATCCCGGCGAGGGTCCGAGCTGTGCCACCGGCTCGCCCCGCGCGCGCTGCGCTTCGACCTCGAGGCGCATCTGATCCATCCGCAGCCGCATCCACATCACCGCAGTGTGCCAGCCGGAGGCGCAGAGCGCGCCGAACTGCGAGCGCGCGGCCGCGGCTTCGTCGAGATGGAACGGCTGGGGATCGAATCTCTCGGCGAATGATTTGATCTCTTCCGCCGTGAAAGTATGGCGTCCGACCACGAGCTTGTCGCCGACCCGAACGTCCTCGAAATACTTCATGATCGAACTCGGCCGTGCTCGCCCTCGCCCCGCTCCGCGGGGGGAGCGGAGCGTCGGGCGACCATGAGGGAGAAGGCGAGCGTCATGACCGTCTCCCCCGCCTGGTTGCGGAGTTCGAATCGAAAGCTCGCGAAGCCCATTTCCGGCCTGCTGCTGGACGCGCGCTTGTTCACCGCCTCGGCACGCACGACGAGCCGATCGCCGGGCCGCACCGGCTTGAGCCATTGCACCTCGTCGACGCCCGGAGCCCCCATCGAGTGGGCGTTGTTGATCAGCCCATCGACCACGAGGCGATTGAGCAGGACGCAGGTGTGCCATCCGGACGCCGCGAGCCCGCCCAGCAGGGTCGAGCGGGCGGCGTCCTCGTCGAGATGCATGGCCTGCGGATCGAACTCGGCCGCGAAGGCCACGATCTCCTCGCGGGTCACGAGCCGGGGTCCGTACTCGGCAACGCTGCCTTCGACGAAATCTTCCCAAAAAAGCTTCGGCACGGAATCCTTCGCGGATGTCGGGCTCGCTGCTTAAGCCGCGCGAGCGGAAGGGTCAACCGCATCGCGTTGACCGGGCTTGCGAAATGTGCAGTGTCCGCGCCGGCGATGACCGCAAGCGCGGGAGGGGGGATCATGTTTTACGTCGGCGATCTGTTCCAGTGGGACCGTTTCATCACGCCCGCGATCATCCGGACGTTCTACTGGCTCGTCGTGGTGGTTTCGGTGCTGTTGGGATTGGCCGGCATGATCTCCTCGCTCGGCGCGATGGCCATCAATCCGATTGCCGGATTGCTGATGCTGATCGCCAGCTTCGTCGGCATGCTCGCCGGCATCGTGTTCGCGCGGATCGCGGCGGAGCTGGTGCTGATCGCGTTTCGCATCAACGAGCATCTCGGCGCGATGCGCAACCGCGGCGGGATGTGAGGGCGGTAGTCGTCATGGCCGCGCTTGTCTCGGGCGCAGCGCGGCATCGAGGGGCGCGCTGCAGAACCGGGACCCATGCGGCGCAGCCTACGCACTGATGTCGTCGCGAACCGGAAATGGATCACGTCGCCGTCGGCGACGGCGTAATCCTTGCCCTCGAGCCGAAGCTTGCCGGCGTCGCGCGCGCCGGCCTCGCCGCCGAGCGCCACGTAGTCCTCCCAGGAGACGACCTCGGCGCGGATGAAGCCGCGCTCGAAATCGGTGTGAATGACGCCGGCGGCCTGCGGCGCCCGCGTGCCGCGCGTCACCGTCCAGGCGTGCGCCTCCTTGGGGCCGGCGGTGAAGAAGGTGACGAGATCGAGCAGCGCGTAGCCGGCGCGGATCAGGCGGTCGAGCCCGGCCTCGTGCAATCCATGCGCGGCGAGATATTCGCCGCGCTCCGCGCGCGACAGCACGGCGATCTCCGCTTCGATCTTGGCCGAGATCAGCACGCAGCCGGCGCCCTCGGCTTGCGCGCGGAGCTCGACCGCGCGGGAAAACGCGTTGCCCTCCGCCGCATGCTCCTCGTCGACATTGCAGACGTAGAGCACCGGCTTCGACGTGAGCAGGCCGAGCATGCGAAACGCCTTCTCCTGCGCGTCCTTGCGCTCGATGAGCCGCGCCGGCTTGCCTTCGCGCAAAGCCATGAGCGCCCGCCCGACGAGATCGAGCGTCGCGCCCGCTTCCGGATCGCCGCCGCGCGAGCGCTTCTCCAGCGGTTCGATGCGCCGCTCCAGACTGTCGAGGTCGGCGAGCATCAGCTCGGTCTCGATGGTCTCGATGTCCTCGACCGGCGCGATCCTGCCCTCGAGGTGAATGACGTCGCTTCCGGAAAAGCAGCGCACGACATGAACGACGGCGTCGACTTCGCGGATGTTGGCCAGGAACTGATTGCCCAGACCCTCCCCGCGCGAGGCGCCGCGCACCAGGCCGGCGATGTCGACGAAGGCGAGCCGGGTCGGGACGATGGCGGTTGATTTGGCCAGCGCGGCGACCGGTTCGAGCCGCGGGTCCGGCACCGCCACCTCGCCCAGATTCGGCTCGATGGTGCAGAACGGATAATTCTCCGCCTGCGCCGCGGCGGTCTCGGTCAACGCGTTGAACAGGGTGGACTTGCCGACGTTCGGCAGCCCGACGATCCCGCAGCTAAATCCCATGGCGTGTCAGGTCGGTCCACCGGCTCCATCCGCCGGCGCGCCGGGGCTTTTGGGCTCGACGAACCCCTTCGCGGCCATCGCGAGGTGGACCTTGTTCTGGAAACTTGCGTCCTCGCCCCGCGCGAGCAGAGCGGCGTTCTCGGCGATGATCTCGCACAAATTCTCCACCCAGGCGCGCTCGCCCTTGCTGAACGGGCTCAGCACGTAATGCTCGACCAGGTCCTTGTCGCCCGGATGACCGACGCCGATGCGCACGCGGCGATACTCGTTGCCGATGTAGGCGCTGATCGAGCGCAGGCCATTGTGGCCGGCGGTGCTGCCGCCGATCTTCACCCGCACCTTGCCGGGCGCAAGATCGATCTCGTCGTGGAACACCAGCGTGTCGTGCGGGGGGATCTTGTAGAAGCGCACGGCCTCCGCGACCGCGCGACCCGATTCGTTCATGTAGGTTCCGGGCTCGAGCAGCAGCACGCGATCCGGGCCGATCGTCCCTTCGGCCGCCACGCCCTGAAACCGGCGGCGCCACGGGCCGATGCCGTGGCGCGCGGCGATCGCCTGGACCGCCATGAAGCCGACGTTATGGCGATGGCCGGAATAGCCCGCACCAGGATTGCCGAGCCCGACGAACAGCAGCATGGCTCATGCCGCGCGGCCCCGCGGCCCCGCGGCCTCACTTCTTTCCCGGCTTCTCCTGCGGCGCGGTGCCGCCGGCCGCCGGCGCCGCTGCGGCGCCCGCCGCCGGGGCGGCTCCGGGCGCCGCCGGCGCGGCGCCGGGCGCGCCGGGAGCCCCGGGTGCCGCACCTGGAGCACCGGGCACCAGCTCGCCGGCCGCCTCGGCGGCCGCCGCCGCTGCCGCCGCTGCCGCCGCGGCCTCCGCGGCCGCCTTCTGCTCCTCGAGATAGCCCGACGGCGCCACGATGGTGACGAGCGTCACGTCGCGCCGGGTCACGGGGCGCACGTTCTGCGGCAGCGTCAGGTCGCTCAAGTGCACCGACCGGTTGATCTCCAATCCGGTGAGATCGACGTCGATCGCCTCCGGAATGGCGTCGGCCAGGCAAAGCACCTCGACCGAGTGCTCGACGATGTTGACGGTGCCGCCGCGCTTCACGCCCGGCGCCTGGTCGGCGTTCTTGACGTGGACCGGGATGCGCACGCGGATGCGGGCGCCTTCGCCGAGGCGGAGAAAATCAACGTGGATCGGAACGTCGCGCACCGGATCGAGCTGATAATCGCGCGGAATGACCCGGTGGCGCGCGCCGTCGACCTCGAGCTCGTAGATCGAGGTGAGGAAATGCCCGGCAAAGATGTTCTGCCGCAGCTCCTTGAAATCGAGCGAGATCGGCAGCGGGGCTGCTCCGTCGCCGTAGACCACGCCGGGCACGCGGCCTTCGCGCCGCACCGCCCGGGCCGCTCCCGTTCCGGCCCGCGACCGCGCCGTCGCCTTGAGCGCCTTGACTTTCGTCATGGGGTCGATCCTCGCAGATCCTGGCCAATGGCAATGCAAACGGCCGCTAACGCGGCCGTCGCTGCGGCCGGCCGAAACGGCACCGTGCCGCGGTCGGGCAGCTTATAACGGGATCAACCCGGAAATACAAGAAACCGGGCCACCCTCGCCGCGGCCGTTATTGTTGCACCAGCATGAGCCACATACTCCTCCCTCCCACGCAAGCGGGGGAGGGATGGGGAGGGGCCACCTCCCGCCGTCGCTTTGCGACGGCGGCCTCCCCCGCAAGCGGGAGAGGTGACCGGAGCCAGCCTCCTACATCACGGTCGGCGGATTCTGCGGTACCGGACCGGTCCCGGACTGTAGCTTGGCCTCGAGCGCGGCGATCCGGGCTTTCAGCGCCTCGTTCTCCTCGCGCGCGAGCCGCGCCGTCTCCTTGACGGCCTCGAACTCCTCGCGCCTCACCACGTCGAGATCGCGCAAGATGCGCTCGGCCTGGCTGCGGAACATGGTGTCGAACTCGCGCCGCACGCCCGAGGCGACCCCGGCCGCATCATTCATCAGCCGCGCCATCTCGTCGAAAAACCGGTTCGTCGTCTGGGCCATGGATCCCTCCCGCCGCGCTACCTAGCCGGACACAATGGGTATTCCGGAGCGGAGCCGCAAGTATAACGCGGCTTGACTTGGCGCTCCGCCGCGCGCCAAGACCCGGCGCAACCCGCGAGATCTTCATGCCGCTCCTGGCGCTGCCGTTTCCCGCGCTCGACCCGGTGATCGTCGAGCTCGGTCCGTTCGCGATCCGCTGGTATGCGCTCGCCTATATCGCCGGCATCGTGCTCGGCTGGCTCTACGCCCGCGCCGTCATAAAGTCGCGATCCGCCTGGGGCGGGCCGGCGCCGCTGACCGCCGCGGATTTCGACGACTTCGTCCTGTGGGTCACGCTCGGCGTCATCCTCGGCGGCCGCACCGGCTACGTATTGTTCTACAACCTGCCGCATTTTATCGCGCATCCGATCGAGATCCCGCAATTGTGGAAGGGCGGGATGTCGTTCCACGGCGGCTTCATCGGCTGCGTCGTCGCCGTGGTCCTGTTCGCGCGCAGCCGCGGCATCCCGGTGCTCTCGCTCGGCGACCTCACCTGCGCGGTCGGGCCGATCGGGCTGTTTCTCGGTCGCATCGCCAATTTCATCAACGGCGAATTGTGGGGCCGGCCGAGCGACGTGCCCTGGGCCATGGTGTTTCCCGGCGGCGGTCCGCTGCCGCGCCACCCGAGCCAGCTCTACGAGGCGGGCCTCGAGGGCCTTGTGCTGTTCGCCGCGCTGGCGATCCTGATCCGTGCCGGCGCCCTGCGAAGGCCGGGCTTGATCATCGGCGCGTTCGCGCTCGGCTACGGCGTCGCGCGGTGCATCGCCGAGTTGTTTCGCGAGCCCGATGTGCAGCTCGGATTTCTGTGGGGCGGGCTGACCATGGGCATGCTGCTGTCGATCCCGATGATCCTGGCCGGACTTGCCTTGATCTGCGTCGCGCTGCGCCGGTTGCCGGCTCCCGCGGCATGAATTGTATGTTCCGAGCGTGCAGCAAGCTCAGTTCACCTCCCCCCGAAAGGGGGAGGTCGACCGCGCAGCGGTCGGGAGGGGGTCGCGATCCCCACCCCATCCCTCCCCTTTTGAAGGGGAGGGAGGAGATTGCGGCGCGCTCACCGCGCAATTTTCGCGCGCCTTGCTCGGCATGACGCCGCTCGAAGCCGAGATCCGAAAAATCGTCGCCGTCGACGGCCCGATCCCGATCGCACAGTTCATGGCGCTCGCGCTCGGCCATCCGACCCACGGCTATTACGCCGGCCGCGATCCGTTCGCCGCGCGCGGCGATTTCATCACCGCGCCGGAGATCTCCCAGATGTTCGGCGAGCTGATCGGGCTGTGGGCGGCGGCGGCGTGGAGCGAGATGGGCAGCCCCGATCGCATTCGCCTGGTCGAGCTCGGACCCGGGCGCGGGACGCTGATGGCGGACGCGCTGCGCGCGGCGAAGATCGCCAAGGAATTTCACGCGGCGCTCGCCGTCGATCTCGTCGAGATCAGTCCGGCGTTGCGCCGGCGGCAGCAGCAGACACTCGCCACTGCCGGCGTGCCGCTGTCCTGGCATGCGACGCTCGCGCAGGTGCCCGAAAAAAATCCGCTCATCGTCATCGCCAACGAGTTCTTCGACGCGCTTCCCGTGCATCAGGCGGTGCGCGCGAAAAGCGGCTGGCACCAACGCATGGTGGGACTGGCCGATGACGGCAAGCTGGCGCTGGCGCTGCATCCCGATCCGATCGTGGGGTTCTCCGCCATGCTGCCGGCGGAGCTGCGCGATGCCCCGGCCGGCGCAATTTGGGAATGGCGCTCCGATGCCTGGGCCGTCGAGCTCGGCCGCCGGCTGGTGCGTCAGGGCGGGGTGGCGCTGGTCATCGACTACGGCCATGCCGGCGGGCTCGGCGAGACGCTGCAGGCGGTCGGCGGGCATGCGTTTGCCCAGGTGCTGGAGCGGCCCGGCGAGGTCGATCTTTCCGCCCACGTCGATTTCGCGGCGCTGGCGCGCGCGGCGGCGCGGTCGGGCGCGCGCGTGCACGGCCCGGTGACGCAGCGCGAGTTCCTCACGCGGCTCGGCATCGAGACCCGCGCCGCGATGCTCAAGACGGCGACGTCCGGCCGCGCGGCCGAGATCGACGCGGCGCTCGCGCGGCTCACCGAGGGAGGCCCGCGCGGCATGGGCGAATTGTTCAAGGTCGTGGCGCTCGCCGAACCAAAACTTGGCGCACTCCCGGGATTTGGCTAGCGTCTGCCGGCTCAGTAAAATTCTCTGCCCAGATTAGGAGACCAGGTGGCCACCTCGCTTGCACTTGCGGACCAGGTCCGGCCGGCGCCCCGGCTCGCCTCGTTTCGCCTCGGCGGATGGTTGTGGTCTGGAAAGTAACCCGTGATTCGAGTTGTTGCTGTGCCGCCGGGATTAACTCACCTTGCGCCTTACTGTGGGGGACTTTGTGGGGGATTTTTCGTCGCGCTTTTGTCGCAACTCCTCCGCAACCGATTCCATTGCTGCTCCCACTTCGTCATCAAGAACATGGGCGTATTTCGTGGTTGTCCTGATGTCAGAATGATTCAACGCCTTCTGCACCAGCTTGATATTCCCAGTCTTCCGGAGCAGTCGAGTTGCGAATGTATGTCGATAATCATGCAGACGGAAATTCACTACCCCGGCTTTCTTCCGCAACCTTGCCCAGGCATTGGTGACACCGGCCATCGTTAAGGGATAGCGACGACCCTTGGCCCGACCGCCCCAAGCCGCAATGCAAACGTAGGTGAACACGAATTCCGCATGGTGGCCCTGGAGCGGTTCGAGGATGGCCCGGAGCGTTGGCGTGAGCGGCTTGGTGATACGACGCCCACCCTTGCCCAGTTTGACGATCTGACCGGCCGACCAATTAACCTCGCTCCACCGCAGATGCACACATTCCCGTTTGCGAAATCCCGACGCCGCCAGAAACTCGAAGAACGGCTTGTAATCATCCCGTATCACCGCATCGAGTCGTTCGCCTTCATCCATCAAAAGTTCCCGCACCCGTTCCTCTGGCTCCTTCAGAATATGATTTCGCCACTTCGGTTCATGATCAAAACGCACGTTCCTCGATTTAGCATAGGTAAACAACTTCTTGAGCACTTCGGTCGTGGTATGATTGACGGTAATGGGGTTGATGAGAGCTTGCGTTTGCGGATTACGATGCCCTCGACGCCATGCAACCAACCCAGCAACATCCGCATCGGTAATCTCGGTCAGCAATTTATCTTTACCGAAATATTCTACCAGCCGTCCCAGATCGCGAAAGGTGTCATCCGCCCCGACATGATATTGGCCGATCTCGTTCCAATATCTGTCAGCGACGTGATCGAGGACCAGCGAAACCGAGGCCGCCTGCTGTTCGATGATCCGTTTCTTCAACCGCTCTCTTTCGGATTTTTCAATCGCTTCTGCTTCGCGTCTCGTTGTGCATTGAGTCGATTTGTGAACCCGATGACCTCTCCAGATGAAGTCGAAGTGATAGTAGGGGGAGTTTTTCGGTTTCCAGACGGACATGGCGGTGGATTCCTTATTGCCCGACGCTTGATGAAGTCTTCCACGTCGGCTTCGGTGAACATCATTCGGATATTTGTGGAACCTCGCCCGGTGTTGATGAAGCGCAGTTCACCATCTTTGAGCGCGAGGGTCTTCACCTGCTTGATCGACATCCCCAGCCGTGCCGCAACTTCCTGTGGGGTGCGAAGCCCGTCGTTGGGAATTGAAGATCGGACTCGGCGTGCTGCCTGTTTCTGAATAGGGCGCTGGGCCGGGTTCAGGAATACGTCCGCAAAGGCATTCAGGACAAGGCGCGAAGATCGGGCAGCAGCGAGGGTGGCGGCGACGGCGTTTTCGGCACCGGCGGCAGGGAAGGCGATTTTAAGGGCGGTGTTCATGGGGGAGGTGTACTAACGATCTCGTTCATTCCGTTCAAGGGCCCTCATGCCAACACTTCCACGGTTACGGCAATGCGAGGCGGGGGAGTCTGGCCGCGCTCGAATGCGGTCTTGCGGATATAGAGCGTGCCGATCTTGGCCCACGCCTGCTCGACGGGCTTGCCAGCGTCATCTACTTCCTGATAGCGGAGCGCACCCTTGGTCTCACGTTCCAACACAAAATGAATTTGTCCAAGTTTCATTTCGGCCTCCATGTCTGTGTTTGTGTGATAATCTGGGCCGAAGAGACCCACTCCTCGAAACCCGTCATCGCCTCAGTTAGTGTGTTACGGTCGGGCAGGAAGAAGGGGTGCCGCCAGGGTGTGGTGATGGTGGTGGCGAAGGTCGAGTCCCCGCGCCAAACCCATTCGACAATCCGGCCTTCGATTCCTCCATCGCATATCGCCACCCAATCTCCCGGGCCGTCTCGTTTCCATTTGGTGGCGGTCATGGGTGAAATCCTCTCATATCAACAAGCCGAGAAAACCAGAATCCCGCCGCCCTGGTACTTGTCGATAGTGAATACGTCCCCGCCCAATTCCATGTCGCGGGCAATGCTTTCGTAGTCGATGTGCCCGGCAATGACATTAGGCAACTTTTTGATCACATCGCCATAACATTCCTCGACTGCAGGCGGAATAATCAGGTGCTCGGGCGAAGTCCCCCACTCCATTGACGATGCCGCAGATGTAGGCGAGTTGGTGGACCATGAGTCGGATCGCCGGGTCGCTGGTCAATGCTGCCGTGCCCTTGTGATCGGGTTCGGCGCTGGCTTCCTGACAGGCGGCGACGATGCTGTGGGCAATTCCAGAAGGGTTGGGTTTTGGATGGCAAGGGCATCGGAAAATCTGCGGGGGTGGGGGCATTTGGTCTCGTTAACTAGGGCATCGAGGATTGCATTTTGCGCGCGTTATTCTGTCCTAGATGTATACCGGAGTGTCATAAAATCAAGGGAGCAACGGGCCTATTTTGCCGTCACGCTTGCCCAAGGTTATGACGAATAGGTATGGCTGGGCATGACCCTTGCCCAGTACATGGCCCGAGAGGGGTTGTCCGAGACCGAAATGGCGCGATTGCTCGGGATGAGCCAGCCGACCGTGAGCCGTTATTTGAGCGGGGAGCGGATGCCCAAGCCCCGGAACATGGCGAAGATCGTGGCTGTCACTGGGGGCCGCGTTCGACCGGATGATTTCTACGGGCTAAAATCTCGCCGCCCACGCAAGTGAAATTCGTCGCGCAATGGTTGGAGAAGATCAATCAAGCCCCGGTCCTTTCCATCAAGCCGCACGTTTCCACTTGGGATTCCGCTGCCGTCGTTTGGTCTTCCGAGGTCGAAGCAACTTCCTCACCTTGATATGTCGCATTCTCATTTGATCATCCACTCGGCGGGCCATCTCATCTATGGTCAGGCTCCCCCATTCCAATGTCCATGATAGTTCCTCCCTCGTGATGTACCCCGTCTCCAGGTCATTCATGATGCGGTCGATGGGGATACGCCTGATGCGTTTCCAGTATTTCTGCCGACAGCGACGTACATAAGCCTCGCCCCCGCTCGTCATATCCGGAGGCACAGGCACCCCCAACCGACGGAGTTCATCATGTGCCCAACCTTCCGCTTCCAGTTCCCCGATGAATTCCGGCTTGTCGTTGTTCTTGCAGTGACCAAGAAGGATGTGACCGACTTCGTGCGCCAGAATGTAAAGTCGATTTGCCGTGGTCGTGGGCCAAGGTGCGATGATCTTCCGAGGATAAAAGGCGCGACCGTTTAGACTGGTTCGATTCCCTTGGGCAAGCAGGACAGGGTGATGCATCCTACGCCCTCGTAGAAGCGTGATGTTGTACTGCTTAATCATACGCTCGCCCAGGATCGCGAGATGAACTCTGGTCATTGCTGTCATTTTCGTCTCTCCTTGCTTCAAT
>WNGP01004220.1_pt1 | contig 11971 bp, 12 predicted proteins | sample 5407671 | NCBI WGS metagenome assembly WNGP01 (sample SAMN13153381, study PRJNA577476) | soil metagenome | isolation source: 40 cm soil or saprolite under Garry oak tree replicate 2 | place: USA:California | collected 2016-06-15 | reverse complement strand
CGGGAAGGGCGTGTCGCGCTCCAGCCAGGGAATCATCCCGCTTTCAGCACTTCACCTGCTGCCTGCAGTACTGCGCCAGCTCGCTCACGATGCAGCTGCTCTCGACGACCGTATGGGCGTGCCCACCGTGATCGAGGGCGAGGCGGAATTCGTACTTGCTGAAAAACTCGTTGAAAAGCTCCCCACCCAGGGTTCCGACGGCGTACAGGCCGTCGTTTTCCCGGTCGTGCTCGAGAAGGATCGCCGCGAGCGGTTGAGGTGCGGGGCCCGCCAATACCTTCGCGCCCTCGGCGGGATCGTACTGGCTGTGCTCGGAGCAGCAATGGATGACGTGAGCGAACTTGCTTCCGGGCGATGTCTCGTTGCGGTAGCTGATGAAACTGATCTCGCGCGTGGGGTAGGTGAGCCGATGCGCGCAGATCGCCGAATAGGCGACGATGCTGTGATCCGCGCCCACGCCGCCCCGCCACTCGTAGGTCCGTTCGTTTGCGGTTTTCAGCTGCGCCGACACCTTGGTCGGCTTGCCGAGGTTCAGCAGGAAGCAGGGTGTTCCGGCGAACGGGTAGTGAAAGATGAAATTCCGGTTTGCGGGGAGCGCGTGCGCCGCGAGCGGCCGGCCCGAGGGATCGATGAGCCGCGCGCGGGCATAGAAGCGCGGGCTCGCGTCGGCGGGCATCGAAACGCCGAGTGCCGAGGCGGCGCAGGCGAACATGAAACTGCGTCTTTGCATGGATGTGGTTGCAACGCTAAGCGGTGCCGGTTGCGCGTGTCAAGCGAGTTACTTCGGCGGCAGTATCTCTCCGGCGTGGAACCCGTACGACCCCGCCTTGCGATCGCCGTAGAAGTGACGCAGCGTCTTGGAGATCGTTCGGAAGGCGATTTCCTTCCAGGGAATTTCGCCTTCGCGGAACAATCCGACCTCGAGGGTTTCCTCGCCCGCAGCGAAGTCGTGGTCGAGGAGGCGGGCGCGGTAGAAGATGTGGACCTGGTTCACGTGCGGCACGGACAGAAGCGTGAACACTTCGCCCAGCTCGACGCGCGCCTTCGCCTCTTCCAGGGTTTCCCGAAGCGCGGCCTGCGCGGTAGTCTCGCCGAGCTCCATGAATCCCGCGGGGAGGGTCCACAGCCCGTGGCGGGGCTCGATCGCGCGCTTGCACAGCAGGATGCGGTCCTCCCACTCGGGTATCGTGCCGACCACCACGAGCGGATTGCGATAGTGAATGGTGCCGCAGGTGTCGCAGACGTGCCGCGGCAGCGAGTCGCCGGGCGGCACGCGCAGCGTCAGCTTGGCTCCGCACTTCGAGCAGAAATTCATTGGAGGGAAAGGCATGCTTCGCGTCTATGACCGCCGCAGCAGCTCCGCGAGCTCGTCGAGACCCTTGATAACGTGATCCGGGGCGGCGCCGAGCTCGTCGACGGGCGCGCCGGTACGGTTGATCCAGAACGTGCGGAAACCGAAAGATTTCGCTCCGCAAGCGTCCCAGCAGTTGCTCGAAACAAAACCGATCGTCGGCTTCGGTACGCGCAGCCTTTGCACCGCCAGCCGGTACACGGCGGGCGCCGGTTTGTAGATTTTTCGCGCATCGACGCTGATGATGGTCCTGATCTGGTCGCCCAGTCCGGCGGCCGCCACCAGCGGGCGCAACATCGCCGGCGAGCCGTTCGAGAGAATCGCAAGGTCGAGTTTAGAAACCTTGAGCGTGGCGAGGGCGTCACGGACCTCGGGGAAAAGCGAGAGCCGTAGATAAGCGCCCATGAGGCTGCGGCGGCGCTCTTCGTCGACCGGGAGTCCGAGCGCCAGGCAGGCGTAGCTCAGGCTCGCCTCGGTGATCCGCGCAAAATCCTCGTAGCGCCGCATCAGACTGCGCTGCCAGGTGTATTCGAGCTGCTTGGCGCGCCACAGGGTGCTCAAGGCAGCGCCTTTCCCGGGCCACAACTGCTCGCACAGCGCGACCACCGAGTGCACGTCGAAGAGGGTGCCGTAGGCGTCGAACACGAGCGCGCGCAAGGGGGACAAGTATTCCTCGAGGGAGCCGGGGACGACCCGAGTATACTCGCGCCCGTGCAACCGCCCTACGCCGTGACGATGACAGCGGACCTTCCTCCGTCGAAGATCATGCCTGACTCGCGAATCAGCCTGGCGCTGTTGGGGCTGATGGTTTCGTTTCCGTTCCTGAATTTCCACCACGGTCTTCCCCTGCCCACGTTCTATACCGAGTGGGCGGCTTTCACACTCGGGACTGCGGCGCTGCTGGCGCTCGTCCTGGCTCGGGGGAAACAGACCGGGCTCCCGTTTCTTTCGCTGGGATTGATCGGCTTGATGCTCGTCCTGCTGATTCAAGTCGCGGTCGGCATGGTCGCCTACGCCGAGCGCAGCCTCCTCGGCGCGCTTTACGTGCTGTGGGCGGCTTTGCTCGCGTGGCTCGGAGCGCATCTGCGCGAACACTGCGGGCTCGAGCGCATCGGAGCCTTCCTGCAGGTATTCGTCGCATTCGGCGGATTCCTGGTGGCGGTCACCGGCTTCATCCAGCACTACCAGATTGATTGGCTCGGCGTCCGGCTGGTTTCCGGAGACGGATCGGATGGGATGGTCGGATCCCTCGCGCAACGCAATCACTTCGCGAACTATCTGGGCTGCGCGCTGGCGTCGGTGGTTTTTCTCTTCGGACGGCGCCGGTTGAACCTGCCGCTCGCGACCCTGCTGGCCGCTGCGCTCGTGCTGGGCCTGGTCCTTTCGATCTCTCGCAGCGCCTGGATCTACGTGTTGCTCGTATCGATCTCGGCGTGCTGGACGTTCTGGCTCGGCGACCGCGGAAGGCTCAAGCCTCTCGTGGTTTTCTCCTTGGGTGTGTTGGTTCTGTTCGCCGGCTTGAACCTCGTCGTCCTCAACTTCCCGTGGCTGGCCGGCGCGGACGCTCAGACCCCGACCCTCGGCGGGCGCTGGATGCAGACTGTCGCGTCCGATTCGACCCAGCTCGGCGTGCAGATCCGGATCCATCTGCTCAAGGAAGCTTGGGCGATGTTCGCGCGACACCCCTTTCTCGGGGTCGGATTCGGTGAATTCGCATGGAACCTGCTGGAACACGGCACGGGATTCGATGGAAGCAATTCGGCGATGACGAACCATGCGCACAATGCCCTGCTGGATCTGCTCGCGGAAACCGGGCTGCTCGGCGCGCTCTGCGTGGTGGTGCCGCTCGCGCTGTGGTTAAGGGCATTTCCCTGGTCCAAGCCGGACCTGGACACCGGCTGGATGCTGACGCTCATCGCGATTCAGGGGGCGCACAGCATGGTGGAATACCCGCTCTGGCACGCCAATTTTCTCGGGCTCACGGCCCTCCTGCTGGGCGCGGCTCCCCAGCCGCTCGTCGCCTTGCGCTTCAGCCGCTTTCGGCAAACCGCACTCGGCCTGGTGCTCGTGGCGGGCATTGCAGTGCTCGGCATGGTGTTTTCCGACTACCGGAACTTCGAGCGCTGGACCCGGCAGGCGGAGGGTTCGCAGCGGAGAAATGAACCGCTCTCTGAAGCGCAGCTGAAAGACTTCGCGGGCCAGCGCGCGACCTCGCTGTTCGCGGGCTACTACGATCTCCTCGCCTCCGAGCTGCTCGTCCTGGACCGCGAGGATCTGGATGCGAAGCTCGGGCTGAACACCTATGCGCTGCGCTTCGCCCCGATTCCCGATGCCGTGTTCCGGCAGGCGGTTCTGCTGAGCTTGAAGGGCGAGCGCGAAGGAGCGCAGAGGGTTCTTTCCCGGCTTGCGACGATGTATCCGAATACGCTGCACGAATATCTGCGGCGCCTCGAACAGCTGGCGCGCGACGATCCCGCCGTGTTCGCCGCGTTTGCCGCCGAGGCAAGGCGCGGATACGGACGTTAGGCCCGCGGTGACGAACGGCCCGCGCGTTTCCTTGTCTCTCCGCTTCTGCCTCGCCTTGTGCGGGCTGCTGGTTTCTGCTCCTTTTCTGAACCCCTACCACACCTATCCGTTGCTCACTTTCTATACGGAGTGGCTCGCCTTCGCGATCGGGCTCGCTGCCCTTGCCGCGATTGCCGTGGCGCCTTCGCGCAACGCGGTGCCCATACCGGGACTGTGCGTCGGGCTTTTCCTCCTGACGGCTTTGCTCGTCCTGCAAGCAGCCCTCGGACAGGTGGCGTATCCATTGCGCAGCGCGACCGGAGCGCTCTATACCTCGTGGGCGGGATTGCTCGTGATGCTGGGTGCCTGGCTGCGCAGCGAGCTCGGGGAAGCTGCGGTTTCGCGCGCGCTGCAGGCGTGGGTCGCAGCAGCCGGCCTGCTCGCCGCTGCAAGCGGATTCGTTCAGTATTATCACGTTCCGCTGCCGGCCGCCGGCGCTTACGTAGCCGTACAACCGATCAACGCGATGTTCGGCACGGTGAATCAACCCAACAATTTCGCGGATTATCTCGGCTGCGCGGTGATTTCGGTCGCTTTTCTCCATGCGCGCAAGGCGCTGAGTCTCCTTCCCGCGATGTTGATCGCGCTCCCGCTGGCGGGGGGTATGGCGCTGTCAGGCTCGCGCGGCTCCTGGGGTTACTTCGCCATCGCGCTTGCCGTCGTTCCCCTCCTTCGCCTCGGCGGTCATCCACGAGAGGCGGGACGAATCCTCCAGCTCGCGTGCTTTGCGCTGGCGGTGTTTCTGCTGGTTCAGATTCTGAATCTGTACACGGGGATCTTTGTCGGACCCGAAGGCAGACCGAGTTCCTCCGGGGAGCGTCTGATCCACTACCTGGAGGTCGGAGGCACGGGAGAACGACCGATACGGTTCCAGCTTTTTCTGTACGCGTGGCTGATGTTCCTTTCGAACCCTCTTCTCGGCGTCGGGTTCGGCGAGTATGCCTGGCGCGCGTTTGAATTGTCGGCTGAGTTGGCGGGCGGTTCTCCTCCGGGTCTGGACCGTCACAGCCATAACCTGTTCCTGCAGCTGCTCGCCGAGACCGGGATCGTGGGCCTGTCGTGCGTCGCAATTCCACTGGTCTACTGGTTCCGGAGGATGCCGTGGCTCAGTCTGACCCCGGACCGGTGCTGGATGATCGGAATAATCGCCGTCATCGGATTGCACAGCATGGTGGAATTTCCGCTTTGGCATGCCAATCTCCTGGGGATGTTCGCGTTGCTCTTCGGCGCAGCGTCCCCCGGCGGCGCAGCCGTCGCACCGACCCGACTGCGCCGCGGGCTGGTCCTCGTCGTCGTTTTGGCGGCGAGTTTGACCGCGCGCGGAGTGTGGTCCGACTACCGTTCCTTCGAGCGCTGGTATGCGGCCCTCGAGACGAAGCTTGCCCGCGGCGGGACTCCCGGCAGCGGCGACTTGGCCGATCTCATGAAGCTGCGCGAGGGCTCGCTCTTCGGCCCGTATTTCGAGCGGATCGCGAGCGAGGCGATCGCGATCGACGAGGAAGGCCTGGGCGATAAACTCGCGCTCAATACGCAGGTGATGCGCGCCTATCCGATGCCCTCGGTGGTTCTGCGGCAAGTCGCGCTGCTCGCGCTCTCCGGGCGCGACGCCGATGCCGTCCGCACCCTGCGGGCGGCGACGACGGTGTATCCGCAGTGGGCCCGGGAATGGCTCCCGACGCTGGAGAAGTTGGCGGGCGACCGGCCCGCCCGTTTTTCAGGATTGCTGCGCCTGGCGCGCGCCCAACTCGGCGACGATGGGCCCTGAGAAACGTTTGCGCAGTTGCCGGGAACGGGGTAACGTTGCCCGCGACGACAACCTGAAGTCGCCCTCCAGCGGTGACGGGAGCGAGGGAACGTGGCCGAGGTAATCAGACACAAGCGTCCCGAGCGGATACGGCTCGGCGATCTGCTCCTGCAACAGAAGCTCATCTCGCAAGAACAGCTCAAGGCGGCCCTGGAGGATCAGGGCCGCTCGGGCCGAAAGCTGGGAAAGGTGCTGATCGAGAGCGGGTACCTTTCGGAAGACCAGATCGGCGAGGCACTCGCCCGCCAGCTCAGTGTTCCGTTCATCAACCTGAAATACTACAACTTCAATTCCGCAGTGACCCGCAAACTTCCGGAAGCGCAGGCACGGCGCTTCCGCGCGCTCTTGCTCGAAGAGCAGGACGACATGGTGCTGGTTGCGATGGTCGATCCCACTGACTTGTTCGCCTTCGACGAGATCTCGCGGCTCATCCGCAAGGAAGTCAACATCGCGGTGGTGTCCGAAACGATGCTGCTCCAGACCATCGATCGCATCTACCGGCGCACCGACCAGATCAGTTCGCTCGCCAGGGAGCTGGGAGAGGATCTGGGCGACGTCGTGGACTTCGGAACCCTCACCCTCGGAGCCGAGGATGCCCCGGTCGTCAAGCTGCTTCAGACGATGTTCGAGGACGCGGTCCAGGCACGGGCATCCGATATCCATATCGAACCGCACGAGAAGGGACTGCACATCCGCTTCCGAATCGACGGCCTTTTGCAGCCGCAGACCGAGACCGACGCCAAGATATCCTCAGCGGTGGCTCAGCGGCTCAAGCTGATGTCGGGGCTCGATATCTCCGAGCGGCGCTTGCCTCAGGACGGCCGCTTCAACGTCAAGGTCAGAGATCATCCGATAGACGTACGTATTTCCTCCATGCCGACGCAGTACGGCGAGACGATCGTCATGCGCCTGCTCCACCGCGCAGGGGGCGTGCATCAACTCGCCGATCTCGGCATGTCACCGGAAATGCTCGAGCGTTTCAGTAAGGCGATCCATCGCTATACCGGGATGGTGCTCGTGACAGGTCCAACGGGCAGCGGCAAGACCACCACCCTGTACGCGGCGCTGAACGAACTGAACAAACCCGACTGCAAGATCATCACCGTGGAGGATCCGGTTGAATACCGTCTCGACGGCGTGAACCAGGTCCAGGTCAACGAGAAGATCGAGCTGACCTTCAGCCGCGTGCTGCGTTCGGCACTGCGCCAGGATCCGGACGTGATCCTGATCGGGGAGATGCGCGATGTCGAGACGGCGCAGATCGGGCTGCGCGCCGCCATCACGGGCCACATGGTGTTGTCGACGCTGCACACTCGCGACGCCGCGAGCGCTCCGTTGCGTCTGGTCGACATGGGCGTGCCGCGTTACATGGTCGCCTACTCGCTCCAGGCCGTCGTGGCGCAGCGGCTGCTGCGCGTCAACTGCGAATCCTGCCGAAAGCCGCACCAGCCCGACCCGCAGGAAGTCCAGTGGCTGAGCAGCGTCGGCTGCGACCCGGCCTCCGGCCGGATCATGGCGGGGAGCGGCTGCCAGCACTGCAACGGCAGCGGCTATGCCGGGAGAACCGGGATCTATGAAATGCTCGAAATGGACGACGAGCTCGCCGCGCTTGCCAACTCGGACGACCCCGGCCGCTTCATCGCGGCGGCCGAGCGGCGGATGGTGGGCCACTTGCTGCGGGATCAGGCCGCTCGGCTTGCGCTGACGGGCGAGACCACGGTTGCCGAAGCCATGCGCGTCACCGCGCAGCTCGAAGACTGAGCAGGCGCGTGCCTTTCTTCGCCTACACCGGTCGCAACGCACGAGGAGAACTGGTGCGCGGAGTGCTCGAGAACTCCGATTCGGGGGCGGTCGCCGATCAGCTCCTCACAAGCGGCGTATCCCCGATAGACATCAGTCCCGCATCCGGCGCGAAGCCGCTCGCCGGAGAGGGATGGCTGCGTTGGTTGAGCACGGAGAAGGTGACCCTCGAGGACCTGGTACTTTTCAGCCGGCAGATGTACGCGCTTCTCAAGGCCGGGGTTCCCATACTCAAATCCCTGGCCGCGCTGCAGGAATCCGCGGCTCGAGTCGGATTTGCGAGCATGCTCCAGGACCTGCGCACGAGCCTGGACAGCGGCCGGGACCTCTCGACCGCGATGCGCAGACACCCCAAGGCGTTCGGGCCGTTCTACATCAGCATGGTCCGCGTCGGCGAGCTGACCGGCGCGCTGGAGGAGATCTTCCTCAGGCTCTTCAACCACCTCGAGTTCGAAAGGGAGATCAAGAACCAGGTTGCCCAGGCTCTGCGTTATCCGACATTCGTCATCGCCGTGATGGGCGCCGCCGTCGTCATCGTCAACATCTTCGTCATTCCCGCTTTTGCGCGGATTTTCGCGTCCTTCAGGGCCGAGTTGCCGCTCATGACGCGCGTGCTGCTCGGGTTTTCGGACTTCATGGTGAATTACTGGCCGGCGCTGCTGGGAGTTGTCGCCGGCGCCTATGTAATGTTCCGCGTCTGGGTCGGCACCCCCGCAGGCCGCTACAGTTGGGACCGGATGAAGCTTCGCATCCCGATCGCGGGCAAAATCGTGCTCAAGGCGACACTCGCGCGGTTTGCGCGCTCGCTTTCGATCGCTCTGAAGAGCGGCGTGCCCATCGTGCAGGCCCTGTCGGTGGTGGAGCAGGTCGTGGACAACGCGTACGTGGGGCAGCGAATCGGGCAAATCCGCGACGGAGTCGAACGCGGCGAAAGCCTGCTGCGGACCGCGGTGACCACCGGAGTGTTCACTCCCGTGGTGCTGCAGATGATCTCCGTGGGCGAGGAAGCAGGAGAGCTCGATGATCTGCTGCGTGAAGTGGCCGAAATGTATCAGCGGGAAGTCGAATACGAGCTGAAGACGCTCTCGTCGCAGATCGAGCCCATCCTGATCGTGCTGCTGGGCGTGCTGGTGTTGATACTCGCACTTGGCGTATTCCTCCCCATGTGGGACCTGGGGCAAGCTGCTTTTGCGGGCGGCAAACGTTAAGGGTCTCGTGTTCGAGTCAGGGTCCCGCGCGCGGCTGCGTGCCGCCTCGGGACTCACCCTGATCGAGCTGATCATCGTCGTATGCATCATCGCGCTGTGCGCCGTGCTCCTATTCGAGCGGCTGCGCTTTTACCAGGAGGCCGCCGAAAAAGCGGCCATGGAATACACCGTCGCCGTGGTGAAAAGCGCGCTGCAGTTGCGGGTCGCGGCCATGCTCCTGCGGGGCGAAGGAGGAAATATCGGATCGCTTGCGCGTGCCAATCCGGTCGAGTGGCTGATGGAGCCGCCGCCGGGCTACCGGGGCGAGTTCCGCGCGCCGCAACCCGATGTGCCGCGAGGGAGCTGGTATTTTGATGCGACCAGGAAGGAGCTGGTGTACGTTCCCAATCTCGACGGACACCTTGAACGCCTGGCGGACGGAAGCAAGCGGCTTCGATTTCGGGTGCGGGTCGACGAGCCGAAGGAATCGGATTCGGAGCGCAAGCGGATGACGGGAATGCGGGTCGAGCCAGTGATGCCCTATACTTGGTTTTACTCGCAATAGGCACGAGAATTGCCTTCACACAAATCAGTCAATAACGAGGGAGATCGGTGACAGAATTCGCCGTATTCGCGCCAGGATCGTTTGCAGGTGGAAAGCCCCTGCGAAGCTTGTGTATAATGTATCTGGCGTTAGATTGAGCCTGTAAGCTACTAAATTTGTGAGGGAAACCAATATGACGAAACAAACGCGTGGCTTTACGCTGATCGAGCTGATCGTGGTGATCCTGATTCTCGGCATTCTGGCGGCCATCGCCGCGCCCAAGTTCATCGACGTCACATCCCAGGCTCGCGCGGCGTCCTTGAACGGATTGCGCGCCGCGGTGAGTTCTGCCGCGACCTTGACGAATGCGCTGCAGATCGCTTCAAACCTGGCTGCGGGCTCGTCGGTTACCGTGGAGGGCGTCGCCATCACGATGACGAACAGGTATCCCTCGGGTGACACTACAGGGATTTTAGCCACCATACGAACCGATCCCAATGTATTCACTTCCTCGGCCAGCGGTGGCATCGTGACCTTTCAGGTCACGGCGGCAGCCACGCCGGCGAGCTGCCAGTTCACCTATACCGCCGCGGTGTCGCCCAACCCGCCGGCGATTCCCGCCTCGACAACGACAGGTTGCTAGTTGGCTCGGCGGCTATCAAGGTCCTGAGAAGAAGGGCGGGCGCCGCAAGGCCCCCGCCCTTTTGTTTGGCGACAACGGCATTGTCGAGGAGGACGTACTTGCATCGGTGGCGCACCGGTCTAGGCTGCCGAGACAACGGGGTTGCTAGATTTTCGTAAGCGGAGCCGATTCAGTTGGCACAAGCCAAGTCTATCAACCGCGGGTTTACGTTGGTCGAGCTTGTCATGGTACTGCTGCTGATCGCCATCCTCGCGTTTGTTGCGTCGCCCCGTTTGTCGCAAAACACGCTCGAGCTGTCGAGTCAGGCGGAACAAGTGGCCACCGATACTCGCTACGCACAGACACTTTCCATGGCGCGCGGCGCAGCGCTCGGAAGCCAAGGTCGGTACTGTATTTTCTTTACGGCCACGGGATACCAATATCGGCACAACGGCAACAGCTACGCGACGCCGTGTACGGTCGCGGTCAACCACCCCGCAACCGGCTCATCAGCCGCAATCGTCCTGAGCGGTACTGCGGTGTCGACCGCGAACCTGACCGGCAACTACCTTGAATTCGACACCAAAGGGCAGCCGACCAGCCTTGTCGCTCCCGCCAGCGACGCCACGATCACCCTGACCGCCACGGTCGGGCCGCGCGCGGTCGTCGTCAGTCCCATAACCGGAAAAGCGAGGGTGCAGTGAGTACGCCTGCACGCCGCAGCCGGTCCCGCGTTGCCCGGGGCGGCTGTGGCGGCGTGAGCCTGATCGAGGTGATCGTCTTTATCGTGATCACGGCGGTGGTGGTGGTCGGGCTCGTGGCCGGCATGTCCGGCGCAGTCCGCACCGCGCCCAAGCCGAGAGAGATGCATCAGGGTCTGCAGCTCGCTCAAGGGAGGATGGAGCTCATCCTCGCGCAGAGAAGTCTGCCCGCCGGTTTTGCGGGGTTTACCGGCGCGACGTTCGATCCCTGTGCGCCGCCCGGTGGGGCGCAGGAGGCCTGCCTTGCTCCCGCGACGTACACGGTCGTCGCGCCGTGTTTCTACACGGGCGCCGGGACCTGCGGATTCGGCCCCGCGAATACCTGCAACGGGGGAGACGTCAACTACAAGTGCGTGCGCGTGCGCGTAACCGGGCCTGAGGGAACCACCGTGGCGGAGCTCGACGCCATGGTGGCGAATTATTGATGAAACGGCATTCCGCCCGAATGCGCCCGGTCCGCCTTCGCGCACGCTCGAGTCCGGTGGATGCTCGGCGCCGGCAGCAGCACGGCTGGACCCTCATCGAAGTGCTGACGGTCCTGATCATCCTTGCAGTCGTCGCGGCTGTGGGGGCGAGGTTGATGTCCAGCATGTTCCAGTCGTACTTTGCCGCTCGCGATATCACCAATTCCGACGCGCAGGCGCGCGTGGCATTCGAGCGCATGACGCGTGAACTGCGGCAGATCCGGTCGGCCACGGCAACCGACCTCGACGTTGCCTCGGCTGCGCAGGTCCGCTTCATCGACATGGACGGCAACGGCGTGTGCTTCTACCGCGACGCCGCGACGAACCGCCTGATGCGCAGTGCCGATGGCCCCGCGACCGCCTGCGGCACGACCAGTGCCCAACCCGTTGCTGACTTTGTGTCAGGACTGACTTTTTTCTACTACTTGAATGACGGCATCACGACGACCGCCACCGTGGCCTCGGTTTACTACGTCACCGTTCGCGTGAACGTGCAGGACAATGACGTGAGCGACACCTTGCGGGCAACGATACATCCGAGGAACTGATGGATCGCCGCAGGCGCCAACGCGGATTCCTGCTGATCGTGGCGATCGTCCTGGTCGTGGTCGCGTCGATGCTGGCCGTGACCATAGCGTTTATCGCGGCGACCTCGGGAAGATCGGCAACCGACAACCTGCAGTCCGGCCAGGCGCTGTTCCTGGCCGACAGCGGCGGCGAATACCAGGCGCGGAGCATGGCGCAGAATCTCGATTGGTATCGCAGCAGCACCGATCCTACGACGTCGGTGACGCAAAATTTCGGAGCCGGCAATTTTACCGTCTCTACGAATCTTCCCGCGACCGAACTGAGCGCACGAGTTCAGCCCGCCGC
>WNGP01008179.1_pt1 | contig 11972 bp, 9 predicted proteins | sample 5407671 | NCBI WGS metagenome assembly WNGP01 (sample SAMN13153381, study PRJNA577476) | soil metagenome | isolation source: 40 cm soil or saprolite under Garry oak tree replicate 2 | place: USA:California | collected 2016-06-15 | reverse complement strand
TGCGTGTTTCGTCCAGTAAAAGTTAATTGCCGGATCTTGGCGCCATCGGCCAGCATCATCCAGATCTCTTCCTTCCCTGACCGGCTGGACTGAAAGACGATATGGCGTCCATCCGGCGCCCACGACGGGAAATCGTTGCGCCCGCCATCGTGGGTGAGCTGTACCCACTGCTTGCTGGCAATGTCCATCAGATAAAGGTCGGCAGAGCCGGGTGCCCCTGGACCATACTTGCGAATCCAAGAGAGCGCCAGGAACTGTCCGTTAGGCGCCCAGGCCGGGGAGACCGCATAACCCTGATCGGACATGCGTTGCTGGTTGGATCCGTCGGATTCAATAGTGTAGACCTGCGGCAGGCCGGTGGCGCCACTCACGAACGCAATCTGTGATCCAGTTTTACGATTCCATACCGGCGAAACATCCGGTCCGCGATTCCCGGTCACCCGATGCAAGTTTGCCCCCGAAGCGTCGGCGATATAAATCTGTGAAGTGCCGGAGCGTGATGAAGAAAACGCCAACTTGAAGCCGTCCGCTGACCACGCGGGCGAAAGATTGGTGCCGCCCAAGTGAGGGAAACCTACCATCCGGTTCAGATCCAGAGAATACATCATGATTTCCCAGCCGCTTTTGGTTAACGAGCTGAAAGCGAGGCGGGCGCCATCGGGCGAAACGCGCGGCGAGAGTGAGATTGAGCCTTGATGGGTTACCTGCTTTTGATTTGAGCCGTCGTAGTCCATCACCCAGATTTCTTTGTGGCCGCTGCGGTCGCTGACAAAATAAATCTTGCTCTCACAAATGCCGGGTATACCGCCGCCCAAGCGGAAAATGATTTCATCGGCAAACTTGTGAGCGATGAAACGCGCCGCCTCCTCGGTGCCGTTGTCGGAATATTGTTTTCCGAGCACCTGAGGAGTGCCAGTATTCTTTACGTCAAAGAGCCAGCCCTGCACAGTGACTTTGCCGCCCATTACCCCAAGGTTGCCGAATGCCAACATGGCGGCGTTGGGAGGGGGAGAATTCCAGGCCGGAAGAGTGACGTCAGAAGGCTGTCCCGGCACTTGCAATGGATAGAAACTCTTGGAGACCATCTCGACCACTCCGGAATTGTCCAGATCGTTCCACAACGTGTCGTTGAAAGCCTTCAGCAAGGCCGCGTTCTGCGCGTCGCTGGTGGAAGACTTGAAGTCGGGAACGGCGAGTCGCACCTTTTCGGCGCCCAGAGAGGTGCCGGTGCGAACCCAGTCCTGGGCATTGGCGGGAGTAACGGCGAGGCAAAACAAGAGTCCGATCAGAATAGGCAGTGCGTTGGCACGCCGCCTGAGCGTCGGCCGAAGAATTAACTTCACCTTATCGTATATCCATTTTGGGAAATTGCTTACGCTGCAAGATAATATCGTAATGCGATATGTCGCTCTTTGCAAATCACGCTTGATCATTCAACTGGTCCCTTGTTTACTCTCTTTGTTCTTAATCAGCCGAGTGCTGTCAATCGCGATGTTCGATGAGATGGCCGATCAGAATGCCTAAACCCACCGCGTCACGGTCTCCTGTAGTCGAACCAGAACTCCACTGAGACCTTGCTGCCGCTGTAGTCCGGAGGCAGCGGCCCGAACGTGTCGATGCGTTGCAGAGCGCGTCTCGCCGAATCATCCAGCGACGGTACTCCGCTGGACTGCTCAATCCGCACGTTTAGGGGATGTCCATCTTTGGCCACATCGAAGGTGATGTAAACCCGCTGCGCCGTGCTCACTCTGGGATCAATCTCATATTTCTGCCAATTTTCCGATACTTTTTGCTGGATCACCCTTACATACCAGGCGTAGCGCGTACCAAAGTCGCCGCCGCCGCCGGTTACGCCAAAACCGCCCTTAGCCCCGTTGGCGCTGAAGGTGCCATAGGGTCCGCTGACCGGTCCGCCTTCCCCAAAGGCAACCTGGTTTGTCTCTTCCTCAGGCTCGGGCTTTGGTTTTTCATGGGTCGCGGCCGCAATTTTCTTGGGCTTTACCTTGGTTTGCTTCGCCGCAATATCAATCGCATCCGGTTCTTTCTGTTCTTCAACCTTCGGCCGTGACTGCGTCAGGCCCTTCGATTCATTGGCCAAGACGTTCTGCGTCGGGGCCGGATTCGCCGGCAATGGAACGGTGCTCACCAAGCTGACTCCCATGGCCTCGCCGCCCCCCCCTGCGCCCCAGCCTTGGCCGCTGGTCGCGGGAATGATCACGGCATAGAGCACAATGAACGCGGCGAACGCCACATGCAGGCCGACTGACCATGCCAATGCGCGTCCCCATGGACCGTGCTCAAAGAAAATCTCAGCGTTTGCCGCCATTTTGCTCCAGAGGCTGGGTCACAATGCTGACATTGGTGATGCCCGACTGCTTAACCGCGTCCATCACGGTAGCGAAGGCGCCGAAAGGGACATTCTCGTCAGCGCGCACAAAAATAAATTGCTTGCGCGGATCGCGAATCTTCTGCCGTAGTTTGCTCCCAATTTCGTTGATATTGATGGCTTCGCTGCCTAAGAAAACGCGCTGGTCTTTGTTGATGGTGATGACCAGCCGCTCTTCCGTGATTTCCTTCACGGTGCGAGTCTTGGGCACATTCACCTCAATCCCAGACTGCAACACCGGTGCGGTCACCATAAAAATGATTAGCAGCACCAGCACCACGTCCACCAGGGGTGTGATGTTGATATCGGCAAGGCCGGTCTGGGTGCCCCCATTGGCGGTGGTGAAGGCCATTAGCGGTGCACCTCAGCCATTGCTTGCGGCTGGATATGCTCGACGGCGTTCAGAACTTCGAGCGTGAAGTCGTCGCTACGGGCGGCAAATTCTCGGATCGAGCTGCCTATCAAGTTGTAGGCGACGACGGCGGGGATGGCGGCCGCCAGTCCGGCGGCGGTTGTGATCAGGGCTTCGGAAATGCCCGGAGCGACCGCCCGCAAGGTAGCTGCACCGGCTGTGCCCAGGCCGTGGAAGGCGTCAATAATGCCCCAAACCGTGCCAAACAGACCGATGAAGGGAGTTACGGCCGCGGTGATCGCGAGCCAGGGCACGTTCCGTTCCAGGCGCGTGATCTCTTCCGATGCGCCAATCTGCATGCCGCGCCGCACCCCGTCGACGCGGAGCCGACCCGCGTTGCTTGCAATCTGTCGTTTGTATTCCTCGTAACCGCCCTCGAAAACTCCCACCAGCGGGCTGGGGCGAAACTGATCCGCGACGGCCGCGATATCCTGCATTCGCTGAGCCTTGCGAAATGCCCGGACAAATCGCCCGCTCTGCACCCGCGCGCGCCGAAGCAAGCTCCACTTGGTCAAAATGATGGCCCAAGAGATCAGGCTGAAGGCGAGCAGAATCAGAAGGACAGCCTTGGCGACCGCTCCTGTGTTCGAAACCATGTCCAGGATTTCGCCGCCCACGAAGATTGCCAGCAACGGAAAGATTTGCATTGGGTTTCTGAGGAATTCCTTGACTGGATTATAGATGATTGCGGCCGGCTACTTTCCACACGTATCCCATCCGTAAACTCTTTTTTCACCGATATACCCTTCGGCTAAGCGCGGCATCCAAAAAATGCTCACATCTTTATTTTCAAAGGCGAGCGGATGGTCAATTTCATCTGGTAGGAGGAACACATGGCGCATTGTGGACTGCTACGAAACTACCGTTTTTCAGACAGTTCGGAAGCGGCGGAGGATATCCGCGGCGCGAAGCTGTATGGCGTCGATGACGAGAAGCTGGGCAAGGTCGAAGATGTGATTTTCGACCATTCCACCGGACTCATCCGTTACGTAGTAGTCGATACGGGAGGCTGGCTATCCAGTGAGAGGTTCCTGGTGCCGGCGGATAGTCTCAAGGCGTCAGTGGAACACGAAAATGACTTTGAGGTCGGCCTTACCAAAGAACAAATAGAAAGCTTCCCGCCGTACAACGAGTCAAACCTGGAGTCGGAACAAGGGTGGTCAGAGTACGAGAAGCGCTACCGCTCAAAGTGGGAGAGCGGGCCGGTGATGCATCGTATGGGCACCGATCGCAATATCACCCCGACGACCAAGCAAATGGAAGGCAGTCCGGCCTGCACGACAACCGGAAGCGCCTCGTTGGGCCGGGCTGCAGGATCGGAATCGGGCGATATTGAACGCAGCACGACTACTACTGATCGAATTATTCCGGCAGGGACTGACACGGTGGAGATCAGCAACAGTGCGGTCGGCATCGGCGGCCGCTGGGATACTTTCCAGAGCCGCTTGCGCCAACGTCGCAAAGAGGCTGCGGCTGGCTGCAAGACTTGCACCGTCGGTGCCGTTTCCGAGCGCGACAGCGCCGATACCCTCCGCAAGGCTGTTTAGCGTCTATTTTCCAGGAGAGGTCGCATGGGAAAGCCACGGCTTCGGCCGTGGCCTTTTTCCCTCCACCGATCACTAACCGCCGGCCACTGCTTTCATGCTATGCTGCGCTCAACTTAGTCATCTCGACTTTCTAAGTGCAGGACGGCTCGTGCTGGTTGAACTGCGACTCGAGAACTACGCGGTCATCGACAATGTGGCAGTGGAGTTCGCCTCCGGCCTGAACCTGTTGACCGGTGAGACCGGGGCCGGAAAATCCATTCTGATCGACGCTCTAGCACTTCTTCTTGGAGAAAAAGCCTCCAGTGACGTGATCCGTGCAGGCGCAGACCGCGCCGTGATCTCAGCCGTGTTCCAGGGCGAGGGCCCAGCGGAAAAACCTTTAGCTGAAACGCTTGCAGCCAACGGCCTTGACGAGTCGGATGACGGTTCACTCATTCTGAGACGGGAAATTGCAACGGGAGGTAAGGGCCGCGTGTTCGTCAACAATCAGCCGGCAACCGTGGCTGTGCTGCGGCAACTGGCGCCGCATTTGGCAACGATCCACGCGCAGAACGAATCCATTCTGGCATTCGATGGTCCCGCGCGATTATCGCTACTCGACGCGTTTGCCGGCAGTAAGACGGAGTCGGTGTCTGAGACGTTTGCCCGCTGGAAGGGGATCCGGGCTCACATCGAAGAGCTTGAACGCAATGAGCAGGATCGCCTGCGTTTACTGGATCTGTGGATCTTCCAGAAGCGTGAGATCGAACAAGCCAAGCTGCAGCCCGAAGAAGACGAGCGCCTCGAAACCGAGAAGCGGGTTTTGGCCAACGCCGAAAGAATCTATAACGCCGCCATGAACGCCTTCGATCTGCTGTATGAGGGCAATGCTTCGACTTCATCGTCGTTACGGGCCGCGCAGAAGCAAATCGAAGAGCTCTCCCGATACGAGCCCAAGTTTCAGGATGCACTGGCCGCAGTAGAGACGGCGCGCATCAGTGTGGAGGATATAGGAGCGACTCTGCGCGATTACGCCGGGGGCATTCAGGCATCGCCTGAACATTTGGCGGAAGTCGAAGACCGCCTGGCCTTAATCGACCGCCTGAAGCGAAAGTATGGCCCGACCCTGGACGCGGTGATTGCTTTCGGGGCTGAGGTCGCAACTAAACTCTCTGACGTCGAGAACAAGGATGAAATCCTGCACCAGCTTCGCGCTGACTTAACCAAGGCGTCAGTTGCGTATCTGGGCGCTGCGCGTGCTCTTTCGAAAAAGCGTGGCGATGCGGCGCGCAGGCTGGAAAAACTGGTCGAGGCCGAGATCAACGATCTGGCCATGAAATCGGCGTTTCGCATCGAGATCACAACTTCGGAAGAGGACGGGAACTGGTCTCCAATGGGGATCGATCAAATTGTCTACCTGATCTCGACCAATCCTGGCGAGCCGCTCCGGCAGTTGGAGCACATGGCATCTGGCGGCGAGCTTTCTCGGCTGATGCTTGCGCTAAAAGTAAGCGTCGAAACCGATACTTCGACCGCGAGCAAAAAGGAAAGTGTGGCGCGGGTGCCCTCGCCCGCGAAGAGAGCGGGAAGCCCACGATCATCTCCACAGCGCACGCTGGTCTTCGACGAAATCGACAGCGGCATTGGAGGTCGCGCAGCCGAAGCCGTGGGCAAAAAACTTAAGGCGCTGGCACGCGCCAATCAAGTGCTCTGTGTCACCCACCTGCCGCAAATCGCCACCTTCGCCGACCATCACTACGTGATCGAGAAAAAGGACTCGGCCGGCCGTTTCCGCACCAGCATCCGAGCCGTCAGCGGCGACGAGCGCACTGAGGAAGTAGCCCGGATGTTGAGCGGCGCGAAGTTAACCGAGACCTCGCGGAAGCACGCCGAGCAGATGATCAAAACGAATGGGTGAAGGTGGCAGCTTCCGGTAACGTTTCCTAGGTGCGACACTTTCCCGGTTGCTCGCTGTTCAACGGTGAGGCTGAAAATTTCCAGATAGTGCTCGAAGGAATGAATTTCAATGTCGAAACGATCACGAAGGGTCTCGGCAAAAACGCCGAGTCGCGGATGACAAATTGTCTCACCGGGGCTGGCGAGAGCTTCGTACGGTGAACTCCACGTCGATTTGTCACCGAAGCGCATCAATCCGTTCGAGCAATCCCATTCACTGCTGAGTTTCGCCTTTCACTGCTAATCCACGCACTCTCTGTGGCTTACGTTGACCAGTGGGACGCTTCCGGATAGTTTATATACAATGATCACAATAGGATATATGTACCCTATGGTCAGGATGTAGTGACCCAATTTGCCGCATCCCAAGGCGCGGTACACATCGAAAGATGATGGCTATTTGAAGTCTTAGGGCGCTGGAACGAAGACAGGAGCAAGCTTAGAGTGCCTGCAACGATGAGTAACAATCTGGCAAACAGCAACGGCAAAACGGTACTTCTCCTTAAACCTCGGGGTTTTTGCGCGGGAGTGGTGCGAGCCATTGATATTGTCCGCATCGCGCTTGAGGCGTTTGGTCCGCCGATTTATGTGCGCAAGGAGATTGTCCATAACCGTTTTGTGGTGGAAGAATTGCAGGGCAAGGGCGCAATCTTCGTCGACAGTGTCGAGGAAGTTCCCAATGGCGAGCGCGTAATTTACAGCGCTCACGGAGTTTCACCCGAAGTCCGGGAAGCAAGCGCGGCGCGTGGTCTGCGCGTGATTGATGCGACGTGTCCGCTTGTGACCAAGGTCCACGTCGAAGCCGTGAAGTTCGCGAAAGAAGGCTATTCACTCATCCTGATTGGACACCACGATCATGATGAAGTCATTGGAACACTGGGAGAGGCTCCGCTAGTGACGCAGGTTGTGGGCTCGCCCGAGCAGGTGGAATCGCTCACCGTACCGAATCCTGACCGCGTCGCTTACCTGACCCAGACAACGTTGAGCCTGGACGAAACCAAAGACATCATCGCGGCGCTGCAGAAAAAGTTCCCCAACATCAAGGGACCGGCGGCGCAGGACATCTGTTACGCCACCGAGAACCGCCAGGTCGCCGTCAAGCATGTGGCCTCGGATGCCGACCTGCTGCTGGTCGTAGGTTCGGAGAATAGTTCCAATTCCAACCGCCTGGTAGAGGTCGCACGGAATCTGGGCACAAATGCGCATCTCATCGACAGTTGCAGTGACATTGAGCCCGACTGGCTTGAGAACGTGAAGACCATCGCCCTGACGGCCGGCGCCTCAGCGCCCGAATGTTTAGTCGAAGAAGTAGTGAAATTCCTCGATTCCAAGGGTTTCGGTAACGTGGAAGAACTGGAAGTAATGCCTGAAAACGTACGCTTTGGCCTACCGCCGGAGATCGTTGAGGCCATCGCAGCCGCTCCCGCGAGCGCGACCGCTGACTGACGGAGCTGTGAATTTGATGGATACAAACTCCCCCGAGTCCAGCCTTACATCCGCACCCCAACTTCGCTTCGGCAAAATTGACGACCTAGCCAGCCGCGTTGCCGTCAGCATCGATGCCACCCGTAAATATCTTTTCTCGCAGCAGCATGAAGACGGCTACTGGTGCGGCGAACTGGAAGCCGATACCACCCTCGAGTCTGACTACATTCTGCTGCACATGCTTCTGGGGACCGGCAGCCAGGAGCGATTCCAGAAGGCGGCCAATCACATTCTTCGCCATCAGAACGAAGATGGAGGGTGGAGCATCTACGCGGACGGTCCCTCGAACGTCAGCGCTTCAGTGAAAGCCTATTTCGGCCTCAAGCTCGCGGGGTACAGTGCCGATCATCCCGCCCTCGCCCGCGCCCGGAAAAAGATTCTTGATCTGGGCGGCGTCACCGAAGTCAATACGTTCACCAAGATATATCTCTGCTTCTTCGGACAGTATGATTATGATGCGGTCCCCGCGATTCCGCCGGAGATCGTGCTGTTTCCCAACTGGTTCTGGTTCAACATCTACCAAATTTCTTCCTGGTCGCGCGCCATACTGGTGCCGCTTTCCATTTGCTACGCCAAAAAGCCCTTCAAGAAGATTCCGCGAGAAATGGGCGTGGAAGAGCTCTTCGTCGGGGGCATGGAAAAGTCGAGGATGCACCTGCACTGGAATAAAAAGCTGGTGTCGTGGCGCAATTTCTTCCTGGTCCTCGACCGCATGACGCATTGGTTTGAGCGCGTGCACATACGGCCCCTGCGCTCGATTGCACTCAGGAAGGCCGAAAAATGGATGCTCGAGCGCTTCGAGATGAGCGCATTGCGCTGCCTGGGCTACTCGGCGGACGATCCTCAATTGATCCGGGCGCTAGACGAATTCGAAAAGTTGGGCATCGAAGAAGGCGACACCTTCCGCATGCAGCCTTGCACCTCACCTGTGTGGGACACCGCTTATGCCATGTTCGCTCTCGGCGAAAGTGGAGTGCCCGCGAATGATCCGCGAATGGTGAAATCCGCCGACTGGACGCTGCAAAAGCAGGTCCGCAAGGCTGGCGATTGGAAAGTAAAGAACAGGAGCGGGCAGCCGGCTGGCTGGTACTTCGAGTTTAACAATGAGTTCTACCCCGACGTTGATGACACCGCAATGGTGTGTCTGGGGTTGAGCCGGGTCGAGCACCCTAATGGACGCTACCAGAGCGAATCGGTGCAGCGCGCCATGGACTGGATCTTGTCGATGCAGTGCAAGAACGGCGGCTGGGCCTCTTTCGACAAAGACAATGATAAAATGGTGTTCCAGCACATTCCGTTCGCCGACCACAATGCCATGCTCGATCCGCCTACGGTCGATATTACGGGCCGCATCCTGGAAATGCTGGCGACCTATGGCTATGACCAGAGCCATCCAGCCGTCAAGCGTGCCATAGCATTCATCCGCAAGGAGCAGGAGCCTGACGGAAGCTGGTTCGGCCGCTGGGGCGTGAATTATGTGTATGGTACGGCACTGGTGCTGCGCGGACTGGAAGCTATCGGCTTGGACCTTCACGAACCCTGCATCCAACAGGGAGCCGAATGGTTGCGAATGGTGCAGAATCCCGATGGCGGATGGGGCGAGACCTGCGGTTCTTATGACGATCCCAGCACCCGAGGTGTGGGCCCGAGTACTTGCTCGCAAACTGCCTGGGCGATCCTGGGATTGCTCGCGGCGAACGACACCCGCAGCGATTCGGTCGCACGAGGCATTGCCTACCTGCTGCGCACGCAGAAGAAAGACGGATCGTGGGATGAACCGTATTTCACCGGAACCGGCTTCCCGTGCGTCTTCTACCTCATGTATCACCTCTACCGGCAGTATTTCCCGCTGCTCGCGTTCACGGCTTACGCGAAGATAATGGCAGCGTCGGGGAGTAATTAGCAGTCAGCACTCAGCACTCAGCCAGGAATATTCTGCAGGATTTTCCTTCCGTCAACCAACGGCACGTATTGGCTGAATGCTAAGTGCTGAATGCTAGCTTTCGTCACAGGCGCCACGGGATTCTTAGGCAGCCACGTTGCCCGCGTGCTCGCAGATTACGGGGCGGACATGCGCCTGCTGGTGCGCTCCAGCAGCAATCTAAGAAATATTGAAGGACTGAGGGCCGATCATGCCCTCGGCGATTTGCGTGATCCGGCATCGCTCGAGAAAGCTATGGCTGGTTGCGACGTGGTTTTCCATGTGGCCGCGGATTACCGCCTGTGGGTGCGCGATCCCAATGAAATGTACCGTTCGAACGTGGAAGGTACACGCGCCATCCTGGAAGCCGCGCGCAAGAACGGCGTGCGCCGCGTGGTCTACACCTCGAGCGTAGCCACCATTGGATTCACCCGTAACGGCTATCCAGCGAATGAAGATTCCCCGGTGTCGCTGGCGGATATGATCGGCCACTACAAGCGTTCAAAGTTCATGGCCGAGCAGCTCGCGCTTGAAGCAGGCCGCAGCGGCCTCGAGGTGGTGGTCGTGAATCCAACCACTCCCGTGGGGGATCAGGACGTCAAACCTACACCCACCGGCAGGATCGTGGTCGACTTCCTCAAGCGAAAATTTCCCGCCTACGTGGAAACGGGACTGAATCTCGTGGATGTCAGAGAGTGCGCTCGCGGGCATGTTACAGCCTTGGAAAAAGGAAAGAGTGGCGAACGCTATATCCTCGGCGGTGAGAACCTGACGCTGAAACAGATTCTCGATAAGCTGGCAAAGATTACCGGGTTGCCTTCTCCAATACTGAAACTACCCTATATATTCGCCTATGCAGCGGGCATAGCGGATGAAATGGTAACTGGCCGCCTGCGCGGCCGTGAGCCTCGCGCCACGATTGACACTGTCCGCATGGGAGCGAAGAAAATGTTTGCTAGCTCCGACAAAGCCGAGCGCGATTTGGGCTGGAAGATCGTTCCCGTAGAATCCGCGCTCCGACGAGCGACGGAGTGGTTCCGGGTCAATGGTTATGCGTAAAGTGGCGATGGTCGTAGCGTTCGAACGCGAGGTTAAGCGTCTGATCAGGACTTGGCGGCGCAGCGACCGAGAGTATCAGGGGTGTCATTTCCGTTTTTTTGAGAACGACTCGACTGTGCTCGTCTGCGGAGGCATTGGCGAACAAGCTGCGCGCCGCGCCACGGAAGCGGTAATTGCACTGTTCTCGCCGGAAGTTATTTATTCGGTGGGCTTCGCGGGAGCCTTGAATGCGACCTTGAAAATGGGCGACATCTTGCATCCGCGCCAAGTGATCGATGCCCGGGACGGCAGCCGGATTGATACAGGCGAGGGTCAGGGTGCGTTGGTGAGCTTTCCCTCCGTTGCTGATCCACGGCAAAAATCCGAGCTGGCGCGTGCGTACTCTGCACAAGCCGTTGACATGGAAGCGGCGGCAGTGGCGCGCGGCGCACAAGCGCGAGGCTTGCGCTTCGCGGCGGTAAAGGCTATCTCCGACGAGTTCGATTTCGTCGTGCCGCCCATGCAGCGCTTTATCCGACCCAACGGAGAGTTTCGCGCTGCCAGCTTTGCGCTGTTCGCGGCCGTGCGTCCTTGGATGTGGAAGCGTGTGGTGCGACTGGCGCGAAACAGTGCGCGCGCCTCGAATGCCCTCTGCCGCTGGCTGGAAACTCACGAGCTCGAACCCAAGGGCCGGGAGATGGGGAGCAGCGAGAAGGTTCACGTGCGGTGACCGGGGAGTTAATAGCCGAGTGCCACTTCTATCATCGACAATGACTCTAGTTGAATGATCGTGAACTCGGTCCCAAAGGTTTCGGAACGAGATTGACCATGATTCGAATGCTCCGGTGTTGGACGATCTTGAGCACGGCGCTCGCGTGCCAGCTTTGGGCGCAAACCACAGCGCCGCCACTGCTCTACGTGGAAAGCTTTCGCCACGGCGCGACGCGCGTTACGGGAAAGACTTTTGAGGCACGGCTCACTCCACAGAACCCGGTCTATTGCGAACCAATCAAAGACGTGCGCGGCAACGACCGCTATGTCCTATGCCTTGCTCCGCTGCATGTCGAAGGGGATATTCAGATCGTTTCCTGGGAGGAGAAATTAGCCGACTTGCAGCATCGTACGTACGCCAACGTACTGATGGCTTCGCAGATCCCACGTGACGACCCGGTGAATAACGCGTGGTGGCTGGACCCGGGAAAATTCGCCCGAGTGCCGGTGCTTACCGAGCGCATTATCAAGGTGGAC
>WNGP01004219.1_pt1 | contig 11973 bp, 11 predicted proteins | sample 5407671 | NCBI WGS metagenome assembly WNGP01 (sample SAMN13153381, study PRJNA577476) | soil metagenome | isolation source: 40 cm soil or saprolite under Garry oak tree replicate 2 | place: USA:California | collected 2016-06-15 | reverse complement strand
TTGACTGTGTCTTTCAACTCAAGAAACTCGCCTTTTACATCGACAGTGATTTTCTTGGTCAAATCGCCCGTTGCCACAGCGGTGGTCACCTTCGCTATATTGCGAACCTGCGCGGTGAGATTGCCAGCCATCAGGTTAACGTTCTCCGTCAAATCTTTCCATGTGCCGGCGACGCCCTTGACCTTCGCCTGACCGCCTAGTTTGCCTTCCGTCCCCACCTCGCGCGCCACGCGAGTAACTTCCGACGCGAACGCGCCGAGCTGATCGACCATCGTGTTCACGATTTTGGCCGTGCGCAAAAACTCACCTTCGAGTGGCTGGCCCTCGATCTCAGTCGCCATCGTTTTAGACAAATCGCCCTTCGCCACCGCGCCGATGACCCGCGCCATCTCACTCGTCGGATGGACCAAATCCCCAATTAGATCGTTGACGGATCCGATTGCATGGGCCCAACAATCCAATACGTCTCCGAGCGAGGCTCTCTGTGCGATTCGGCCTTCTTTGCCAACCACTCGCCCGATCCGTTCCAGTTCCTCTGTCATGCGCTGATTGGTTCCGATTACCTCATTAAATGCATCCGCTATTTTGCCGCCAAGACCGATCCAGTCGTCTGGCAATCGCACTGTAAAATCACCACGCTTGAAAGCCATCAGAGCAGCGAGCAGCTGTTTGTTGTCTAGCCCGTCACCGTTGAGGCGCGAGCTGTTTCGGAGGCGCAGCTTGCGAATAGAAGCGGTTTTCTTCATGAGCGATCAGAAGATCGCGCTTATCTTCGCGGTCGCGAATTCGACGCGTAAGATCGGGGGCTTCATAGTCCAGCGCCGTAGATTAATCGTCCAATCAATCGTCGCAGGTTGTATTGTCGTCAAGGAAATCACCAAATCACGCGCTTCCTGGTGACGGCAAACCGGACAGTCGCGAATGGCCTCCCGGTTTTTGGGGTTACTGAAGCTCTAATCAAGACACAGGCAGCGCGGGCAGGCTGCGCAGGCGGAAGCCGAAAATAACGCCCAGAATACCAAACACGATTGCGTAGGACCCGATGACCCAGAGCAAAGCAAGAGCGCCCGGCCCCGGATTCCATAGGAGGAACGCGGCGAAGATAATCGATGCGAGACCCATAAGGATGAGGAGCCACTCACCCTTGAGTTCCCTGCGCAGTTTGATTGCCAACGCAATTTCAACCGCCCCGATCATGAGTGCCCAAGCGCCGATGTAGATGATCAGCGCCAGCGCCGTTATGCCGGGCGAATGGAATGTGAGGAAACCGATGACAACTCCCAGAATGCCGACGATGAGATGGAAGCCCCAGTCGGGATCAGAGGCGCGACCCGCAGTCGCGCCAACAATGCGAAATACGCCATCGATCAGCACCCACGCACCGAACAACAGCACCAGTGTCGCGAGAGCTAGACCAGGATAAGCAAACGCGATAACGCCAAAGATAATTCCGCAGATGCCTCGCAGCACCGGAACCCACCAATAACGCTTTAAAGCTTCGATCATCATTTCTCCCTTTTTAGGTTCCGGTCTGTACGGAAGCAAGCTCCATTTGGGACACCCCTTTCCGCTCAGGACCAAACTAAAATAGCGCCAGTTGCTCCCTCGTCTGCCGGAATGCGGTCGTCGAAAGCTTCGGTCGCTCCCCGATTCCGGCACGACGACAACCGACTTCGAAAAGCGATGCGATCTGCTCGGCAAAAATCCCCTCTCCTGTCATACGGGTGTGCCACTGTGAATTATTCAGGCGCTCTCCTCGCAAATGCCGGATTCGACCCAGCACCTTCTGTTTGCGGTCAGGAAAGTGTTCCTCGAGCCAGTGTTCGAATAATGGCGCCACGGCCCATGGCAACCGAACAATCGTGTAACCGGCAAATTGCGCGCCGGCGTTCGCGGATGCTTCGAGAATCTTCGGAACTTCATGATCGGTCAACCCGGGAATGATCGGCGCAACCATCACACCAGTTGGAATTCCTGCGGCGCTAAGTTGGCTTATCGCATCCAGGCGAGCTTGAGGCGAGGAGGTGCGCGGCTCGAGCACGCGCTGCAAATTCGGATCGAGCGAGGTGACGGAGATGTTTACTGCCACTGCATTGCATGCTGCGAGCTCGCGCAAAAGATCGACATCTCGCGTGACGAGACGGTTCTTAGTGATGATCGCAACCGGGTTGCGAAATTTTGCCAGCACTTCGAGGCAACCGCGTGTGACGCGCAACGTTTTCTCAACCGGTTGGTACGGATCGGTCACACCGCTCATCACGAGCACTTGCGGTTTCCAGTGCGGTGCCTCCAATTCCGCGCGCAACAATTCCGGGGCATTCGTTTTCACGATGATTTTGCTCTCAAAATCGAGCCCGGCGGAAAAACCGAGATATTCGTGGGTTGGCCGCGCATAACAGTAAATGCAGCCGTGCTCGCAGCCGCGATATGGATTCAAACTCGTCTCGAAGCCAACATCCGGGCTGTTGTTACGCGTAATGATTGTTTTCGTGCCATCTCGGAAGAATTGTGTCGCGCGCCGTGGCCGCTCGCTTTCATCAGGATCGACATCGACAACATCGACATCGGCAAGATCGACGTGGAGTTTTTCGAACCGGTTCGCCGGACTCCAGGAAGCGCCGCGGCCGTGGATTGCCGGCGAAGGCGGTGGCATCTCTCCGACGATGGGCACGAGTTTACGCTTTGTCATCGCATAATGTTCATCTGAACGTAAAGACTTGTCGAGTAGTTTTACGGGTTGGCCGGGCAATGCTAAATCATCGCGCACGAAGGCGTGGTGTTGTTAGCATCGAGCAAGCCGCCTTCGCCCGACTACGGCGCACCAAGGGAGACTGCTCGATCCACCTTGCCCATCGCTTGGCTAATGCGAAAATAAGCCCGCACAACCTCTCCCGGAGGGGTGGCAGAGCGATTGATCGCGCCGGTCTTGAAATTCGGATTCAAATTTCGGACTGAATTGGACACCTTTGGCCGCGAGTATTCTTGTATTCGGCAATTCGCTTGGGCGCACGTCGTGTCAATGGACAGATATGACCAGCAGTGACCCTAATTTCCTCGTGCGGGTTACTTTTTAGGGTGACGATTTAGAATTGTTACAAATGCGCACGCACGCATATTTGCGCGCGCAGACCTAGTATTTTTCTGTGAGCGATTTTGTTTACGGAGCAATCTCTAAAACACGCCCTTTGCATTTCGGGCAGTCCTCGGCTGTTTCCTGCGGAACAGGGCGGGGTAATTCGCCCGTTCCCGAATTGTCTCCAGAATCGCCTTGAGAGGGTGCTACCCCCAGGTAAAAATCACTTTAGTTGCTATTTTGTTGCTATTCCAAAGCGACATCGCCATTGAACACAGACTTCTTGACCGCCGTGCAGCGAGAAAGCTGGTTAATTCACGAGTGCTAACAATCGGCGGATTTCTGGATACAACGCACACGCCGCGGCAAAAGCGCCATCTTCGAAACTACGCTGCTCAGGGTCTGGCCTGCCTGTTTCTAAAAGCGGGGCGAGTCCGTCCCTTATGGTGCAATGAACGACGCCCGAATTTTCGAAGGAATCAACGAGCTTGATATAGCGGCGGAGATTCGATTCATTATCGTCGGGTAAAGCGGGCGGCTTGGAACTGGTCTTTCGTGCACGTGCAAAAAGGTCTTGGAGTAAATTCGATTCTTCAAAGTTCATGTGTTTGCTGCTTTCTTGTGTAGATGATAAATGCGGGATTCGGGCCGCCGTAGGTTCGAGGCTGGTCAAATATCGCCATAAGACCATCGCGACCTTGGTGCAATCCGCCAAAGTGATTCGGGCCGAGTTTCACCCACTCGTGGGTTTTGGCCGAGTGCGCGGTGGTTTCCTTCTCGACCAGAGCCTCGTTTGAATGTTCGATCACGAACGGATCATTCGCTGTTGCCGCCCTTTCCCGCTTCTCAGGATCGCGCTAGAATCGTTTCTGATTGCCGGACGGCAAATGATGTGGCCAGCATGACACATCGGCGATTCCTGCACACGTTTACAATGCTGTGTATTCGCGTTTCTGATTCCGCTTCCTAAATGCGGAACAATTCGGCACAATCCTCGCGTTAGGCGTCAATCATATCGCGCACCTATGGATCATTTTGCTTGGCCAATCGCAGCCGTGGCGGACCTACCATCAAACGTACATGTGGGTAATAGGGCGACGGTTCAATCCGCGAGCGGAACCGTTAATGAAATTACAGCAATGGCGCAACGATCATCAATGACAACTATCCTGATGAGCGATGCGCTGTTGGGACTGATTAACGGTCTTTGCGCGATTGTTGGCGCTTTTCTTGGGGCCGCTATCGTGTGTGCGGTCGTCCTTTTCAGGAGTTGAAAGTTGTGACACGGGGATTAACAAAATCAGGTAGACCGGACAGACGCTTCGGATGCAAGCCAGAAATTTCAAGACGGATGAGAAAGTTGTGGCGCAGACGGAACGTCGCACTCCCGTGAGTTTTACACGGCGTATGGACAGAGCGTGTTGAATGAGAATGATGAAAGGGTGACAAACACAAAATGAAACACGAAGCTCCAGACGACGGGTTAACGCACGACCTAACGGACAACGGCGTTAACTGCATGTGCGACCCAGTGGTTGATTGGGATAACAACACGGTCCAGCACAACGATATGAGGCCAATTTACGACTACACCAAGCAACTTTTCATAGAAGCGGAACACATTAGAATCGAGGCCGATCTACAGGCCGAATACGACAAAGTAAGGGGCGAGTTGGACGAATACATCAACAAAATCGGACGACGTGCACGACGACTAAGGAAGATTAAAACTTATATGAACAAAAAACACAAAATTCTAACGGCTGTCGCGCTGGCGGTTTTTAGCGCGATCATCCTTTTGCACTACGTCAATCATAGCTGGGGCTACGGTTTGGGACTTCTTTATTTCTCAAGCCATGGACTAATCAAGGACGTTCGAATGCCGCTGTTCGTTCTGGCCGTGTTTTACACCGGCCTTTTCTTTCTCTTGGCAAAAAAAAGGTGATGAGAACACGAGTTCATGGGTGGAGCAAACCGCGTAAGGGATTCCATTGGATAAACATCGTCGATAGATTCGACCGCATTTGACTCTGGTTCTTGGTAAATGTTATTCACTTTCTTCGACGAAAAGAACGAAAGCAAGAACTTGAACATGATCTTGATTCTATTCGCAATATCAAATAAGCGCGCCCTTGGTTGGCGCGTACAACGAAGAGAACGACCCGACAACGGCAATTGTCGATCTTCTCGCCGATCTGCGCCACCTATGCGACACGATGCAGGTGGAGTTTCACAGAATCGACAATCTCGAGACGTGATGTGCGTTAGAACATTACGCCCGCGTTTATTTGCTATCCCATGAACTTGTCATAGAACCTCTTCAATTGCTTCTCCTTTTCAGCCTTCAGACCGGGAATTATCCAGACGGTCGACTGGCGGGCGTAGTTAACCCGAGGCCATCCATGCTGTACGTCTGCTAAAACACTCGTCGATACTAATGCGGAAATTACTCGACCGGTTGCTAGATACCTCCGAAAATGCCGCTCATGGGACCGGATGAAACTAGCATTGAAGTCGGCTATGTATTGGCTCATGCTCTGGTGGGTTGCAGTGCGCAGGATCCGATTCTCAGGAATAAGATCATCGAGATTTACTGCCACAATCCCGAGTTCAAAGCTGGATTCGATTTGCGCCACGGCCTTTGAGAGAACATTTTGAACATGCTTCTCCGAGTAGAACTTTTTGCACGCCAACCCGACCTCTAAGCCTTCAAAGGAAACTACGATGTCGGGAGGTTCTTGCAGTGCTGCGTCGAGGCCGTGACCACGCAGGATAGACCATAGCTCAAGTTCCCAAAGGATATTCTTGACGCTCGATGTCTGCCGGTCGAGCGAATCTAAGCTGCTAGACGTGAGCGACCTGAGATATTTGGCGCGATCTGTCACTGACTGCAGGGGAAGAACCGCGTCTGCAATTCGATCCAGATTGATTGCGCGGAACAATAGAGTCATTTGTAGCTTCGTATGGTCCGTGAGCCACTGATCGGATAGGGACTTTGCGTCAGCTATAAGCCGGGCGAGATCACAACCATCTGGTAACGCGACTTCGTTATCGCCGTAGAGGCGTTCCAACGCCAGAGCTTTGTCCTTGATTTGAAGATAGGTCTGAGAGGATAAAGTCGAACTATCCGAAACGGTTCCTTCAGGGATAGCAAGTCCAGAATCTCTCTCATGCCAAATCCGCCGTATAGACTTAGCGCGGGAAATTCGCTGTCGCAATTTCGGATCGTCGCGATTCATTCGTCCTACCGGCAACGCGGAACACTACTGTGCTGCAACGCATCAGTGGAAGTTTTAACAAACCCAATAGCAGCAGCCGCGTAAGCTGCTGCTTCTGTCTCGTCGCCGCGCGCGTAATCGGCGGCTGCTCTGTCATACGACTCCGCTGCTCTCATAAGCGGGTGCGAGACAGCCGCATCGGCACTTGCTGCACTAGCAGCAGTGCGGAGGCCGGTCGCTGCTTTTCTTATGTGTGAGGCGGCCGTTACAGTATCGCCATTCTTAGCTGCTCTCACGCCAGCATCCAAACTCGCAGCTGCATTGTCCAACGCCGGTTTTGCCGTCGCGAAATCCAGACAACCCACTGCACCACTCGCCGGGGCGGATGTGTGCAGTGAACTGGCGGGCCTATCCGGAATTACAGCGTCTTGACGGGCTTTGTCCGTTGCGTCGCGAAGCTTTGCTCCAGAAGATGAAACCGAACCCAAGCCGTTGTCCGCATCTCGAAGATTCTCGACTCCCAACAGGGTTTCCATTGCTTCTCGCTTTTCAGGTGTGGCAGTGCGGTAGTTTCTCTTAATGCTAGCGAGCGCGTCCATGACCGAACGCAATCTTTGCGCCTCGCTCGCAGTCAGTGGCGCATCGTGCGGTGCCCCTTTGTCGCGAAGAAACGAGCGTAAGTCGCGGACAGTTTTGGCCTCCGAGCTAGCCGGATACTGGGAAGCAATCCGATTAAGCAAGTCTGCGCCTTGACTAAACTGACTGTTCGACAGCGCCAACTCTGCTTGCCTCATTAAATCTGCTGTGCTTTCGGGATTGTAATGAAACCGTTCCTGAATCTCCTTAGGTAACTCGACAAAATAGACCTTCGAGATTCCCGATTTGCTTCTAAGCACAATGCCGTCAGGCTCAACGCGGCTGACGGTCACGTTTTTGTATTCCTTCCCGTCAATTGTTTGGAAGTCATCCGCGACCGCGAATTGTAACGCGATGAGTATCATTGAGAGAATCACAGCCGGTTTCATTTTCGCGTGATTATTGCCGTCCCCGGATCGCCGATTGCAGTTCCAAAAACGCCGTCAACTTTTCATCCGCGTGCACAATGAAGCGTTGAGCGTCCCGCTCTGCGGCCACAACCCAGATTGTTCGCCCTTCGCGATCCACAGTCGCAACACAGCCCCAACTGAAACCGGCTTTGCTGAGATTCTCCGCAGTATTACTGATTGTTGTTGACCATTTGCGGCGCAGGGTTGCTCGCTTCAAGCTGGGCACTCACTTTTTGGATTTGCGCGGCCTGCTCTTTGAGCTGCGCCGTGAGAGTCTCTATTTGTTTCTGTTGCTGCGCGACCGTTGCTTGCAACTTCTCAACTTTGTCATTCATGGCTTGGAATTGGGGGCGCGCGGCAGGTTGTTGCGGTGCGCTACGAGGTTGCGGTGCGCTATGAGGCACAGGTGCGCCAGGAGACGCAGGTGTGGCACCCGGGTTGTTCGGGTTCACACAATCGACGCCAAGCTGGCCGAATCCATTCACAGTAACTTGACAAACGGTGACCCCGTTCCAGACCTGGGCGTTCGTGGCGATGCCGTTGATAAAGCAGGCAGCGGTACCCGAAAAGATGCTGCCGATGCGTATCACGCTGGATTCGTCCCCAGGTGAGGCTCCTGTGTTGTCGAGGGTACCAGCGGTATCGCCGATGTAAATGTTCTCGAAGCCAGTGGTCAGGTTTTGTCCTGCGTCGAAGCCCACGGCCGTGTTGAAAACAGAGTCGGCATTGTTCAGTGCTGAGTCACCGATCGCTACGTTGAAAGAGCCAACGACGTTGCTTGACAGCGCGAGAGAACCCATGGCCTCGTTTTGAATGCCAGAGAAGTTGTTAACGAGCGCCGAGGCACCGACTGCGTTGTTATCGGAGCCGGTGGTGTTTTTATGGAGCGCAGCAAAACCAGTGGCCGTGTTGTTGTCGGCATCGTTGAAATAGAGCGCTCCATAACCGTTGGCCGTGTTGTTGTTACCGTCCGTGTTGTGCGCGAGCGAATAACCGCCGGTGGCACTATTGAAAAACCCGCTGGTGTTGCTAAAAAGCGATAAAACGCCAGTGGCTGTGTTAAAGCCGCCATTGATATCGTTAGTTAAAGCGCGAAGACCCGTCGCCGTATTTTGGTTGCCAGCCGTAAGGTGCTTAAGCGCCTCGAAACCGGTGCCGGTGTTCCAGATCCCGGTAGTCCGGCTGACGAGCACCCCAATACCTTCCCCATTGTTGGAGCCGGGTATGTTACCGTCCGTGTCGGGACCCACCGCTTGCGCCATCGGTGCACGCCCAAAGCAGACGAGCAGAAGCGGAATTAGAATTAATTTGTGAGGTATCATAGTAGTTTAGTTTTTCTTTCTCTCCCCGGTGGGTTTGTTTGCATGCTGCTCTGAAAAAGCCAGCGAGAAGCTACCGGGAAAGAGCCTTCTCTGTCTCATCCAGATCTGGAGGATCGCGCTAAACGGTGTCTCAGCGAAGATCCGGCCCCCCGCGGCTTATTCAGCCGTGCCGAAGGTGAGTTGAAACGTCGGATGACGTAATCGAGGAGGTTTTTATCATCATAGCGGCAATTTGGCGAGCTTTATTTTAGGCTCTTGCAACACACCCCAACTCCAACCGGCTTTGCTGAGATTGTCGGCGATGATTTCCCATTAATTCACGCGCGGCGGATTCTGCTCTTTTGCTCTCCACACGGCAATGACGAAATGATATTAAACGGTCGCAATGACTCGGACGACATACACGGTTGCTGCGATCGTACTTGTTTGCAGTACGGCAACGGCAGCACCTCAGCCGCCAGTCACATTTGAATCGCCCTAAAGCCTCAGAAATCATTTTAATTAATCATCCATCAAAAGATAAGGCATTAATTAATTATTTTGATGCTTGAACATCGGCAGCGGTTGACTGGTGGGAGCACCTTACACTGGAAACCCGACTGCGCCTTTAATGACCCCGCTTCAGGGCGGGGAGCCACAAAAGCTCCTAGAAATTCTTGTCAATAAATCCAAAATCCATTAAAAAGATAATTCATTACTTGATGAGGAAATCGGTGATTCTCGTTTTCTTTGCAGCGATGTCGCATTCCTTCGTGTTAGCTAAAGAAGGATTACTAAACTCTTCGTATGAAGAAGTGGCGGCCACTCTTGGTAAGCCATCTAGTCACGATAATGGGAACGTTTCCGGCATCCGGTATGACCGATACCACTTCGAAACAAGTGGCTGGAAAGCGGCTGTTCTGTTCATCGACGGCAAAGCACAAAAACTCGATACCGAGAAAAGCGACGGTTCGCCGTTAAGTGTTGAGGAGAAGACGGCAATTTTCGAAGAATACGACGTGCCCAACACAGGTCAGAACTCGAAACTCCGGGGCTGGCGTCAATTAAGCGAAAATCATTTCATACGTGGCGATGGCCGCGTGCACATAATAACGCATCTCACTTCCATGACTGTTTTTTGGGACGACCTTCCTCGTGAGTTCTGGTGAAATAATAAAGCAGAAGATTAAGGAGCAATGGAACAACTTTGTTGAGGGCACAAAGAGAAATAACGAGGTTGTCGTAGAATTTTTCAGTAACGGTGGTCTGTGATCTTGCTGATCTTCCCGCCAAAGTTTGCGACGCTCATAGAGGGCCGCTACAGTTGGGCCGCTTTAACAAACACGGCTCTGGAGGGGTGGCAGAGCGGTTGATCGCGCCGGTCTTGAAAACCGGAAGGCCGAAAGGCCTCGTGAGTTCGAATCTCACCCCCTCCGCCATCCTGCTTCGCGCTTGCGCTTCGCAGGATTGGCAGGGTTCTTTTGCGCGAAGTAGGATGCCCTCCGAAGCCTCAGCGAAGGAGGGCCGACAGTGTATTACGTTTACCTCATTGAAAGTCTCTCTGCGCAAGGTGAGCGCTACGTGGGAATAACCGCTGATCTCAAACAGCGTCTCCAAGAACACAACGCAGGAAAATCTTCCCACACTTCAAAATTCAGGCCATGGAAGTTGACTGCTTACATCGCGTTCACTGATCGGGCCAAGCCAGACGCTTTCGAGCGTTGTCTCAAGTCTGGGTCGGGGCACGCATTCGCCAGTAAGCACCTATGGTAATGGTATGGCGAACATAGTGCCGATCATCCTCGGCCGTGGCCCGCCACCTTCTTACCTCTGCTCTTGCTTGCTCCCGCCAAGTTTTAATTGCTGATTGCCGATTGCGGATTGCGGATTGGCCGAAGAAGAAAATGCGCCACTAGCAGCGCGGTGAGAATTCCAAGAACCACGGCGCAGACGACATCCGATAAATAATGCGCCGTGACGTACATTCGTGAAAAGCCGATCACGATGGGGATTGGCAGGCAGACGAGACCAATTCGCCGGCTCGCAAAAAATAGAACACCAAAAAACGCTGTCGACGCAGCAACGTGCCCTGACGGGAATGCGTGGTATTTCGTGCTAAAGCGGTTCCAGACTTCTTCCGCTCTTACAGACGGACGAGCGCGACCTGTTGCGATTTTGATCCCGTGGCCCAGTACGCCCGCGATTGACAGCGCGATCAACATTGACAAAAAAATGCGCGTCCATTTTCTATTCCCCCGCCACCACGCGAAGCCTGCAAGCGCGAGCCCGAGCGCGAAATGCTCAGGCCAATCACCAAATCGGCTGACCTTGCGCATGAAATTGTGCGTCGCGCGGTTCTGATGCTGCGCCATGAAATTTCGCACCGACTCGTCGAAATAAAACGCCGCGACCATCACGATCGCAGCGATCACGATCCCAATCAGCCAATAAAAAACGATTTTGCCCCTCACAAATAAGTTACCGTTATATTTGCCTGGCGCTATTTTGAGCGCGCACTTGAATTCCGCAATCCGCAATTTCGCGCTCCTTTTTGTCGGCTGCGTGATTTTTCACGTAATCGGCACATGGAATTTGCCATTGATCGACCGCGACGAGCCGCGTTTCGCCGAGGCGTCGCGAGAGATGATCGAGCGCGGAGATTATATCGTTCCTTACTTCAACAACCAGGTCCGCCTCGATAAGCCTCCCCTCGCCTATTGGGCCCAAGTCGCCAGTTATCGCATTTTTGGTGAAAGCGATTTCGCCGCGCGTTTTCCATCTGCGGTCGCGGCCGCGCTCACCGCGTTGACGATCTTCGCCTGGGGCTCGCGCCTTCCGTCGCTGCAGCGAGTTTCGGTTTCGGAAGCGCGGGACAACGGAGCCCAAGTGGGCTGGTGGGCTGCAATCATCTTCACGCTTTCACTGCAGACATTTCTCCACGCAAAGGCCGCCGTCGCAGATATGTGGTTGGTGTTGTTCATGACAATTGCGCACTGGAGCGGATACGAGCTGATTCAACGCTCAACATCCAATGCAGAACGTGTAGAGGCACCTGTCCACAGGCGCGCTGCGGATTCCCGTTCGTGGTGGATATTTTACGCTTCGCTTGCCTTTGCCTTTCTCGCGAAAGGTCCGATCGGATGGGTGCCGCTTGCGACTGTCGCCGCGACAAAGTTTTTTCTACGCGACGCACATCTCGCGCTGCGATTCAAATTTGTGCGCGGTATTTTACTCATGCTCGCAATCGTCGCGCTGTGGGGTGTTCCAGCATTAATCCAAACGCATGGAGAATTTTTCCTTATCGGAATTGGCCGGCACGTCGTGGGTCGGTCGTT
>WNGP01014119.1_pt1 | contig 11974 bp, 9 predicted proteins | sample 5407671 | NCBI WGS metagenome assembly WNGP01 (sample SAMN13153381, study PRJNA577476) | soil metagenome | isolation source: 40 cm soil or saprolite under Garry oak tree replicate 2 | place: USA:California | collected 2016-06-15 | reverse complement strand
GGATCGAGAACGCCGATGCCCTTCACGCCGAGTTCAGGTCCAAGGGTGTGACGATCGCTCGGGATCTCTGTGACCAGCCGTATGGGTGCCGTGACTTCGAAGTCGACGATTGCAACGGCTATCGTCTGTGTTTTGGCCAGGATCTAGAGGGGTGATCTGTTCCCCAAACGCCGCGATGAATAGTGCCTCTGATTGGACCGAGTTCGTCAGTTCTTGGGCGTTGACGGCCGCCGCCTGGGTGGTGGCGGATTCCTACCGCGGCATGCCCTGGCTCGCCGTGGGCAAGCGCTAGCCCGGTGCCGCCTAAGGGGAGCGCGCGTCTTCCGGTTGCGCGACCCGGACGGGTTCAAGCCGATCACTGCTAACCGTTGGCGCCGCGATCGTAATGAAGGCCCGTCGGCCCGACGTAGGCCGATTGCGGTCGGATCAACCGGCCGTCGCGCAGTTGCTCCAGGCAGTGCGCCGACCAGCCGACGACGCGACCCACGGCAAATGTGGGAGTGAACAGCGCGGCGGGGAATCCCAGACCGTGCAGCAGGAGTGCCGTGTAGAACTCGACATTGGTGTCGAGGCGACGCTCCGGCTTGCGCTCCCGCAGCAGCCGCAGCGCGGTGGCTTCGACCTGCTGCGCCAGATGATAGAGACGCTGGTCGCCACCGCTCGCATAGAAGCGCTGCGCGGCTTGGCTCAGCACATCCGCGCGCGGGTCCCGCACCCGGTAGATGCGATGCCCGAATCCCATGAGGCGCTCGCCCCGATCGAGCTTGGCGCGGATGATCGTTTCCGCGCGCTCGGGCGTGCCGATTTCAAAGACCATGTCGAGTGCCGGAGCCGGTGCGCCGCCGTGCAACGGACCCTTGAGCGCTCCGACCGCGCCGGTGATCGCCGAAATGACGTCTGATCGCGTGGAGACGATCACCCGGGCCGCAAAGGTGGACGCGTTGAGCCCGTGATCGCACACGGTGTTGAGATAGGTCTCCAGCGCGCGGGCCCGTTCGCCCGATGGCTCGGCGCCGAACACCTGGTGCAGGTAATGGGCCGCGTGCGGGAGATCGGGGCGCACGGGAACCGGCGCAGCGCCGCTCCGCATCCGCCAGTAGGCCCCGACGATCGTGGGGAAGGACGCGATGGCGGTCAGCGCGTCGTCCACGGGGTTCTCCGGGCGGCCGAGGCTGAGCAGAGCCGCCACCATCCGCAACACATCCATGGGGAGCGCCTGGGCGGCCGCGGCCGCGCGCAGTACCTCCCCGCCGGCGGGGGGCAGCGCCCGCCGTGCGGCGAGATCCTGCGTGAACCGAACCAGCTCCGAGGGTTCCGGCAGACGGCCATACAGCAGCAGGTAGGCTACTTCCTCGAACCTGGCATGCGGAGCCAGGTCTTCGACGGCGTACCCCGCGATCGTCAGTCGACCCGCCTCTCCATCGACATGGCTGAGTCGAGTGGACGTGGCGACGACGCCTTCCAGGTCCCCGGTCATGCGATCGGTATTTGAAGAGGCTATCTTGGATTGTCAATAATCACCTCAACTCAAACCGAGCGAACCATGAAGCGGACCCGTTCTCGAGCCACCCGCCGCCGCGGCATCAGCCGCATCGACCAACCCTCAACGCGCACGTTCGGCTGGTTCGTGCGCGCGGACTTCTACCGGCGGCGCGACGGCAGCTACGTTCCCCGCTACCGGAAGTTCTTCGGTGACGTGACCCACGGGGGAAAGCGGCGCGCGCTGCGCGCCGCCCGAGCGTATCTCGCCAAGGTCGCGCCCGCCGGGCGAACGAAGTGAGCGCACGGAGGGCCGACATGACCCGCGCCGTCCTGGCATTCCTGGTGTGCGCCATCTCGCCGGCGGCCGCGCTGTCGCAGGGCCTGCCGCGCGCGCATCCCGCGGACGTCGGCCTCTCGGCCGCCGCCCTGGAGCGGATCGCTCCCGCGTTGCAGGCGTACGTCGATGCAGGGAGGCTGCCCGGGCTCCTAGCGGTCGTCGCGCGGCACGGCAAGCTCGCCTACGTCGGCACCGTGGGCTCGCTGGATGTGGAACACGGCCGCGCCTTGCGCCCGGACGCCGTGTTCCGCATCTACTCCATGACCAAGCCGATCACCAGCACCGCCATCATGCAGCTGCACGAGCACGGCAAGCTGCGCCTCGATGATCCCGTGTCCAGGTACATTCCTGCCTTCGCGGGCGTCAAAGTGTACGCCGGCGGCAGCGCGGCGCAGCCGGTGCTGCGCGATCCCGACCGGCCGGTGACGGTGGCCGACTTGCTGACGCACACTTCGGGCCTCACCTACGGCGTGTTCGGCACCACGCCGGTGGACACGATCTATCGCCGCGCGATCCTCTTCAACCCTCGCTGGACCATCGCCCAGCTCGTGGACAGCCTGGCGCGACTGCCGCTCGCGTTCTCGCCGGGCACCAAGTGGAGTTACAGCTTTGCGACCGACGTGCTGGGTCGTGTGGTCGAAGTCGTCTCGGGCACGACGCTCGACCGATACTTGGACAGCGCCTTGTTCCGGCCGCTGGGCATGCGGATGACCGCCTTCCACGCGACGCGCGCGATGGACGGGCACATCGTGACCGCGTATGCCCGCGGCGCCGATGGCAAGCTGCAGCCGATGTCCCCCTTGCTGTCCCCGGAGTTCACCGCAGAGGGCAGGCTGCTCTCGGGCGGCGGCGGGCTGTTGTCGACCGCCGGAGACTACCTCCGGTTCGCGCAGATGCTGTTGAATGGCGGCGAGTTGGACGGACGGCGCGTGCTGCAGCGTGAGACCGTGGAGCTCATGCTGCAGAATCACCTGCCGCCCAGCTTGATACCGGTCACCATCACCCCCGACTGGCCGCCCGGGCACTCGGGGTTCGGGTACGGCGGCGCGGTACGGGTGGACTCGGACAGCGCCGTCCCCGGGTCAGCTGGAACGTTCCGCTGGGCGGGGTACGCAACGACGTTCTTCTGGATCGATCCCCAGGCCGACCTCATCGCGATGGTCTGGACCCAGTACGTGCCCCTTACGGACAACTGGTCGCTGGATACACAGTTTCAGCGGCTGGTGTATGCCGCCGTGCCGGCCTCGGTCCACTAGTCCCGCCTCAGGGCCAGGCGACTCCTTTGACGTAGACCTGCTCGATCCGCGCCGTGCCGCTCGGCCCCACCCGCAGGCGCACGGTGAGGTCGCTCACCGCCGGCGTGGCCGTTCCCTCGGGCACGAAGTATTGCTCCACGCCGAAGACGTAGCGCCCGCCGCGGGCTCGGCCCTGGAGTACTACTTCATCAGAATCGAGTGTCTCAGGGCGCACGAGCGACAGTCGTTTTGGGACATGAAGCGGACCGTCACGCCGCAGCACGACCCAGACTGGCGCGCCGCCGGGGAGCTGGAGGCGGGCCGCCGTCGAGTCCCAGGGGCGGCTGAACTCGTAGCCGAGACTGAGATACTGGCCGCGCAACAGGTCCCGCGGGTCGACCGGCACCACTTTCACGAGGATCGACGGGGCGGACGCCACCCGCTGGTGCTCGCGCACCGTCCAGCCCGCGAAGAACAGCAGCTGCACCCCCACCCATCCGGCGGCCAGCTTGAGGCGTGTCACGTCGCCGCCTCGATCCGTAAGATGACCGCCCGTCGCCACCGCTCCATGGCCCAGGCGGAGCCGAGCAGCACGATCCCGCCGAGCACGAACAAGGTGCCGGTATCGGCGAGACCACCGATCAGATCGAGGAACCGCGTGACGATCCCGAGGCCGAACGTCAGCACGCCGAGGTTCACGAAGTCCCGCTGGCGCGACAGCGCGCCGTAGACCACCAACCAGAGCGCGAACAGGAACCACAGGACCCAGGCCGCGGCCGACACGATCACCGTCCCGACGTGGAACCGATCCGCTGTACCGAACTCGAAGACGCTCACCGGCGGCCCGGGGGGAATCACGCCGACATCGATGAGCAGCGCCACGAGGCACGTCGCCACGAGCAGGCCCAGCAGGAGCGAGAGCCGTCCCCGCAGCCATGGGACCTCCGGCGCCAGACGGTTCCAGCCCAGGACGACGCCGGCCGTCCCCAGCACCAAGGCGCCCAAGGGCAGCGCGAGGGAGCCCGTGGAGATCGATTCCGTCCGCTCAGAGAAACGGCGGAGGAAGCCCAGCATGTAGACGCCGTAGAAGAGCATGAGCTGTGCGGCGCCCCGCATCACAGATCGGATACGACGTTCCTCCTGCCGGAGCGTGCTCTGGGCGCCGAGCAGGGCGAGCCCCATACCCACCGACAGCATGAGATAGGACGTGAACCCGTTTATATGCAGCGGCGAACCGGAATCCGCGCCCTCGAAGTGGAGCCACAGCCACGCGGCGAGAATCCCGAGGCCGGAAATGGCGGGGGACCGTAGCAGTACTGCCAGCGGCGCGATGGCGACGAGCCACACCAGCATCGCGCGCGGCGGGTTGGCCGGGAGATGATAGATCTGGCCTACGAGCGCCAGACCTCCCACGAACAGGCCCGCGCCCAGAAAGTGCAGCGCCTCGGCGAAGTGGGGATACGGTCGTCCGGTCCACTCGATCCAGAGTCCGGCGCCATACGCGCCGCCGAGCAGCAGCAGGAAGCCGGTGATCTTGACCCCATCACCGATCTGCCGCCAGTTGGCGGCTATGAGGAGAATCACACCCAGAATAGTGACGGCGGCTCCGAGCCGCCCGAGCACGCCACCCAGGCTAAGCCATCCCCGCTCGCCCTCCCGCGCGGCCGCCAGCGCCGTCAGCCGCTCCGCCGCGCCCCCATCCACCAGCCCCTGCGCCGTCGCGGCGCGCAGCAGCTGCTCCAGCTGTTGAGCGAAGGACGCCATACGGTCTAAGGTAGGAGCCGCATCCGGGAACGCCAGCCGTCATCCCTTGCGGCGAATGGCGCAATGCCTCACAATCCCAGCATCTCGCCTGTAAACCAGTCGCGTCGGAGGTCGTTTATGGATCGCCGAGCTTTCCTCCAGGACACGGCGGCCGGAGCGGTGGCACTCGCCCTGCCGGGCCGCACGCCGATCACTCACGGCGATGATCTCTCGCCCGTGTTCGCCCAGATCGAAAAGCGTCACGACGAGGCGGTGCAGCGCCTGCAGGAATGGATCCGCCAGCCGTCGATCGCGGCCGAGCACCGCGGCATGGACGAGGGGTGCGAGCTCACGATGCGACTGCTGCGCGACGCCGGATTCGGGCAGGTCACCAAAGTACCTACCGACGGCCAGCCCGGCATCTTCGCGACGCTCGACGCCGGCGCGCCGCGCACGCTGGGCCTCTACTTCATGTACGACGTGAAGCAGGCGGACCCGGCCGAGTGGACCTCGCCGCCCTGGGTCGCCGCGCTCGTCGACAAGCCCGGTCTCGGAAAGGCCGTGGTCGGCAGAGGGGCCGTGAACCAGAAGGGGCCCGAAGCGGCGTTTCTCGCGGCACTCCACGCGATTCGCGGCGCCGGCCGCACGCCGCCCGTCAACTTCGTGCTCGTCGCCGAGGGCGAGGAGGAGATCGGCTCGCCGCACTTCCCCCAGATCGTGCACCGGCCCGAGGTGCTGGCGGCGCTGCGGCGCTCGGTCGGCATCTTCATGCCGGCCGCCGCCCAGGGACTCGACGGACAAGTCACCATCACGCTCGGCGCCAAGGGCGTGATCGAGTGCGAGCTGGTGTCGAGCGGCGAGCGCTGGGGCCGCGGGCCCAAGCAGGACATCCATTCGAGCAACAAAGCGCGCGTGGACAGCCCGGCGTGGCACCTGGTGCAGGCCCTCGCCACGCTGGTGTCGGCCGACGGGAACGAGCCCGCGATCGACGGCTTCATGGACAAGACACGTCCGATCTCGTCCGCAGAAAAGGCGATGGTCGCCGCTGCGGCTCGCCGGCTCGACGAAGCCGCCGCCAAGCGGCAGCTCGGCGTCGAGCACTGGGTGCGCGACGTGAGCTGGCCGGAAGCGCTGGAGCGACTGGTGTCGCGCCCCACGGTCAACATCGAAGGCCTGGTCGGCGGGTACACCGGCCCCGGCGGGAAAACCATCCTTCCCCACCGGGCCGTGGCCAAGCTCGACCTGCGGTTGGTGCCGGACATGACCGCCGCCGAGTCCCTCGCCGCGCTCAAAGCGCACCTGGCGAAACGGGGGTTTGGGGATATCGAGGTGAACATGACGGGCGGCTACGACCCCACCAGCACACCGCCCGACGCCATGCTCATCCGGGTGCAGGGCGGGCTATGTGTTTACTGGCGATCCGCTGCGGCTCCCGGCGGGTCACTTCGGGCTCGGGCACGGCAGCGGCGCGCACGCGCCCGATGAGTACTACCTCATCGAGTCGACGACCCCCACCGTCCAGGGCTTCGACGGCGCCGTGCGCTCCTACGTCGAGTACCTGTACGAAGTCGCGGGGACGCGCTGAGCGATGAGGCGCTTGATAGGATGAATAGCTCGACGACCCGAGCTACTTGACGCGCCTCGGACGGCGGAGTATTTCAGTCTCAGCAACGCCGCAGCGACAAAGGCAAACCCGGCAAAAGCCGGGGGCACAAAGCCACGGGTCCTCGCCTCCTCCGCGACGCTGAAGCAGTCGACGCCACGAAGGACCCACGACCGCCGAGCTACCGCACTGGTTGGCTCGGCGGTTGCTTTTTCCTGGAGGCGAACGCTTTCGTGCGGAAGGGGAATCGTCCCATGAAGAACCGCAATGGCAGGCTGATGAGCGTGGCCGACTTCCGGGCCGAACTGGCGCGGGCGCCACAGACCCTATTCGCCGTCGCAGGCGACGAGCGACTGCTGGCGCAGCTGCCGCGGGGCAACTGGATTGGCGGCACCATTCCTTATCTGATGAGCGACGAGGACGGCGGGCTCACCACGCGCGATGCTCTGATGGTGCAGGAGCTGCCGACCGACGAGCGGGCGGCGCCCCGCATCGCGACCTACGACGCGAACACGATCGGCCGCGTCACACAGGACGCGCCGCCCAACGGATACACGTTCCTGATGGTGCCGGCCTTCTCGGACGTACATCTGGCCTACGGCAAAGACGCTCCCCGCTTCAAGGATCTGTTCGCCCATCCGATCATCGGCTGGGTCACCGGCATCCACCTGAACGACCTGGGCAAGGAGCAGCCCAAGGTGTTCAATGGGAAGACGGGCGAGGTTTTCGCCGACCGGGCGCTTGCCTGCCATGTGTCGCTCCCCGCCGGGAAGTCCGCGGACGTGGAGATCGTGAATATCTTCGAGCGCTCCGACGGCCCGGACATCCGGTTCGAGACGGACGGCTTTGGGCCCGTCACCAACTGCTGGATCGACGGCAAGAAGACGAACTTCGCCCGTTGGTTGACGGACACCAAGATGAATACGCAACTGCCGCTGATCGCCGACTACAACGGCGCACTGATCAACGTCAGCATCCAAGGCGTGGACCCCGAGGCCGGGACGGTGTCGCTCTACGCGCCGGTGTTCAAGGACAAGACGTACCGCCTGGCCAAGCCGATGCCGGATTATGTGCAGGGCTTCGCCTCAGTCACCGCGGGCCCAACCCATGACGTCGCCTTCGCCTGCAATTGCACCCTGAACTACGTCTACGGCAAGCTCGACGGAGCCCGGGTGGGGCTACCGGGGCCATTCACCTTCGGCGAGATCGCCTACCAACTCCTCAACCAGACGATGGTGTACTGCGATGTCGTCGACGCCGGCCTGCCGCACGAAGGAGGGCGGTACTTCGCTGAGCAGATGGCCACGACGCATTGACCGACGCGGGAAGCCCCGTTTGCCGCGACCCCCTGGAACAGCGTCAGGGGGTCGCGGTTTAACGGCTCGCACGTTCCGTACGTGCGCCGTATCGTTGTGAGTGCAGCGGGTCGCGTCATACCTTCGAGAGAGGACGTCAGCCATGGCGCACAACGGGAAGCACGCCCTGATCACCGGAAGCTCGCGCGGCATCGGCCGCGGCATCGCGCTCAAGCTGGCGGAGCGCGGCGTGAGAGTCGCGATCAACTACCGCAAGAACGAAGCAGCCGCCAAGGACACCCTCGCCAAAGTGCGGCAGCGCGGCTCGGATGGCTTCACGATCCAGGCCGATGTCTGCCGGGCCGAAGACATCACCCGCATGTTCGGCCGTGCGAAGCAAGAGTTCGGCACGCTCGACATCTTCGTCAGCAACGCGCGCCCCGACGTGCCGGAGTTCTATCAGGGACCGATGAACATCACCGTGGGGCAGTGGGACACGGCCATGAATTCCCAGGCGAAGGCATTCTTGCTGGCGGTCCGTGAGGTGTGTCCGTTGATGGGTGACGGCGGCCGGATCATCGGGATCACGTACGCGCCGGGCGGCCGTACGGGCAGCTGGCAGCCATGGGTCGGGATGGGGGCGGCGAAGGTCGCGATGGAGTCGCTGTGCCGCTACTTCGCCGTGGCGCTCGCCAAGCGGGGCATCACGGTGAACGCGATCAGTCCCGGGTGGATCGAGGACAGCGTGCTCAACACGCTCCCGGACGCCGCGCAGGACATGATTCGCACGTGGCATCAAGGGGGCTGGACCCCGATGGGCCGGCTCGGCACCCCAGCGGACATCGGGAATGCAGTGGCGCTGCTGTGCTCTGATGAAGCCGGCTGGATCACCGGCCAGGTAATCGCAGTGGACGGCGGCTCGTCGCTGATGGACCCGGGGCTGCCGCTCGAGATCCAGCGCGGCTAGGCGGCGGTGGCGCGCCGGGTCCTCCTCTTCATCGCCATCTCGGCCGCGCCGGCCGCTGCGCAGCAGCGCCCCTGCGACGCCCCGACCCCGCTCGGCCCGAGCCACGATCTGTACTGCATCGAGCTCGTGGCCGCGCCGGGAGCGACGGGAGTCTCCGGGCGCATCGAGCTGGCCCGTCCGGCGGGGCCGTTCACCGTGGCGGTCTCCGCAGCGGGCCGGTCGCAGGTCATCCCCATCGCCTCGCTCCAGGGCCTTCCGGCGGCCGCCACGTTCATCGCCTGGGCCACGCCACCGCAGATGGACACCGTGATCAAGCTGGGCGAGGTGCGAAATGGGGAAACCGCACTGCGCGCGGTCGATCTCGACAAGTTCCTGCTGTTGATCACGGCCGAGCGCGACCGGCGGGTACGCGAGCCGCGCGGCCGTGTGGTGCTGCGCGGTCAATCGCCCAGCACTCGGCTCTTCCCACCGGATCTGCTCGAGTTCTCGATCGGCGCGATGGGCCAGTCGCCCGACATGGGGCATCACGCGCACAGTGACTCGGGCACTCCACGGGACAGCCTGGATTGGCCCATGGTTCCGATGCCACGCGGGCTGACCATGCTCCCGGCGGAGCTGGCGCTCCGGCCCCAAGTCTCGCCGTACTGGCCGGTCGGAACGCCGCCGGCCGCGCGCCCGCGAGAGTGGCTGCGGCTCCACGATGGCGACACGCTGCGGCTCGAGGCCGGCCTCGTGCGCCGCAACTTGAACGGACAGAGATACACCATGTACGGTTTCAACGGGCAGTATCCGGGCCCGTTGATCGAGGTCGCGCGAGGGTCGGCGATCGTCGTAGCGTTCACCAACCACCTGCCCGAAGCGACCACCGTACACTGGCACGGCATCCGACTCGACAACCGGTTCGACGGCGCGGCCGACCTCACGCAGGCGGCGGTGTCGCCGGGCGGTACCTTCACGTACCGCGTCCGCTTCCCCGACGCCGGCATCTATTGGTATCACCCGCATGTGCGCGAGGACGTCCAGCAGGAGCTCGGCCTGTACGGCAACCTGCTGGTGCGCTCGCCCGACGGGGCGGAGTACGGTCCCGCCAACCGGGAACAGGTGCTGCTGCTCGACGACCTGCTCGTCGGGGCGTCAGGACCGATCCCCCTCGGCCGGGAGTCGCCCACGCACGCGCTCATGGGTCGGTTCGGCAACCTGTTCCTCGTGAACGGCGAGCCCGACTATCGACTGGCAGTGCGACGCGGCGAGGTGACCCGCTTCTTCCTGACCAACGCGTCGAATACGCGTACCATGAACCTCTCGTTCCCAGGTGCGCGCATGAAGGTCGTCGCAGCGGATGCCGGCCCGTTCGAGCGCGAGACATGGGTCGAGAGCGTGGTCATCGCCCCGGCGGAACGCTACGTCGTACACGTGCGATTCGACCGCCCGGGAAGGGTGGCGCTGGTCAATCGCGTGCGCGGAATCGACCATCTGTTCGGCCGCTTCGTCGCGGAAGTGGACACGCTCGGTACGGTCGACGTCGCGGCCGAGCAGGTGCGGGAGGACCTGAGCGCGAGCTTCGCCACCCTACGGCGCGATACCGCGACGGCGCGCCAGCTCGAGCCGTACCGGGGCTTCCTGCGCCGTCCCGCGGACAAGTCGCTCGTCCTCACGCTCGAGGCCCGGGGGCTCCCGCCGGTGACGCAGCGGTTGCTGCAGCTCGACTCGATCTACTTCGCACCCGTCGAGTGGAGCGGCACGATGCCGATGATGAATTGGGCGTCGACCGGCCGGCAGGTTCGCTGGGTGCTGCGCGACCCCGCCACAGGCCGGGAGAACATGGACATCGACTGGCGGTTCCAGCGGGGCACCCCGGTGAAACTCCGGCTGGTCAACGAGCGATTGAGCTTCCACGGCATGCAGCATCCGATTCACGTCCACGGCCAGCGGTTCCTGGTGCTGGCCGTCAACGGCGTGGCGAGCGATGATCTGGTGTGGAAGGACACCGTGCTGGTGCCGGCCGGCTCCGTGGTGGATATTCTGCTCGACCCATCGAACCCCGGTCGCTGGATGCTGCACTGCCACATCGCCGAGCATCTGTCGGCCGGCATGATGCTGGCGTTCACGGTGGAATAGCGAGGAGTCTCACATGCGCCCGCTCGCGCTCGTCACGCTCGCCCTCGTCGCGCCCGCTCCAGCCACGCTCGCGGCGCAGCGCCCGGACTCGCTCGCGGCCGAGGTCCGCCAGTACACGGTCGTGGACACGGCGGTCGTGGCACTGACGCACGTGCTCTTGGTGGATGGCACCGGCGCCACCCCCAAGCCCGACCAGACGATCGTGGTTCGCGATGGCCGCATCGCCGAAGTGGGACCGGCGGCGTCGGTGCAGGTCCCGCCTGGCGCGCGCAGCATGGACTTGAGCGGGTCCACCGTGATCCCGGGACTGGTGGGGATGCATGATCATCTCTTCTATACCGCCGCGGGCGGTCGAGCCGTGCAGATGTCCTACACCGGGCCGAGACTGTATCTCGGCTCGGGCGTGACGACCATCCGCACCGCCGGCGGACGGGCGCCCTACGCCGAGATCAACCTCAAGGACCAGATCGACCGCGGTCTGACGCCCGGGCCGCGCATCCATCTCACGGCGCCGTACATCACCGGCCCCCAGGGCGGCGGCAGCATGGCGATCGTGAGCTCCCCCGAGGCCGCCAAGCGGTTCGTCGCGTATTGGGCCTCCGAGGGGGCGACCTGGATCAAGGCGTACGCCGACATCCGCCGCGCCGAGCTGGGCGCGGCCATCGCGGAGGCGCACAAGCGCGGCATCAAGGTGACCGGACACCTGTGCTCCGTGAGCTTCCAGGAAGCGGTGGCGCTGGGCATCGACAACCTGGAGCACGGCATGCTCACCGCGTCCGACTTCGCCCTGGCAAAACAGCCGGACCTGTGCCCCGTCACGCTGCTGGGCCAGCTCAACCAGGCGGATCCCCGGGGCGAAGTCGCACAGACCACGATCCGGACGATGGTGCAGCACCAGGTCTCGCTGACCTCCACGCTAGCGGTGTACGAGCCGTTCGTAGCCAACCGCCCCACCAAGGACGCGCGCGTCCTCCAGGCGATGGCTCCCGAGGTGCGCGCCAGCTACACGAAGATCCGGGACGAGATCGACTCGGCCGGCCACGGACCCGTGACGCCCCAAGGCTTCCAGAGCGCCATGGCGTTCGAGAAGGCGTTCGTGGACGCGGGGGGATTGCTCGCGGCCGGGGTGGACCCGACCGGGATCGGCGGCGCGCTGGCCGGGTTCGGTGATCAGCGTAACTACGAGCTGTTCAT
>WNGP01004216.1_pt1 | contig 11974 bp, 14 predicted proteins | sample 5407671 | NCBI WGS metagenome assembly WNGP01 (sample SAMN13153381, study PRJNA577476) | soil metagenome | isolation source: 40 cm soil or saprolite under Garry oak tree replicate 2 | place: USA:California | collected 2016-06-15 | reverse complement strand
GTTCAACCTGACGCAATCGCTGCGCACCCTTTTGGCCGGGCGGGGCGTGAGCGTTCATGCCGTCCTGACCGGCTTCGTGGACACCGACATGACCCGGGGCATCGACATGCCGAAGGCCTCCCCGGAGTCCGTCGCGCGATCCATCTTCGACGGGGTGGAGGAAGGGGAGGAGGACATCTTCCCCGATCCCATGTCACAGTCCATGGCCGACAGCTGGCGCAGCGGCGCGGCCAAGGCGCTCGAGCGGCAGTACGCGGCGGTCGCAGAACAATACGCGGCCATCGCAGAAGCAGAGCCCGTCAGCTCATAAGCAAAGGGAGAGACACGGTGGACACGCAAAGCAAGAGGACGACCATGAGTGACTTGTCGGGCAGGACCACTGTCGTCGTTGGCGCCAGCCGGGGCCTGGGACGTGGGATCGCTCACGCGTTCGCCGAGGCCGGCGCTCCGGTGGTCGCGGTGGCCCGGACCGGCCCGGCCCTGGCCGAGCTGGCCACGACCAGCGCGAACATCCGGATCGAGGTCGCGGATGCGGCCGATGCGACGGTGGCGTGGAACCTGGTGGACCAATATGAGCCGGAGGTTCTCATCCTGGTCGCCGGCGCCAATCCGGTGATGCGCCCGCTCCAGGACCAGACGTGGGAGACGTTCTCCGTCAACTGGCATACCGATGTCAAGATCGCGTTCACCTGGCTGCGCGAGGCCCTGCTGAAGCCGCTGCCGCCCGGCAGCAGGGTGGTGGTGATGAGCAGCGGAGCTGCCATCAACGGATCACCGGCCAGCGGCGGGTACGCCGGGTCCAAGGCCACCCAGCGGTTCATCGCGGCATACGCCCAGGACGAGTCGCGCCGGGCCGGGCTGGGCATTACCGTCACGGCGGTGATGCCGCGGATGACTCCGTTCGGAGACGTGGGCAGGCGGGGAGTTCGGGCGTACGCGGCGCGCGGCGGCCAGACCGAGGAGGAATACCTGAAGCAGCTGGGCGAGCTGCTGACCCCCGAGATGGCCGGGGCCGCCCTGCTGGACCTGGTACGGGCCGACCCGGCGACCACCGTCCCCGGGTATCTGCTTACCGCCGCCGGGCTGAAGCCGTCATGAATACCGGCGCGGGACCGGGTGCCCACCGGTCTCGCGCTCCCGTCTGCATCCCCATGCGACCCGTGCCTGCGGGGCCTCGGTATGTCTGAGCGATGCCCCCACGTCTCGGCATCAGGGCCGGACGCGACAATCGTAAGATCCTGACGGTGCCGGGCGCTTGGCCACCAGCAGGCAGAAGTGATGGCAGGTCCGGCACGGTTGGCAGGTCGAGGTCCTCGAGGGCGCACCAGACTTCGCCGAACCTGGCGCTGGCCTGGCCTTGATGGCCGAATGCACTGCGCGCATTGGACGCCCTCGAAGTGGGCGAGCCTCGCGGCGGCCGCTGACAGACCTGGCCGCCGTCCTGATCCCTTGACCTCCGCAACCGCGGGCGCCTCGGCGACCTGGTCGCCGCGCCAGGGCCAGGAGTTGAGGTGTTCCTGGCCGCCGCGACCCGCGCCGGCCGCCGCGCCGCCGACCCGGCCGAGCACGGCGGTACCGGCGCCGCTGACCTTGCCGTGATCTGCGCCTGCCCGGCACCGGGCTGTCGGGCGCCCGGCCCGGCCGCCAGCCGCAGTGGCGGCGACAACGATCCCGGCCTGCCGTGGGCGGCCTGCCAGCGAGCACTGCGCCCAGGCGGCCTGCTCGCCGTCATCACCACCGCCGTCTGGCACCCCGGCTGGGCAGGCCAGCTGATCGCGCACGCCCGCGCCGCCGGACTGATGTACGCCCAGCACGTCATCGCCCTGCACGCCGCCCTCAGTGACGACCGGCTTCTCAGCCCTCCGGCACCGCAACCCGGCGCCCCTGCAGCGGCCAGCCCCGCTGACACCCGGCACCTGCCCGTGCACACCGACCTGCTCCTGTTCGCCCAGCGGCACCGCCCTGCTCAACACCATCGCCGCCAGCTCCACCGCCACCTACCTCCTCGCCCACGGGCACGGCAAAGCGACCACCAACGACGCGCTCGTGCACGGATTCAGCACGGCGTACTGGTGGGCCTCGGCTTCCTCGTCCTTTCCGCGCTGTTCTCTCTCATCGCGGTCAACGCTCCACGCCCGGACCTCACTGCATCCTCTGACGAGGCAACATCCTCGGTACGGCCCGCCCCGGTGCACTGAGGAGTCCTCGGCGCAGCCGGTGCCGGTGCAGGAGGGCGAAGGCCGCTTCGACGACTCCGCGGTTCTCGAGGGAGTCGGATGACGTCCCTATGGTTGCCACCGGTCACCGTGGTGGCCAACGGGATGCCGTTGACGGCAACGATTGGACGTGATGCTTGCTTTCCGTCCTGCCCCGGTCCACCGGCGAGTGCCCGGTTCGCCCCCCGCCTCAGCAAGGTGCCCCGCCCCCTCTCGACCAGCCTTGAGCCATCTGCCCTGATAGGGGCGCAGGACGGGGTTGAGAACTTTCTGCCGAGCCTTCCGGCTTCCGCAGCGACAGTCCTGCTGTGTCCCCATCCGGCAAACCCATAACGCGGACCTTCAAAACCCACTGCCAGAACGCCACAATGGCTAGTCCGCGCCACAGTCGCCCCGCCTGCCGCAGGCCCCAGACGTGAGATATCTCAAGTACAGCCAAAACCACACCGGTTCCGTCGCCCACAACATTGCTCCCCCTTCTCAGGCAGCGCAGGACCCACGGCCGTGCGGCGATCGCCGGAGGCTGGCGTCAGCAGGACGAACCGTCCGGGCGAGCGGCCAGCAATAGGTCTCACGCCTCGTGACCGGCCTGCGATTCCAGCCAGCGCACACTCCCGCCGTTCTGCACGGCGGTACGGTGTCCGGAGCCGCAGTCGCTTCCGCGCCCGAACGGGTGATCTGCGTCGGCGGTTGCCGGTCTGGCGGGGACTCGATGGGGCGGTTGCTCTGAGCGTCGAAGGGTCTTCGGCGACCTTCCAGCGCTAGCCGCTGACCCGGGTCATGCGCATTGCCAGGTAAACGACGTGGGTGCGAGGTCGCTGGCGGTCATTTCTTCCCGCCGGGAGAGCCAGTATGGCGCGCCGCAGTCGCCCCACATCATCCCGGCGCGGTCGTCGGTGTCGATCTGGGCGAGCAGTGTCCAGCGTGCTTGCTCGGCCGACACGTGCGGATCCTCACCGCGGATGCCAGCGCCCAGCGCGGCGGTGGCGACCTCGTATTCCACTGGGCCCTGCACCAGCGTGGCGTAGCCGCCGACCTGATGGCAGGACCCGGGGTTACGTTTGCTGAGCGCCTCAAGGAACGCGTCACCGTTGACGGGATGCTGCAGGAACGAACGCAGATCCGCCCCGGGGTTCTTGAAGACAGCATGCAGATCCGGGTGCTCGAATTGCGGGAAGGACACCACCGGCTCAGCGGTGAGTTCCACCCGCTGATAGGGCTTGAGCCCGGCCGGGCACGCGCGGGGCGAGGTCGCCTCACCCGGCCCGATGTGCAGCACGCGCGCACCGGCCAGCGTTGAAGGCTCCCAGAATCCGACCGTCGTCTGGTAGTTGTCGTACTGCCCGTCGAAATAGAAGAACAGCAGCATCCCCGCGCTGGGCAGGGTGATGTCCAGCGGCACCGCAGCCAGCGCGGCGCAGTCGATGGCAGCGACGAACGACAGCGGCCCGTGGCCCTCCCACACGGGCCACTCAACCCAGTCAGGCAGGCCGGGCTCGCCGCCGCCCAGGACCGCAGCCACCCGGGCACCAGGACCTGCGTGGCGGAGCGCAGCTGCTGGCCGCAGCAGCCGCGCCCACCGGGCTGCGACGTCCTCCGGCAGGTAACGGTCGGCGATCTCGCCTACCAGCTCTCGGTCAGCAGTCACGTGGTCACCCTTCCCACCCGTGCCCGCGGCGCGGGCACTATCACGAGTGCGGTACTGAGCCGCGACGTGCCAGTCCGGCCACAAGCTGAGTAACTCACACAACACCGACAATCCGGGATCTGAACCGCCCGGCGGCTGATCGGGCGGGGCCGTCATGGCGGGGAAGGCTCGCGCATGCCGACCACGAATTCTATTTCCCGGCGCTGCCGGTCGCTGAGCTTGGGGACGGCGAGCAGCCGAGCGATACCGGCGGCCTGGCTGGCGCTGGGCTTGCCGTAGCTGGTCGCGGCCCCGTGCTGCAGCCAGGCCAGCAGGTCTGTTCGGGCGGCCTCTGCGAGGCAGCACGGGCCCGGCAGCCGGTTGCCGCTGACGGCCACCCGGCGGCCGAGTAGCGCGTTTGCGCCCCCGACTGGCGCGCCTCTCAGGATTTCCGGGAACCGGCGTCGCAGAACTCGGCGACCAGGAGCTGGATGCGCTCGGTTTCGCGGCCCGAGCGTAGCCGGCCGTTGCGGCCGAGCATGGTCAGTCCGTGCAGCGCAGCCCACAGCACTTCGGTGAGGGTGTCGACGTTCCTGCCGCCGGCGACACTTGCGACTGCCTCACGCAGTTCGGCGAACCCCGCCGACAACGGTACCGGGGTGTCCTCGGCACCGAATCGCAATCGCGTGGTGCGCGTGAACATCGCATCGTACAGCGCCGGGTGCTCGGTGGCGAACCTGCTGTACGCGTGGGCGACCCGGCGCAACTCTTGCTCGGGCCCGTCGGCACCGCGGCGCGCGTTGCGGATGGTCTCGGCGAGCTCGCCGAACCCCTCGAGTGCGACGGCCTCGACGATGTCCTCCATCGATGCGAAGTGCTTGTAGAGCACTGGCTGGCTGTACTCGATCTCCGCGGACAGCCGGCGGGTGGTGACCGAATCCCAGCCCTCGCGCTCGGCAAGGGTGCGGGCTGTTGAGGTGATGAGCCGGCGACGGGCAGTGCGATCACGGAGCCGGCGGTCTGCGATGGCCATGCCTAAGCGTAGCACTGCTCACAACACGAGCGCCGCTATTACAGGCGGTGCTCACGTGGTTAGCGTTGCTAACTCCGCGCTTCGATTCCCCGCCGGGGCACCGCTGCCGGCGTTCCAGGCTCCGCCCGGAGCGCCGATGATCGCGGCGCCGGGTGGCTTGCCCCGTAACCACCCGGCGTCGCTCTGCGTCTCAGTCCAGCTCGCAGTGCCCGTCGCGGGCGCTAGCGGATCGGCGATGGTCATACTTGGGAGTAGCACCGCTCTTAATGCTAGCACTGATGTTGACAGGCGATGATCGTTGGGTTAGCGTTGCTAGCACTTGCGCCTTCGATGGGAGCTCGACATGGATACCAACGGACAGCACCTCGCCGAGACCTACCTCGAGATGCTGAACACGCACGAGCCGGATCTGGTGAACCGGTTCGTGGCTGAGGACTACCGCAACCACAACGCCTACGTCGCCGACGGCCGCGAGGCGAACCGCCAGTTCTGGACCGCGTTCTTCACCGCACTGCCCGATCTGACCGCCACCATGGAGGACCTGGTGATCTCCGGTGACCGCGTCGTGGGCCGCTTCACCTACCGCGGCACCCACACCAGCGCGTTCATGGGCATCCCCGCCAGCGGCAACCCGGTCGAGATGCGCTCCATCGACATCTGGCGAGTCGAGGACGGCATGTTCGCCGAACACTGGGATGAACTGAACCTGCTGGAGATGTTCCAGCAGATGGGCGCACTGCCGCCCCTGGGCGCCGGCCCTGAGCGAGATGCGTGATGCACCTCGCCGCCCATCTCGCCGCCCTCATCGCGGTGCTGAGCACCGGGGTCATCTACGGCACGGACGCGTTCTGCGCGCTCGTCCAGCGACCCGCCCTCGCCGGCGTCGACGACGCCACGCTCACCGCGGTCATGGGCAACGTGCATCGCTTCGGCGATCGGCGCCTGCCCGTCCCCGGCATCCTCGGCATCATCGCCTCCGCCGCTGCCACCGTCCTCGCCGCACTGGCCGGCCGGCCCGTCGCATCAGCCACCGCAGGAGCAGCGCTCGCACTGCTGGTTGCCTGGCTGCTGCTTTACCTGCGCGTCAGCGCGCCGATCAACCGCGCACTCACCGCCGCCGCCGACAAACACCAGACACCATCCAACGCCCGCGCACTGCAACGCGACTGGGACCGCATTATCGTGCCCCGCGCCGTCCTGCAGGGCCTGGCAATCGCCGCGCTGTGCGTGAGCCTGATCAGCTGACCGGCCTTGCCCGTCCCACGGTTGAAGCCCATACAACGCAACCGGGAGGTTCATCACTCATGTATCAGCTCAGGATCTACGCCATGCGAACAGCCGACGCACTCGAGCACTACGCGACGGTGCACTGGCCCCGCCACATCCCCAGCCTGCGTGCATTCGGCGTCACCACTAACGGGATCTGGACCCAGCCAGACGGCGACGCACACCGACTGGTCGCGCTGATCTCCTACCCGGACGGCATCAACCCCGCCGGTGACCGAGGACAAGGCGCCGCGGACCCATCGGCTGGCCCATCCGCCATGCAACGCCGTACCGAACGGATATTCTGTCCGCGCGGGCTCGCATATGCCTACCTCAGCTTAGGCATCCCTATTCGGCAGGGAGGGCGTGATTCCACTGCTCAGGACATTGCCCAGGGCCACCTTGCCTCACGTCACATGATCGCTGTGACTCACCGGCGCGCCGGGCGCCGCCCGCATCTCCTCCCCCCGCCCGGCACCACCAGCCTGCGGTCACCGGCCAGCCAGAGCTAGCGTGCACTTCCCACCCCAAGGCCCGCCTTCCCTCCAGGACACCCGTGGCCAGCATCGGCCGGGTCTTTGCGTGAAGCGGGCCGAGGCCGACACTGTCTGGCCGTGCCGAACAGACCTCACTAGGGACGGCCCAGATGTGAGTTAACCGGGGTACTGGCAAGACGACGCTGCTTTTTGCGCCTGTGGGCGGCGTTCATGGCCACCGCGATACGGCGGCACGCCGCCGGGCGCGGCCCGGCCCCGCTGCTGGTCGTGCTCGACTGCAAGGGTGGCAGTGACGCCCGCAAGATCGCCGACCGGGCGCGGCGCGTGCTGCGGGCGGCAGGCGCCGCGACCACCGCCATTACCCTCGCGGCCGCTCGTGACGATCAGTTCTTGGTCGAGCAAGATCTTCACGAGGTGGCCGCACCCACGAGCGGCCTGTTACGGAATCGCGATCACCAAGTCCAGCAACTCCCCGTAGCCATCGCTCACCGCGTCACGATCTTTGTGCCAGAGCCCATCGAAGCTGGCCAGCTCGTTCTCGCAGCCGAAGTCCGGGCGTGCCACAGGGCCACCCGCCCAGGGTGTAGGACGGCAGCACGCCGAACAAGCCGCCGCCGTCGTTGCTGAGCATGTATGACCCGGACGGCTGGCGAGCCGCTGGGCGCGCTCCCTGGGCGACTCGCCGTAGTCCATGTGGACCCGGCCGCCAGTGCGGCGGTCCCGCTTCGCGGTCCGGCGGGCCTCCTCGGCTCGCCATGCCTGACGCTGGCTGGCATGATCCGCGGAGGTGGCCAGAACCAGCCCGGCAGCCAGGTGGGCGGCCCTCGCGACGGTCGCGCCCGGCATGTCGGTGGCGAATGCTTCGGGGCTGCCTGGATCGGCTGAGGTGTCGCGGACGCGGTTCACGCGCTGCGGGGCGGTCAGCTCGCGGCCGTGGCTGGGGTCGCTGACGAACGGGGACCTGCCCGCCCGCTGGCCCGTGAGGGCCTCGATGTGGCCGCGGGCCGTGACGAGGTTGCCGTGCTGGTCCCGCCACACGCGGCCGTCAGCGTCGATCATGGCCTGGCCAGCGCCCCGCTTGAGGGCCTGGCGCCAGCGGTCGCTGGCCTCGGGTGTCTCGCCGCGGGCAAGGGCGCCCTCGACCGAGTGACTGCAGCCCATGTCGTGGAACTGGCTCGCGCATCTGCCATAGGCATCCGCCGGGCCGCAGAGGGCGGGGTACTCGCCCGTGTACCGGCCCAGCTCGATCGCATCGCAGGAGTCACGGCCGGGCTGGTTCGCCATGTCGGCCGCGCTGCCCGAGCCGGTGATCCCGGTCTCGATGTAGGCGGCATACATCTGCTCGTGATCGCCCCGGCGGGCCGCCTGCCTGCCGGTTTCCCTCGCCATCGCCCCGATCATCCTGCCCGCTCCGCGTTCCCGGAGCTGCTGAGAGAATCCGATGCCGTATCTGCCGTCGACCCGCTCGGTCACCGGGCTGTAGCCGTCGTTCGAGAACTCGATCGCCTCGCTGACCCTGCTCAGGTCGTCCATGCGGCGCCCGGTGTCCCGCATCCGGCCCAGCGTGGCGTCCATCTCGGCTTCGAGGGCGGCAAGCTGATCCTCAGACGATCGTGCGCTGGACGGATACGTGGGGCACTCGATGGGAGCACCGCCGTGGCGATGTCCGGAAGATCGCCGAGGGTGAGGACTGGTCTGCCTGACGGTCTGGCCCGGCGCGAGTGCCCCCGGCCGTGCCATCTCCGAGTCATCACGGCGCAACGCCGCAGGTCAGAGCCGCCCGGCCGGATCAGTAATGCGGAGGGCTGCGGCTATCAGCCCAGCGCCCGGATCGCGCTCCGGCGGACCGGCTACCTGTACCCTAGTTAGCAGGCTGCCAGCCGCCGCCAGGGAGACGATCAAAGATGAGTGAGCTGCCGCTCGAAGAGGTACCCGCCGCGTCCGATGCAGTGCACGAGGCCGCTCGCGGCCGGGTCGTCCACATCACCGAGCACGGCGAGCGCGTTGCCGCCATCGTCCCGGCCGAGCTTGCGGCAGAGATAGAGCGGCTAGGTCCGGACGAGATCTCGGAGCTGCTTGAGGACTTCGCCGACGCAGCCGCCGCGCGAGCGGCCCATTCTAGTATCGCGGCGGGAGAGCCACTGATCCCGTGGAAGGTGGTCAAGGCCGAAGCTGGTCTGTGACCCGTTGACCAACTTGACCTATGAGATTGCCGTCCGCGAAGGTGCCGCAAGTCCATCGACGGGCTCGACAAGCCGGTCAAGGCGAGGATCGCAAAGGCCATCGACCGGCTCGCGGAGACCCCGCGGCCAGGGCAGGCTACCCGGCTCGTCGGCGACTCGGCGACGTGGCGGGTCCGCGTAGGCGATTGGCGCGTGCTCTATGAGATCGACGACGCCAGCCTGAGGATCGTGATCCTCGATGTAAGGCACCGCAGCACGGTGTACGCCTGAGCTGGCACGACCAGCGGTTACCGGATTCGCTTGCACTTCGCCGGCCTGCGATGATGCAGGCGAAGGGAACACCTGGGGAACAGGTGCCAGCGCCTCGTCCGGCCCTCAGCCGGGGTATGCAGGAGGCAGCCTGCGGTGCACCAGCTCGCTCACCCGGTACGCGTCGCGCGTGAGCGTCCAGGCCGCGGCCATGACGGCCTTGGCCGCATCCTCCAGCATGATTGCGCACCGCTCGCGGGCGTCTGAGTCGCCGTCGACCCATTCGGACGCCTGGCTCAGCTCCTGCTCGATCTCAGCCAGCCTGGCCAGCGCCAGCTCGCGGTCCTGGCGGCTCAGCTCAGCCATCGGCGGGCTCCTCTCTCTGGTCAGGGTGGTCAGGGGTAAATGTAAATTCCCTATAGGAGCCCTCGCGTGAGAACTTTGCTTGGGGTCTGACCACCTGACCGACCTGCGGTTTCTTGATCCTGCCAGATGTGATCCTGAAGAATCCTGAAGCGCAATCCGGACCATGCGGTGTACCGCTCGCTCACCTTTGCCGCTCGTATCCCGGCCGCCTGGACAGCCCGGCATGCCCGGCCCTGAGCCGGATCTTGGCCACCCGGTGCTCCCTCGCCTCGCTGTGCACGGACAGCTGGGCTGTCATCAGCTCCATCGACCACTCGCGGTGGCCACGTCCCCGCAGCCACATGGCGAGGTCGGCCAGCAGCTCCTCGGAGACCACGTGCGAGTCCGGGTCGAACTCCTGGCGGTCGGCCAGGTAGCAGGGTGACCGCTCCGAGCTGCTGAGGCGGCTCGCCGCGGCCAGGGCCATGTGCCGCACCTGCCGGGGACGCGGGTCCGCAGGGCGCCGCTGTCCGAGACCAGGATCAAGCGGGTCACCGCTCCGCTGGTGACCGCGCTGAACCAGTGCAAGGCGCTGCCGGTCCACCCGGCCAGGGGCGTCGGCGGCAAGGCTAGGAAGGGCAGGCCGCTGCTCTGGACGGAGCCGCGGGCCGAGCGGTGGCGGCAGACCGGCACTCGCCCGGCGCCGGTCATGGTCTGGTCACCCAGCAGTGCGGCCAGTTCCTCGACTCGATCAAGGAAGACCGGCTGTACCCGGTGTACCACCTGGCCGCGTACTGGGGCCTGCGGCTCGGCGAACTGGAGCGGCTGGAGTGGTCCGACCTCGACCTGAAATCCCGCCGCCTGCACGTCTGGGGCGATGTCAAGTCCGAGGACAGCGACCGCATCATCATGCTCGATGAGCAGACCGTCACGGTCCTGAAGGCCTGGCAGGAGCGCCAGCTCTTCGAGGCCCTGGGGCCTGGCAGGATTCCGGCCGTGTCTTCACAAGGGAGGACGGATCCCCCCTCCGCCACGGTTACATTTCCGAGCACCACAGGATGCTGATCCGCCAGGCCGGTCTGCCTCCGATCAGGTTCCACGATCTCCGGGGACCCAGGACCGGCGCTCGCCGGCGGTCGCATGCGGCGCTTGGCGAGAAACCGCAGGTCAGAATGGCCGTGTGAGGACCGGATTGCAGCAGACGCAACGATGTGGCATCAGCCTCGGTGGCGCCGCGTGACCGTTTGATGCACCTGAGGCAACGGCAAAGACGCACCAACGAGGACGAGAGCCGCATCTCGCCGCTTCTCAACGTGAGGTATTCGACAGGGTTGGTAAACCGCTCCCTACCAGTTCGCGGCAGGCCAGCCGGTCAAGATCGTGTCGTAGATCCTCGGCCACTCGACGTCGGCGTTCACGATGGACGTCTATGCCGTCGCAGCGGACGAGCTGGCCGAGGCGGCAGCGGCGGCGATCGCCGCCTTCGTGCCCCGAAAGGCCAGGACGGAGGCTGCCTGATGCCCTCGCGAGTCATCAATGAGTCATGGGTGTGGCTCTTTTGAGGGGAGCTGCGCTCGGGCTGGGTGCGCGACACGTCCGGATTAGCGGTTACGTGACTTGGGGCTAGCAGCGCGATCTCCTTCTGTAAGTGTTTCAGCTTGCAGAAGGAGGAATGGCTATGATGCCTGCCATCGGGGATCAGGGCACGCCGGTGATGCTGCGCGGCACGCTGACGACGTTCCGGCGGCGCTGCGGGAAGCCGTCGTGCCGGTGCGCGGCCGGGGAGCCGCACGAGGGGCCGGCGCTGATGTACCGGGACGGCGGGCGGACGCGGATCGTGACGCTAACCGATGCCGAGGCCGGCGAGGTGGCGGCGGCGCTGGGGGGGGTACGGGCGGGCGCGGGCGGAGCTGGAGGCGGCGGCCGACGCGGGCATCGCGGCGCTGCGCGCCCGGCACGGCAGGCGGGAGGGCCGGCGGTGAGCGCGGCGCCGGGGGACTGCCGCTGCCCGTGCCATCACGTCCCGGCCGGCAGCCCGTTCGCGGACGCGGCCCGGGCGTTCACGGAGATCATCGCGTTCCTGGACGGGCCGGACGCGGCTGTCCTGCAGAGCCAGGAGGTGGAGGAGTACCTGCGGGAGGCGGTGCGGGACGGCGGCCGCAAGGCCCTGCAGGGATTCTCTGGCCGGCGGGCGGAACGGGAACAGCGGCTGTCGGCGGTGGCCGGCTCGGATGAGGTGACCCGCAGGCGGGCGGAAAGGAACCGGGCCCGGACCCTGGGCACCAGCTTCGGGGACGTGCGGGTGCGCCGGATCGCCTACCGCAGGCCCAGGGGCAAACCGCACGCCCGGGGCTGCCCGGACCTGCACCCGGCGGACGGGCAGCTGAACCTGCCGCCGGGCCGGGAATCGTGGCCGCTGCAGAAGCTGACGGTGATCCACGGCGCGAAAGGCTCCTATGCAGACGCGACGGATGCGGTGCAGCTGGCGACCGGGCAGCGGATCGGCAAGCGGCAGGCCGAGGATATGATGATCGCTGCCGCCGCCGATTACGGCGACT
>WNGP01016998.1_pt1 | contig 11979 bp, 10 predicted proteins | sample 5407671 | NCBI WGS metagenome assembly WNGP01 (sample SAMN13153381, study PRJNA577476) | soil metagenome | isolation source: 40 cm soil or saprolite under Garry oak tree replicate 2 | place: USA:California | collected 2016-06-15 | reverse complement strand
GCACGTTGATGACCGTAATGAAATTCCGGCTGCAACCGAACCACGGGAAGAACGGTTCACCGAAGCCCAGCGGGAACCAGCCGACTCCGAAACCAAACCCGCCGCCGAAGAAACCGACAAAAGCGGGACCATAGATGGGATAGCCGCCGTACGGACCCGGGCACCAGCCCCACCTGCCGCCAAAATAATTCCAACGGCCGTAATGGTAAGGCGCGAAACCCCAGGGCGAATAGTCAACCCAGGTCCAGCCCCACGGGCCGACCCAGTTCCAATAGCCGTAGCTGTAGGGAGCCCAGTCCGGCGAAACTTCGCGCGGATACCAAACGTGGCCATATTCAGGCTCATCGCGCCAGTCACCGTAATCATCCAAATCGCTGTAGCCGGGCGTATCGCGCGAAACGTACTTTCCGGAAACGGAGTTGTCTTCTTTCAGGTCGCGCTCGGCGGCCCAACGATCGAGGCCGTCAGGACCGGGAGCCCTGTCAACGTTGTATTGGATGTTGTCCGTGCCGTTGAATTCGGCGCGCTCCCCGGAATGAACTTCATAGGTCTTGCCGCCGGCAGTTACTTCACCTTCACCGCGAATTGCGGTAACGCGAGCAGAGTCGCCGTTTTCATTGACGTCAATGCGAAAAGCGCCCGCTTCCTTGACGGTGAAAGCCAGATTCGGCGCGTCCACTTCGTAGAGATCGCCCTGGCGAAGTTCGCTGACGCGGAAATTGATGCTGCCTTCCGCAAGGCGCATCTGCGTGATGCCCTGGTCAAGATTCAGGAAAGACATCGCGGTCATGCTGCCGAGATGAATGGCGGCGGGGCCAGCTTGCAATTCTGCGCGTGAATCTTTGTCGACCCAAATCTTGTCGCCGATGGTCATCGGACGGTTTCTAGCAGCGCTGCCCCAATCGCCTTGTCCGCCCGGCTGCAGTGATACGGAACCATCCACGTAACTGATGCGAGCAACGCGCGTAGGCGGATCTTTTTCCTCATCCGCTCGCGCTTTGGGAGCCGCAAAACTCAGAAGACCGGCTAAACACAGGAGCAGGCTGAGGCCGCTCTTACCGGTAAATGTCATCGTCTTCATGACGAATCCCCTGTCCTCGGTCTGGACGCGGGCCGCTGGGGCCCTCTAATGAGACGTTCTAGCCGATGGGAGCGTAACATCTTATTGCTCCCATTAGGTAGAACACCGCAATGGGAAAGAAGTTGCCATCGGCGCGAGCGGGCCGCTTGCTTCCACCGCTTATTGTCGATGGCCCAGTAGACTTTGGCTTTCGCGCCTCGATCCAAAATCGGAGCCCAAACCGCTCGATTGCGGTCGTTGCTTGCCACGTTGAGGCGATCCACGACGGTCATCCCCAAAGTTAGATCGCTGGAAGTTTCCACGTCCACATAGTTCTCGCTTTGCTGTGTGACGATCGTTGGGTCCAGCGCGATGGACATCGCGACAGGGTCGGGCAAAGAAATTCCATGTTCACCGGTCTGCTCGAAGTAGGCTTCCTGCGCGCGACTGTTGCATTCGATCGCGAAGCGAGCCTGCGGCGTGCCAAAGCTCAGCACATGCTTAATGTCGTCGGGGTTCAATACCGCGTCGCCGCGACAGAGGTGCCAGCCCACCAGCTCCACTGGAAGGCCACTTCGTAGAACAATTCGCGCGGCTTCGGGATCGCACCAGACGTTGTACTCGGCAGCGGGAGTCACGTTGCCCTCGCAACACGGCGCGCCGCCCATGACCACGCAGCGGCCAACTTTGGCGGCGATGCCGGGGTTGCGCTGCAAAGCCAAAGCAACATTTGTCAATGGGCCCAGCGTGACCAAAACGAGTCCAGGGTTGGATTCGATCGTCGCGATGATGGCTTCGGCGGCGTGCCGTTTTTCCGGTGCTTTGCTCGGAGCTGGATAGCCGTGATCTCCCAGGCCATCGCGGCCATGGAACCAGTGGGCGCTTTGGTGCGCGCGATTCAGCGGCTTTTCCGCACCCATGAAAACAGGAACGTCCGCGCCGCAAAGCTCAGCCGTGTAAAGTGCGTTGCGCGTGGATTGTTGAACGGCAACGTTTCCGGCGACGGTGGTAATCGCCAGCACGCGCACCTGGGGCGAGCGCAACGCCATGATTAAGGCAACGGCGTCATCGGAAGCGGTGTCGGTATCAATGAGGAAGAGGGGTTTCACGCGGCGTAGGATAGCAAAGTCGGCGCGAGGCGGCGGCCAAAAACAATCATGGCGAGCAAAATTGAATTCGACCAAATCGCTTCATCGAACGAACGCAACGTAGCGTTGAGCGGGGAGCCCCAATCATCTGGAAAATCGGCGCACGCTGAGAGATATAGGAAGTCCGACGCAGAAAATGTGTATGATCACGCCGACGATCATCAACTTCATGGAAAACGGACGCTTGGCAGCAGCGGAGAGCGGCAGCACAATGCGGTTCATGAAGAAATAGACGGCCACGCCATACAGCACGCCAGAAAGGACCGCGTTCTGTATCAAGAAACGAATAGCGCGGCTGGCCACAAAGTAGACCGTAGCTGCACCAAATGCGATGACGAAGTGACAAAGAAGGCCAAGCAGTGCCGTTGCGAGTCCGCCGTCGAATGCTTTCGGCCCAAGCAATCCGCTGGCAATTCCTTGCAGGAGCGGTACAGGCTTGGCGCCGAAGTAGCCGTAGACGATGAACGCGGCAGTAATGTCGAGGACGCCGCACGCAAAGCCGGCCCATAGCACCGCACGCATAGCGTTTGGGTTTTTCTCCAAAGGGACCTCCGTTGCCGCATCACAACATACGCCCGCAAGCTTACACCACAGACTTCACTTCTCCGATTACCGCGTTTACCAGGCAATAAGCTACTGGACAGGCACATAGAGCGTTACCAACAGTTATCCGCTGCTAGTTTTCTGGGTTACCCGTTGCGACTCTCGGCTTACAATAGATGCATCTTAACCCATGAAATTCCGTGTATTGACAACGATTATGGCCGTTATTGCCAGCGCCCACACAGCGCGGGCACAGGCGATGTTTCCGCCAGAAACGGACAATGCAGCGCTGCGCTACTGGTTTGCTCTGGCGGAGTTGTGGGAGCCGCCTGATGATGATGCGACGCGGCATTTGTTGGAAGCGACGTTCGCTGGTCAGGTGGCGTGGGACGAAACGAAACTTGGCCCAATTACAGATTCCAACCTCGACGCGATTCTAACGATGCAACGGGCAACGAAGGTTCCCGAATGCAATTGGGGATTCGATTACCGGCACGGGGCGAGGATGCCTGTCTGGTTTGGGATGCGAGCCCGGCTGCTGTCTAATTTGAATGCACTCCAAGGAATACGCGAGATGGCGCATGGCGATTCGCGAACGGCCGTAGATACGTGGCTGGCTGGGGTCCACTTTGGGCAGGATTTGTCACGCGGTCCAGTGATTGCCGCGCTGATAGCTCATGCAATTATTCTGGATAACCTGCATTCGCTTCGCGATAGCGCCCGACAGGGAAAATTGAACGAGGAGCAGAAAACGGAGCTGTCTGTTGTCGTGAAAACGATGCCGGAGGATGGTTTCGATTGGGGCGCGGCATGGGGCGTGGAATTCGCGATTGGAGACCAGTTTCTTCAAAAGTCGCGAACAGCGGGCAAGCCGGAAAGCGATGACAAGATTCGTAAGTACGAGGAATACATGTTGGCAGCGCAGGCGGCGTTGCGTGAACCGCCGGCTGAGGCAAAGGCCCGTGTCGATGATTTGGAATCAAAGATTCGGCGGCTCGGCAAGGTGGAACGGACCTTGATTCCAAGTATTCGTGTGACTAATGAAGCGCGAATCCGCCTGGCAACAGCACATCGGGAATTGATGCAAGCGCTCTCTACGAAGTAGTGTTAGCCGCACAATCACACAATCTACTTGTCCGGTAAGTCGTGCGGATAATCGGATAAGTGCCAGAAGCTCCCCTTGCGCCTATTACAGATACACGCTACCGCAAATTGACGTTAGCCTTAGGACTACGTGTTCTGTCTTCTCGACTGCTATGCGTGCTGGCCGTTTCCGCCGATCTGGTAGCCAACGCCGCGAATCGTTCGAATGAGGGCGCGGTCGTATCCGGAATCCACTTTGCGGCGAAGATAGTTGATGTACACATCCACGACGTTGGTCACTGTATCAAAATTGAGTTTCCAGACCTGCTCGACGATGGCGGTGCGGGAAACGGGCTGGCCCTCGTAGCGCATCAGGAATTCAAGCAAAGCGAATTCCTTCGGGCTGAGATCGATGTTGTGACTTCCGCGGCGCACGGTGTGGCTGACACGATCGACTTCGAGATCCTCGATCTGGAGAATCGACCGCGCGGGCCGGCTTCCCCTACGCAGAACCGCGCGGATGCGCGCGGCAAGTTCAGCGAAGGCAAAAGGTTTTGCCACATAATCGTCCGCGCCGGCATCAAGGCCGCGGACGCGCTCCTCCACCATGCTGGCGCCGGTCACGATGACCACGGGCAAATCCGGCCTCCGGGAGCGAATCCCGCGAAGGACATCCAGCCCGCCGATTCCCGGGAGATTGAGATCCAGAATCACGAGATCGTATGCCGGATCGGAAGCCAGTTGTTGCGCCTCCGCCCCATCAGAAACAACGTGCACAGAGAATTGCTCTTGCTCGAGCCGCTGGTGCAGAAATTCCGCCAGCGGCGCGTCATCTTCAGCGACAAGAATGTGCATCGGCTCACACAAAGCACTTAGACTTTGGAAGGGGTAAATCCAGTTTGGACGGAGCACGGGAGCGTGTCAAGACAATGCGGGCACGTGTTGGCGCAAAGAGCACCACGAACCTGCGGCCAACTCACGTTTGATTGCAGGAACGGTGCTCTTCGTTCCAATGTGGAACGGAATCCTCCACTGAAACAGTATTTGAACGCAAAATCGATGACCTTCGTAAAGCCGCGACCAACTGATTGAGTTTGCTGGGTTTTCGAGCCACCAAGTTTTGGGCAGGATGGCCTCCTCCGTGCACTAAGACTCACTTCCGTTTTTACCCGCCAACGGACGACGGTGAACACGTGAATCCCATGCCGCCACGCAAGACGACCTCGACCGCACAGGAAAGGGGCGGCATTGACACGGGCGCCCAAAGCGCGGACTCAGGACGCCGGTTGGCAAATGATCCAATCCACTTGGCGCATTCCGTTGCTCTACGAGTGCTCATCGTGGACGATGAGGCTTCCGTTCGAAAGGTCATGGCCGCGGTTCTCGCGCAGCATAACATTACCTGCGAGACAGCAGCCAGCGGCGACGAGGCGCTCCGCATCCTCGAAACACATCGGATAGATGCGGTAATTTCTGACCTGCAAATGCCTGGGATGACCGGCGTGGAGCTGCTGGCGAAGGTGAAGGAGAGCTATCCCCATCTGGTTTTCCTGATGGTCACCGGTGTAGATGACATCCGAGTCGGCATCCAAGCGATGCGCCAGGGCGCGGACGATTATCTCGTCAAGCCTCTCCAAGTGGATGCAAACATAGTCTTGGCGAGCCTCAACCGCGCGCTGCACGTGAAGCGATTGGAACAGGAGGTTGAAAACTACCGTCATCATCTCGAAGAAATCGTTGCCGAGCAAACCCAGCAACTCCGGGAGGCACTGCGCCAGATCGAGCGCAGCTACGACCACACGCTTGAAGTACTGGGAGCAGCCATCGATTTGCGCGACGGCCCGACGGCGGGACACTCTCGACGCGTATTTCTGTACTCCATAGAGATTGCGAAAGTGATGGGTGGCTTGGAAAAGCAGATGAGGATTATCGCCATGGGAGCGTGGCTGCACGACATCGGCAAACTGGCGATATCGGACGCCATTCTCCTCAAACCGGGGCCGCTTACCGATGAAGAACGCGAAATCATGCAGCGCCACGCACAGATTGGGTATGACCTAGTCAAAGGCATCTCGTTTCTTGCCGCGGCCGCCGAAATCATCTTCGCCCATCATGAGCGTTGCGATGGAAGCGGATATCCTAGAGGCCTAAAGGCAGGGGAGATTCCAGCGGGTGCGAAGATTTTCGCGGTGGCGGATACCTTCGACGCCATGACCTCCGACCGGCCCTATCGCCGTGCTCTTGCGTTCGAGACTTCAAGAGAGGTAATCGAGCGAGGGGCGGGAAAACTGTATGACCCGCAAGTGGCGAACGTGTTCTTGAACATCCGCGACGAAACTTGGGAAGCGATACGAAGTGAAACGGCATCCATCCAAGGCTTTGGGTCTACGACCGCAAGCGACATTCAGGCACTGAGCAACGTGGTCAATCCCGGGCGATGATGGAGAGCATAGACTGGACGGTCTGACTGCACCGCTGGAATAGTATTCCCATCAGGGCGAGACCGCTACTGCAGCACCCAGGGGCCCTTTTTTTCGGCGAATCGGCACCCGTAACGGTGGAGTGGCGCGGCCTTAGCATCCGAGTGCATGATCTCTGCTTTACCCACGTGCTCGTCAATTCCCGATACCATGTATACGTCTACCAGGGAATGAACCAACATCTCTCTGGCGCAACTGCAGAGAAAGCCGCTAAGGCTGACGTTCTCTGTTGTCGCCGTCTCTTCAAATTCATTGCCCTGCGCATCTTTGCCGCGAAGCTTCAGCAGCACCCGCAATCGTACGCGCACCTCGGCTCGAGGAACGTAGCGGGACGTATTGACGATTCCTCTAAGGCACGCCTTGAGTGCTTCAAAGTCCAAAGGCTTTTCAAAGTACGCTGCTGCGCCCAACTGCTTGCAGTGTTCCTTGGTTTGCGCGCCCGCCTCGCCGCTCACGATAACAACAGGAATCGTCTGTGTCCGGCTGAAAGAGGTGAACGTTTGGCACAGTTCATAACCGGAATACTTTGGCATGCGCAAATCGAGAAGGATGGCGTCCGGCCTATGCTCCAGCGCGAGAGCCAAGCCGTGTTCGGGTTCGCCCGTGTCAATGACTTCGTAGGTTTCGCTGAGTTCCAGGTGCATCAGCCGCCGCAGCGCCTCGTCGTCATCCACAACCAGCAGCTCGGACCTTACTCACTAGAGTTTCTTCGGTAAAAGGCTTGTGCAGAAGGTTGGTTCCCTCCTGGAGCACTCCGTGGCCGGCGATGAAGCTGTCCGTGTAGCCGGACATGAAGAGAACCTTCAGCCCGGGCTGCCGCATCGATAATTGCTCCGCCAAAACGCGGCCGTTCATGCCGGGCATGACTACGTCCGTGAGCAGAAGGTCGAAACTACCTGAATGACGCACTGCGATTTCGAGAGCTGCTTCTCCGCTGGGAGCCGACAACACGCGGAATCCGTTTGACTCGAGAAAGACCTGCGCCAGTTTCCGCAGAGGGTCAGCGTCTTCCACGAGGAGAATTATTTCTGATCCGTGAGATCTCTCCCTGGATTCAGGCCGAACCTTTTCAGCGGAAACTTCCTGGGTGTCCAGGTGCCTTGGAAGGTAGATCTGAAAGTTCGACCCTTTGTCCGGCGCACTGTCCACCCAGATATACCCGTTGCTTTGCTTCACTACGCCATACACGGTCGCGAGACCGAGTCCCGTGCCTTCCCCTACTTTCTTGGTGGTAAAGAACGGCTCGAAGATATGCGCGAGAGTCTCAGCGCTCATGCCGGTCCCTGAATCTGCGATCGCGAGCATCACGTAGCTTCCTTTCTTAGAGCCGGGATGATCGCGCGTGTATGCAGAGTCGAATTCTCTGTTGGCGGTCTGAATTTGGAGTTTCCCGCCGGAAGGCATAGCGTCCCGCGCATTCACGGCTAGGTTCATGATCACCTGCTCGATCTGGCTCTGGTCAGCTTTGACATTCCCGAGATCAGGATCCAGAGAGAGAGAGACGTCGATATCTTCGCCTAGCAGGCGGGGCAGCATTTTTTCCATGTCAGATACCAGCGAATTGAAGCTCAGGACGGAAGGTGTCAAGACCTGCTGTCTGCTGAAAGCAAGCAACTGGCGCGTCAATGAGGCAGCACGCTGGCCTGCTTTTTCGATTTCCGTCGCGAATTCGTAGTTGGGCTGGCTCTTGTCCATGGACTTCTTTAATACCCCGCTATACCCGATGATGACTCCAAGCAGGTTATTAAAATCGTGCGCAATCCCTCCCGATAGCCTTCCGATGGCCTCCATCTTCTGGGCCATACGCAGCTGGCGCTCCAGAGTGCGCCTTTCGGTCACGTCTTCTGCAAATACCTCAAAGTAATCGGGACCACCATCCTTGCCATCCACGCGGTGGCCCGAGCATCGCACGACGATCGGCTCGCCGCTCGACCGCTTCCATTCCAGTTCCGTGTCCTTCATGACCTTTGACTCAGCCAGAAGCTCGTTCATTCGTTCATAGTCTGCGGAGTGGCGAAAGACTTGCGTTGCAAGATCCGCCTTGAACAATTCTTGCACGGAGTCATACCCCAGCATTCTTTGGAGGGCCGGATTCACTTGCAGGAATTGGCCCGTCATCGTCGCCCGATAGATGCCGTGAGGTGCGCCCTCGACCAGAGATCGGAAACTCGCTTCCGAGCGCGACAGGGCCTCCTGTGCTTTTTTACGCTCAGTAATATCGCGGTTCACGATCACAAGTTTCTCCGGCTCGCCTTTCTCGTTGCGGATGACGCTCGCGACTGATTCCAGCACCATCCAGTCACCATTCTTGTGACGAAAACGATATTCCAGTATCGTTCCCATCCCCGATTGGCGGGTTTGCGTGGCAGCTTTCTTAACCCGCTCGCGATCTTCCGGATGAATCTGCTCGAATCCCGATGACTCTTGAAGTTCTTCGGGCGAGTACCCCAGTATTTTCTGATAAGAAAGACTGTTGAAAATCCTGCGGCCTTCCAAATCCACGACGGCAATCATGTCCGCCGCATTCTCGCTGATTAAATGAAACAGCTCTTCTCTCTCGATCAGCTGTTTGCGAATCCGGTGAATTTGCAAATGCTGATAGATGGTGTAGAGATCGAACAAGAAAACAAGGGCGACGAGTCCGCGTACCGCTTGCGGGAGAGCATATAAGGCATGGAAGTCCTGGGGCGACGAAGAGTTGGGGAGCAGAAATGAAGCCAAGGCAACTGTGAGTAACAGCGTGATGATCGCCGCCGCTACCCACAACCACCATTCACGGCGCTCGATCTTCCGAAAATTTGTTCGGAGGACCCCAGCCCCACCATCTTGAAAGCTGCCTGGCATCTTGCTGTGTTTCATTCTCATAACCCGGAAGTACGACCTGTCTCAGCTCGCACCAGACCCGTTCTGCCCGCTTCGTGGAGGCAGAATTTGCTAGGCTTCCCTATGGACTTGAGGATCCCCTGCCCTTGATTGGACCCTGACGAACGGGAGCACGAGTAAGCAGCGCACGCCGTGAGAAGCAGGTGCAAGTCATGCGCCAACTCGGGATCATCGTCGGCTGCGCGATCCACTTGGTCACTGTCACCCGTATGGCACTTGTTCTTTCGCAATTCGTTCATTCTCTTGGCCCTGCGCAGTTCGGGAGGTAGGAATGGACTTCGCAAGATTGGATTCTTCTAATCACAACCGAAATGGTGCAATTCCAACGGCATAGAAGCTGCCCCAGGTACCAGATCGGGACGAAACTCTCGTTTTGAACTTGCGCAAGTAAAATTGACTTCATAATGGATGAGCGTATGTTTAAAGAATAACGATTTCCAGCCCATGGAGGGATTTGATGAATCGCCATCTTGCTGCAATCTCGCTGTCCGCTCTTTCCATTGTCGTGCTGGTGGCAGGGTGCCAAAAGTCAGCTGACCAGCAGTCCAGCCCGGACGCCAACGCTACGCCATCCATGGCGGAAGCGGCAAAAACCGCCGTGAAAAAGGCTATCGCGCCGAAACCGCTGGTCATTCCTGCTGACACCGTGATCGCCGTTGTCCTGGACCAAACCATAACCTCGAAAACCAACAAATCCGGTGACAAGTTCACAGCGACCGTCGAATCACCCATCGAAGTCGAAGGAAAGGTCGCCATCCCGAAGGGTGCCCGCGCAGAGGGAGTCGTGAATGAGGCGAAAGCTGCCGGCCGTTTCAAGGGTGGCGCCGCGCTGAGCCTTACGCTCACGAGCGTCACAGTCAACGGAAGGGACCATGAGATTCAGACCTCCGGTGCCACCATGTCCAGTAAAGGAAAGGGCAAGCGCACAGCAGTCATGGTGGGCGGTGGCGCGGCTGGAGGAGCTGCTATCGGGGCTGTCGCTGGTGGCGGCAAGGGCGCTGCCATCGGTGCGTTGATCGGCGCCGCAGCAGGTACCGGTGGGGCAGGACTCACCGGCAATCGAGACATCACGCTAGCCGCGGAAACGGCGCTCGATTTCAAACTGCTTCAGCCTTTGACTGTACTGCCAACTTGACTCCCTCGATCCGACTTCAACAACTCGTTTCGAGGGAGCGAAGAAACCCGCGTAACTTCCTCATCTTCTTTGCGTAATACAATTGAGCGCTCCAACCATGCCCACTGCCCCCATATTTATTCAGGCCGAGAGCGTGTCGCGGGAATATCGTCTGGGCGAAACGGTCATTCGCGCCGTTGACGCCGTCTCCCTCGCCGTTGAACAAGGCGAGTTCCTCGCCCTTTTGGGAAGCTCTGGCTCTGGCAAGTCAACGCTATTAAGCATGATGGCCGGCCTTGATCGCCCCACCTCCGGCGCAATCCGCGTCCGAGAGCGCAACCTGGCAGAATTGGAAACGGACGAACTTGCGCGCTATCGCCGCGATACCGTCGGCATGGTGTTTCAATCGTTCAACCTTCTTCCCCGCATGACGCTTGAGGAAAATGTCGAATTGCCGCTGCGGCTGGCCGAAGTGGATCGCCGCGACCGGGAGTCCCGAGCGGGCGAAGCGCTTGAGCGCGTGGGGCTTGGCGCGCGAAGGCGGCACCGGCCGAGCGAGCTTTCCGGGGGAGAGCAACAGCGCGGCGCGTTGGCGCGCGCGCTCGTAAATCGTCCGGCAATTCTGTTCGCCGACGAGCCGACGGGAAATCTCGACAGCGTCAACGGCGAACAAATTCTCCTCCTGCTGCGAAAGTTTCAAGATTCTCTCGGCATTACCATCATCATGGTCACGCATGAGCGGCCTCTCGCGGAGAAGTTTGCGAATCGCATCGCGCTTCTCTCCGACGGCCGGCTTGTCAGCGACGGAGCGCCGCGTTGAAAGCGCGAGACCTGAGCGAACTGGCGGTACGCAATTTGCGCGAAGCCTTGCTTCGCAACTCGCTCACTACCCTGGGCGTTGCCGTCGGTGTTGCTTCGCTCGTGGCCATGCTTTCACTCGGAGTCGGGCTGCAGACCCTGGCCTCGCAGCGCCTCACGCGCTCCGGTTTGTTCGACGCCGTCTTCGTTACTTCGCTGCGCAATTTTCGCGGGCCGGGGCGACCTCCATCGGCGGAAGCAGCGTCAAAACGGGAATCCCGCGCCCTGGACGAGGACGCGCGCCAGCAACTGAGCAAGCTCTCCAACGTCACGGAAGTCTATCCGCAAATCCGATTCGTCACCGACGTCCGCTATGCGGGCAAGTCCGAACCGACTTCCGTTCTCGGCCTGCCTGATTCTTCGCGCTCAAGCGGCTCCTTTGAGGGAATAACCGGCGCGTTCTTTTCATCGCCGACCGCCGATGAAGCAATCGTCCAAATCGAATTTGCAAAAGTGCTCACGGACCAACCGCCATCGCTTATAGGTAAAGACTTGACTTTGCGTTATGCGGAACGCTCCGCGCTCTCCAAGGACGCTGACGACGAAGCCATTCTCGACAGCATGATGGGCTCGGGTAAACCGGGTGGCATCTCGATTGTCCCGCGTGAGAAGACCCTGCGCATCGTTGGTGTCATTGAGTCAGATCCTTCAGCGGGGATTGGCGGGTTCGGAGGCGCGCGCGTTTATCTCCCGCTCAAAACGGCCGAGCAACTCCATGTCGCTCAGCCGGACGACTTGCAAGCCTTCCTGTCAGGCAATCCCGCGAAAGCCTCTTACATGGCCGTGACCGTGCGCGTCCGTTCGCCCAAG